>Ga0209066_10004445_pt1 | contig 15274 bp, 9 predicted proteins | sample All_14_2_FD_187198 | JGI IMG/M metagenome (GOLD analysis project Ga0209066, IMG submission 187198) | Freshwater microbial communities in response to fracking from Pennsylvania, USA - Allegheny Zone_MetaG_DW_15 (SPAdes) (version 2) ...
AGACCAAGGCCCACCCCGACCAGATCCCGCCCGAACTGAAGGACATCGACGGCTACACCTCCTACTGGCACAGCGCCGAGCGCAAGGGCTACTCCGGGGTCGCCGCCTACAGCCGGCTGCAGCCGGAGCGGGTCATCACCGGGATCGGCAACCCGGAATTCGATTGCGAAGGCCGGGTGCTGACCCTTGAATTTGCTTCGTTCTACCTCATCAACATCTATTTTCCCAACAGCGGCGAGGGGCTGAAACGCCTTCACTACAAGCTCAGCTTCAACCGGAACCTGATCGATTTCGCCGGCCGCCTGAACCGGGACAAGGCGGTGATCCTGTGCGGCGATTTCAATGTCGCCCACAAACCGATCGACCTCAAAAACCCGGCGGCAAACGTCAAGAACGCCGGATTTACCCCGGAAGAGCGGGCATGGATGGATTCCTTCATCGAGGCCGGCTTCGTCGATACGTTCAGGATATTCAACCAGCAACCGGAACAGTACACCTGGTGGAACTACCGCTTCAACGCCCGGGCCAAGAACGTCGGGTGGCGCATCGACTACTTCTGCGTCGACCAGGCCAGCCGCGACAAGGTACACAATGCCGCCATCCTCCCGGAGATCATGGGATCGGACCACTGTCCGGTACAGCTTGACTTTTCAGCCTGAGCCGCACCTCCACGATTGACCCCGATTTGCACTGCCGACGGTTATCCCGGCAGTGGCGCGTTGGACACCCCTTGTTCTCCCCCACCGCTCCTCCCCTGGCTGCCGTCGAGATCCTCCCCGCTCATCGGCATGGATCAAGAAAAAAATCCGGCCGTTCCACGGCCAGGTGATCCAGCAGTTTCCGATGCCCGGCCGGAAAACCAAAGTCCACCAATTCCCCGGCCGTCACCCAGCGGCAGTCCTGGGCCGCCGCGAGCCGGGCCTCCGTATTGCTGCCGACCAGTCGGCAGGCAAAACAGTGCAGCACGACCTTGTAGCGGGTATAAAAATGAGTGACGGTCGTGATGGGACGACAGATCTCCACCTCGAATCCGGTCTCCTCCCGGTACTCCCGCACCACCGCCTTTTCCGGACTCTCTCCATCCTCCAGCCGGCCGCCGGGAAACTCCCACAAGCCGCCCCAGATATCGTCCGCCAGTCGCTGCTGAATGAAAACACGCCCTTCATGGGACAGGATCGCCGTCGCCATCTGTATCAGGATGATCTCGCGGCGGTTGGCCGGTACCGGCCTGTCCGCCACCGTACCGCGCAACCGGGCCCGGCAGACCTCCGCCAGTGGACAGTGGCGGCAGTCCGGATTCTTCGGCGTGCAGATCAGACCGCCGAGGTCCATCAGGGCCTGGTTGAAAGCCCTGGCCTTGCCGGGAGGCAGCAGGGCCGCGGCCAGATCCTCGATTATTTGCCGGCAGCTGCCGCTCTTGACCGGTTGTTCGAGGTCGTAGAGACGGGCCAGAATCCGTACGACATTGGCGTCGACGACCGGGATATCCTGACCGCAGGCGATACTGGCGATGGCGGCGGCGGTATAGGGTCCCACCCCCGGCAGAGACTGCAGCGTACTGTAATCACAAGGGATCTGTCCGTCAAAGCGATCCATCAGCAGCCGGGCGGCGCGGTGCAGGTTGCGGGCCCTGGCGTAGTAGCCGAGCCCCTCCCAGTACTTGAGAATTTCCTGCTCGGTCGCCGCGGCCACGGCAGCCAGATCGGGAAAACGGGAGATCCAGCGCTGAAAGTAGGCCACCCCCCGGTCCATCTGGGTCTGCTGCAGCATGATCTCGGAGATCCAGACGTGGTAGGGATCGTAGGTCCGCCGCCAGGGCAGGTCACGTTGGGTCTGCCGGAACCAGGGCAGGAGCCGCCGCCGGATGATCTCGTTCATCTCCTCCATCCTAAAGTCCCAAGCCTCCCAACAGCACCAGGGCGACCGTATAGGTGATCAGCGACAACAGGGTGGAGAGCATGATGATCGAGCCGGACAGCTCGGCGTCACCCCGCATCTGCTGGGCCATAATGTAGGCAACGGTGGCGGTCGGAGTGCCGGCAAAGATCACGCCGATAGCCAGATCCCGGCCGCGGATGCCGAGCACGAGCAGGATCCCGGCGGTCAGCAGGGGCAGCCAGATCAGCTTGACCGCGGTGGCGATCAATGACTTCGAAATATCGCCGCGCAGCCGTTGCAGGGAAAAGGAACCGCCGATGGCCAGCAGGGCCAGCGGCAGGGCCATGCCGGAGACGATTTCAAGACTGCGCTCGATCACCTTCGGCAGGGGGATGTCGAGAAAACTCCACAGGATGCCGGCAAAAGAGGAGATGATCAGGGGGTTGCCGCCGATCTGGCGGATCCAGAACCAGGGTCCGAGATTCCGGCCTTGCTGCCGGTGCGGCAGCAGCAGGGCGAGGATGCCGAAAAAATTGTAAAACGGCACCAGGAACCCGAGCAGGATGCCGGCGGTCGCCAGGCCCTCGCCGCCATAGGCGTTGAAGACGATCGCCAGCCCGATATAGGCGATATTGCCGCGGAAGCTCCCCTGGCAGAAACTGCCACGAACTTCCGGGGGATAGCCGCGCCAGACGGTGAAACCATAGGCGAGGAAAGAAGTCAGCAGGACGGCGGCCAGCATCCCGGCGAGCAGCAGACCGTTGAAACTGGCGGAGAAATCGGACCGGGCGATCTCGTGGAAGAGAAGGGCCGGTAGCGCCAGGAAATAGACCAGCCGATTGAGTTGATGCAGAAAACTGCCATCCACCAATCGCGCAATTTTCAGACCGAACCCGAGACCGATGACAAGAAAGACCGGCAGAACGATGATCAGAATATCGAGAAACAGCGGCATCGCAGATCCTGGTGGCCGCAAGGATGGCACAGGCCTCTGCCAGCGGCGGCATGTTTACTTGGGGATACTGTAACGGCACGAGGCCCCCGGAATGGTACCGGAGGCCTCGTACGAAGGACGGGACTGCCTCCCGGTTGTTATTGCCGGACGGGCACCTCAACACCCTGCGGCTGCGCCCCGAAGGGATCTTCCGGCTCGTTCGCCGGCGCCCCGCCATCTCCCCGGACCTGGCGGCCTGCGTCGCGGCTGTCGGCCTCGGCGATGAGATTGGGGTCGATCGCGTTCATCTCCTGCTCGACCCGCTGTATATTGCCCAGGACCTTGTCGGTGATGTCGGCGCGCGGATATTTGACCAGAATCCCTTTGAGCAGGCGACGGGATTCGATCAGCAGATTTTTCCTGACCTCGAGATCCCCGGTTTTGGTATACCGGATGAAAAGATCGGCCGCTTTCCGCCGGTCTTCTTTGGCCGCCAACGATGAGATCTCGACGATCTTGGCATCGGCCCTCGCCCCAAGTTCGGTTTCGGTCATCCCGTCGAAGACCTTGATCGCCTCGTCGTACCGGCCGGAGCTGACCAGTTGCAGACCGTTGTTCCACCGCTGCTCCAGTTCCTGCTGCTTGGCCATCGTGGTATTTTCCCGCTCGGCCGCTTCCGCCAGGCCCAGCTCATCGATCCTGGCGTTGAGAAGATCGCGCTGCTGGTCGCTGATCATGTCGGCGCGCTGGGCCTTGATCATGGCCACCGCCTCCTGGTACTTCTTTTCCGCCGCCAGCCGATCGATCTCGGCAACAACACCGTTGAACCAGGCATGGGCCGCTTTGGTCGTCTCGTCCCGAATCGTCGTGACATTGGCGGCAACTGTCGAGCGGGGGAAATCCGCTAGATATTTCTCGGCCTCCCATACGATCCTGTAGCCGTCCTGTTCCGGCATGTACCCCAGGTAATTGCGCACCAGCCCGGCATACGCGGCGAGTTCGAGGCTACGCTGCTGGTCGCCGCTGAGGATCGGGAGGTGCATCCTGGCCCAGGCATCGACACTGGCGAGGGCAAGGTAATCCTTGGAAATTTGGACAAACTGGACCTGGGCGTCCTGGTAGCGGCCAACGGCGATGGAGAGATCGGCCAGTATTTTCCGCAACGGCATGAGCTCAGCCGGAGAACGGCCGTCTGCCTCCATCTTCCCGATAATCCCTCGGTACAGGTCGGCGGCCGCCTCCTCCTTCTGCAGATACACCAGGGCATCGGCATACAGCATCTTCGCGTCGAGACTGGTCTGTTCCTGCTGTTGCGCCGACAGCCCCTGCCATGCCTGTTCGATCTCGCGATACTTTTTATCTGTCGACAAGGCGGCGATCCGGCCGTCGAAGGAAAGATCGGCCTGATCCAGCCGTCCCCCGGGGATCGCCGGAGACACTTGCCCAACCAGTCGGTTGCAGTCGCCTTCCACAAAGTCCAGGTCCCGCTGCTGCAGAACCTGCATCTTGCCGCTGTAGACGCTGTTTGCCGCCACATCGCTGCGATCGCCGGTCTCGACCGCGGTCCGCATGGTGTTGTAATCGGCAAGAATCCGTTGCATCTGCTGATAACAGTCGCGCATCATGGCCTGCTGTTCCGGGCTCAGTTGCCGATCGGCACCGGCATTGAGCTCGTTCCAGCGCCTGAACTTACCGCCGTAGGCCTCGATGCGGGCGGCAATGGCATCAAGCGACGGCGGTTTCAAGGCCCCTGAGGCCTCATCCCGGAGGGCTGCATCGATCTCCTGCGGCGCGGTTGGTTGATCGAACGCCCCCCCCGCCGGCTCAGCCGACCGCTGATCAGAAGGTCCCCCGAGCGTCCGTTCCAATATCGGGCCGGCAACCGGCTCCGGCGCTGGAGTCGTCTGCCTGCCGGGTTGGGCACATCCGCCGATGGCCAGCAGGCCGCACAGGGCCGCAGCCGTTACAAGTGTCTTATGCATGGCAATATCGATATATGTCGCTGAAATTATGAGTATAATATCACAAAATGACTAGGAGTCAGGATATCCGGGCGAATTCCCGCCATCCGAACCTCCTGCATGACATCTTCCGTTCGGAAATCTACCACAGAATGGCTCGAGCCGCCAAGGCTAAGACAGAGACAGGGACGAAAGGCCGGCCGATAAACGGCCCCGGGTCAATCGCCGGTAAACCCGGCTTTGCCGTTGTTCCTCCAGAACGGCTGGTAGTTTCGGCCGAGAACAAGTCCGCCGCCTGCGCCTGCCTGTCCGAAGGTCAGAATCGAAGGCTGATACCGGTCGCCCACGGCAATCACCCGCGACGGTTCGCTCACCACCCCACCTCGCCCGGCATCTGCCGCGAAGTTGAACTGCCCGAGGTTGTCACGAACCAGGGTGATACCAGCCGAAGTCGAAACGACTTCTCCGAGCCGGTCCGCATACCCCTTCTCGCGGATCAGCATATTGACGATATCGATCCATGCCGGCAGGGCCCCGGCCGCCCCGGTTATCCTCGTGCTGCTGCGTCGCATGACGCGGTTGTCGTCGTAGCCGACATAGACACCGACAGCGTAGCCGTCCTTCAAGGTCAACTCTCCCCCTGTCTTGGACAGGCCGGGCAGATAACCGAAAAACGAGGCGTTGGTGTAACTATTGGCGGTCCCTGTCTTGCCCAGAAGGGGGATCGGTTTCCCGCTGCCGCTGCCCTGCGATTCCCCGTGAACTCTGACAGCCTTGTCCGCCTGTCGACCGGTACCATATTTGACCACGTTTTCAAGGATATGGCCAAGAACGATACTGGTCCGCGGATCAACGGCCTGCTTCGTTCGACGGTGCGGTCGGTACAGGATCTCGCCGCCGGCCGATTCAATCCGGTCCAGCACCGCCAGGACATCCTTGTCCTCTTCGTTCTCATAGCCATAGGTGTTGACGGTACCCGTCACCAGCCCCTCGTATATTCTGACCGTTTCCAGCAAGGTGACAACATTGGCGCCGAGAGGAAAGGAGAGTACCGGCTCGAGGGTGCTGCCGACCCCCAGCTGCCGGGCAAATTCGACGAGATACTTCAGGCCCACCAGGGTCCGGAAGTCACTGACGACGGACAGGACCTCGAAACTATAGGGCGGGAGCTGCTTCAACCGCTGCAGCTCCGTCTCGATCTGCCGCTCCGCCAGATCATAGGCAGCAACGGACAGAACCCCGTTCAGTTGTACCCGGCTGAAAAAATTCCTCTGTTCCGCATCGTCAAGATTCAACAGGACCGCCTGCAACTCCGACCTGCCGACACGCTGCAGGGAAGGAGAGGCGGCCGCGATGCCCTGAAAGTAATACTCGCCGGTCGCATGGTCATAGTACAGGTCGGCAGAAGATACGCCGGAACCGAACGAGTCCGGTTCGAAGGGGCCAAGGGGGGTCTCGGCCTGCAGGACATAGGCCCGAAATTTACGGCGCAGATCGCCGAGGGCCAGAAACGATTCGGAAAGGACCTTCTGCCGCAGACTCAATTCCTGACGTTCGTTTGTCAAATTTGCGGCCTGACCGCGGGCAAATTCGCTGTAGACGCTCTGGCGGATCTTTTCGAAGCCGAGGCCGTAATGGAGTTTTTTCAGCCTTCTGTACTCTTCGGCCATCCCTTCGAAAATGAAGTCGGCCTCAAGATTGTTGACGGCGCTGGTATACGCGGCCGAACGCAGGACCTCGTCGCTGATCTGGATGCCGTGTTTGTCACGAAGCCTGCCCCGGTACGTTTTGTACGGCTCCTCCGCAATTCCGGTCTTGTACGGGGCGAGACCGACCTTCTCGGCGACCTCCCGGAACTGCTGGGCACTGAGATGATCGCAAAGATGGGCGGCGAGCCACACGGAGGCGAGGTTCTCCGAATGCACCCCGGCCCAGCTCATCGATACCGACTCGAAAGGACTGATGTGGTCAGGGCGGGGGAAATACGGTGTGCCCTGAAAGATGAAAATATCACGCTTGTTGCTGAGCAGGTCGGCGCTGTTCCACCCGAGCTGCAACGCCGCGGCATAGACAAAAGGTTTGAATGAGGAGCCCATGGTCCTTCGGGCATATACCGCCCGGTTGAAGAAGCGGTTCTCAGAACCACCAGCCATCGCCTGGATCCGGCCATCCTTCATAACCAGCGCCCCGCCCTGGATCTCGGGAAATTTCTCCAGATCAAGGCTCGCCGTGCCGTCCTTCCTGACCTCCCGGATGCTGACCCATGCCCTGTCGCCCTCCTTGATCTGCGCCAGGAGACGGTCCGCATCCCTGATCGATGGTTCCGACCACAGATCATGGGCCCATTTGACCCGGGCCTCGACAATACGGGCAAGACCGGGATAATCGATCGTTCCACGCCCCAATCGGTTGTCGAGGGCAACCTCGACCGCCACCCCTTTGCCCTTGCCGGCAATTCTGGTGATCACGCCGAAGACAAAGGCCCCCTCCTTCATTACGCCGTCACCCTGATAGTCGAGATCCTTCAATCTGGCCTGGATCTCAGCCCGTTCATAACCGCTGAGGCGGACATCGAGTCTCGACAGTTCCCGACGCAGGGCATAGATGGTCTGATCCTGCAGATTTTTGTCAACTGTGGTGATGACCCGCACACCGGAGGTGGCAATGTTGTCGATTCCGTGGACCTCCAATGCCCCCTGAACCTCGGCTGAGGAAACCGCGTCCTTGACCATCTCCATGACGTAGTTGAGGGAATAGCCTACCTTCCCCTGCTTGAACCGGATTCCGGCCTCACGGGCCTGATTGTAGGTCGGCTCGTTGATCATGCCCAACTCGTGCATCTGGTCGAGCACGTAGTCTTTGCGAATCTCCGCCTGTCGCCTGGCCTCGGCCTCATCGGCATCGGTCTTCTTGATGAAAGGATTGTAAAAATTGGGTCGTTTGACACTGCCGGCGATAAACGCACACTCCACCAGGGTCAATTCTTCCGGTATCTTGTCAAAGTAATAGCGGGCCGCCACCCCCAGGCCATGACCATTGCCGCTGACAAAGAACTGGTTGGCATAAAACTCGAAAATTTTCTCCTTCGGATAGTGGTGTTCGAGCCGCAGCGCATACAGCAGCTCTTTCAGCTTTGCCTGTAGGGACCGGTCCGTCCTCTTGAACAGGTTCTTTGCCGTCTGCTGGGTGAGGCTGCTGCCCCCCTGGACAACCTTTCGCGCCTGGAGATTCTTGAGCGCGGCGCGAACGATACCGACCACATCGAATCCGATGTGGGAGAAAAACCTGTTGTCCTCCGAGGCAACCATCGCATTGACAAAGGCCTGCGGCATCTGCTCGAAATCGACGTACTGGCGGTGAGCGTCATCGAAAAAAACTCCCAGCTTGGTGACGCCGTCACTGTAGTAGACATCGCTCTCCTTGCTGAGAATTTTTTTTATGTTTTCAACTGTTATTTGATCGCCTGGGTGCAGGACAACAAACCAGTAATAGGTCGCTGACAGACCGGCGATACCACCGCATATAAGAGTAAGGGTGAGGAGAAGAAGTTTCTTCAACATGGGCTTTCCCGGAAGATGATTCCCCCTGGTGTGTTCTCGACAGTGAAGCGACGTCAATAAACCATTTCCGGGCGGATAATGTCTTGCAATTCTTCACAACATCGGTTTTAAATACTTCAGCGTGAGCTGTGCCGAATCGGCAGATGTGCAATGTACATGGTTACTTAAGATATCTCAACAAGCTTTTGGAAGAGAGAAACGGTGCAGATAGCACTTCCTCGAAAGGCTGTAGACACACGGGACAACGCATGTTCTACAAACACCTTGAACAGTTCCACCTCCACCTTGTTGTTCTTTTCCTCCTCTTCGCCCTGTCACTTACCGGTTGCGCCGGTGAGAGCGGTGTAAAACCTTTCCCGGATCCATCGTCCTCCCTGTCGTCCGACAGGCAAAATGTAGACGGAAACGAGGATCCCGACCTCAGTCTCGAAGACGTCGAGGCCAAGGGAAGCCTCGAGCAGGAAATGGCAGCCTTGCGCCAGACCGGGATGTGGGACACCGAGACCTCTCCCGTCACCCAACGGGACAAGGAGAGATCGATCGACACCTTCCCGCTGGTGATGAACAAGCAGGTCGAGATGTACCTCAACCTGTTTCAGACCCGGCATCGCAAAATTTATGAATCATGGCTTTCCCGATCCTCGATGTATCTCTCGTTGATGGAAAAGGAATTGAAGTACGCCGGGCTGCCACGCGAACTGATATACCTCTCGATGATCGAAAGCGGCTACAATCAACGCGCCTGCTCTTCGGCCAACGCCGTCGGCCTCTGGCAGTTCATCGATGGCACGGCCAGACAGTATAGTCTCGATATCAACACCTTTGTCGACGAACGGCGGGACGCCGAAAAATCGACCAAGGCCGCTGTCGCTTTCCTGTCTGATCTGTATCGGGAATTTGGTGACTGGCATCTGGCGGTTGCCGCCTATAACGCCGGAGCGGGGAAGATCGGCAGGGGCCTCGAGAAATACAATGTTTCCAGTTTCTGGGAACTTGCCCGGGAAGATTATCTCGCCTTGGAAACAAAACGCTATGTCCCGAAGCTGATTGCCGCCATCATCATCGCCAAAAATCCGGAAAAGTACGGTTTCACCAACGTCCAAAGATTCCGCCCCCTTGAATACACGACAATGAAGGTCCCGCCGGGACTCAGCCTTGATGCCCTCGCCGTGGCCTGCAACACCTCGGTGAAGGAAATAAAATTTCTCAACCAGGAACTGCGGCAGGGCAAGACCCCACCCAACCGCCCCAATTACGAGGCGAAAATTCCTGTCGCCGCCCAGGAAATTGCCAGCAGGAACATGTCGCGACTGCACAGCGTCGTCACCACTGGCTTCAAATCCTACCGGATCAAGCGCGGCGATACACTGTCGTCGATCTGCAGCACCTACGGCATCAACAAGACCACCCTCCTCAAGGTCAACAATCTCCGCAGCAAGAAACTTACCCGCGGCCAGTACCTCCGCATCCCCTATAACACGGTGGCCTATCAAATCCTGCCCGAGGGCAGCAAGATGGCCCTTGCCGCCAACAAGAGCAACCTGATCCTTCATCGCGTCAAGCCGGGAGAACACATTTCGAAAATCGCCTCCAGGTACAACGTCACCCCCAAAATGATCGCCTCATGGAATGGCTTGAGCAGTGTCAACACGATCTCCGTCGGTCAGCAGTTGGCTCTGTATCCAGCCGACAGGACGATAACAACCATTCCGGATGAAATGACGGTGGCAGCGGTGGAAGATGACGATAGCGAAACCGTCTCCGCCCGTCGTTCCGGTAGCAATACGCTCAGGATGCTGACAGCGACAAAGAAAAAGATATCACACCAGCTGAGTACGGCCTCGGCATCCAGCAGGAAAACAAACTCCGTCGCCCGCCTTCAGGACAAGACAAGGGTCAGGGTAGCAGATAGCTACACTACCAAAAGCATTACCGCCCAGACGGTGCAGAAAAAAATATCCTCCGTACACGCATCGCGAACGCTGTTTTCGGGTAAGACCGTTGCGGCACATTCGACCAAGAAGAAAATCAACGACATCAAGGTCAAACCCAAAGAAAGCTACAACTGGTATCAGGTGAAAAATGGGGATACCCTGTGGACGATCTCCAAGAAATTCAATGTCTCCTCCGTTCTCATCAAGGAGTGGAACAACCTGAAGTCCAATGTCATCCACCCTGGGAGCCAGCTGAAAGTCAAAGGGGTTTGATATAATCAACGCTTCTTTGTTCACCACGGCACCATAATCAGGGACTCCTGCCTTTCCGTTTCGCCGGACACGTATTACATTGTCTGTACGAACGCCTTCTGACCTCCGCCCGCGAAGCGGTGGTATCGGTTAATCAGTTTATTATGCTCTCATGATTCCAATTGCTGAAACTCAAGATTACGGTCCCGATGTCCATTTTCTCAGGCATGGGGACCGGGAGATCATTCTAGTCGGTACTGCCCATATTTCCCAGGAATCTGTCGAGCTTGCGCGAACGGTTATCGACCAGATGCGACCTGATTGCGTCTGCCTCGAGCTCGATGACAAAAGGCACCAGGCCCTGACCCAGAGAGAGCAATGGCAATCTCTTGATCTGAAAGCGGTGATTCGCAACAAGCAGCTGTCGACACTGGTGATCAGTCTGTTCATGGCCTCCTACCAGAAAAAGCTCGGCAACAAACTGGGAGTCACCCCGGGAGCGGAATTGCTGGCAGCCGATCAGGCGGCCAAAGACAGGCAGATTCCGGTTTCTCTCTGTGACCGGGATGTCCGGATCACTCTCCGCCGCGCCTGGAAATCAACCTCTCTGTGGAAGAAAGGCTACCTGGTGACCTCGCTGCTCGCCGGTATCTTTGACGATACCGAGATCAGCGAGGAAAAACTGAGTGAACTGAAGCGAAAGGATGTCCTCACCGAGTTGATGGACGAGCTGGGCCAGGCCCTTCCCGACCTCAAACGCGTCCTGATCGATGAGCGTGATATCTACCTCGCCGAAAAGATCAAGAGCTCACCGGGCAAACGTATCGTCGCCATTGTCGGTGCCGGGCATATCCATGGCATTGTACGGGAACTGGCGATCGACAACCGGCAACGGATCGCCGACATCAGTACCATCCCGGAGGTGTCCACGGCCTGGAAATTGGCCGGTTGGGGCATCCCGGCCCTTATTATCGGCGCTCTCATTGTCATCGGAATCGACAAAGGGGCGTCGGTTGCCGGCGCCAATCTTCTATTCTGGGTCCTGGCCCACGGCATTCCGGCCGCCCTGGGGGCCATGATTGCCCTGGCCCATCCCTATACGACCATCGGCGCATTTTCCGCCGCCCCTTTTACCAGTCTCACCCCGCTGATCGGGGCAGGCTATGTCACCGCCTTCATCCAGGTCATGCAGCGCCCACCGGTCGTTCGGGAATTCGAGACCGCCGGGGTCGACATGACAACGTTCAAAGGCTGGTGGCGCAACAAGTTCCTGCGGGTTCTTCTCGTGTTCTTCCTGACCACCCTGGGTTCGGCCTTTGGCACATGGGTCGGCGGCTACAGGATACTGAGCGATCTTGTTGGCTGATATCACCCCTCATTATTGATCTTTGTTGACCCATATGAATGAAATAACAGAACAATCGATCTTCGTCCTTACCGCCCGACAGAAAAAATTCCTCAAAGGTCTCGGCCACGACCTTCCCCCGGTCATACTGGTCGGCAAGGAGGGAATGAGCGAAAGGCTTATCGGTGCCACCGATCTCGAACTGGCCCGGCACGAGCTGATCAAGATCAAAATCGGCAGCAACAGCGGCCTTGAAAAGCACGAAACCGCAGGTTCCCTTGCTGCCGCTACAAAGAGCACTCTCGTCCAACTCCTTGGCAAGACGGTCCTCCTGTACCGGAAAAATCCGGAACGACCGAAGGAGAAGCAGCTGGTACTGCCGAAGGGTTGAAAACCAAGTCTTTCCGCACGTATCGTAGCACCTCAAATAAGTAACGTTGCCTGGAACTCCGACCGACGCGGAGCGGGAATTCACCCCGCCCGGTTGCGGCAAGTTGGAGTTGGCGGCAGGAGGACTTTTTCCCGGAGGTTATACGAGATCGATCAGTCGGGTGGCCCCAGTCTGGCTTGCGAGGAGCAGTTCCGGCCGCTGTTCAGCGGTAAGCACACCGCCGGCCGCCGCCATTGCCAGCTGCGGATTATTGTTCATCTCACTGAGATGGGCGAGAACCACCAGTTGCAAACCTTTATGGAGCAGCGTCTGGAGGAAGGCCGCAGCATCCTCATTGGCCAGATGCCCCTGAGAGGAACGGACTCTCTGTTGCAGGGCCGGTGGATAGGGACCGTTTTTCAACAGCTGCAGGTTGTGATTGAATTCGAGGATGACGGCGTCGCAGGCCGAAAGCCGCTGCCGCATGAGGTGGCTGGTTCGCCCGGTATCGGTACAGTAGCCGATCGTCGCCCGGTCGCTCTTGATCACGTACCCGACAGGGTCGGCAGTATCGTGGGAAATCCGAAACGACCGGATCGCCAGATCGTTGACGACAAATTCGTCCCCGGTCTCGAATTCCTGCCGTTGCCACAGTTTTTTGAGAGTGGCCTCACCATCCGCAAAGGTGCCGGGATTGGCATGGACAGGCAGACTGCAGCGACGCGACAGGACGCCGACGCCGGCAATATGATCGTGATGATCATGAGTGAGGCAAATGGCGTCAAGATCGGCGGCCTCCCTGCCGATGCTCTTGAGCCGGCCGACAATCTCTTTGCCGGAAAAGCCGCCGTCGATCAGGATGGCTGTCCCGCCACTCTCGATATAGACGCAGTTTCCTCTGCTGCCGCTACCGAGAACGGAAAACCGCATCTCAAATACCGGTATGGCCGAAGCCGCCGTCGGCCCGGTCGGTGGCGTCAAGCTGCTCGACGACCCGCAGTTCCGCCCGGATGACCGGCGCCAGCACCAGTTGGGCGATACGATCGCCGCGGCTGACCCGAAAGGGGGCCTCGCCAAGGTTGATCAGGGCGATCTTGACTTCGCCGCGATAATCGCTGTCGATCGTCCCGGGACTGTTGATCAGGGTCAGGCCATGACGCAGGGCCAGCCCGCTTCTCGGTCTGACCTGCATTTCATACCCCGGCGGAATGGCGACGGCAAAACCGGTCGGCACCAGGACGATCCGCCCCGGATCGATCTCGACATCCTGCTCCACCGCCGCCCGGACATCCATGCCGGCGGCAAGAGCGGAATGGTAACGGGGAAGATCGAGATCCTCTATCTTCTGCGGATCCAACCAGCGCAACCTGACGACGACCGCCTCCGTTTCGCTCGACTTCCCTGCCCCCACCGGACATCTCCTCAAAAAAAATGCCGGCTCATACGGGCCGGCATCTTCTGATTCATTACTACGAAATCCTGACCCTATTCCATCAGGGCCTTGCGGCTCAGTCGGATACGGCCTCGATTGTCGACATCGAGGACCTTGACTTCGACCTCGTCGCCTTCCTTGAGGACATCGGTCACCTTCGCCACCCGTTTGACATCGAGTTCCGAGATGTGGATCAGTCCGTCAGTACCGGGCAGGATCTCGACGAAGGCACCGAAATCCTTGATCGTCTTGACGACTCCCTTGTAGACCGCACCGATCTCGACCTCGGCGGTGATCTCGCGCACCCGGTTGATCAGGGCCTCGGCCAGCGTCCCGTTGATGGTGAACATCTTCACCAGGCCCGAGTCGTCGACCTCGATCTTGGCATCATATTCAGCCGACAACTCCTTGATGACCTTGCCACCCGGTCCGATCAGGTCGCGGATCTTATCCGGGTTGATCTTGTGAATGAAATATTTCGGGGCATGTTCGGCCACCTCTTCCCGGGCCTTGGAAATCCCCTTCTCCATTTCCCCGAGGATATGGATGCGGCCGCTCTTCGCCTGCTCAAGGGCCGACGCCATGATCTCCTTGTCGACACCGGCGATCTTGATGTCCATCTGCAGCGAGGTGACCCCATGGCGCGTGCCGACGACCTTGAAATCCATATCGCCGAGATGGTCTTCGTCGCCGAGGATATCGGAGAGGATGACGACGTTGTCGCCTTCCTTGATCAACCCCATGGCAATGCCCGACACCGGCGCCTTGACCGGTACGCCGGCATCCATCAGGGCCATGCTGCCGCCGCAGACGGTGGCCATCGACGAAGAACCGTTCGATTCGAGGACCTCGGAAACCACTCGGATCGAATACGGGAAATCCTCCGCCGCAGGCAGAACGGCGGAAAGACCACGCATCGCCAGGTTGCCGTGGCCGATGTCACGTCGGCTCGGTCCGCGCAAAGGTCTGGCCTCGCCGACACAGTAGGGTGGGAAGTTGTAATGGAGCATGAAGCGGTTGTTCTCTTCGCCGGTCAGGGTCTCGACCCGCTGCTGATCCCGTTCGCTGCCGAGGGTCGCCGACACCAGCGCCTGGGTCTCGCCGCGGGTGAACAATGCCGAACCGTGGGTCATCGGCAGATACGACACCTCGCAGCTGATCGGCCGGATCTGGTCGAATTTCCGGCCATCGATACGGATCTGTTGGTCGACGATCATCGACCGCATCCGCACCTTCTTGTAGGAAGACAGCATGTCGCTGATCTGCCCGGCCCTTTCGCCGCTGTCGTCAACCTGGGCAATGACCGTTGCCTTCAACTCGTCATACAAGCGCCCCCGTTCCATCTTGTCGGCAGTGGAGATGACCGTATCCATGCCGACGGCGGCGGCCTCCCAGACCTTGGCCTGAAGCGTCTCGTCGACAACAACCTGTTCCACGGCCCTTTTGGCCTTACCGTTGGACTGCTGCAGGTTCTCCTGCAGGTCGATCAACGGCTTCAACTGTTCAAAGGCATAGAAGATCGCCGACAGAACAATATCCTCGCTCAGTTCATCGGTCCGCCCCTCGACCATCACCACCGCTTTGCGGGTACAGGCGACGATCATGTCC
>Ga0209066_10004448_pt1 | contig 15268 bp, 17 predicted proteins | sample All_14_2_FD_187198 | JGI IMG/M metagenome (GOLD analysis project Ga0209066, IMG submission 187198) | Freshwater microbial communities in response to fracking from Pennsylvania, USA - Allegheny Zone_MetaG_DW_15 (SPAdes) (version 2) ...
TCCATGCCGGCACGGCGATCGGGGCGTTGCGACGCCTCGAGCAGCTCATCCAGGAAGCCGTCGTCACGGTGCCGCGCGCCCTGATCGCCGAGACGATCGACCTCATCGCCGTGCTGTCCGGTCGGGGAAGCGCTCGGCGGCTGACGGAACTGGCCCGCGTCGAGGGCCTCGGCGGCGGCTCGGACTACGCCCTCTCACCTGCAGGAGAACGTCTATGAATCGCCTAATCATCCGTCGCGCCGTAAGGGCGGTCGCGATCTCGTCACTGAGCATGGTGATCTACTCGGCGGCAGCGTATGCGGCGGGCTCCAGCATGCCCTGGGAACAGCCATTGCAGCAGGTCCTGCAGTCGGTGGAAGGACCGGTCGCCAAGATCGTCGCGGTGATCATCATCATCGTCACCGGTCTCACCCTGGCGTTCGGCGATAGCTCCGGCGGCTTTCGCCGCCTGATCCAGATCGTGTTCGGCATCTCGATCGCCTTTGCCGCCTCGAGCTTTTTCCTCTCGTTCTTCTCGTTTGGCGGTGGGGTGCTCGTCTGATGACCGAACCCGTTCCTGGCTTCGTGGTGCCGCTCCACCGCGCCCTGACTGAGCCGATCTTGCTGGGTGGCGCACCGCGCTCGATCGCGATCCTCAACGGCACGTTAGCCGCGGCAATCAGCCTGGGACTGCGCCTGTGGGTCGCCGGCCTGGTGCTTTGGCTCATCGGTCATGGCCTGGCCATCTGGGCGGCCAAACGCGATCCGCTCTTTGTCGACGTAGTGCGCCGTCACGTGCGCCTTCCCGGCCGCCTGGGTGTGTGAGGAGGTTGTCATGATGAATCTCGCCGAATACCGGAACTCGGCCACGCGCCTCGCGGATTTCCTGCCGTGGGCAGCGCTGGTTGCTCCCGGCGTCGTTCTGAACAAGGACGGCTCGTTCCAGCGGACGGCCAGTTTCCGGGGGCCCGATCTCGACTCGGCGGTGCCGACACAGCTGGTCGGCGTTGCGGGACGGTTGAACAATGTCCTGCGGCGTCTTGGATCGGGCTGGGCTCTCTTTGTCGAGGCGCAGCGGCTGCCTGCCAGCATCTACCCGGAGGGAAGGCTTCCGGACGCGGCATCCGCGCTGGTCGACGCCGAGCGCAAGGCGGCCTTTGAGGAAGAGGGGGCGCATTACGAGTCGACCTATTATCTGACGTTTCTGTATCTGCCGCCGGCCTGGGAATCCGCCGGCGCCGAGCGCTTCCTCTATGAAGGCCGGCACCGCGCCGCGGGCGCGGATGCTCGGGAGATCCTGGCCGGCTTCACCGATCGGACCGACAGGGTCCTGCAGCTCCTCGACGGCTTCATGCCCGAGTGCCGCTGGCTCGACGACGCGGAGACCCTGACCTACCTGCATTCCTGCATCTCCAGCCGGCGCCAGCGCGTGCGGGTGCCGGAAGTGCCCATGTATCTCGATGGGCTGCTGGCCGATCAGCCGCTGACCGGCGGCCTGGAGCCGAAGCTCGGCGACTGCCATCTGCGGGTGCTCACGATCGTCGGCTTCCCCGGAACGACCACGCCGGGACTGCTCGATGAGCTCAATCGCCTGGCCTTTGCCTATCGCTGGTCGACGCGGGCCATCATGCTCGACAAGACCGACGCCACGCGGCTGCTGACGCGCATCCGCCGTCAGTGGTTCGCCAAGAGGAAGTCCATCGCGGCCATCCTCAAGGAGGTGATGACCAACGAGGCCTCGACGCTGGTCGACACCGATGCTCACAACAAGGCGATCGATGCCGATGCGGCGTTGCAGGAGCTCGGCTCGGACGCGGTCGGCGCGGCCTACTGCACTGTGACCGTCACGGTATGGGACGACGATCCGCGCGTCGCCGATGAACGGCTGCGTCTGGTCGAGAAGGTGATCCAGGGCCGCGACTTCACGTGCATGGTGGAAAGGATCAATGCCGTCGACGCCTGGCTCGGTTCCCTTCCCGGGCATGCCTATGCCAATGTGCGCCAGCCGCCGGTCTCGACGCTCAACCTGGCGCACATGATCCCGCTGTCGGCAGTCTGGGCCGGTCCTGCGGCCGACGAGCATTTCGATGCGCCGCCGTTGTTCTTTGGCAGGACTGAAGGGGCGACACCCTTCCGGTTCTCGCTTCATGTCGGTGATGTCGGCCATACGCTCGTGGTCGGCCCGACGGGCTCCGGTAAGTCCGTGCTGCTGGCCCTCATGGCTTTGCAGTTCCGGCGCTATGAAAAGGCGCGGGTGTTCGCCTTCGACTTCGGCGGTTCCATCCGTGCCGCGGCGCTTGCGATGGGTGGGGATTGGCACGACCTCGGCAGCGCGCTCGGCGAAGAGGAGAGGGAGCCCGTCGCCCTCCAGCCGCTGGCGGGCATCGACGATCTCGCGGAGCGGGGATGGGCGACAGACTGGATTGCAGCCCTCCTGGCCCGTGAAAAGATCGACCTCACGCCCGAGGTAAAGGACCATGTGTGGTCGGCCCTCGGGTCGCTGGCCTCCGCGCCGCTGGAAGAGCGCACCCTGACGGGGCTGTCGGTGCTGTTGCAATCGGCCGCCCTCAAGCGGGCCCTCCAACCCTACTGCCTGGGAGGAGCCTATGGCCGTCTGCTGGATGCGGACGCCGAACGGCTCGGCAGCACGTCGGTCCAGGTCTTCGAGACCGAAGGACTGATCGGTACCGGCGCCGCAGCTGCAGTACTCGCCTATCTGTTTCATCGGATCGAGGCGCGTCTCGACGGCAGCCCGACTCTGCTGATCGTCGACGAGGGCTGGCTCGCCCTGGACGATGAGGGATTTGCCGGCCAGCTGCGCGAATGGCTGAAGACCTTGCGCAAGAAGAACGCCTCCGTCGTCTTCGCGACGCAATCGCTTTCTGACATCGATGGCTCTGCCATCGCGCCGGCGATCATCGAGAGCTGTCCGACCCGTCTCTTCCTGCCGAACGAGCGGGCGATCGAGCCGCAGATCACCGAGATCTATCGCCGCTTCGGTCTCAATGACCGCCAGATCGAGATTCTCGCTCGGGCGACTCCGAAACGTGACTACTACTGCCAGTCCCGCCGCGGCAATCGGCTGTTCGAGCTCGGCCTTGGCGTGGTGACGCTCGCCTTGACGGCGGCCTCGTCGAAGGCCGACCAGGCCCTGATCGAACGGACTCTCGCCGAGCAAGGCCGCGAGGGCTTCCTTGCCGGCTGGCTTCAGGCCCGCGGCGCGCCGTGGGCGGCCGATCTCATCCCCGAACTCAGCACAGGAGAATCGTCATGACTTCTATCCGCCGTTTCGGTGTTGCGCTGGCGGCCATCTTCGCTCTTTCCGGCGGTGCGTTGCCGGCCTCGGCGCAGATGCACGTGTTTGATCCCACCAACTATTCGCAGAACCTGCTGACCGCGGCGCGCACACTCCAGCAGGTCAACAACCAGATCCTCTCGCTGCAGAACGAAGCGCAGATGCTGATCAACCAGGCACGCCATCTCACGAGCCTGCCATACTCCTCCCTGCAGCAGCTTCAGCAGTCGATCGGGCGGACCCGCCAACTCCTGGGCCAGGCGCAGAACATCGCCTACGACGTCCAGCAGATCGATCGGGCATTCTCGACGACTTATGCGCCGGCGTCGGCGAACCAGTCGGCCCAGTCGTTGATCGCCAATGCCCGGACACGTTGGGAGAACTCCGTCGCGGGCCTGCAGGATGCGCTGCGCATCCAGGCGACAGTTGTCGGTAACCTCGACACCAACCGCTCAGAAATGGCCGCCCTGATCGATGCCAGCCAGGGCGCAGCTGGGGCACTGGAGGCGGCGCAGGCCGGTAACCAGCTCGTTGCCCTTCAGGCGCAGCAGCTTGCCGATCTCACGGCGACGGTCGCTGCGCAGGGGCGGGCGCAGAGCCTCGAGGCGGCCGCGCGCGTCGCGGCACAGGACCAGGCGCGGGAGCAGCTCCGACGCTTCCTCGCGCCCAACACGGGCTATCAGCCGTCGACCGTCCGCATGTTCCACGAATGAGCCTGCCGGGTTGCAGAAGGCACGGAGTGAAAGCCGATGGGCGGCACAGGCGTTATCGACCGGTTCCTAGAAGTCTTTACCAGTTACATCGACAGCGGTTTCGGGCTGCTGGGCAGCGAAGTGGGCTTCCTGGCCGCCACCCTGGCTGCGATCGACCTGACGCTGGCAGCGCTGTTCTGGGCCTGGGGCCGGGACGAGGATGTCGTCGCCCGCCTCGTCAAGAAGACCCTGTTCATCGGGATCTTCGCCTACCTTATCGGTAACTGGAACAGCCTCGCCCGCATCGTGTTCGAGAGCTTCGCCGGCCTTGGCCTGAAGGCCTCCGGCACCGGCTTGTCGGCGGCGGACTTTCTGCGACCGGGGAGGGTCGCCCAGGTCGGCCTCGATGCCGGACGGCCCCTCCTGGAGTCGATTTCGGGACTGATGGGCTACATCAGCTTCTTCGAGAACTTCATCCAGATCGTGGTGCTGCTGTTCGCCTGGATAGTGGTGTTGCTTGCCTTCTTCATTCTCGCCGTTCAGCTCTTCATCACCCTGATCGAGTTCAAGCTGACGACACTCGCCGGCTTCGTGCTCATTCCGTTCGGACTCTTCGGCAAAACCGCCTTCCTGGCCGAGCGGGTGCTGGGCAATGTCGTGTCCTCCGGCGTGAAGGTGCTGGTGCTGGCGGTCATCGTGGGGATCGGCTCCACGCTATTCTCTCAGTTCACCTCGGGCGCCGGAGCCCAGCGCTCCATCGAAGATGCCATGGCGCTGGTGCTGGCCTCCTTGGCCCTCCTGGGCCTCGGCATCTTCGGGCCCGGGATCGCCAACGGCATCGTCTCGGGCGGACCCCAGCTGGGCGCCGGCGCGGCTGTGGGAACCGGGCTGGCGGCCGGGGGGCTTGCCGCCGCAGGCGGAGCCCTCGCGACCGGCGGTGCGAGCGCGCTGGCCGGTGCTGCGGGCGCGACCGCCCGGGGCTCTGCGGCCCTCGCAGGTGGCGCCGCAGCCGCCTACCGCGCCGGTGGCCTCTCGGGTGTGACCGGGGCAGGTGCATCGGCTGCCGCCAGCCCGCTCCGCCGGGCGGCAGAAAGCGTTTCGAGCAGCTTTGCAGCCGGCGGGCGCGCCGCTGCCGGCGATGCCGAGGCCGGCGCTGCGGCTGCCTCGGCGGACGCACCGCCTGCCTGGGCGCGGCGCATGAGGCGGAGCCAGGCCGCCAGTCACGGAGCGTCCGCCGCAACGCACGCCATCCGTTCCGGCGATCACGGCGGTGGGGGCTCTTCCATCGATCTTTCTGAAGGGAACCACTGATGTTCAAGCGTTCGTCCGTCCGTTACGGCCACACACCCGTGCCGGAGACGCCCTACCAGAAGGCCGCGCAGGTGTGGGACGACCGCATCGGCTCTGCGCGCGTGCAGGCCAGGAACTGGCGCCTGATGGCGTTCGGCTGCCTGGTCTTGGCCGCCGGTCTTGCCGTTGGGCTCGCCTGGCAAGCGGCGAGGGGTACGATCACGCCCTGGGTCGTCCAGGTCGACAGGCTTGGCCAGGCGCAGGCGATCGCCCCCGCCGACGCCTCCTATCGGCCGACCGACCCGCAGATCGCGTTTCATCTTGCGCGCTTCATCGAGGACGTGCGTGCGCTGCCGTCCGACGCAGTCGTGCTGCGCCAGGGTTGGCTACGGGCATACGAGTTCACGACCGATCGCGGGGCCGCGGCCTTGAACGACTATGCTCGCCGCGCCGATCCTTTCGCCAGGCTGGGCAAGATGCAGGTCTCCGTCGAGGTCTCGAGCGTCATCCGGGCATCGCCGGAGAGTTTTCGGGTGGCGTGGGCCGAGCGCCGCTACGAAAGCGGCCAACTCGCCGCCACCGAGCGCTGGACCGCCATCCTCACCATCGTGATCGAAACGCCACGCGACGCCGATCGCCTGCGCAAGAATCCGCTTGGGGTATTCGTCAACGCCATCAACTGGTCGAAGGAGCTAGCACAATGAGGTACCGCACCATACGGCCAGTCCTTTTCGTCTCCCTGCTGGCGGTCACCGGATGCGCGTCGACCAAGCCGCCGCAGATCAGCTACGACGGGAGCGTGCCGCCGCTCCCTGTGGCCTCTGCGCCTGCCGAGGATCCGCCGCCGCGGCCTCTGCACGTTCCGCCGGCTTGGACGCCGGCGCGCGGAGGACAGGGCGATGCGAGGGATCCGGTGGCGCGCGTCGAGGCCGCTAACGGCGCTGCCCGCGTGGAGCCGCGCCGCGAGGGCTACTTCAATGCCGTGCAGGTGTTTCCCTACAGCTCGGGGGCCCTTTATCAGGTTTACGTCGCCCCAGGACAGGTCACCGACATTGCCTTGGAGCCTGGCGAGCAGCTCACTGGCTCAGGTCCGGTGGCGGCCGGCGACACGGTACGCTGGATCATTGGCGATACGGAGAGCGGCAACGGCGATACCCGACGCGTTCATATCCTGGTCAAGCCGACCCGGCCTGCCATCGAGACCAACCTTGTGGTCAACACCGACCGGCGGACATATCTCATCGAATTGCGGGCGCACGAGCGGCCCTATATGCCGTCTGTCGCCTGGTTCTATCCGGAGAGCCGAGGCAAGAGCCTTCGCAGTCTGCCGCCGGTGCCGGTCCTCCCGGAGATTGCCCAGCGCCGGTACCGATACTCGATCGAGGGCGATAAGCCCCCGTGGCGGCCGGTCAATGCTTACGACGACGGCCGCAAGGTCTATGTCGAGTTCTCACCCGGCATCGTGCAGGGTGAGATGCCGCCTCTCTTCGTCGTCGGCGCGGACGGCAAGCCGGAACTCGTCAACTCCCGAGCATACGGCAACGTCCTCATCGTCGACCGCTTGTTCGCTGCGGCCGAGTTGCGACTAGGCGGCGAGAACCAACAGGTCGTCCGGATCGTCCGCATGGACGGAAGACGCTAGAGATGACCGATCAATCTCAGTCGGATGCCACACACTCGACGACCGCTCAGCCCTTCCGGCTGCGATCGGAGGGACCCCGCGTCACGCGTCTGTCGCGCACTGTGCTGATCGGCGGGACGGCGCTGACCCTGATCCTGGTCTGCGGCGCCGTGCTGTGGGCTTTGCAGAGCGACCGGTTACGGGATGTCTCACCCCAGGAACTCTACACCACCGACCGGCCGCGCGTGGCGGACGGTCTGGCGGCGCTGCCGCGCGACTACACGGGGCTTCCTCGGGATGTCCCGCCACTCGGGCCGCCGCTGCCGGGCGATCTCGGCCGGCCGATCGTGGCCGCCCAAGGTCAGCCCGGTCCTTCATCGCCCGACGCCGAGCAGCAGCGCCGGGCTCAGGAGACGGAGGCGGCCCGCGTCAGCCGCCTTTTCGCGCCCGGCAATCGTCAGACACAGACTGGTGGCGCGGGTATTCCCCCGTCTCAGTCATCAATGTCGGCGGGGGCTGGGGCGACAGATGAAGCCTCGATCCAGAATGGACAGGACCGCAAGGTCGCCTTCCTGAATGCGCCTGTCGATCGCAAGACGACGAGTCCCGATCGTCTGGTGCGGCCCGCTTCGCCGTTTGTGCTGCAGGCCGGCGCCGTCATTCCGGCGGCGTTGATCACCGGCCTTCGGTCCGACCTGCCGGGACAGATCACCGCCCAGGTGACGGAGAACGTGTACGACACGCCCACGGGCGGTGCGTTGCTGATTCCACAAGGGGCAAGGCTGATCGGTGTCTACGATAGCCAGGTTAGCTTCGGGCAATCACGTCTTCTTCTAGTCTGGACGCGGCTGCTTCTGCCGAACGGCTATTCGATCGTGCTCGAACGACAACCCGGGGCGGGTGCCAGCGGCGAGGCTGGTCTGGAAGACGGTGTCGATCGTCACTGGGGTTCCCTGTTCCAGGCCGCGCTTCTTTCCACCATCCTGGCGGTCGGCACCGAACTTGGCTCGGACCAGAACGATAGCGATATCGTTCGTGCACTGCGCCGTGGTGCGGGGGACACGCTGAACCAGGCCGGGCAGCAAGTCGTGCGGCGCAATCTCAACATCCAGCCCACCTTGATCATCCGCCCTGGTTATCCGGTCCGGGTCATCGTGACCCGCGATCTCGTACTTCAGCCTTACCGCGGATAGGAAAAAAGTAATGTCCAAACTCAAGCTCGGCGCCATCCTGGACGAGAAGCCCGTGAAGTTGACGGTGGACTTGCCGGCAGCCATCCACCGGGATCTCGTTGTCTACGCGGAGGCGCTCGGCCGTGAAACAGATCAAACGATCGATCCGGCCAAGCTCGTCGGACCGATGTTGGCTCGGTTCATGTCTGCCGATCGTGCCTTTGCCAAAGCGCGCCGGTCCGCGAGAGGCGCGGCGCAGCAGGCGGAAACTAGAGCGGGATGAATTGAGAAGGAATCGAAGGGAATTCCCTAAGGCATGTTGATCTAATTCAACCTGCTGGCTGGGTTGGAGGCCAGCAGGGATGGCACGAGCCTGTTCGATGGACCTTCGGGAGCGGGTAGTCTTCTCGGTAGGGCGGGAGGGCTTGTCGTGTAACTAGGCGGCGGCCCGCTTTGGAGTTGCGATCAGCACGGCGATCGACTGGGTGAACCGCTATCGTCGGACCGGCAGCTTGGCGCCGTGGCAGATCGGCGGGTACCGGTCGAGGAAGCTTGTTGGCAAGTACCGGGACTGGCTGCTGCAGCGCTGTCGGGAGCGCGAGTTCACCCTGCGCGGGCTAGTCGGCGAGTTGGCAGAGCGCGGCCTGAGTGTGGGCTATCGCGTGGTCTGGGGGATCGTCCACGAGGAGAAGCTGAGTTATACCAACCCGCTTAGAGGCTGACCGATGCCCAAGCTCGGCGTCCGATGGATCGGATGCGGGCAGGATCGTCGGTTAGAAAGCGCCAGGCGGCGCAGCAGGCCTCGACGATGTCGTCGTATGTGTCCCAGACCCGTGAGCCGAGAATGTTTTCGCGCAAGTAGTGCCAGACATTCTCCATCGAGTTCAGTTCGGGAGAGTAGGGCGGCAAGGGCAGCAGGGTGATGTTGTCGGGTACGCGCAATCGTCCCCCCGGTCTGGTGCCAACCGGCGCCGTCGCAAATCAGTACGGCATGGGCCAGCGGCGAGACCTCGGCGCCGATCACCTTCAAATGGTGGCTCATCGCCTCGGCATTGACCTCCGGCATCACGATCGCCGCGCCGACGGCGCGGTCCGGACAGATTGCGCCGAAGATGTAGGCCGAGTCGTGCCGGTTATCGCGCACCATCAACGGTCGCGAGCCGATCGGCGCCCAGACATAGGCGTGGGTTCCCTTCTGGCCGACCCTGGCCTCGTCCTTACATGAGGGTTCAGGTGTCAACGCTGTTTTGCGATGGCCCCTCCTGTCTTAATCGTTTTGCTTTCAAAGCACTTCTGGGCTCGGGGCTATCTGCATCGCAGCGGGTGCTGCGTCACCTTACATGCGGTCGGGCTGCATCGGCGGCCCGCACCATAATGCCTCTTGCACGAGGCTTTGCCCCGACGAGGCACGACCAACCTGAAACGCGATAGCACGAGGCTATCAAAGAAGAAGACGGTCGCGCTCCCCGCATCGCCGCTGGCGAGATCTCCGCCTGCAGCAATCCTGTCAGATCATGCCGTGGCCGCGCTTTCTGCCCTGAGCGTGATGCCGTCCGGCACAACCCCCGTCTCCACGTAGCGCCACAGTGCGATCAGGAGCTTTCTCGCCATCGCCACGATTGCAATCCGCCGGGTGCGCCCCTGGAGCGTGCCCACGCGCTCGCGAAACCAAGTGGCGAGCGCACTGTCGGGTTGATAGCGCAGCCAGAGCCAGGCGAGCTGGATCATGGTCGTGCGTGCCCGTGGATTGCCGGCTCGACTGATGCTTCGGTCGCGGTCCATGTCGCCGCTCTGGTAGGGCATGGGTGTGATGCCAACATAGCTTGCAAGCTGGCGACGATTACCAAAAGAGCGATAGAACACCTCGCGCGCCAGCACGGCAGCGAAATTCTCACCGATGCCGCGGATGCGCTGCAAGGCGGCGATCTTGCCAACCATCGTGTCGCCCACTTGTGCTTCTTCAAATGCGTGGGCACGATCAGTTTCCAGCTCGCGGATCAGCTCCAGGACCAGCACAAGCCGGCGGCGCAGGCGGTGGAGTTCGGTGCGCAGCAATGGTGGAAGGGCGCGTCCGTCGCCTGTCCGCAACGCCGCCACGTCGCGCTCCCAGGAGCGTAATGACGGCCTTCCCCTGATACCTTGCGCGAACAGCAATGCCTCGATGCGGTTCTCGATGCGCAGCCTATCCTGCACCAGGTGCTCGCGCTGATACCTTGCGCGAACAGCAATGCCTCGATGCGGTTCTCGATGCGCAGCCTATCCTGCACCAGGTGCTCGCGCTCACGGTGCGGTCGCTTGGCATCCTCCTCGTCCGGTGTCGGCACCCGCACCATGCTGCACACCTGCCGATCGCCAGCCAGCCAGGTGGCGAGCACGCGCAGCATACCCTCCGCGTCGAGCCGGTCGGTTTTGGCCCGGCGCGCACGTCGGTTGACCAGGATGCTCGCCGGCTCCAACACGTAAGCGGCGATCCCATGCGCGGCCAGCAATCGGTGCAGCCAGAATCCATCCCGGCCAGCCTCAAAGCAGCACACCACGTCAATTGCGCAGCCCAGCTTGGCCGAAGCCTTCGACCGCAGATCTCCGATCGTTTTGAGCAACGCCGCTGCGTCACCCCCCTCCAGACGATGCAATCGCGGCTTCTCGATGCCCGGCGCGCGTTCGGCCACGAGCCATGACGTGAGGCTAAGTTCGATGGCGACATAGACGGTTTTCTCTGACGGCATGGCGGCGGGTTCCCCTTGTCTGGTTGCGGACGCTGCCAATGTTGCTCAATCAGCCCAGGCCGTGTCCTGCCTCATAGCATCTGGAACCAGATCTCGATCGGTCCGCCGAGCGCGCGGGCGGGCAAGGCCGCCGTCAGCAGGCTGGCAAAGTTTTTTTAAAAGTCTCTTCCGCTTCGGCGATCTTCCGGGGATGGCTCGGACGAGGTTGCAGCCGGGTCAACCTCAGCTCATGCAGCCACCGGCCCACCGTGCTCTCGTGCACTTCGACGGCAAACCGCCGCGCCACCTCGGCCTGCAGGTCAACGCAGCGCCAGCGCACCACCTGGTGCTCGGCCGGATCGGGGCCGGCCAGGACCACCGCCTTCAACTTCGCCATCTGGGCCGCGCTCAGGGCCGGCGCTCGGCCGGGGCTGCGGCGAGACTTCAGACCTTCCGATCCCGGCCTCGTTGTAGCGATGGATCCAGTCGCGCAACGTTTGACGGTCCATGACGCCCAGTGCCGCTGTCTCGCCACGACACCGACCTTCCACCACCGACCCCAGCGCCAATAGCCGGCAAACCTGCGCACTATCCGCGCTCTTGCTGGCGTGATGGCGAAGCTCCAGCGCCGTATGATCCGAGCGCGTAACCTCGACTGCCGTTCCCATTCGATACCCCGTCAGCGACCTGGAGACGAGCAATCGAATCACAAATCGCGACTACGAGGAATCCCATACCGAGAGTCAGGCTCAGTAAGGGTTGGTACTAGAAAAAAAGACGTTGATCGCCAGCGAACGGGATCGTCCCGACGTGGCCCGGCGACATCGTCATGATGGACAACCTCGGTTCGCACAGGAGCAGCGCTGTCCGAAGGAGCCTCCGGACGGTCGGAGCCAAGCTCTTCTTCCTGCCCAAATACTCGCCCGATCTGAACCCGATCGAGATGCTCTTCTCAAGGCTCAAGCATGGCTTGCGAAACGCCGCACAGCGAACTCACGACGCCGTCTATCACGCCATCGCCTAGTTACTGCCAACCGTCCCGCCCGAAGAATGCCGCAACTACTTCTCTAAAGCCGGATACGCTCAGACCTAGAATCGCTCTAGGTGAGGGTGGTCGGATGGTGTGTTTGCCGGAGCGTCTCCAGGAACCGGGCGAGAGCCGGGTTGCGGTTGTGCTCCTCCCAGCATGCGGTGAAGGTGATATGGCTTGGGCCTGACGCATCGCGGATTTCGCGAAAGCGGACGCCGCTATAGGCAAGACTGGTCCATGACTCGAAATGAATGCTGACATGAATCCCAGCTTCGACCATCCCAAGAACATTCTCATTGCTGGCGTTCCAGGTCTCGATCTTCGGGGCATCACCGGGAGCTGCAAGCTTCTTGAGGATCAGGTTCCGCAGATCTAGGCCCGGCTCCCATTGGCTGAGAAGAAACGTCTCGTCCTTCAGATCGCTCCAATCGACGACCTCGCTGTTCGAAAGTGGGTGCCGCGACGACAGTGCCGCCACGATGCGCTCCGACCATAGAGACATGGTAGGTCCGCTATGTTGCCGCGCTTCTCCGGCGACGATGGCCACATCCACGTCTCCTGTTCCAAGAGCGGCCGCCAGTTGAGCGGGCGATCGTTCGGTAACCTGTATGGCGATTGCCGGAAACGACTTGATGTGTTCCGCCAGCACAGTACGCACTTTGCTGGTGGATACGGCGGTTCCGAACCCAGCTTTCAGCACGCCTGCTTCTCCGCGGTGGGCCAACTGCGCCGCCGTGATCATATCGTCGATTTCGTCGAAGAGGCGGCGGGCGGCTGGCGCCAGGCTCGTGCCGGCCGAGGTGAGGCGCACTCCTCCACTGGAGCGCTCGAACAGCAAGACGCCAAACTGCTCTTCGAGATGCCGAATGCGGCGGCTAAGTGCAGACTGCTTGATGTTGAGGGCTGTCGCGGCTTGCCGAAAACTCCCATGGTCGGCAGCCGCGAGTACGCTTCGCAACGAACTGAGATCGAGGTTCATTTTCTGACCGTGTGTTTGCCACGCTCTTGGCAGTGATATCGTTGGCCCCTATAAGGCTTGCCCGATTGCTTGCGTATTTCGACGGGCTCACATCCGTGCAATCTCGCAAGTCTTGTCATCGCCGTTGATCGTCTGGAGGCCGGGCGGTTCAGGATCGTGCCCTGAGGCGTGGTGTACCATCTCGTTGGTCATGACGATGTCCGGTTAGGTCCGGATCGGTCAGTCTGCCGCGATGGGCAGACCGACGCTGGGATCGTCTCCGATTGGGGTGATGCTTTCCAGCGTGATGTAGCGGGCGCGCTGGACGGCCCACTCGTCGTTCTGTTCGAGCAGAATGGCACCGACGAGCCGGGTTATGGCGGCCTCGTTGAGGAAGATGCCGACGACCTCGGTGCGGCGCTTGATCTCGCCATTCAGGCGCTCCAGCGGATTGGTGCTGTGCAGCTTGGTGCGGTGCTGGGGCGGGAAGCTCATGTAGGCCAGCACATCAGGCTCGGCATCGTCCATGAGGGTTGCGAGCTTTGGGACCTTGGGCCTGAGCTGATCGGCGACGCGGCGCCATTGGGCCTTGGCCTGCTCGGCGTCATTCTGGGCGAAGGCTGTTGCGATGAACGCCGAGACGACTCGCCGGCCGCTGCGGCCGGCATGGGCCAGGGCGTTGCGCATGAAGTGGACACGGCAGCGCTGCCAGACGGTGACGAGGATCTTGGAGACGGCCGCCTTGATGCCCTCGTGGGCGTCGGAGACGACGAGCTTGAGGCCCCTGAGACCGCGCCGCGCCAGCTTGCGCAGGAAGGCGATCCAGAAGGTCTCGGCCTCGGACGGACCGATATCCATGCCCAGCACCTCGCGCCGGCCATCGGCATTGACGCCGACCGCCACGATAACGGCGGCCGAGACGATGCAGCCTGCCTGGCGCACCTTCACGTAGGTCGCATCGATCCACAGGTACGGCCAATCCCCTTCGATCGGCCGATCGAGGAAGGCCTTCACCCGCTGGTCGATGTCCTCGCACAGCCTGCTCACCTGGCTCTTGGAGATGCCACTCATACCCATGGCCTTGACCAGCTCGTCAACAGAGCGGGTCGAGATACCCTGGATGTAGGCCTCCTGGATGACGGCAGTCAGCGCCTTCTCGGCCATGCGGCGTGGCTCGAGGAAGCCGGGGAGGTAACTGCCCTTACGCAGCCGAGGGATGCGCAGTTCTACCGTGCCGGCCCGCGTCTCCCAGTCCCGCTCACGATAGCCGTTGCGCTGCACCAGACGGACTGTGCTCTTCTCGCCGTGCGGCGCGCCTGTCAGCACCCCGACCTCGATTTCCATCAACCGCTGGGCGGCAAAGCCGACCATATCGCGCAATGCATCGGCGTCTGGGGTCTTCTCCACGAGCGAGCGCAGGTTCATCATCTCGTAAGGTCATCGGTGGGTTCCTTGGTCATGAGTTGGTCTTCGCAACCCGACCCTAACCGAGAAATCGCCGGTGACCGCCAGAGGCGGCCGGGTTTGTTCGGGCAGGAATCGGCGTTGGATAAGTGGAATGTCCGCCGGTTTCTTTCGCCATTGTCTGGTCGTCACCTAGGGAGGGCGTAGCCCGACCGGAGTGACGACCAGACAACGGCGGCATAAAGTTTCATGCCGCCCGCGCCAGTGGCCTGATGCCGTCGAAGTAGGCGCGATCGGGCGTCAAGGCTCGAATGCCGCCGCTTGCCGTTGTAGAAGTCGATATAGCGACCGAGCGAGACGCGCGCGTGGCCGACACTGTCGTAGGCGAAGATAGACTTCCTCGTATTTGACCGAGCAAGGACGAACGGGTCAGGTGCGGTATCGTGGCCTGCAGGGCACAAAGGCAGTCGTCGAGCGGCAAGAGTGTATGCTTGCGGAAGGCGACGACGATCGCCTCGTCCTCGATCGAAAGCACTGTCGACTTCGCGTCCTTCGGTCCGGTCTTCAGATCAGCGACAGAGCCGCGCTTTTTCCACTTGGTGACGGTCTTGGGATCGATGCCGTATCGTTTGGAAAAGCTCCTCAGGCTCTCTTGACTATGCTGTATCGCTCGACAGATCGCCTATGTCGTTGGGCCGCAGCCGTGAAGAACCTGTCCCATAGCGCATCCCTCAAATTCCCTGACAAGGGTGCACCATCAAATCCCGGGATCAAACAGTTTCGGGATTGCAAGGTTTCGGGGTGCTATGCCCTTGAAGCTTGCAGTTTCACTTATCGATTCTTGTCGCCGGAAAGTCATGATTCGAGGGTCGCAGCGGAGGAAAGAATACGGCCGAAGAAGCACGAGGGAACTCAGGAAGGCGATCTGTTCCGGGCTCGGCTCGACCGACTCATCAACATAAGCAAGAGCTGGTGCGTAAGCGTCGTTTTCAGGCCACGGCCTTGAGCACTTGCGGAGTGGCGTAGGCCCATGGCAGCAGGTCGTCGAGACGGCGATTGGGATGGCCCTCGATGATGCGGGTGATGACGTCGGCGAGGTATCGATAAGGCTCGATGTCGATC
>Ga0209066_10004450_pt1 | contig 15255 bp, 14 predicted proteins | sample All_14_2_FD_187198 | JGI IMG/M metagenome (GOLD analysis project Ga0209066, IMG submission 187198) | Freshwater microbial communities in response to fracking from Pennsylvania, USA - Allegheny Zone_MetaG_DW_15 (SPAdes) (version 2) ...
CGGTAATACTTCCTTACATTTCGCCATCAAAGAACTTAAGTACATATTTTTTGTTTGTAATATCAATAAACTCAATTATCAACTCTGATTTTTCCGCTTATGAAGAATTTGCTCATTAGTTTGACCCTAGTTACATCCGGACTCTTAACAGCCTGTAATCCGGCTGCTGAACCTAAAGGAGATACAACTCCGGTAGCCGGTTCCGGAGCCATACAGTCATTACCCGCTGCTCAACCTGCATCAGCTGATTCTGTAGCTTCTCAACCCGGTAAAAGTACTACGGAAACAACCATGTTAAATCCACCGCATGGACAGCCGAATCACCGTTGCGATATTGCTGTAGGAGCTCCGCTAAATACTCCTGTGGGTGCAAAACCGGCAACCCCGTCGCAACCATCCATGCTTAAACTTCAACCACAGACTCAAACTACACCGGGTCAAACGCATCCCCAAACTGCACCGGTTCAAACTCGTACGCAGACTACTCCTGTAAAAACCGTTCCTCAAACAACTCCTTCGCAAACTGCAGCCGGTTTAAATCCACCTCACGGTCAGCCTAACCATCGTTGTGATATAGCTGTAGGGGCTCCGCTTGATTCTCCTCCGGCTAAGAAACCGTAAACTGTTTAAATCAGAAAATTAACCTTTTTTGGAAAGAGCCATAAAGATATCTGATTCACTTTAAAAATACTTTGAATCGCCTCTTCCGGTTTAAAATCCGGCTTGTATTCAATGCTACATAAGTTTGTTTTTTACCAGTTTCTTTAGTGCAAAAACCCGGATTAATCATCTTCAGGTGCTATAAAGCCTGTGCAATGATTAATCCGGGTTTATAAATTCTTCGGGTGTAAACCGATTTACCTGAAGAGCCTTTTTATTCGATAACCTGCAATTTGAATTTTTGAACTTCCCCATTAATATAAACGGCTACAATATACATTCCGTTTTTCATGTCGGAGGTTTCGAGGATAGTGCTGTAATCGTTAACTTCCTTTTGCATAATCTTTTGCCCCGACATACTGTAAATTTGAACAACTACCGGAAACTCAGTTTCTGATGGCAGGCTCAGATTGAAAAATCCATCAGTTACAGGATTTGGAAACACATTTGCCCGACTGAGTTCACTTTCGGGTTGCATAGCCGAAATACATCTGGCTGTAGCTGATGCTGTATTACTCCAGGCTGATGTTCCGGTTGAATTTGATGAGCGTACTTTATAATAATATTTTTTGCCCAGCGTCAATCCGTTATTGCTGTATGTGGTAGTATTGGCAGGCAGAGTGGCTATTGTGGTATATGTCCCGTTTAAAGTGAGCGAACGGCTAAGCTGAAAACTGGTTTCATTGGTTGAATTATCGACCCAGGTAAGTAAAATGGTTCTGCAGCCAACCGATTTAGCAACAAGATTTGATGGCGCGGCAGGTAATCCGCCGGTGGTTGTTGCATTTGCGGTATTACTCCATGCGGAACTGCCGGCTGCATTAGTAGCCTGTACTCTGTAATAATATGTTGTAGAACCTGTAAGTCCTGAATTCACATACGATGTACTGTTGGCTGGCAACGTGGCAATGCTTGTAAATCCGCTACTCTCCGATAATGAACGCTGAAGCACAAAGTTGGTTTCGTCAGTGGAATTATCCACCCATGCAAGGTTTATTATTGAAGAACCCGATGCAGTCGCACTCAGGTTTGATGGGGCATTTGGAAGCACACCGGTTGTTGTTGCATTGGCTGTATTACTCCATACTGAACTGCCCGCAACATTGGTAGCCTGCACTCTGTAATAATAGGTTGTTGATGCGGCAAGACCTGAATTCAGATAAGTTGTAGTATTGGCCGGCAAAGTGGCAATGGTTGTAAAACCGCTTACCGAATTTAAGGAACGCTGCAGCACAAAGCCTGTTTCGTCAGCAGAATTATCAGTCCAGGCAAGATTTATTTCCGATGAGCCCGAAGCAGCTGCTGTAAGGTTCGAAGGTGCGTTAGGAGGACCGGCGGATGTGGTTGCATTGGCAGTATTACTCCATGTTGAACCTCCGGCAGAATTTGTTGCCTGCACTTTGTAATAATAGGTTGTTGAACCTGCAAGGCCCGAATTTACATATGATGTGGTATTTGCCGGCAAGGTGGCAATGGTTGTAAAACCGGTATTCGATGTTAACGATCGCTGTAATACGAAGTTGGTTTCGTCAGTTGAATTATCAGTCCATGCAAGGTTTATCACTGATGAGCCTGAAGCAGTTGCAATGAGGTTAGTTGGAGCAGCAGGTACTGTTGCCGAACCTGATTGTATAAATCTGGCAGTGGTACCTCCTGTAACATAAACACTGTTGTCGATTCCGAAATCCATACAACTTGCATACCCGCTTGATGTGGTAGCTGTCCAGGCAGAAGTTCCATCGCTGTTTACTTTACAAACAGCCATGAGCGACATGGTTCCGGCAGCAAGGTAGGCTGAATTAAGACCATCCAGTTTCATTTGGGCATGAGCAAGCAATGCATATCCCGGACCATCGGCATCAAGGTTTTGCCAAAGCATATTTCCACTGTTGTCAAATTTCATAAAGGCAGCTCCAAAACTTCCTGAATTCGGGTAACCGCTAATTACCGGATTATTATCCGATCCGACTTCAACGCGCATACCGGCCATTATATTGGTTTTTTCCCAGATCAGAGCACCAGCCGGCGACAATTTTTTAAGTACACTACCATTGGTTGATGCGCCATACTGCCCGTTTATGAGGTATGTATTGCCAGCAACGTCGCCGGCGGCATCACCTATCGTAAGACTGTTTACTCCGGCCAGGCTCCAGACCGGAGCGCCATCGAGGGTAATTTTTGCATAGCCGTTTATACTTCCGGTAATACCTCTGCCCGAAATAAGAAGATGATTATCAGGGGTAAATTTGAAATTTTGAGGTGCACCGATTCCAGCATTATCAAAATACGACCACAATGCTGTGCCTCCCGGGCTGAACTTTTTAACTTTTGTAACTATACCGGTTCCGCTGTTTCCTAAACCCAGAACATAGATATTATTTTCGGAATCGACCAGGCATTTTCTTGTGGAAGAACCATCGAAATCAGTTTCGTAAACTACCCGCCACAACAGGTTACCCGAAGGATCAAATTTCATAAGCAGGCTGTTCGCATTTACCGGATTCGAATATCCTGAACGTATGGTACCCGAAACAAGTATATTTCCGGTGCCGTCAGTTTCAACCCAGGTAGCCACTTCGTGCCGGGTAGGATCGGTGTTATTGTAAGGAACTTCCCAAAGTATATTTCCGGCGGCATCTCTTTTGGTTAAAGTAATGTCGCCCCCGGGATTATAATCCCAGTTGGCTGTGTAAGAATTGTTTGCGCCATCGGTAGCAACTGCCACGCCACCCGGATAGTTATACCACGATAGCTGAACCTGAGCGTACAAAACTGAGGATAAAAGCGTTAGAAATAAAATTGTTAGCGTTTTCATAATACTGGTTTTAAATGTGAATAAGCTTGTTGGCTAATTTTTTTTCGTCGTATGTTAATGCGCTGTAATTCATCAATACTCAGCGAATCTGCATCTTCTTAATTACACTTCTGTTGTGAGTAGTCATCCTGTAGAAGTACACTCCGGGCGATATTCCGGTTGCATCAAATTCCACATCATACAATCCCTTCGCAAATATTTTATCTGTAATTGTTTTTATCTCATTTCCCAGAATATCATACACTTTAATACTTACATTTCCGGTTTCAGTAACAGAAAAATTAATGCTGGTTTTTGAGCTGAAAGGATTGGGGAAATTTTGTGACAGCATATCCGAATGATTTGTTTTTTCAAACTCCTCAGTTGCGGTTTGATTGCCAATGATAAAGGTGCCCGTGGCCAAAGGACTTCCAAAATACGCAGCATCGACCGCGCGGATTTTGTATTCATAATAACCATTTTCGAGACCGGTAAGGAACCAGTTGGTTACTGCACTTACATTGCCTGGTTCAGGAAGCCTGGCAGGAATGCCTGCAGGTACATTGTTATGAAAAAGTTCGAGTTCGTATGTAAGCGCGGATACTGGCGTATGATCGTCGGTAGCAGCAAGCCATGATAGCTGAACCCCGTTTTCGCCAAGCAGCGAAGCATTAAGACCGGTTGGTGCTGAAGGAGCTGTATTCTGACCCGCAACATCGTTTCGGTAAATGTGCATTTGTGCTTCAACCAGTCCGTTACCATTGGGTACAAAATATTGTCCGGCAACGAAATAATCAAGATCGCCTTCTCCATCGAGGTCGAACCACGAAAAGGTACCTCCGCGGTCGCCGGAAGCGCGTGGCGAAGGAAGCTCATTCCCCGAATCAGCGAATGTGCCGTTGTTGTTTGAATAAACCCGCGCTCTGCCTTCAATTTCAACACCTGAATTGTAATTACCGGCAAGTAAGATATCCATATCCCCGTCGGAATCGTAGTCGGCCCATGTAGCAGCAGTAAAATCGAACCAACCTTCGCCATATGGATCAGCAATAACCTCAAAGGGGACAAAGTTTTCATTATCGTTACGATAAATGCGCAGAGCCAGAGGAGTATAAGAACCGTTAGTTTCTCTTACATTGCCGGCCACAAGAATATCGAGATCGCCATCGCCGTCATAATCGCCCCATTGAGCTTCGCCACGCTGAATGCTAAAGGAGCCAAGTATATCCTCGCCGGTAAAAACGCCATTCCCGTCGTTTCGGTAACGGCGTATAAAACTATCATCAATTAATGGAGCAACATTTACAAGCAACAGGTCAAGATCCTGATCGTTGTCAAAATCGGCCCACGAACTTTGGGCATGCAAGGTTGGAGCGAAAACATTGTCGAGAGAGGTAAAATTCCAGCCATTTGTTCCTGACGGACCATCGTTTCGCATCAGCGCGGTATAATAACTTAATGTTGACTGGCTGTAAACAGAAGGAATAAGCAGATCCAAATCCCCGTCATTATCAAAATCGGCCCAGGTAATAGAACGAAGGTCGAATTCTGCCTGATCGTTTTCTTCCCAGTAAGCCGGAAGGTTGGTTTCAATAAGATTGAGGGCACCTGCATCATTGCGGTAAATAACAGTGTATCCGTCAGTTCCCATTGCAAGATCCTGATCGCCGTCGCCATCCATATCGCCCCATGCTAAATCAGATTCTCCGTTCGATAAACCGCCAAGAGGTATATCAATACTTGTAAATGCCCATACATCAGGCCCGGAGGAGCCATCGTTGCGTAAGAGAACCAGCCTGTAATCCACGCTTTGATTATATACAACATAATATCCCAGAACGGCTATATCCAGATCTCCATCGCTGTCGTAATCAGAAGGAGCTGTAGCTATAACCCAGAAATCCTCCTCAGCAGGTGTTACAAAAAGCGGATCGTCAGGAGTTACTTCGGTAAAATCGCCGTAGGTAGCAGTGCTTGCAGCTTTACTTTTAACTTTATACTGAGCAAATGCTGATGTTACACAAAGTATTGCTACGAGTCCAGCCAGAAAAAGCCGGATTCCGGTATCAGAATATTTGCTCAAACGAAATAAGATGTTGAAGTTTTTGATTTTCATTTGGTTAATTGAATTATGGTAACAAATTACAGGTATTTATGTTTGCATTCAGGCAGAGATAATCTGAGCTTTTATTACAAAGCACTCCCGGCTCCTTGAGTTAATCAGTTAGTTTTCCGCCAGCGCTGATCCAGGCGGTAATTACAGCTTTATCGGCAGCAGCCAGCGGGCCAGAAGGCGGCATGGTACCCTGATCAACAGCCTGCGATTTTATACGGCTGCCATTTGATACAATGCTGGCATCAGATTGAAGGTTTAATCCGCCGGAATTGGATGGCGATGCATGACATCCTGATGATGCGCAACTGCCGGTTACAACTGATTTAACAGCCAGAAACTTTGGTCCCGGAGTGCTGCCGGTATCCGGATCGGGATTGGAGTCTTCGCTTTTTGAACAGGAAAAGGTTAAACCTGTAATCACTGCGATGCTGATGATAAAAATTAGTTTTCTCATGGTTTTACTGTTTACGTTAGCTTTTAGAATATTGATTGTTAGTTTAACGATGTAAAGATATTTCGGTGCCGGTACCTGCAAAAAATAAGAAAGATGAATGGGAATTAATGAAAGATGAATGAGGATTTACAGACAACAATTCTGAAACAGAAGGAAGTTTGCCTTTCCTGATTGTGAATATGTAAGCTAATCGGACAATTTGTTATCATTGATTTTGTCAGGCTTAAAGCAAACCTGTTTAGGATAAATGTTTATTTGGGGAATATCAGATTTGTGTTTCCTGATACCAGAATAAAATATTTTTCTATCACTCTAACTCCTCATAGAACTATATTAATCAAGCTTTTGCAAGTTAATAACATTGTCCTCCTAAATAAGAGTGAATAATAAACTGAAAATCATATAAGGGTATTTACCTATTTGAGTGTATTTATATTACAGACTTAATATTAACTCATTTAAACACTGATGCACTATGAAAACCAAGAGAATTTTATTCACCGCAATAGCAATGCTTGCAACCGGGTTGCTGTTTACATCCATACAAGGATGTTCAAAAGATGTTGCTGACGAAACCTCCACCACTACACTAAGTGACGACTACAAGACCGATGTGATCGAATATACGTTTATTGATCCGCTTGCATGTACCCCTCAGAGTTGTATCGACTCGTTACCATTAGAACCACTGAATCAGTCAGAAATTGATGCCCTCACATTTTTAAGAGAAGAAGAACTACTGGCTCACGATGTTTACCAAGCTTTGTCAGGGCTTTATACCAAACCGGTTTTTCTTAATATTTCGAAGAGCGAAACGGTTCATTCCGATGCCATAAAAGCACTGCTGGTAAAATACCAACTCCCCGATCCGGCAGCCACACATGTTTCGGGTACATTCGTAAATCCTGACCTCCAGAATCTCTACACCATTCTCGTAAGTAAGGGATCCACATCACTATTGGATGGACTTACAGTTGGCGCAACTATTGAAGACCTTGATATTTCCGATTTACAAAAGCAATTAGTGCTGATTGACAACCAGGATATAACCCTTGTTTTTAATAACCTGATGAAGGGATCAAGAAATCATCTAAGGTCCTTTTATGCAAATATTCTTTTCAACAAGGGTACTTATACGCCTCAATATATCAGTCAGGAGGAATTTGACCTCATCGTTGGTTCTTCGCATGAATTTGGCACTTCTAACTGTACTTGCCTGAATTAATTCCAAACCTCACCTGTTTACCCGGTAAAGAAATTTTCTTTACCGGGTTTTTTTGTTTTTCCATTTTCGTAGATTTTTTGGGCAATGTAAGCGCCGGACTATTTATATTTATTGATTTTAATGCTTAAAGGCGGATATAGTCTGAATAATTCCTGAACCTATTGAATCCATTGAACCTTAGAGACTTTGTATAATTAAAAATCGCTATCCAAAACATAAATCTTCATCAGGCTGATCTCTTGCAATACTTTTCCTTACTAATCCGGACAATGGTCTTTGAATTTTATTCCCAAAAAACCGAATGAGTAAACTATTTCGTATTTTTGCGAAATACTAAATAGATAGATGAAAACACCCTATACTGATGACCAGATAAAGCTGGCCCGCTTTGCTAAAGCGATGGGACATCCTGCCCGTATTAAAATACTTGAGATACTTTCGCACCGCGGTTGTTGCTACAGCGGTAATATAGCCGACGAGTTTCCGATTGCGCTTTCCACGCTTTCGCAACACTTGAAAGAGTTAAAAGCCTCAGGTCTTATTCAGGGCGAAATTAATCCGCCATTTATAAAATATTGCATTAACAAGGAAAACTGGAAGCAGGCCAAGCAGTTATTCGATTTGTTTTTGGAGGATAAGTCACTTAAACCTGAAGTTTGCAATGTCTGAAAAAATCTCATCACTCCGCGCTATCAGTACCCGCAGTTTGTTGCCTTTGCTGCTTATACCGGTTTGGTTTCTCATTTATAAAAACCTGCAGTGGCTTACCGACCGGCTTGTTTTTGATGTTTTTGGTATAACGCCCGGCACACATCTTACCGAAGCCATACGCTTTTTTATTTTTGAAGTGCCCAAAGTATTGCTGTTGCTCACGCTCATCATATTTTTTGTAGGTATTATACGTACCTATTTCTCACCCGAACGCACACGCAAAGCCCTTGAAGGCAAATCGCTTTTTACAGGAAATGTAATGGCTGCTTCATTGGGAATAGTAACGCCTTTTTGCTCGTGCTCAGCTATACCATTATTCCTTGGGTTTATTGAATCGGGCATTCCGTTGGGTGTTACATTTTCGTTTCTGATTGCTGCTCCGATGATCAACGAAGTAGCCATTGTGTTACTCTTCGGTTTATTTGGATGGAAAACAGCTTTGATATACGTTGTAACCGGGTTGTTTATTGCCATTACAGCAGGTTGGGTAATAGGTCGCCTGCACCTCGAAAAATGGGTTGAGCCCTGGGTTTACGAATTAAAAGGTGGCGCTCATGTGGAAGATGAAAAACTAAGTTTTGATACACGTATTAAAATGGGTTTCGAAGCAGTAAAGGAAATTGTAGGTAAAGTATGGATCTATGTAATGATAGGTATTGCAGTGGGTGCAGGAGTTCACGGATTTGTTCCTGAAGACTTTATGGCTTCGTTTATGGGGAAATCAGCCTGGTACTCGGTTCCGCTTTCGATACTTATTGGCATTCCGCTTTATTCCAATGCTGCCGGAATCATTCCGATAGTATCGGCCCTCATCGGAAAAGGAGCTGCTCTTGGTACAGCCTTGGCGTTTATGATGGCTGTAATCGGTCTTTCGCTGCCCGAAATGATTATCCTGCGCAAAGTACTTAAACTGCCTCTTATCTTCACCTTTATTGGTGTTGTGGGTACCGGCATATTAATTGTAGGTTTCCTGTTTAATTACATCTTTTAATTCGACAATGTATGAATTCGACAATTCGGCAATGTGATAATTCGACGATTCGACAGTGAGGGAATTCGACGATTCGGCAATTTGACGATTCGACAATGAGGGAATTCGACGATTCGACAATGAGATAATTCGATAAGTAACTAATGAGGGAATGAGTTAATAAGAGAAGAAAAAAACAAACAGATAATAACGATTAATAATCAAACACAATGGAAATCAAAATCTTAGGCACCGGATGTGCCAATTGCAAAAACCTCGAAAAAGCTACACGCGAAGCTGTTGCCGAACTTAACCTCGACGCCAGTGTAATAAAGGAGGAAGACATTGTTAAAATTATGGGTTATGGTGTTATGCGCACTCCCGCCCTGGTGGTCGACGAAAAAGTAATTATGTATGGCCGCGTGCCTTCGGTAAAAGAAATTAAGGAAATGCTTTCGAAATAATTTAAAAACCAGAAAAAATGAAAAAGATACTTGTTGCAGTAATTCTGCTTTTAGCCACTGTTGCAGTTTTCGCTCAGAAACCGGTTAAACTGAAAATCGTTTATTTCCATTCGGAACGCCGCTGCCCGACCTGCATTTCGATTGAAGATAACACTAAGAAAACGCTCAATACCTATTTCGCTAATCAGCTTAAAGACGGAACGATTACATTACAGATTTTAGATATTGGTGACGATAAAAACCAGAAACTGGTCGAAAAATACGAAGCCGACGGTTCATCGCTGTTTTTAACCAAAGTAAGCGGTTCAAAAGAAACCAATACCGACTTCACGACCTTTGCTTTCAGCTACTCCCGCAACCAGGCGGATAAGTTTATTGCCGGTCTCAAAGCCGAAATTGAGAAAAACCTGAAATAATGTGTTTATTCAATAATGTATTAATGTGACAATGTGCTAATTTGACAATTCGGCAATGGCCTAAAGTGGCAATTTTGCTTCATTTTCGAATTATTTCATTTTCGAATTGTCGAATTGTCGAGTCCTTCATTGTCGAATTGTCACATTGTCAAATTCACTAATTAATGCACAAAATGGAATTCCTCCAAAACCTCATCGACCAAAGCAACTTCCCGCTTTTAACAGCTTTCCTGCTTGGATTAATGACTGCCATAAGTCCCTGCCCGCTGGCTACCAATATTACAGCGCTTGCATACATCAGCAAGGATGTGGAAAACCGCCGTACAGTTTTTCTGAATGGACTTTACTACACATTGGGTCGGACACTCACATACACTTTCCTGGGTGCAATCATATTTTTCGGCGCAAGCAAATTTCATATCAGCCGCGCAGTGCAGGCCAATGGTGAAAAATGGATAGGTCCGTTGCTTATTGTAATCGGCATATTTATGCTTGGTGTTATAAAACTCCCGGGCTCATCAGGAACTATTATGCAGCGCTTTGCCGATAAGGTAAAACTGGGTAGTAGCTGGGGAGCGCTGTTATTGGGAATGATTTTCGCACTGGCTTTTTGTCCATACAGCGGGGTACTTTATTTTGGAATGCTGATGCCTTTGGTGCTTTCGCAACCTGAAGGACTGCTTTTATTGCCCGATTTTGCCATTGCTACAGGATTACCGGTGATACTTCTGGCTTATTTACTTGCATTCAGTCTCGGTGGAATTGGTAAATTTTACAATAAGATAAAAACGTTTGAAGTCTGGTTCAGGCGAATAGTAGCAGTAGTGTTTATCCTTACAGGAGTTTATTTCGTGTGGATTTATTTCGCATAAATAAATTATCGGTATCCTTAGTACTTCATGCGATTAAGAGGGAATTAACAATTATTAAATCCAAAGAGTTTATGAAAAACACATTAGGTTTTATCGGAGGCGGCAGAATTACTAAAATTATGCTGCAGGTTATTGCAAACAACAAAACCGAGTACAAGGCAATTGTGGTTTACGATACTAATACTGAGGTTTTAACCGTATTAAAAAATCAATTTCCGGCCATAACTTTGGCTGCATCAAATCTGGAACCGGCCCAACAGGATATGGTTTTTATTGCTTTGCATCCGCCGGTAATAATGGATGCACTTGAATTGGTGAAAGATCAGTTTAAAACAGGTTCAATTGTAATTTCGCTGGCGCCAAAAATCAGTATTGAGAAAATTGCTTTAAAATTGCCGAATGTTAAAAATATCGTCAGGTTGATTCCCAATGCAACTTCCATTGTAAACGAAGGCTATAACCCTGTTTGTTTTGCAAAAGAAATGTCGGACTGGAAGAAACAAACCATGCTTACCATTTTCCGCCGTATGGGCCACACGTTTGAAGTTCCTGAACATAAACTGGAGAGTTATGCAATTATGTCGGCTATGCTACCCACGTATTTCTGGTTTCAATGGAAGGAACTTATCGAAATTGGAACCCGGATTGGACTTACTGAAGATGAAAGCCGGAATTCGGTCAGGGACACCATGCTTGCGGCATTGAGAACCTATTTCTATTCGGACCTGACGCCTGATGAGGTAATTGATCTGATTCCGGTGAGACCAATCGGGGAAAGTGAATTGCAGATTAAAGAGATATATCAGGATAAGCTTCTTTCTCTTTTTGAGAAAATAAAACCCTGATCGCGATAAAAAACTGTTTCCTGAAATAATGCTTGTATCAATATTGGGATGTTGCTTTCCAGCATCGTCCTCAAAGTTACGGTGAGCGTATAACTGTCTGTATTAGCACAGCCAAAGGATTTTACCGGAGTTGGTAATGCACTCTAATACCCAATGGAAACAGAGCCATTTACCTGTAAATCAGCTAATGGGTTACTTGTTCCGATACCAACTTTATCGAACATAGAGGTACCGATAACCTGAAGTTTGGTTAATGGTGTACTGGTGCCTATTCCTACATTCCCATCGTTGAAAATATAATATTTCTGGGTCCGAAACATTAGGCCGTTCGTAGGATCAGCAGTTATACCATGCGATTGGTTGCCAAGTAAAAAGCCTGCATATGCTGTGCCAGTAAATTGTTTGGTTTGGACATATAACAATGCGTTTTCGCCTGTATTGGATAGGATATGGAGATTTGTGCTTGGAGAGGAAGTTCCGATGCCGACTTTGCCGATGCCTGTGAACGAAGCTGGGTAAGTTGTTGAAGGACCCACAAACAGAGTAGGTTGTGTACTTTTAAAGCCCACCATTAATGAGCTTGAAATACTGTTTATTAGTATGCATTGGTTGTTCCCTGAACCAATTACAATAGAATTAATGCCAGTATTGATATCCGTTTCAACAAATCTGCCAATGGCAAACGATTGTTGACCCAAAGCTTTTGCATTTTGTCCAAAAGAGTATCCTTGCAAATTACTTTCGCAGAATTCTCCTATTGCAATGGATTTATTGCCTTTGGCTTTAGAAGTATATCCTAATGCAATTGCTGTTTGATTGGTAGCTTCCGAATAATACCCGGCAGCAAAAGAATAGTTGTCTGTTGCTTTTGTACCAGTGCCAATTGCACTTGGAGTTATACCACCTACTGTATTACTTGCACAACTTGTACAACTTTGAGAGTAAGATTTTAAACTTCCAAGCAATAAAGCTTGAGCAATTATAGCAACGATAATAAGTTTTAGTGTTTTCATGGTTTTATTGTTTTAACCATTTTTGTGTTTCAATGTAGTCTTTATTGTCTTTAACCGAATATAAGTATAGTCCTTTGGGTAGGTGTGAAGTATTTACCGTGTTTATGCCTTCAGTCAATGATTGTTGAATTATCATCCGGCCGCTGATATCAAATACCGTTAACTGAGCTTTCAGCATTACAAGGTTAATCTCAGCATGGTCAGTGCCGGGATTAGGTGAAATTCTAAAAGCACGTTCAGGGCATATTTTGGAAGGGGCCGCGCCCGTTATCAGCCCTTCGCTGTTCACTTTCAGAAAAAAGGCATCCCAGTCCGATTCAGTATAAGTAAAATCTTCTAACCTTATCGCATGTATCACCATCCCGCCATCGCGTGTATGCAGTACAAATTCAATCCAGTATTGTGCATCTCCGCCGTAATATCTCATATAATAAGGCTGAAGTTGCCTATTAAGCATACCTATGCGCAACCATGATATTTCATCCGGAGTGAAAGAAACTATCAGGTTTTTAACCCCTGCATAATGTATGCTGTCGGGATTGCTAAAAGAATACGTTTTGCTGGTAATGCATCCATGATCATTTGTATCAGGCACGCCTATTATTGAGCGGTTATAAATATTTAAGGACGTATCCATCTCCATGAAGCATTGTTGACTGTTAAAATCAGTGAAATCAGTATAATTGCAATACATCAGGAAGGTTGTATCGGTCATCCATTGCCCTTGCATATAGATACTATAATCTCCATTCATTCCATCCTTAGGAAAAACATTATACCCAATGTAGTTGAATGCAGTATCATAAAATACGATTTCATTTCTTGCCTCCCCATATGGAAGGGAAATATAACTTGCCCCGAAAATATAAATTTCTGCTCCGTCCTGTGAGAACATAAAATCATAAAAATATTGCCCTCCCAGTAAATAACCGGAATGATAAGTCCGGACAGTATCAAAATCAGAGTTCAGTTTAACGAAAAACGGATCACTATACCCGGAATTTTGAAACGCTGACATAAGCAAATAGTAATAATCTCCGGATTTTTTCATTTTTGAAATGTCGATACCGTAGTTCAGATCAATTGTTTTTTGCCAGGTAATTTCAAGATCATGATTTAATCGAAAGAAAATTAACTTTGTTGCTTCATTATTATTCGTATCTTCAGTAAACCCACAAACAATATACTCATTAGCCGATTCCTCAATATAAGTGAAATATAAATCTTTATCAGGAAAGCCATAGGTCCTGGATGTAGTGTCATTATTTTTATCAATTTTCCAAATAGCTCCATTTTGGGGGTTATCTAACCTGCTTTGTGTACCCACTGCAATAATACTGCCTTCAACATCTTCAATCATGTAAACAGCTGATTCAATACCCGGTTTTTTGAAAAGATAGTTAAACGTGTTTTGGGCAAATAATGTTTTACCACTTCCTGGTAAAAGCAAAATCAGGAAAGAGCTTATAAGAATGAGAATTATCGGTAGCCTGAACCGGAGGATAACGTACAGGTTAGCAGTAAAATATGGTCTTTTAATCAACATAAGATGTTATATTTATAGCCGGGTAATCGCATATTGTATATCTGGTACCATAATACAAGGTGGGAGAATGATTTATGTACCAAAGAGTGCTATTATTATATTGAAGCGGGCCTGATGAATCAATATAGATTTTCTGGCATCTGTAATTTGTATTGCCCGGCATTGCAAAGAAAGCATCAACAATTTCTTTAAGACTGGTGCAATAGAAGCTTATTTCGTGCACTCTTGGATGTGTAGCATCCAAACCTAGACATTGTATCTGGTCAGTCATGATCTGGCTCATTGTACCTCTAGCATAAAATATCTTATAATCACAGAAATTGTCTTTAACTAGATCTACTTCATAGGATAATGGATCAAAAGTCATATTGTGAAGTAAAGGATAACTATATCTGCAATTAGGTTGAGGCGCAGGTATGTAACCAAACATCAGAGTGTTTTCGATTACTTCAGGTGCACCTTCAAAAATGCCTCCATTAAAGCAATTGTAAGAATTACGCAACCACCAGTATTGATCTTCTTCGGTAAACCCCCAATCGGTTACTGTTGTAAGTTGGGCTGTTGGTATAAATGTGCTGCCATAACCAATTTGTGTTGTAATCTTTAGTGTTATTTCTGAATTAGTATCATTTACACCTAGATTTTCCACAATAAAGCCCAATGTTTTCATATTGGGCTTATTAAGAGCAAGTACATGGTTTTTAATATTGCTTCTAGCTTGATTGTAGCTGGTTAAAGCATCAACGATATATGTTTTCCCATCAGTTCCAACAATTGGCAGAGTAATGATTGTTTCATCAAGTTTTGTATGGGTTAGTAATAGTTCCGGAAAACCATATGTAATATTCAGAGATGCACTAATGTAATACAATGCACTGTCGAGAAGCATTTTCTCTCCACTTTTTAAATACTTCCCTTCCTTCAGCTCTTTTGCTGCATCCATAAACCAATGTACCTGGCTCAAGAGTTGCTCATCGGATAACGTGGCAGAGGGTGCAGCCGTTTCTGATTTTTCCTTTGTGCACGAATACATGGCAACAATGCTTATTAATAAAAGTGCAGATAAAGTTAGAAATAGAGTTCTCATTGTAATACTTTTTAAGATTATTAATTTGATTAATTGTTATGCTGGCATTAAACCACATCATTTCGATGAACAAATATACAAC
>Ga0209066_10004451_pt1 | contig 15254 bp, 11 predicted proteins | sample All_14_2_FD_187198 | JGI IMG/M metagenome (GOLD analysis project Ga0209066, IMG submission 187198) | Freshwater microbial communities in response to fracking from Pennsylvania, USA - Allegheny Zone_MetaG_DW_15 (SPAdes) (version 2) ...
GCACCAGGAGCCGCCGCGTCATGCCGCGCGCGAAGACCGCAACCAGCGCGATGCTCACGAAGGTCACCGCCTGCATCCAGGCGTCGAACGAGGTCGGCGCCATGTTCTTGACCGGCACGGCGGCAAGGTTGAGGCCGATGACGGCGACCACGGCGCCTGTCACGACCGGCGGCATCAGCCGTTCGATCCAGCCGGTGCCGCTTGCCATGACGGCAAGACCGATCAGGGCATAGAGCGCGCCGCAGACCACGATGCCGCCCAGAGCAACGGGCATGTTGGCATTTGCGCCCTGGCCGGCGTAGCCGGTGGCGGCCAACACCACCGAGATGAAGGCGAAGGACGAGCCGACGAAGCTCGGCACCTTTCCGCCAACGGCCACGAAGAAGATCAGCGTGCCGGCCCCGCTCATCAGGATGGCGACGTTGGGATCGAAGCCCATCAGCAGGGGCCCCAGCACCGAGGCGCCGAACATCGCCACGACATGCTGGATGCCCAGCGCCACCGTCTGCGGCCACGGCAGGCGCTCGTCCGGCGCGACGACGACGCCGTCGGCCGGGCGCTTGACGGTCCAGGGGAGCACGGCCCCTTCGTCTCGCTACTGCGAGAACTTCAGATACTGGGCCACGAAATCGCACCCGACGCTCTTGGAATAGGCGTCGATCAGCTTCTGGGTGATCGGGCCCGGTGCCTTGCCGTCGCCGACCGGCGCGCCGTTGAAGCTCTTCACCGGCAGGATGCAGAGGCTGGTCGAGGTGAGGAACATCTCCTCGGCATTGGCGGCGTCGAACAGGTCGATGTCGCCCGGCGTGCACTCGACACCGATCTGCTTGGCCATGTCCATGGTCATCTGGCGGCTGACGCCCGGCAGGACGTAGCGTTCGGACGGCGTGAACAGCGCGCCCTCGCGCACGATGAAGATGTTGCTGCCCAGGCCCTCGGCGAGGTTGCCGTTCTCGTCGAGCAGGATCGGCCAGGCGTCGGGATTGAGCGCCTTGATCGGCTTCTCGGCCATGATCATGTTCAGATAGTTGTGCGTCTTGGCGCGCGGCGACAGCATCGAGGGCGCGATGCGACGGGCCGTGGTGGTCATCGCCTCGGCGCCCTCGCGATAGAGCTTGCCGCGCTTGGCGAGCGGCAGAGGGGTCATCTCGATCACGACCTGGGGGCCGACATTTTCCCAGCCCTCGTCGCCCACGGCATCCACCCCGCGGCTGACCCGCTGGCCCAGCCACCAGTCGCCGACCTCGGCGCGCAGATGTTCGTTGCGGGCCACGACCTCCTCGCTGTGCGCGATCATCTCCTTCGGCGACAGGCCGGGATCGATCTGCAGGTAGCGCAGCGAGCGGTAGAAGCGGTCGATATGCTCCTTCAGCCGGAACGGCACGCCGTTGAAGGTGCGGGTCATGTCGAAGGCACCGTCGCCGTACTTCCAGCTGCGGTCGCGGAACGGGATCATCACCTGGTTCTCCGGCACGAACTTGCCGTTGAACCAGGCGATGCGTTGATTGCTGAGCTGTTGTGCCATGATGTCCTCCTGATCAGTTGACTTGAAGTGCGAAGGCCGCGTCGCGGGTGGAAGGGCGGCGGCGCCTGCTGACGGTCGCCGGGGCCGCCGGCGCGATGTTGCCGTTCTCGTCGGCAAGGCCCGCCACGTAGGAAAGGGCGCGGCGGATGTCGTTCTCCATCTCCTTCCGCGCGGCTCCGGCATCGCCCGCCTGCAGGGCATCGATCAGGCGCTGCCGTCCGGCGGGTCCACGGGACGAAGAGATGAAGTCGGGGTAGAGGAGGTTCATGTAAGGGCCGGTCTGCAGCCACAGCCCCTCGATCAGACGCAGCAAGGTGGGCTGCGCGGCCGCCGCATAGACGGCGAAATGGAACTCTCGGACTTTCTGGCGATCGGTGGCGCCGTCGCCGCGCGTCCGGGCCATCAGGATCTCGCGCGCGGCGCGGCGGATGTCGGCGATCTGGGAGCGCGAGGCGGCGAGGGCCGCCTTGGCGGCAGCCAGCCCTTCGAGTTCCATCCGGATGTCGCGCAATTCGAGGACCTTGTCGCGGGTCATCAGCGGGACGCGCACCGACCGGTTGGGGTTCATCTCGAACGCGCCCTCGGCCACGAGGCGGCGCAATGCTTCGCGCACCGGCGTCAGGCTGACGCCCAGCACGCCGGCCACATAGCGGAAGGTGACCTTCTGGCCGGGCGCGAAGCGGCCCATGGTCAGCGCTTCGCGCAACGAGACGTACACCTGCTGGCGCAGCGAGGTGTCGGCGGCGTCCGGAGGGGGCGCGTTACGAGGCATCGGCGCGGAGCTTAGCGTAGGCTGTCACGATTTGTGATCACAAAAATGCATTGCTGGCGCGACAGGCCGCCGTTACGCTTCCCCCGATTCGTGATCACATTTTTCTGCGGCGCCGTGCTGCCGTGGGCATTGTTTTTGCTCGGTGAGGGACATGCGCTCCTACGCGAAATCGATTGCACTCTATGAGAAGACCCGCAAGCACCTGGCCGGTGGCGTCAGCAGCAACGTGCGCTATGCCAGCGTGCCCGTGCCGCTGTTCTTCGAGCGTGGGGAAGGCGCCCGGCTCTACGACGTCGACGGCAACGTGCACATCGATTACGTGCTGGGCAATGGACCGGCCATTCTGGGGCACGCGCCCAAGACGGTGATCGAGGCGGTGGCGGCCTCGCTGGGCGAGGGCCAGCTCTTCGCCGCCCAGAATACCCGCGAGACCGAACTGGCCGAACGGCTGTCGGGCCTGCTGCCCAGCGCCGAAGTCGTGCGCTTCACCACCTCGGGCACGGAAGCCGTGCTGATGGCCTTCCGTCTCGCGCGTGCCTTCACCGGCCGGGAGAAGATCCTGAAATTCGAGGGCCACTATCACGGCTGGAGCGACCAGGCCTTCATCAGCGCCCGGCCGCCGCTGAACGAGGCGGGGCCGGCGAGTGCGCCGGTGCCGGTCGCCGGTTCGCCCGGCATGCCGGCCAGCGTCCTGGGAGACGTCGCCGTCTGCACCTGGAACGATCTCGACCTGCTCGAGCAGACGCTGGAACGCCATCGCGGCGAGATCGCCGGCGTGATCATGGAGCCGGTCATGGTGAATGGCGGCGCGATCCCGCCGGCGCCGGGCTATCTCGAAGGCGTTCGCGCGCTCTGCGACAGGCACGGCGCGCTGTTCATCTGCGACGAGGTCATTACCGGCTTCCGGATCGGCCTGCGCGGCGCTCAGGGCAAGTACGGCGTGAAGGCCGACCTCAGCATCTATGCCAAGGCGGTTGCGGCGGGATTTCCGCTGGCCATGGTCGGCGGCCGGCGCGACATCATGGATACGCTGCTCGACAAGGGCGTGATGCACGGGGGGACCTACAACGGCAACGTCCAGAGCATGGCGGCGTCGCTGGCGGCCCTGGACGTGCTCGAGGCGGATGACGGCGCGGCCTATCGCGATCTTGAGGCGAGGGGAACGGAGCTCATGCAGGGCCTCGCCGCGCTGGCGACGAAGCACAAGCTGCCGATCCGCGTGCAGGGCATGCCGGCGATCTTCCAGACCTTCTTCACGTCGGGTCCGGCGCCCCGCAACTATCGCGACTCCGCGGCCTGCGACCGCGATGCCATGCTGGCCTTCCACGCCGCCCTCCAGGAGGAGGGCGTGCGGCCGCAGCAGGCCGGCAAGTGGTTCCTCTCGACGGCGCACGACACGCCGGTCATCGAGGAGACGCTGGCGGCCGCCGACCGCGCCATGGCCAAGCTGGCCCGCGCCTAGATGTCGGACATCCGTCTCGAAGGCGTGACCAAGCGCTACGGCGCCTTCGCGGCGGCCGACCAGGTCGACCTATCGGTGACGCAGGGCGAGTTCGTCACCATCCTCGGGCCGAGCGGTTCGGGCAAGACGACGCTGCTGTCGCTGATCGCCGGGCTCAACCGGCCGACCTCGGGGCGCATCTTCATCGGCGGCCGCGACGTCACCGACGCGACGGCGCAGGAGCGCAACATCGGCCTGGTGTTCCAGTCCTACGCGCTGTTCCCGCACATGACGGTGCTGGAGAACGTGCTGTTCCCGCTGGGCGTCCGCAAGATCGGCGGCGCCGAGGCCGACCGGCTGGCCCGCGATGCGCTGAAGCTGGTCCGTCTGGACGGTCTGGAGGCGCGCCGCCCGTCGCAGCTTTCCGGCGGCCAGCAGCAGCGCGTGGCGCTGGCGCGCGCCGTCGTCTTCAAGCCCGACATCCTGCTGCTCGACGAACCGCTGGGCGCGCTCGACCGCAAGCTGCGCGAGGAGCTGCAGGTCGAACTGAAGCAGCTGCAGCGATCGCTCGGCGTGACGACCCTGCTGGTGACGCACGACCAGGAGGAAGCGCTGTCGCTCTCCGACCGGATAATGGTGCTGGACAAGGGACGCACGCAGCAGGTCGCGGCACCGGCGGAGGCCTATCTCAAACCCGCCAATCGTTTCGTCGCGGAGTTCCTGGGAATTGCCAACTTCGTCTCCCTGCCGGATGGCCGGCAGGGCGTGGTGCGGCCCGAGCGTGTACGGCTGGCGACCGCCGGACAGGGCCAGTCCGCGAGGGTCGTCGAGGCGATCTATCTCGGGCAGATGGTGCGCTACCACCTCGCCCTCGACGGCAATCGATCGGTCGTGGCGTCCGTGCCGTTCCTCGGCACGGCGCATGCGCCCGGAGAGCGTGTGAGCGTTTCGTGGGAAGCGGCCGATGTCTGGCCGGTAGCATAAAGGGGATCGAGATGAAGAGACGTACATTCGTCGGTGCCGCCGCCGCCCTGCCGGCCGTCGGCCTCCTGTCCGGAACGGCGCGGGCGCAGGTGAAGGAAATCCGCATGATCGAGTCCGGCGGCAAGTCCGGCGATTCGATCGAGGTGGGCTATATCGAGCCCTTCACCAAGAAGACCGGCATCAAGGTGATCCGCGAGAGCCCCAACTCGCTGGGCAAGCTGCGCGCCCTGGTCGAGAGCGGCCAGACCAGCACGGTGCTGATGGAGCTCGGCTCGGGCACGCTGGTGCAGGCCAGGAACCTGAAGCTGATCGAGCCGATCGACTGGGCCGCCGTCAATCCGGCGCCGATGTTCCCCGAAGCCAGGAACGAGTATGGATTCGGCTACCAGTACTTCTCGACCATCATGGCCTGGCGGGCCGGCGCCAAGGCGCCCAAGAACTGGGCCGAGTTCTTCGACACCAAGGCGTTCCCGGGCAAGCGCTGCCTGCCGGACTTCCCGCATTACAGCCTGCCGTTCGCCGTCATGGCGACGGGCGTGCCGGCCGACAAGCTGTTCCCGCTCGATGTCGACGCCGGCTTCAAGAAGCTGAACGAGATCAAGAAGGACATCGCCGTCTGGTGGAAGGCGGGCGCGCAGCCGCCGCAGCTCATGAAGGACAACGAGGTCCAGTACGTGATCTGCTGGTCGGGCCGCGTCGTCGGCGATCCCGCCTTCGGCTGCAACTTCGAGGGTGGCATGGCCGACCTGTCCTACTTCTCGATCGTCAAGGGCTCGAAGCCCGAGGATCGGGCCGCCGCCTACAAGCTGATGTACGAGATGTCGCTGCCCGCCAACCAGGCCAAGGCGGCGACGGTGGTTTCCTACACCGGCCCGAGCCCGGAGCTCGATGCGCTGCTGCCCAAGGACAAGCTGTCGGAGTTTCCGTCCAGCAAGCAGAACAAGGCCGTCCAGTGGTTCCAGAACGCCGAATGGTGGGCGGCCAACGGCGAGGCCGTGAACAAGAAGTGGGAAGCCTTCAAGCTCGGCCTGTGATCAAGCTTTTCGCCGGGGGCGCGCCATTCCGGTGGCGCGTCTTTCATCATCACGATCGCGCCACAGGAGTGGCGCGCCCCCAGCAATGACATGAACGAATGACACGGACGAACCGCCTCGAAGGTTTCGGATTCATCGCACCCTTGCTGGTGCTGATGGTCGTCGCCTTCAACGCGCCCATCGTCTACATGCTGGGCCTCGCCTTCTGGGAGAAGGGGCGGGGCTTCACGCTCGAGCACTATGAAGGTCTGGCCGAGGCGCCGGTCTATCTGCGGGTGCTCGGCAATACGATGCGCATCGCGCTCATTGCCACGATCGCCAACGTCCTGATCGGCTATCCGCTGGCACACTGGATGCGCGGGCTCGGCCGCCGCGGCCGCATGATCGCGCTGGCGATGGTGGTGCTCCCCTTCTGGGTCTCGATCCTCGTCCGCACCTATGCCTGGATCGTCGTGCTGGGGAATGGCGGACTGGTGAACCGGGCGCTGCAGTGGAGCGGTCTCACCGACGCGCCGGTGTCCTTCCTCTACAACGAGCTGGGCGTGACGATCGGCATGGCCAACGTGCTGTTGCCGTTCCTGGTCCTGCCGCTGTTCGCCGCCATGATCCGCATCGACGACCGGCTGCTGCAGGCCGCGGCCTCGCTGGGCGCGCCGCCCCGCACGATCTTCTGGAAGGTCTATTTCCCGCTCACCCTGCCGGCGCTGGCCGCGGGGGCGCTGCTGGTCTTCATCCTGTGCCTCGGCTTCTACGTGACGCCGGCGATCCTGGGTGGCGGCCGGGTGCCGATGATCTCCAACCTGCTCGACACCCTGATCAATCAGATCCCGCGCTGGGAGCAGGCCTCGGCCATCTCGACGATCCTGCTGATCGTGACGCTGGCGATCTTTGCCGCCTATCGGCGCCTCGACCGTAAGGCCTCGGCGTGAGGGAGGGGGCATGACGCGCGAAGCGATCGGCGGCTCCCCCTGGACGCGGCGGGCTCTCGCGGCGATGGGAATTTTCGGCCTGGTCTTCCTGACCGTGCCGCTGGTCATCGTGATCCCGATGTCCTTCTCCTCGGCGCGGGCGCTGACCTTCCCGCCGCCCAGCCTGTCGCTGCGCTGGTACGAGACCTTCTTCGGTGATCCGCGCTGGATGGAGGCGATGTGGACCTCCGCCTTCGTGGCCGCCATTTCCTCGGTGGCGGCGCTGATCCTCGGTGGCCTCGCGGCCTACGGGCTGCGCCGCGGCACCTTCCGGGGCCGCGACTGGGCCGAGGGCAACTTCATGGCGCCGCTGATCGTGCCCACGATCATCGTGGCGATCGCACTCTATCTCGCCCTCGCCAAGGTCGGTCTGCTCGGATCGCTGCTGGGCCTCGTCGTGGCCCACACGCTGCTCAACGTGCCGCTGGTCATGATGGTGCTGGGGGTCGCGATCCGCGAATTCGACCAGCGGATCGAACAGGTGGCCTGGAGCCTCGGCGCCTCGTGGGGCTACACGATGCGCAAGGTCGTACTGCCGAACCTGGCGCCCAGCGTGTTCGCGGCCTGGATCTTCGCCTTCATCGGCAGCTTCGACGAGGTCATCGTGACCTCGTTCATCGCCGGCAAGTACGAGACGGTGCCGAAGAAGATGTTCAACGAGCTGATCCTCGAGGTCAATCCGACCATCACCGCCGTTGCCACCCTGCTGATCGCCTTCACCGTGCTGGCCCTCGCCGCCGTGGCCTTCGTGCTCGGCCGGGCGGGAAAGCTGAAGGAGACCGGGGTCTAGCCGGCCGTGCGGAGCCGAAAACCCCGACGATATTCGAAACAAACGAAATAAACGAAACAAACGAAGCGGGTGTCGCACCCTCGGAATGGGGCCCGCGCGGAGCGGGCGCGCAACATTATTGCGCGAAAGGGCCTGCGAGCGAGCGATTTCGGGCCTGCGGCGCCTCTTTCGCCGAGTTTCCTTCGTGGACTCTGAATCGCGTGAAGCTACAACTGCCTCGTTGATCGAACCGTGTCCTACGTGATCCCAGACGAGGAGATTTGTGTGGCTGGCATCGATTGCGACCTGCTGACGAGCGACGCTCAGTACTTCGACTACAGTTCGGCCGCCAATCCGATCCAGCAGGGCATCATCCCGCCGGTGCCGTACCGGACCTTCTCGCCGTCCTTCTTCGACGAGGGACCGACGCGCGTGCAGCCGCTCGATGTCAGCGCGGAGCTGGGGATCGTCGGACCCGCGACCAGCCCGGCGCTCTGCGCCAACTTCATCCGCATCGTCCGCGGCTCGGTGATGACCTCGGCCGAGGCGACCAGCCAAGTGTTCTTCGTGTTTCGCGGTAGCGGGCGGACCGACGCGTGCGGCGAGACCATCCACTGGTCGCAGGGCGACTACATGGTGCTGCCGGCGCACGGCCACGCCCTGCATCACTCCGACGGCGAGGCCGGGCTCTACTGGGTGCACGACGCACCCCTGCTTCGCTATCTCGGCGCATCGCCGACGGTCGCGCGGTTCAAGCCCACCTTCTATCAGCACGGCAAGGCACAGCAGAAGCTGAACGAGATCGCCACCGATCCCAAGACCGCGAACGCCAATCGCGTCAGCGTCCTGCTCGCCAACCGGAACTTCCCGGCCACCCGCACCATCACCCACACGATGTGGACGATGTTCGGCCTCCTGCCGAAGGATGCGGTGCAGTACCCGCACCGCCATGAATCGGTGGCGGTCGATTTCGTGATCGACTGCAAGCCCGGCTGCTACACGATGATCGGCACGGAACTCGACGAGTCGGGGATGATCAGGAACGGCAGGCGCGAGGACTGGGCGCCCGGCGCCAGCTTCATCACGCCTCCGGGTTACTGGCATTCGCACCACAACGAATCGGGCGAGGACGCTCACGTCCTGCCGATCCAGGATGCCGGGCTGCACACCTATCTGCGCACCCTGGAGATCATGTTCAGCCACCCCGGGCACGATCGTACCGCGCACATTTCGCAGACGCCGTAGGGGCGAAACTCCTGTCTGGCGGGTTCCCGGCTGGTGCAGTATGTGGCGCCAGGATCGGGAGGAAGCGATGAATCACCCCAGACGCGTGCGGCTCGTGGAAGTGGGGCCGCGCGACGGTTTGCAGAACGAGGCGAAGCCGGTTTCGGTCGAGGCCAAGGTGGCGCTGATCGATGCGCTGTCGGCCGCCGGCCATTCGGCGGTGGAGGCCGGCAGCTTCGTGTCGCCCAAGTGGGTGCCGCAGATGGCCAACACCGACCAGGTGATGGCGCGCATCCAGCGCAAGCCTGGCGTGAGCTATCCGGTCCTGGTGCCCAACAAGCAGGGCATGAATGGCGCGGTCGAGGCCGGGGTCGGCGAGATCGCGATCTTCACCGCGGCGTCGGAGGCCTTCTGCCGCAAGAACACCAACTGCTCGATCGACGAGAGCTTCGAGCGGTTCGCGCCGGTGATGGAAGCGGCGCAGAAGCACGGCATGAAGGTGCGCGGCTACGTCTCGACCGTGATCGCCTGCCCCTATGACGGCAAGGTCTCGCCGGCCAAGGTGGCCGAGGTGTCGGAGCGGTTGTTCCGCATGGGCTGCTACGAGGTCTCGCTCGGCGACACGATCGGCGTGGGCACGCCCGGCGAATGCGTCGCCATGATCGACGCCGTCGCGGAGAAGATGCCGCGCGAGAAGATCGCGGCGCATTTCCACGACACCTACGGTCAGTCGCTGGCAAACATCCTGGCGGTGATGGAACGCGGCATCTCGGTGTTCGACACCGCGGTCGCGGGCCTGGGCGGCTGCCCCTATGCCAAGGGCGCCTCGGGCAATGTCGGCACCGAGGACGTGATCTACCTGATGAATGGTCTCGGCATCGATCATGGTGTCGACCTCGACGCCATCGCCAAGGCCGGGCGCGAGATCTGTGCCGCGCTGGGCCGCGAGCCAGCCTCGAAGGTGGCCCAGGCTCTCAAGGCGAAGGCAGCGGCTTAACCCTCACGAACGTTCAAGACGGCAGTGCATGGCCGGCGTCAAATCGCCGGCATGGATGCACTTCCCGGATTCCTGATCGCCGCGTTCGCGCTGGCCGGCAGCCCCGGCCCGGCCACGCTGAGCCTGGCGGCCGCCGGTGCGGCGTTCGGCGCGCGGCGGGGCATCGGCTATCTCGTAGGCATCGTCGTGGGCATGGTGGCTGTCATGGCGATCGTGGCGAGCGGCATCGTCTGCCTGCTGCTCGCCGTGCCCGGGGTGGCGCCTGTCGTTGCGGCTCTGGCTGCGCTCTATTTCCTGTGGCGGGCCTGGCGCATCGCGACCGCGCCACCTCTGTGCGAAGAGGGTGCGCGCGGGGAACCGCCGACCGTTGCGGCGGGATTGCTCCTGTCGCTGGTCAATCCCAAGGGCTATGTCGCAATGGCCGCCCTCTACTCCGGCTTCACCCTGTTGCCGGAGCGACTGCAGGCAGACGCGGCGCTGAAGCTCGTCGTACTGACCTTGGTCATCGCCGCGGTGAACGTCGCGTGGCTGCTCGCCGGCGCGGCGCTCACGCGCTTATTCCGAGATCCGCGCAGCAACCGGATCATCAACCTGGCCTTTGCGCTGTCGCTGGTCGGGTCGGTTGCACTGGCCTTCGTGGTCTGACCGCGGCTACTGACGCTGCACGATCCTGACGGTCACCGAGGTCGAGCGGCCGGCCTCGTCGACGACGGCGAGGCGGGCGGTACCGGCACCGTCGGGCACCCATCGTGTGCCCTCCAGGGGGCGGCCGTCGACCAGCCAGCGCAGCCGGCCCTGGCCACCCATGGCGTTCAGGACGACGGCCTCGCGCGCGGCCAGCTCGATGCGCGCATCGGCCGGCGGATAGGCAATGCGCGGGCCGCCGCTGGTCTCGCTGTAGGGCGCGAGGGTGCGCATGCGCGGCGGCAGCTCGCGATGGGAAGCGACCTTGATCGCGTCGGCAGGCGGGCGGGTCGCGCGATTGTCCTCGGCCGGCAGCCGGCCATAGGCCTTGAACAGGATGGGCAGTGCCGAGAGCCGGCCGAGCTGACCGGGGCGGGGCGTACCGTCGGCATGGCCGACCCAGACCACGACCGTCCAGTTGGCGCTGTAGCCGGCCGCCCAGGCATCGCGATAGCCGGCCGACGTCCCGGTCTTGAAGGCGATGCGGCGCTCGCGCAGCGCCACGGGCAGGGCGGCAAAGCCCTCGGGCAGCGGCGCTTCGGCCAGCACGTCGGAGACATACCACGCAGCGGTCGGCCCGATGAGGCGGAGCGGTTCGGGCTTGGGCCGGTCGCGTCGGACCTGCGGCGGCGCGAAGCCGCCGCCATTGGCGAGGCCCGAATAGAGTCCCGCCATCTCGAGCGGCGAGATCGTGGCGCTGCCGAGCGCAATGCCCAGCGAGTTGCCGTTATCGCCCGGCGGCAGGCCCGGCGCCGCGCCGGCGGTGCGCAGGGTGGAAAGGAAGCGCTGTGGTCCGACCTTCTCCAGGGCCAGAACGGCGGGCACGTTCAGCGACTGCTGCAAGGCGCGCCGTACCGTCACCGCGCCCTGATGGTCGCGATCGAAGTTGCGTGGCAGCCAGTCGCGGAAGCGTACCGGCACATCCTCGACCAGTGTCTCGGGATGCAGGGTGCGATCGTCGAAGGCCAAGGCGTAGATCAAGGGCTTCAGCGCCGAGCCGGGCGACCGGCGGGCGCGTACCAGGTCGACCTGCCCGGCGCGTCCGAAGAAATTGTCGCCGCCCAGCCAGGCCACGACGCCGCCCGTCCTGTTGTTGAGCACGACCATGGCGATCTCGGCGCCGTCGCCCTGCTGGCGTCGCTCCTCGTGCACCAGTTGGGCGAGAGCCTGCTGCAATTCATAGCGCACGGTCGTGGGCACGGTCGTGCCGGGCGACTGGCCGGCCAGCCAGGCGGAGAGGTGCGGCGCCTGCATCGGCATCGCGAGCCGGCGGTCCGGGGCAGGGCGGCTGCGTGCCATCTCGAGGAGCGGCGCATCGATCACGCCGTGCTCGACGCCGCGCATCAGGACGCGGTCACGCGCTTTCTGCGCCACGGGAGAGGCGCGGTCCGGGCGGCGCCGCTCGGGCGATTGCGGGATGGCGACGAGCAGCGCGGCCTCGGCGGCGCTGAGCTGCCGTGGCTCCTTGCCGAAATAGGCCAGCGACGCGGCGCGCACGCCTTCCAGGTTGCCGCCCATGGGGGCGAGCGTCAGGTAGATCGCCAGCACCTCGCGCTTCGAGTAGCGCCATTCGAGCTGCAGCGCGCGGGCCGATTGCAGGAGTTTGGCGGTGAAGCTGCGCGGGCGGGGATCGAGCAGGCGGGCGGCCTGCATCGAGAGCGTCGAGGCGCCGGAGACGATGCGGCCGCGCTCCGCAAGCTGCGCGGCCGCTCGTAACGTCGCCAGAGGATCGACGCCCCAGTGGGAGTCGAAGCGGCGATCCTCGTAGGCCTTGAGCAGGCCGAGATAGAGCGGATCGACGTCGTCGACCGATGTCTTGAGGCGCCACTTGCCGTCCGCTGTCGTGAAGCCGCGCAGCAGCCGGCCATTGGCGTCGACCACCTCGGTCGACCGCTCCTGGTAGCGAGACAGGTCGGGCGGGAAGAGACGGTCGAGCGCGAGCGCCGTCGCCATCAGCATCGTGGCGGCGACGGCCAGGCCGGCCAGCAGGGCCTTGACCCTCATGGCTGGCTTACTTCGTCCCCGCGGGAACGATGGTCAGCGTGCGCATCGCCGTCCGGCCATAGACCCGCGGCGCGTACATGTCCGAGACGTTGGTCGCCGGGACGGCATAGGTGCCGGGCGTCACGGCGCGAACGATGTAGGCGACGTGATAGGAGTTCGGGTTCTTGGCCGAGGAATCCCACCAGGTCTGGTAGGGCCGCGTGCCCATGTTGAAGGACGCGAAGAAGCGGTCGTCGCGCGCCTCGGCAATGCGGGTCTCTGTGAGGTCGGTCAGGAACGGGAAGGACTTCGCGGTCTCGTCGTTCAGCACCGCCTCGATCTCGAAGCCGGCCGGCAGCAGGTCGAGCAGCGCCACCTCGTGGTAGCCGCCCTCCAGGTTGCGGCCGGAGATCGAGACGATGAAGCGCTCGTTCTGCACCACGTGGCCCAGCGAACTGGGCTCGCCGTCGAACTTCAGGAATTCGCGCTGGACGCTGATCCCGGCCGTGGCCGCGGGCTGCGGGTCGAGCGGCACGCCACGCGCCGTCACCTGCATCCAGATCGGACGGTCGGTGTCGTTGCGCAGCTTGAGGCCGCGGGCCAGGGCGCCCGCGTCCGGGTTGAAGGTCACCGGTTCCGTGGCCGACTGGCGCGACTCGCCGTCCACGGAATAGGCGAGCTGGGTGCTGGCGCTCATGGCGCGGGCGGCCATGACCAGCCACGCCTGCTCCTGCGTCGTGGTGAGGTTGATCGACGAGGTGAGGCGCTCGCCCACCAAGCTCGTCACTTCGGTCAGGGCCTCGCGTCCGCCCGCCTCGACGGCGAGCGTCACGAGCGCGGCGCGGTTGCGCAGCGGCGAGCCGTAATAGTCGGAGGGATCGCGCTCCTCGATGCGGCTGCGCGCGGCCGCGAAGGCGAGGCGCCCGCGTCCCGGTTCACCCACCTGGTTCAGGGCCGCGGCCAGCATCGCCCAGGCGATGCCGCCCTTCATCTCGGCCGCTTTCGTGTCCTGGAAGTAGCGGACGCGGCCGGGATCGGCATAGCCCGACTTCGCCAGCACGTACCAGGCATAGGCCTGGGCATTGGGCGAGAGCTTGTCGGCGGTCTTGTTGAGCCAGTTCAGTCCCCGCTGCAGCGACGCAGAGGGCACCGTCATCTGCTGCTGGTTCGCGCGGACCAGGAAGTCGAGCACGTAGGTCTGCAGCCATTCCGCCGCCGGCGTGGAGAAGGGGCCCCACATGCCGAACGACCCGTCGGGCAACTGCATGTCGACGATGCGATAGACCGCATCCTGCACGCGCTCGTTGATGCGCGGATCTGTGGGGCCGTAGCCCAGCAGCGCGACGTCATTGTAGTAGAGCAGCGGCATCGCGCGGCTGGTCGTCTGCTCGATGCAGCCGAACGGATACTTGTCGAGCTGGCGCAGCAGCGCCGCGACGTCGATTCCCGGAATGCGGGTCAGCGAGGTGCTGACCTGCGCCGTCCCGGGCGCGAAGGCCGCGATCACGTTGCGGTCGACCGTGGCCTCGTTGCCCGGTCCCAGTTGGGCGACTGTGTCGACGGCGCTGGGCGTCTGTGCCGGCCGCACCTGGATGTCCCATTCGCGCTGGACGGCGAAGTTGCCCGGTCCCTGGACCGCGACCGTCACCTTGCCGAATCCGGCCTCGCCGGCCCGCAGCGGCCAGGTCAGCAGCTCGCGCTGGTTGGCGGCGAGGCGCCTGGTCTCCGTAACCGGCCGCTCGAGCGAGACCGAGCCTGTGGCGGTCAGGGTCACGCGATAATCACCCGCCTGGCCGTCGACATTGTGCAGCGACAGCGCCACCCGGCCGAGATCCTTCGGGGCGAGGAAGCGCGGCAGCACGGCGTCGGCGGTGACGGCGTCGCGCACGAAAAGCCGCTGCTCGTCCGAGCCGACGCGGCTCTTGTCGTAGGCCACGGCCATGAGCCGGAGCTGGCCGATGAAGTCGGGGATCTCGAAGGCGATCTTCGCCTCGCCCCTGTCGTCGAGCTTCACCGGGCCGCTGAACAGCGAGACGACACGAGTCGGTACGATGTCGAGGCCACCGATTTCGCCGGCATCGCCGCCGGCCCGGATGCGGCCGAGTTCGTCGGCGCGAGTGTCGAGCAGGCGGCCGTAATCGTCGCGCATCGAGACGCCGAGGCGACGCTTGCCGAAATAGTGGTCGGCGGGATTGGGCGTCTTGTAGCGGGTGAGCTGCAGGATGCCCTCGTCGACCGCCGCCAGGGTGACGAAGGCTTCCTGGCCGGCCTGCAGGTTCGAGACCTTGATCGGCACCTCGATGCGCTGCCGCGGCGTGATCTTCTCGGGCGTGCCGATCTGGACGCCCAGCGTGCGCAAGGCCGGGTTGAGGCCGATCCATGTCGCGCCGATCGCACGCGTGGGCGTGCGTTCGGCGGGTGCCGCGAGCGGTCGCCAGGCCGTGACCAGCGCATAGGCGCCGGCCCCCCATTCGCTCTTCACCGGGACGTCGACGGTCGTGCCGCCCGCCGGCACCTGAACCGACTGCGTGGAAACGATGCGGTCGGTCGCGATGGCGATCAGTGCTTCGCCGGCAAAGGGTGCCTCGATGCGCAGGCGGGCGGTGTCACCGGGCGCATAGTTCTGCTTGTCGCTGGCGACACGCAGCGTATCTGGTGCCTCTTCCGTCCCGGTGCCGCCGTACCAGCCCACGTAGAAGGTCAGGCTGGTCGAGGTGTTCTTGTCGTTGTCGATGACGGCGAGCTTATATTGGCCCCAGTCCAGCCGCTGCGACAGACGGGTCGGCGTATCGGCCTTCAGGATGACCTTGTCGGCCGTGATCAGTCGCGTGTTGGTGACCGACTGCCAGCGCCAGCGGCCATCGACCTGATAC
>Ga0209066_10004452_pt1 | contig 15253 bp, 12 predicted proteins | sample All_14_2_FD_187198 | JGI IMG/M metagenome (GOLD analysis project Ga0209066, IMG submission 187198) | Freshwater microbial communities in response to fracking from Pennsylvania, USA - Allegheny Zone_MetaG_DW_15 (SPAdes) (version 2) ...
AGAGAAGAATCACGATTTTTGCTTTGAGTGGGTAAGTCCTTGCCTTGTGAAATTTTTCTCAAATATTGTAGCGGTTTTTTCCCCGAATAACAATTGAACAAAATCCCAATTTAGGTAATTTTTGTCATATGCGCTTTTTAGATGCCAATATTTTCCCTCCTTGATTTTCAACAATATTCAAGTACCTACGACTAGATCAGCAGATTCAGATACTGCTTCTGCCAATTCCAAGAAGGTTGAAAGAAAACGACTTATTTAATCCATCATGATTTTCGAACGGTATTACAGCGCCTCAGCCAAATGCGCGGAATAGATCTTTCACTCCCTATCAAATTGGTGATAATGCAGGGTAATTCCAAGATGCGGTGATTTTCTCTTGCTGACCAATAGAGTTGATCTCACCATCATCAGCGCTGATGATGGTGAGATCAACTCTATTACAATTTTGACGTACTCCCCCCTTAGAATTCGATCAATGCCTTGATCGCTTTGATGACATGGTGGATCGACAACAACTACCCCTTATCTGCTGAGAAGATGAATGAGATCTACCGTCAACTTGTGGAGCCTGGGACAATGGCAATCATGATGGCATAATTGATCACTACAAGATACAACAAAGTCCAGATTCAGCCAACGAATCTGGACTGATCTGTACCGCTGCTCGTTTATTGTCTTTGATGTGGATGATTGTAATGAAGAGACATTGGGACATTACTATTCAAAGGAAGAACTGTATATCAAAATTGTCGATGGATGCTAACCTCCCGAATTGGACATCGGTTCGATGGTACTCAAGCCTGGTGAAAGCACAATCGTTGAGTCTAGCGTCTTCATGATGCACGAAGGCATGGACGGTTCGCAGAATTTTGCGGTTTACCTGAAAACAAACGATCCCAGCAACCCAAATATGATTGTGAATGTGTTGTCGAACTGGATACCCTAATTTCACAAGAATCAAAACAGCGATTAGGTTTATGTAGTCTCACCGCTGTTTTCAATACTTCACGGTTATGTCGTTTGTATTAGATCGATGCCAAAACACTATCCTATTTCTACATCAATATCTCTAGGATTTTTATCAAAGGAGTTATTGTATGTTTGTAGCATGAGCTAAATAAGCAATAAAATAATTTCCTATCTGCCTGCAATAAGGCAGATTTCCACATGGTAAACTTGATTTATTTCCCCAAAACTTGAAGCCTGCAATATTAGCTCAAAGGAACCGCCAGTTTTTTGCAAAATCACCCTAAAAACCACCGATTTTCAACGAGAAATTGCCATGAAACCCTCTTCTGCCACTGCCCAAGCAAATCCAAATATTGCTTTGGCGATGTAATCTAAAGGGAACACAATATATAGTCACAGCAAGGCTGGTGATGCCTAGATACGGTGGTCGGAAGAGTTCAAAATCTAAAAATGAAGACGCCCCTGCTTCAGCAGGGGCGTCTTGCTTATCATTGAAAAGTCTATCATTTTATCGGACTACGGTTTTTGAGACAAAGATGGCATTCTAAAAAACATGATAACCTGCAAGAAATGAACTTGGAACGAACGCATATGTATTGAAATGCTTTGTCATTAGCGACTTGAAACTAATTCGACACAGGCTCGTTGTTTACATTCATATGCGCCACAAGCCAGTTCAGGTAGTTTATGCTGGCAACAGTTCAGTGGCAATCCTTCTGTTTGGCCAGAGTAACAAGGTCAGCCAGCCAAGCCCACCCACAATGAGAAGAAAGCCAATCAGGTTTAGCGGCAGAGACCAGGTGGCTGCCCAGTTGATCCCATCCGCAACAAAGGTATGTGTTTTAGTCATCATGAAAGGCATAGCAAGTACAGAGACTCCAACCAGAATGAGGGTTATGGATGCCGCTAATCCGCCGGTGTCGCCGCTATTTAAACCTTTGTCAAAATTCACTCCCCGCCAAATTCTTGGGACACGAAAAATCAGGAATACCACAAGAGTCAGAATAGTTGTGTACACTACCGCATCCACAGGCATGGACTTTCCGCGCAACATGCGTGACATGTAGATGTGGAGACCGCCAACAGCCGCACCTGCGACCAACGCCTTAATGCTAGTCAAATACGAATCGGACGTGCCTCGCACGAGTTTGATGGTGGCGCGGATGCCCCATATACCGATGGCAATCCCTGCCAAAACAAAGAGCACGTACAGCCATTGGAATTTTGCCAGTGGAGCCATACTTTCGCCAAAACCAGTCGGGTTGATGGCTACGCAGGTGGTACCCGCACCTCCCAGGAGTGTGAACGCAGCGGTCAATCCCATGAGAGCGATACCGATGAACCGTAGAAACTTTGCGAAGAAACTGTTTGTGGACATAACATTCTCCTTTTAAAAAATATGATCACGCCCAAGGCATGACCATTATGTTTGTGATTCCAAAATAAAACCGTACTGAACTTTGAGATAACGCACGCGCAGTCCAATGCCACCCAACCGTCCGAACATAATTCCCATAATGGCACACATGATGAAATCTGCTTCGAGTGTGAACGGGGGGATGCGTCCGATAATGAGTTTGGCGATAACCAATAGCCAAATTAAAAAGAGATAGACGCGGTCAAGCGAAAGGATGACTGCCTTAAGTCTGAGATCTGCTTTCATGGGAACAATCAGGCTCATTAGAAAGCCCACAGGGATAAAAAGCGTGAACAAAAGCGCGACCAACTTCCAACTGAAATATCCATTTCCAATATCACGAAAGAAATAAAAACCGAATAGCGCAGAGAATTGAATGAACAAAAAGGCGCGCAGCCAGATTTTGAAGCGACTTTTTTTCATCTCGCCGCGAAAGGATTTGAGAAGGGCGGAAATTTTATCCATATTTGAATCCCGCCACGAAACACAATGTCATTGAGAATAAAATGACGGGCAGGATTTTGAGAATGATCTCTTTCGAGAGAATAGGTTTGCCTGCTTTGAGAAAGGAAAGCGCCAGGCCGCCAATACCGATCAACGCGCCGCCGATACCGACCAGGGAGAATAGTGGTCTGGTCAGTCCTTGAATCGAAAGAAAAATCGGCAGCAGAAAGATGGTCATGCCGGCAATGCCATGAACGAGGGCAAGCACGATGATCGGCAGGCGTCTAGGCATGGGAAATGAGCGTGTGACGAGTATTGCGAAAAATCCGATAATGGCAATGACAAGGTATGAGACCTTGAATGATTCAAGATGCTGCCAGACAAGCCCCAGGGAAAGGGTTAAGGGGATCATCGTTGCAACAATGACAACAACTGGGCTTTCCAAAACTTCAATACCGAGCAGGATGATTAGCAGCCCTGAGACAAGCAGGACTCCGAATGCAATGGTATATGCAATCATCGGCAGAGTGGAAAAACCGTCTATCACAAAGCCGATTTGATATGCTGCCAGCAAGCAGGTGATAAGAAGCAGAATACGATCAAGAATTGATATTTTCATTTGGTTTAAGCCATGATCAGAATCATCGAACTAAGCATATAGAGCGAGGCGTATTTGAACAATCCGAAGTTCACCTGCTCTGAGGGACGCAGCAGGGTGGCAACTGCCAGAGTGAGCAACCCAGCCGAAAGAACGATCAAGATGCGTAAATATCCAAAGGTCATGCCGATGCCCCAGCCTGCCATCCCCATTGCAAACGCCGCAATCACACTTGAAATCGCAATCACCGCGCGGGTGACATCAAATCCATACGTAGAGGGGAGGGTTGGCACGCCGGCTGCCTTGTAATCGTCGTGGTACTTCATACTGAAAGTTAGGATGTGTGTGGGAATCCAGAAGAGGATGCCAAGAGAGAGAATAATTCCAATCCAATCAAAGCCGCCCAGCCCCAGCACGCGGCCTGCGAGAATTGGCATTCCGCCTGAAATGCCACCCCAGACTATGCTCCAGCAGGTTTTGCGTTTGAGCCAGATGGTGTATACCACCACGTCAAAAAACAGACCCGCAAAGATGATCAATCCGTAGAGTGCGTCCATTGTTGCGGCCAGGCCAACCCCAAGCAGGGAAAGCGTCAATCCAAGCCGTAAGACTTCGCCATCGCTGACGATGCCGCTGGAAAGCGGGCGTTTTTTTGTGCGTCCCATTTTGGCGTCAATGTCGCGGTCGTACCACATGTTAAGAACGGTGCTCCCACTAATTGACAGAAAGAGGCTGACGAATAACCCTGCAATCGTCCCCATGTTAAAGATCGGACAACGGGCGCTCAGGTAACCTGCCAGGCCAGTGGCAACCAGCAACCCGGTTTGCAAACCTTTGATAAGCGGCAGGTAGTGAAGTAGTTTGGAGAAGAAGGATTTCATAATTATTACTCCATCGGAATTATTTTTGGGGCAGGCTTTAGGCCTGCCCCAAAATTAGCAATCATTCAGGATCATCGCGCACAACGGAAGCCGACACCCGGGCTGAAATAGGTTGGGGTGGCATTGTTGCGAACCCAGAGTCTTAAGTCCATGTCATAGGTGTCTTTGGAGCCGCCGCGCATGAAGCGGTAGTGCATTCCTTCATAGACATCGCCTGTCCATTGCCAGACGTTGCCAGACATATCGTACAAGCCGTAGGGAGATGCGGAGTTGATGGTTTGAAAGCCGTCGTATATTGTCCCATTGTAGAAGCCGACGGGGCTGGTGCGCGAGCCGAAGGAGCTCATATCTTCAAACGGATCACGGCTGGAGTAGAAGTTGGCATTTTCGCGCAGGATTTCATCACCCCACGGGAAGGGGCGTTCATCTGTGCCGCGCCCTGCTTTTTCCCATTCCATTTCGGTGGGCAGGCGGCTGTCGTAGTATTCACAGTAGCCCCATGCGCCGAACCAGGTCACATTGGTCATTGGGTGATTTGCATAACCTTCCTGAGCCGTAAAAGTTGTTCCGTCAAATTTTATTCTTTGGGATGGGTCATCGAGCGGAATGTAAACCCAATTGCCCGCTTTAATCTCTTCTTCGTGTTTGACTGCGTGGAATTCATCGCCCGGGTAAAAGCCGACGATTTTTTCACCGTCAATTTTTATGTAGCCATCTGCAAACGCCGCATTGAGAAAATCTGCATAGTGGGAGGAGGTCACATCGGTAATCATGATCTCATAGGCTTCAGTAGTTTCGATATCTTCGTGTTGTCCGAAGTGAAATTTACCCGCAGGGATTTGTGCCCAGGCATTTGAGTCTACGCCTGTGTCAAAGGTTGGGATGGGAGCGTTCAAATCTACAGGGGCACAAGATGCCAGGAAAACGGTCAACAGGATAAGGGGAAGGATGATGCGTTTCATTTGTTTACTTCCTGTACGAGTTCGTGTTCAAGTTCCTCAACCCAGCGTCCCTTGTTTTTGAAGAGGTCAGTCAGGCGGTACACCAAAAGGATGGCGAGGATAACCAGTAACATGCCAAGCCCAAAGTCAATTGCATACATCAGGCCGTTGACCAGTGGCTGTTGTTCAGCTTCGGTGATAAAGAGGCGTTTCATTTCGAAGACGGTCACAGCGCCGAAGGCGATATCTGAAAGGATGATGATGCTCCAACCGTACCATTGGCGCAGCTTGCCTTTGAAGCCATTCATGTCGCCGTAGTATAGAAGAATGATGGTGGCGATGATGGCGGAGAGTACATGCCAGTGCCCCGTCAACTCGATGCGTTCTTCACGGGCCGGCCAAACGCGGAAGATTTGTTCGAGCCGAATTGCCATGAAGATGCCGATTCCGCTGGTGGTGAAGTTCATGAAGAGCATTTGCCATGTGGGGCCAAACTTGAGCGGGTCACGCACGAGGGCGCTGAGTTTGTGACCTAAATTAGGTTTCTGGATATGGGCTGTGCCGTCTTTGATGAGCTTGTCCCAGTCCCAAATGAGCAGGAGCAGTGCCGCAAACATAGAAGGCGTTGCACCGACATAGATGACCATGTGCGCGATGGGTTCAAACGGAGTGACCACGCCCCACACGCCAAGGTTAAGGACAATGGTTCCCAAGATCATGAGCGGCATGGCGACCTTATGCAGGATGCCCTTGAAATTGAGCCAGCGCCCTATGATGAGGGTAATCATGATTCCGATCAGCGCCAGCATGATGTGAAGGTGACCGATGACCGAATATTCCATCGTGGATTTTTCGGGCAGACGGATGATATTTTCAGCAAGGAAGACTTCAAACCCGTTGCCGAAGAACGAGCCTGGCACAGCGCCGAATAATGCCGAAAGCACGGTGGTGACAGCAGTGGCGAAGAACGCAGCGCGCTCCAGGTCAAATCCGCTTTTGGTATGGGCATAATCTTTGTCGGTGATGTAGTATTCGGGGTTCCAAGGCCAGAGAGCAATGACCAGCAGAACACCTGCGAAGAAGATCAGCGACAATCCGAAGATGTAAATCCCGTGGAATGCCCAATTGTGACCGAAATAAGCAAAGCCCATGCCGAAGATCATGGTCAGGATGTAGCCGACGGTGATAATGGCATTGATGGCAGTTTTGAAGAAGGATTTCATCTTCAACAAACCTGTCACCATGTAGGTCTCAATGGCGACAATTGCCATGGCAAGCGAGTGATACAAAATGATGATGCGTCCTTCGCGTTCCGCTTGGACGATGTCCATGCCGAGGGTCTTGATGACGACTTCGCGCACGCCCATCTCAGCCATTGGGCCTGATAACATGCCCCAAATGGCCGTGACGATGCCGATCATGGCAATTGCCACAAGGATCAGCCCCTTGGTGGAGTTGAAAAGATAATTGAAACGGTCTTTGACAAATTGCATAGGAAATACTCCAAAGTAGATTTAACCTGCCAAAAAAATATCACAAATCAGATGGCGCGTCTTTGACAAAAGACAAATAATGACAAAGTAGGCCACGCTTGAAGCGCGACCTACAAATTGATCAACCTTTTTTCGTAAAACCGAGCGTAAACGCACCTGCCATCAGAAAGAGCAGGGGAGTGAGAATCAACATGACGAAATCAGGGCTGAAGAACAGCAATTGTTTGCCGAGGGAAATGAAGGCAAGAGCAATACCTCCAAGACCGATCAACACGCCGCCGACGCCAACCCAGAAGAAACCTTTGGGCGCGCCTTTTGCGTAGAATGGGCCAAGGAAGATGACCAGACCCGCGACGCCGTGGAAGAGCGGTACAGCGATCTTCTTGAGCGAATCCATGCCGCCGATGCTGGTGATGGCAATGGCGAGGAAACCAATCGCAGCGAACCACTTGAAGTAAGTCTTCCACATCGGGAAATATTCTTCAGCCAGTCCCATCGAAATACCCAGCGGAATCAAGCTGGCGACGGTCAACACGTAAGGCGAAGCCAAAATTCCCATACCAAGGAATATTAGCAAAAGCCCTGAAACCAATAGCACTGCAAACCCCATTAGATAGTAGATGTTGTGCAGGGCTTTATGGAGGGTGTACCTCTGGTAGAAATACCAGCAGAGGTAGGCGGCGAGTCCGCCAGTTAAGAGCAGGAAGATGATGTCTTTAATTGGTGCCATTTGTGCATTCTCCTTTTTGATGTCAGACTTTGAAAATCTGCAGTTCTAGTGAATTGTTTCACAAAGTGCCTCAAAATACTGTGACACAAATCACAGTTTATAAAAACGGGCAAATCCGAAGTCTGCCCAGACCTCGGATTTGCAAAGGAGAATGCACATGGTCACAACAGAGTCATGTGTATTTTTTATTTGTTCGCCTTTTCCAACAGAAAATTGGAATTGCAATTAGGCTTGCAGCGATTTGTTTCGACGTCTTTTTACAATGTAAGGAAGCAGAAAAAGATAAGCACCTGTAATTGCCATAAACAGCATCAAAATAGATGGGATCTTGTCCCACTTTTCCCAAAAATCAACAACCGCCTGACTGCCTACCAGCTTTATGATCAATGCCACCGGAATCAACAAGGCTGTTGGTACCGCAATCCAACGATGGATTCGGCGAAACCACATATTCAAAGATTTATTCATTTTTCTCACTGAAACTATATAAATTACGATATCGGAGTCCATCAGTTTGCTGATGGACTCCACAGATTTTCATGTGTAGATAGTGCAGCACCCTTCTATAAAACTACCCCTCACCCTTTTCGATGAGCAAATTTTTGAAAGTGGGAATGAGCAAGATTGCAAACAATCCCAGGGATAAAATACCACCTTGCAACCACTCGGTTGAACTGCGGACAACGAAGCCCTGGAAACTGACAACAGCCGTCGCCAGCGCCGCAGTCGTCGCCATGTACCAGCCAGTTTTATTCTTCATCGCCAACATCGGAATGGAAACAATCAACAGCACAGAGGCAGCATAGAGAAGAAATCCGCCCAGCAGCAGCGCCAGAGTCTGTGGGCTGTAAACTGCCTGATCGGAGACCATGTCAAAGGTTTTCCAATCCAAATGGTCGAGGTTGGTGATGTAATGCGCCAGTGAGGAGGTGAATGGAGGTGGGGTGGGATTGGCAGTGATCAAGCCATCTGCGCCAGTGACAAACTCGCCAGGGATATGGATGAAATAGCGGACGCCGTGTTGTCCGTTCATGAAGACCATGCCCGAAACAACGCCCAAACCTGTATAGGGAACGAGTTTCAACACCTTGTTCTTGAGCGTATCCATATCGGAGAACAGGATGATGAAATAGAACAGCAAGTTGATGAACAATACGGCCATGACGGGCGGCATCCCGTTAATAGTATGTGTCGGCACCCCTTTTTCGGGATATTCAGCCAGCACCAACACAAACCAGGGGATGAGCATGGTCATCCCGCCCACCGAAGGGATGGCAAACATGCCTAATGCTGCGGCGCGCGCCCACTTTACACCTTCGTACAATTTCTTTGCAAGCATGAGCAGGAATGCACCTGCAAAAACAAAAGCTATGATCCACACCGAGAATGTGACAGAAAGAACTGGCACCGCAGGGTAAAAATCCGCATCATGCGGAACTAGGCGCAACAAAACCTGATCGAGGGCAACCTTTAGGGTCTGCATTGCCTGGGTGGGGGCAAGCAGCATCAGGTACAATCCGCCGATGACTGCCACAACAGCCATAAGGATGCGTTGAGTTTTCGTAGTTTCATTTATCATCTTACATCTCCTCAAAATTGTTATATTATTTCTGATACACTGGAACGAAAAGCTGTTTGTGTGAGAAAAATATCACAAAGCAGCTTTTCCGTCTTTGCATTTTTATAAATTGTCGGAGAATGCCTTGCCAAACATCCTGGATTGCCTTTCGCATGCACCTGTTTTTTCCAAATTCAGTGACCTTGATCGTAATGAATTAGTGGAGCATGCACTAATAAAAAAATACAAAAGAAATGAATTTGTCTGTTGGCAGGGAGAAATCTGGTCAAAAGTGGCATATCTTTCTTCAGGACGTCTCGAATGGGCAATGCTTTCTCCCGAAGGACGCAGGCAGGTGGTATTCAAACTCAGTCCCTGCGAAGTGATCTGGGGACATTCGGTGGTTGATAATCTGCCAATGCCCGCATCTCTTGAAGTCTGCGAAAACGCGGTTTTGTATATTTGGGAGCGTGAAACCATTCTCCCTATTCTGTTACGAAACGCTGAAGCCGCGTGGGACGTTTCCCTCATTCTTACCCAATATATGCGCCGCGTCCGCGAAGTGGTTTACGGATTTGCCTTCCATCCTGTCGCGGGGAGATTAGCCAGGTTATTGTTATCGCACTACTCCAGCGTGGATGGAAAATCTACCCCACGCGACTTGACCCTTGATCAGATGGCAGACACGGTCGGGACTACCCGAGAGCTGGTCAGTCGCACTCTGCATCGCTTCGCAGACGAAGGGTTGATCCAAATCAGCCGCATGGAACTCGCGTTTCTGGATCGTGAAAAATTGGAAACTTTGGCGGGAAGTAACGAGCAGTGAACGACCCTTTTACTCTATCCAAGGAAATCTCATTTTGTTAGTGAGTAACGCCATTGGTAAGTCCATCTAAATAAAATAGCCCGAGACCTTACGTCACCACTTCCCTATTATTACATCCTGAAGTTATGGCATGTGATTACAGATTTGACCTAAAGCGTCGAAATTTTATATCGCCGTCGGTGGTTTCACTTCAACATTGCCCAAAGATTATGAAGAGGCACTCCTGCAATTCCTATTTGCTCTAGATCAAAGAAAATATCCAACGTTTCTGGGATAATCAAATAAAACGCTCAGGAGAAAAATGAAAAAAATATACTTCCTCTTTTTGATGCTGGCTCTGGTTATTCCCGGTACCGTCGCACTCGCAGATGGCGATTTTGACTATATCGTAGTCAAAGGCCCAGGCATTACAGGTGATATTAATGTGTCCAGCCCTTTATTCACCGCAGATATCTACACCTTTGCCGATTTTTCCAAAGGAAGCGTCAACCCACCCACAGACCCCGGTCAGGGTTATCAGATCGTGCGGATGCATGCCGAGGGAAGTAAAGGCATTCCTTACGATCAACTGCATTACTATCCATATACTGGATATGTGTACTATGACGGAATTGTCAACGGCTTTTCAGAGGATGGCGGCAAATGGTATATCGCCAACCCCGATATTAAAGAACCATTCCGTGCCATCCTCGCGGAAGATGCGCGATTGACATGGATACCCTTCGCGGTGCTTGCCGCCTTGTTGATCGGCTTTTTTGTAGCGTACCAAATGAAACCCAAACCCCAACAGTGAAAATAAAAAGAGCGCTCAGCAAATGCTGGGCGCTCTTTTTATTTTAGTGATTATCGTACCACCACCATATCATTTTTATCATCGTAATGAAACACAACGACTTGCGATTTCTCTAAAGTGAGAGTGTCTGAATACACCACGCGATAATCATTTTCATCATCTTTCAACCGCATTTCAACTTGATGTGAACCCGATGGAATGGACAGGAATTCAAGCGTTGAAATACGTCCATTTCCACCGATGCCTGAAGGTTGATAGGTCTCATCTAAAACCGTTTCACCATCCACCACTAAAATAATGCTGACGGGATAATGCTCACCGCCAAAAATCTTTTCGACATCCGCGCCTTCGGGCAGGGTCATGCCTTCTGGAATTGCAGCAACCGAAATCTTTCCTTTAATATCCAATGCAATGCGAATGGCAGAGCCATCAGCCGCAGCCATGCCAGCTGGAACATCCAACGGGAGGGCAATGGCAAAAATGCCAAACAGCAAAAGCGTTCCGATCACCGCGCTGATGATGGTTGGAAAAAGTTTATCGCGATCCTTCACAGGCGGCAAAACGGGCACGCTCTTTTTTGCCTGCGTCTCATTGCGATGCAGGACATTCAGAAAATTCAAAACGGTCTTTGCATTTCCTGGCGTTGTCTCCAGCCAATGCACTTCCTTTGTAATCAATGCGCGGCGCGAGTACAGGCGGTTCAATATCCAATGTGCGTCTTCACGGTACACGCCGTCATCATACGGATGCGAAAGCAGGACAACGTCGCGCGCGCCTGCACCATGCAGGGATTTGATCCATTCGATATTGACTGCGCTGATGCTTGGCAATACTGCCGTGATGACGCGCGCCGCCTCTTCCCCACCGACAGTTGCCACAGCCACAGGAGCATTCTCCTTGCTGACGTTTAATTCGGCTGGCAAGCCGCCCAGCGCTTCATCCCTGTGACTTGCAAACAAAACGGTCACGGGACTGCCGTTCTGTTTCTCTTGAGATAACGCGCCTTTGACCATTCCAAAAACTTGTTCGCCGTTGTAGCCGCCTTTCAAGTCGATTGCGTCCGTAGGACATGCGCCCACACAGATTCCGCAGCCTGTGCATTGAGCGCTATTGATGATCGCCAGCTTATGATAGCCGGAAGAATCATTGCGATCCTTCATGCGAATCGCGTCGAACGGACATTCGGCGTAGCAAATGTTACAGCCAGTACACTTTGGATCGGTAACAGAAGCAGGCCCGGGGTTACGTCCAGAGGCGAGCCAGGGGAGCAGGAATAAACTTCCGCCAACGAGAATCGCCAGTCCCCAAAAAATCAAATTACCCCACAAGTCGATCAAGGGCAAAAATCCCAGATAGAAGGCGTCCATTGGCACGGATTGAATTAATTGCGAGAGATCGGCGGGCATGGCAGATTGAGCAGGTTTGAGAAGCGAAAGAACCACCAGCCCCACCACGGCTTGAATACTGACCCAGCGCGGCGACCACCAGCGTTCACGCGAAAGCCTGAGACTGTGAATGTAAATGCCGAGGAAACCGATGAGCGGAATAAAGACATGCAAAAAAATGATGATGACAAAGTTGGAAAATGTGCGCGAGGCAAGATCAGTCGCGACATAGGTAAGGCCCGAAGAACCGCCTAGATATTCCATCATGTATTCGGTCATCCATTGAGCGCGTTGATCCCAGATGAGCCAATAGCCCATCGTGCCTGTCAGCCATGCCATTGCGAGCATGATCCAGCCGCTTGTCCACGCCAGCCAGCGTTGACCTGAAAAACGGTCGCTGATCAAAATCTTGAACATATGCAAAACGATCAAGATGATCATGCCGTCGGACGCGTAACGATGCACACTGCGTATGAGCGAACCGAACCATGTAGAGTCGATTTTCTCGACGGTCTGATAGGCGACATCCAAACCGGGACGATAAAGGATGGTGAGATAAACGCCTGTTGCGATCAGCACGATCAGCATGAAAATGGTCAACGTGCCGAGGTGATAAAAGGGATTGAAATCCGATTTGGTGAAACGATTGATAAAGCCTTCGAATTTTGCCCAAAGTTTTTCAAAAGCGCGGAGGAGTTTGCGTTGAGCGTAGGGGTTGTAATGAGTCATTGAGATTCCTGAGGTTAGTAATTAAGTTATTGGTAATTGGTGTATCGACAGTTTACTGTCCACTGTTCACTGACAACTGTTCACTGTTTTCATCCAACGATGGAAATTTATTCATCTTCATTGCATTGGTCGTGACAAAGATACTACTTGCCACCATTGCGAACGCGGAAAAGACGGGCTGCAACAAACCAGTCATGGCAAGACCGACTCCAATCAAGTTGTAGATCACAGCCCAGCCAAGGTTTTGTTTTACTCGCTTCATAGACTCACGCGACAGATCCACCAGCCACGGAATAACGCGCAGGTCATCGCGCACGAGCACAATATCGGCGGCAGTGCGCGCTACATCCGTTCCGTGATTCATCGCAAGGCCAATCGTTGCGGCGGCAAGGGCGGGGCCATCGTTGATACCATCACCGACCATCGCAGAATTTTCGCTCAGGCGTTTCATCTTTTCATCCGGGCTAAGCGCGGCACTGACAGGAATGCCCAACACCTTTTGCCAACGCGCGCCCGCGCTGGCTTCATCACCCGTCAGCACGCCGAGTTCAAATCCGCGTAATTGCAATTGCTGAACCGTCTCCTTCGCTTCTGCTCGGATATTTTCACCGAGCGCGAGGATACCCGTCACCTGCCCATCCCAACCCGCATACACGACAATGTGCCCCGCCTCTCTCCACGCCTCCGCCTGCTGACTGATATCCGTGGACATGCTCAATCCTTCAGCAGACATGAGACGAGCGGAGCCAATGTGAATTGGTAATTGATAATTGGAGACACCCGCACTTGCGCCAGGTGCAAGTGTTGGAAATTGTCCAACGACACCGAGGGCAGGAAGGGCTTTGAAAGATGTAGGTTTAGTGAATTCAACATTCTGTGCTTTGGCATATTCCACAATTGCCTTTGCAAGCGGATGTTCCGACTCGTTTTCCACCGAAGCGATGATTTGAAGAAATTTATTTCTACATCCAGCTTTCTTTGCCCCATTCCCTTCGATGAAAATGCCCTGCACTTTCATTGGCAACTGACTGAGCGTACCCGTTTTATCGAAGAAGATTCTTTCCACTTTGGCGAGCCGTTCCAACGCGCTTGTGCTTCGCAAAATTACACCAGACGCGGCAGCGCGTTCCAGCGACAGCCATAACGTCAGCGGCGTAGCAAGCCCCAAAGCACATGGGCACGCGATCAACAAGACAGACAGCGCCACCATCAAACCCGTTTCAAGCCCGGCGATGGAATACCAAATCAGGAACGCAATGGTCGCCAATGCCAGCGCAAGCGGCGTCATCCACGCAGAGAGTTTATCCACCATTCTTTCGAGCGGAGAACGCGCCCATAGCGCTTCATGAAGTAAGCGCCCGATCTGCCCCGCCGTGGTGGATGCGCCAACAGCCGTTGCAATCACTTCAAAACTGCCGTCAAGGTTGATCGTTCCTGCTTGAACCTTATCGCCTTCGTGATGTGTCACTGGCTTGGGTTCACCTGTCAACAACGATTCATCCACATCACCTTCACCGATGGCGATGAGTCCATCCACAGGGAAGCGTTCACCTGGGCGAACCCGCACGCGCATTCCAGGCTTGAGCTCTGCAACATTCACAACGCTGTCTTGATTATTTGTAACCACTGTTGCTTTATCGGGAATTTGTTCGAGCAAACGCGAAACGGCTTTGTTGCTGGATTTGTGTGCCTGCATTTCGAGCCAACGTCCAATCGAAACAAGGAAGATCAGCATGGTGGCGGTATCAAAATATAGACCGCCATGCCCGATCATTAAATTGCGAACCGATAACCCAAATGCAGAAAATGTTCCGATCATGATCAACGTATGAATGTTAGGTTGTCCACGCAAGAGGCTTGCAAACCCCGCGCGCAAAATCGGCAGACCCAGCAAAATCAATACAGGAAGGCTCGAAACCAACATCATGATCTGAAAGAAATGCACAAGCCATTCAGTCTCTGGGGTTGCCCAGCCCATTAACTCACGCGCATAAACTCCACCGCCCACGATCATGTCATGCAAGACCATCACGCCGCCGATCAACAATCGCGTAAAAAAAGATTCTTCTTCGTCACGCGGCTTTTCATTTGGAAGCGTGGCTTGATACCCAAGCGAACGCACGCGCTTTTTCAGTGATCGGTGATTGGTAATTGTTGAATCAAAAGTGATATTGGCTTGCTGCTGGATGAAACTCACCTCCGCGCCGACCACGCCCTTTGTGCGCTTGAGGTTTTCACTAACCAACCACGCGCATGATGAACACCACATGCCACCGAGTGAGAGGATGACTTCCTCGCTTCTTCCCTCGGCTATGACCTGATTCTGCTGAACGGTTGGACTCTCCGCTAGAAGTGCCGCCACTTCCCTGCATGATGGACAGCAAAACACATCCCCATTGTCATTGGACAGGGGATGTAAAGTGGTCAGTCCGCAGAGCGAGCAAGCGGTAAGCGTTTTGACATTCGCAGTGGAAGCAGAAGCAAGATTC
>Ga0209066_10004453_pt1 | contig 15252 bp, 17 predicted proteins | sample All_14_2_FD_187198 | JGI IMG/M metagenome (GOLD analysis project Ga0209066, IMG submission 187198) | Freshwater microbial communities in response to fracking from Pennsylvania, USA - Allegheny Zone_MetaG_DW_15 (SPAdes) (version 2) ...
CAACGTGCCCAAGCTGACACCGCACACGCTGCGGCTGTGGGCGCGTATCCTGGCCGAGTTACCCGACGCCCACCTGGTGCTCAAGGCACCAAGCTTTGGCGATACGGCAGCTCAAACGGTGTTCCGCGAGCGCCTGCTTGCGCTGGGCGTGGCCGCCGAGCGCGTGACGTTCCGTGGCCCGGTGGGCCTGAGCGAGATGATGGCCGAGTATGCCGACATTGACATCGCCCTGGACCCGGTGCCGTACAACGGCGGCACCACCACGTTGCAGGCGATGTGGATGGGTGTGCCGGTGGTGGTGAAAGAGGGCGCGCATTTCGTCTCGCGCATGGGGGCGAGCTTCATGCGTGCTGCCGGACTGGGCGACTGGGTGGCCGCTGATGATGACGCCTATGTGGCCACGGCCGTTGCCAAGGGCCGCGACCGCCAGGCACTGTTGCAGCTCAAACGACATCTGCGGGAGCGCCAATTGGCCTCACCCGCCTGGGACGTGATACAGCACACTCGCCATATGGAAGATGCGCTGGCGGCTATGGCACGATCCGGCATCGATCCATCCAGGGAACCTCTGCATAAATCAGGCTGATAGCCTACCTCACCAAACGGGGAATGAATGACCGTGGTGTGCATCCGTGTGTTTACACGGCCCTCAACGTGTTGTATGGTGTACGTGTACATCCGCAGCACGTTGAGAGGTCTGAAATGCCCACTACCAAACTCTTTAAAAACGGTAACTCCCAAGCCGTCCGTATTCCGGCTGAGTTAGCCTATAGCAACTGGAATACTGAACTTATCATTGAACGTAATGGGGACGAGCTACGGATCCGTCCAGCACAACGACGCCTTGGTGACGTACTCGGCAAGCTGGCGCAGTTCTCTCCTGGTTTCATGAGCGAAGGCCGCGGCCTCAATCTGGATAGTGAGCGTGAGCCACTATGAAGCCGAGGTACATGCTCGACACCAATATCTGCATATATCTAATGAAGCATCAGCCTGCGCAGGTGCGCACACGTTTTGCGGAATGTTTTGTGGGCGACGTCGTGATCTCCGCTATCACACTGGCCGAATTGGCGTTCGGTGTTGCCTGTTCAGGAGTAGCCTTGGCACAAAATGAGGCGCTTCTTGCTAGCCTACTTGAGGATATCCTTGTCGCTCCTTTTGAAGGCGTCGCGGCTCGCGCCTATGGGCCGCTACGAGCTGCGAACCGAGATAGGAATAAAGACGCGTTGGATAAACTGATTGCTGCGCATGCAATATCGCTGGGCGCAATTCTCGTGACCAATAATGAAGCTGACTTTTGCAACTATGACGGTCTTGTTGTCGAAAACTGGGTCAAAAACCATTAACGGTTAGCCTGTTAATGCGCGTTTAAAAGTGACCAGAGGTGCGCGAAAAGGTGGCTGAAAGTCTGGCCGACCCACGGCCTAATATCGGGCACCGCGAAGACATGGACGAGGTACAAGCCCTAATTGACGCAAAACGGGCGCAGCGCAAGAACTAAAAGACGAGATCGAGACCAAGGCCGACAAACTGCCAGAGTACCCTAGGCTTTACAAGCCATCGGTTCGCGTCAACGCCTTGTCTGCCCTGGCTATAGCCGCCGCAATGCTGCTCACTTATAATGTTTAAATAAAGTTGAAAAGGCGCGACATGACGAAATCAATTTGCTTGTTTAACCACAAAGGTGGCGTCAGCAAAACGACCACTGCGTTCAATATTGGCTGGGCGCTTGCGGACAAGGGTAAAAAAGTCTTGCTTGTGGACTTGGATTCGCAATGTAACCTCACCGGCCTGGTTCTCGGTTACGGCGCAATCGACGATGACGATATGGCTGCGTTCTACTCCAGTCGGAGCAACCTAACCATGGGTCCGATTGTTGATGCGCTCATCAACGGATCAACTCCCGATGCTTACATCGCTGGAGAGCAGGGCAAGTTCTTCCAAACCGGAAACAAGAACCTGATGCTTCTGGCTGGCCACTTAAACGTATCTGACCTTGACTCGCAGATCAGCGTTGCGCTGAAAATTGCTTCCGGCATACCGGCAACACGCAATATTCCCGGAAACTTACCAAAAATCATTCAGAATCTTGCCAAGCGCGAAGGCTTTGATTACGTCATCTATGACCTTAGCCCAAATGTTGGCGGCATGAATCAGGTGGTTTTGATGTCAAGCGACTATTTCATAGTGCCTACATCGCCAGACTTCTTTTGCCTGCAAGCAGTGGGATCGCTCACAAAGAATATTGCCAAATGGCACCGCGAAATCAATAGATTCAAAGAGGACAACCAGTTCGGTGGCGATTATCCAATCAGGAATCAGCCACAATTTATCGGATCGGTTCAGCAAAGATACAGGCCACGAAATGACAAGCCTGCAATGTCATTCGGCAAGTGGATTGAGAAGATCAGAGAATCTATCAAGATGGGGCTTATTCCGTCACTACAAGCGATTGGTTGTGCCGTAGCAGAAAGCAAGATTGAATCTGCGCTCTCTGGTTCTGATTTGCAGCCCTATGATCTGGCGCAAATTCCTGATTTCAATTCTCTGATCGCAATCAGTCAGCAGCTATCAAAGCCGGTTTTTAGCCTTTCTGACAGCGAGATTCAGGGCAGCGGGCAATTCGGCCACGCCCTAAACACCATGAAAGAAAGCCGCGACAATTTTTCTTCCTTGTTCGACTCGTTGGCAACACGAGTTATAGCGCTCACGACTTAAACCGGTAGTCAGGGTGGATTCAATCGGTTTGGTGGTTCATAGAACTGGCTTCGGCGCTGGTTGATGGCAAAAAAATCGTGGGGGTCAAACTTAGAGTAAAACAATGTTTGACTTTCGGTGCTGGTCTGCCATAATGCATCAAGGCACTATGGAGGACTCGTCATGGAAGTTGTACTAAAGAAAATGGGTAATAGCACCGCGCTTGTCATGCCACCGCCTGTCTTGAAGGATTTGGGGATGCGGGTTGGTCAGCATTTAACGCTGAATACCACAGACAGCGGACAGATAGTGTTAACGCCGAAGCGGAAGTTCGTCCTAGCAGATATGATCGCAATGTGCGACATGAAGGCACCACCACCAGCAGATATGGCTATCTGGGATAACGCACCTCCTGTCGGACAAGAGGTTCTGTGATGGCAGTATTTGAGCGTGGTGACATCGTAAGTGTTCCGTTAGACCCTGTAGTTGGTCATGAGCAACGTGGTACGCGTCCGGCACTCGTTTTGACAACAAAAGCCTTCAATAAACTTGGCGATGTCCTTGTGGCTCCAATAACACAGGGGGGCGATTTCGCACGTTACGCAGGATTTGCCGTGACTTTAACGGGAACCGGTTGTAAAACGCACGGCGTAGCCTTGGTTAACAAGGTGCGGATGCTGGATCTTGCAGCGCGAAAAGCACGTAAGGTAGAGCGGGTGCCGCAAGAAGTGATTGATGATGCACTGGGTCAGTTGTCCGCATTGTTGGACTGAGCAGATGGTAGCGGAAAATGAAAAAGCGAAATCTGTTTGAAGAGCTCGTTGAGGGTTTCAATGGCCTTTCCGATCAAGCCGCTACAGGTTCTCGCTGATGAACTTCACGTAGTATCTGATTACCAACCGCTGCTTCGGCCAGCTTCAAGTCATAAGCAGTCTGCAAATTGAGCCAAAACTGAGGCGTTGTACCAAAATAGCGACCAAGCCTCATTGCGGTATCCGTTGAAATTGCGCGACGTTCCCGTACGAGCGTGTCAGATATTTTGTGTAAACGGGGTTTCAGTTGTTAACGGCGAGTCTATCGCCGAACTCAATGGTAAAACGAGTCAACGCTGCTTTCCAGTCTCGGATCGGCATCGTCCATTTCTTGCTGATATTGCGTAGTGCCAGATAGAACAATTTGAGCAACGCTTCATCACTGGGGAATGAGCCCCGGTTCTTGGTCAGCTTACGCAGACTCATGTTGACCGACTCAATGGCGTTGGTTGTATAGATCACCTTGCGGATCTCCGGTGGGTAATCAAAGAACGGGATGATCCGTTGCCAGTTACGCCGCCAGGATTGTCCAATCGGCAGATACTCATCCTCCCACTTGGCCTCGAACTCACCGAGACGCTGCTCGGCTTCATCGGCCGTGGCTGCGATATAGATACGCTTCAGATCAGCGGCTACTTCGGGCCGCTTCTTCCAGGAAACATAGTTCAGGCTATGTCGGACCATGTGCACAATGCACAATTGGACCGTGGTCTTAGGGTAAACGACTTCGATGGCTTCGGGGAAGCCCTTTAACCCATCGACGCAGGCGATCAGGATGTCCTGCACGCCCCGGTTACGCAGTTCGGTCACGACCTGTAACCAGAACTTGGCCCCCTCGGTATTAGCAAGCCACAGGCCCAGTACTTCCTTCTCCCCGCTCATGCTAACGCCAATCGCCAGATACACCGCTTTGACCCGAACAGCGCCCTCCCGCAATTTGACGTGAATGTAGTCCAGATAGACGATGGGGTAGATCGGGTCCAGTGGCCTGGCTTGCCAGGCTTTGACTTCGTCATTAACGGCGTCTGTCACGGATGAGATCAGGGTGGGCGATACTTCGGTCCCGTACATCTCTTCCAGGTGGGCCTGGATCTCCCGTACGGTCATACCCCGGGCGTAGAGTGAGAGGATCTTGTCATCGAAACCTGCCCAACGGGTTTGGTGCTTCGGAATCAGCTGCGGCTCAAAGCTGCCGTGCCGATCCCGGGGAATCTCAATGGGCAATTCCCCAAATTCGCCCTTCAATGTCTTCTTGCTCTTGCCGTTACGGGTGTTGCCACTGGCATTAACGACGGGTTGGTGCTTGTCATGGCCCAGGTGGTTGGCCATTTCAGCATCCAGTGCCTTCTCGACCAGCAGCTTGGTTAGCTGCTTCAATAAACCGTTCTCGCCAATCAGGTCTTCGGGCTTCTGGTAATTCGCCAGTAAGGTTGTCAGTAATGCTTCAGGGACTTCGTGTTTCTTGCTGCTCATGGTGCCTCCGGTCTATACGGCAGTTTCCCGCCAAATAACCGTTTACACAAAATTCAGGACACCTTCTTGCTTAAGCACGGCCTTGGTTTCCAGTTCATGGCCTGGCGGCAACAGTGGCAACTGGTTGTAAGGGCGCTCAGGGTTCCAAATACTCATGTTCACAAAATCTGTTTGTATCGACATATAACCGCCGTATGTCGATTCGATCGACATGTCAACAAAATACGTCGAAATTTCGCTGGTTGATTGCGAAACCATATATCGTAGTCTGCCGCTTGGCGTTTCTTCTTGAGAAACTCGGCAGAGTCTGGCCGCCGTTTCTCAAACTCAATCTCTTCCAGTCGCCCTAATTGTCGCCGGCTAGGCGAGCGTATTGCTTTGCATTAACTAACAACTTGCGTTACTCTACCAGACATGTCGCGTTATCGTTGGTGTCAAAATGCAAAAACTTAACCTAGAGCAGTTCCGCATTGCTACCGAGACGGGGGGGATCCTGTCCGTTTCGATTGTTGGCGAAGGGGGAGCGTTTCACATCGAAGCGGAAACCAGACGCGGAAACATTGCGTTGGCCAAGTCACGCGGAAATCTGCGCCGTGAATTTCGGGATGCCACTAAAGCGCTAACCCTGCTACGAGAAATTGGAATTCGTGAGGCCAAGGTCGATACCAGAAACTGGCGACCTGAATTCGCGTTGCGCCAGCCTCGTCCAGATCGGGCGGTTGCTCTCAGCGAAGCCTTTGAGGCGGCTAAACTTAAGAAGCTGTTGGAGGCGCGGATTAAAGAGGCCGACGACCATAACAGTGTGCTGCATGATGCGGACGATGTGTTTGACGAGCTAGAAGCGCAGTATGCAGGTTAAGTTTGTAGGCGCTGCAAAGCTCGACCTTCGCGAAATTGCCAAGCACTATCGGGACGTTGGCGGGAATCCGTTGGCACTACGAATGATTCGCTTGATTCGTAGTGAGATAGGGTTGTTGGCCGACAATCCGAAGATTGCACCACCCTATGAGCTCGTAGCAGGAATTCATCGCTATGTGATTGCTAACGGCGCGTACTTGGCTTTCTACCGTGAGCTGGCGAACGTAGAAGTGCTACACGTTCGCCGAAGCGAACGCGCCCCGGCAGCAGAGGCAGATTAGGATCGACATCCGCCCGGCGCTGAACATCTCGACGCTGATCAACAACCTGAAGACAGCCAGCGCACGACGATCGCGTAACCGGTTCGCCGAACATCTAGCACCATTTTACTCAAAGCCCCTGCTCGACCCCCGCCTGAGCAGTCGGCTCACGCCTATAGGTCGCTCCGTGACCAAGTGCCCCAGGCGGGGGGGGCGCGAAAGATTTGCAAGATCCCGGCCCGACCCCTTGCTAGTCTCATGTTCATTATCCCTCTTCCGGATGTTCGTTATTGTTCAGAGGATGGGTCCTTTGATTGTGGCGCTTGCCGGATATGAACAAGAAATTAGCTAAGTATTGGATTGTGCTGTTTGCGGGTTTTGCGTGCGCCTCTTCCGGGGCTGCAACCCTTGACGATTATATTCGTCAAGGGTTGGCCTCTTATCCGACGATTCTGGCCCGGCAATCCGCCAAAGAAGCGGCGCAGACGGATCTTACGTCGGCCAAGCTGAAATTCCTGCCCAGCCCTTCGTTTAGCACGCAGCGGCAGAATATTGCTTACAGTGGGCAACCCACCAATAGAGAACCGGCGACGAACATTAGTATCACGCAACCCTTATTCCTGGATGGCGGGATCATTGCAGGGTACAACAAGGCCGATGCCCGCTTGAGCGCAGCAGACTTTAGCCTGCTCGAAACCCGGGAGGATGTGTCCAAGAAGATCATCAATTCTTACACGCAATGGATGGTCGCGTGGTTGAAGATTCAGGCTTTGGAGGATAGTGTCCGGATGCACGAAAAGCTGCTCGGCATGATTGTCCGCCGATATGAAAATGGCGTGGCTTCCGGTGCTGATCGTGATCTTGGGCAGTCCCGTTTGCAACAAGCGCAAGCTGATTTGGATAGCCAGCGGTCGCTCGAAAGCAGCGCATTGGTGAGTCTGTCACAGCTGGTGGGCGAGCCTGTCAGCCGTCAGGATCTGGTTGGCCACTTGGCAAAACCATTGAAACCCCCTCGTCGGACAGATGGGGTTTTTAATGCCTTGCGCCAGAGTGTGACGGTGCAGCGATATACCTATGAGGCTGAAGCGGCCGAGCAGGAAGCCAAGGAGATTCGTGCGCAGGCCTTGCCGCAGCTGGCATTTCAAGCCCAGCGACAGATTGGCAACGCGTATGTGCCAGGTGCTCAGGGGTTTGACATGTACGGGTTGGTGGTGACTTATAACCCGGGTGGTGGTTTTTCCAGCATTGCCGGTGCGAGTGCCGCATTTGATCGGGCGAAAGCCGCAAGACACCAAATTGAAACAGCTAAACGTGAACTTACAGATCGTTTGAATGCCGAATATAACGACTATGAATTTTCCCTGCTGAAAAAAGAAAGCCTGCAACGGGCCGTTGATCTTGCGGGCGATGTCAGTGCTTCTTATGACCGTCAGTTTTTTGTGGGCCGCAAGACCTGGATGGATCTGATGAACTCAGTGCGTGAGCGCGCTCAAACGCGTGCCCAGCTGGCTGACGCAGAAGGTGGTGTTGTTGGCGCAAGCCGTCGATTGATGGTTTATATCGACGGTACCCAGCCATTTGATATGCCGCATGAACAAGGATTAGCGAAGTAACTGCAAGAGTTATCAATGACGACACCCAATAACGAAGAAAAAGCCCCGACTTCTGGAAAAGGCCCTACAGGCGAAGCGCTGCAGATGTCGATTGCCTGGGCGATCAGCACGGCCGCCCGCTTACAGGGGCGAGAGATTGATCGATTGCAATTGCATAATGCCGTCGGTTCAAACAAGATCATTCTGGACGAGCTCGCCGCGTATCCCATTGTCGACGGTGTGGAAAACGATCCGCAACTGATCGCGCTGTGGCAGAACGCTTTGCGCAGTATTTGTGTGGCTGCCGGGGTCGATGCCATTGAGATTCAGGAGCGACCTGATCAGGCACGTTTGCCCGCACTGGTTTATCTCCCAGGCACGGGCTGGGGTCTCGTGCGAAGTCTAGATTCTCAGAACCGCTGGCTGATCGACGTCAATGGGCGGGTGCTGGGTAAGAGTGCCGATGGGGATGTTTCATGCATCCGCTTGGTGATTCAGAATGAGCCACAGGGCACCACGCATAAACCCGTCTTCCAGTTGATCGTGAAGACATTTCTGTCTCAACGGAAGGTTTTTGTGGAGGCCGCTTGGGCTTCGCTATTGCTGAATTTGTTGTCGCTGTTGACCTCGTTGTACTCGATGCAGATTTATGATCGCGTGATTCCGACACAGGGCTATGCAACGCTGACCGTGTTAACACTGGGTGTGTCGATTGCGCTGGTCTTTGATATCGTTATGAAGGCAGTCCGGTCACGATTGATGGAGCATGCTATCGTGAACGTCGACAAGAAGCTTGCGCGTGCGATTTTCGGGCGGCTACTGCAAGTCCGTATGGATCAGCTGCCGCCTACTGTGGGTTCGTTGGGTGCCCAGATGCGCGGTTACGAGACTATTCGCGGATTTATCTCGGCAACTACATTCTATTTGCTGGTGGATATCCCATTCGGGCTCATTTTCATTATTTTGATCGCTCTCATCGGTTCGCCGATGGTGGCGGCCGTGCCTCTGATTGCGGCGATTTTTGCCATCTCATTCGGGTTGGTCATGCGTGAAAAAATCGAGGCGCATGCAAAAAATGGTACGACTGCCAATTACAGAAAATCCGGGTTGCTCGTGGAAGCCATTGAAGGTGCGGAAACTATTAAATCCGGCGCTGGCGGCTGGAATATGCTTTCGAAGTGGATTGATGCGACAGAAGAGGCATTGGGTCATGATATGTCTCTCAAGCACCTCAATGAAGCTACCACCCATTTTAGTATGCTGATGCAGCAGCTCAGTTATATTGGGCTGATTGCAGTTGGGGCATATCTTGCGGCAGAAGGCCAAATGACAATGGGGGCTTTGATTGCATGTTCGATCCTCAGTGGTCGGGTGCTTTCGCCGATTGTTCAAATCCCTGGTTTGATCGTTCAGGCAGCGCATTCTAAAGCGGCTCTCGAAATGCTGGAAAAGGTCTATGCGCTGGAAACGGACAACCATCATGTCGAACGTCCGATGATTCCTTCTGCCCTGCTTGGGCAATTCGATCTGGAACGGGTGCGCTTTTCGTACCCCGATGCGCCTAGCGGTATTGCTATCCAGTCACTCAAAATTGCTGCGGGTGAGAAAGTAGGTGTGATTGGTCCTATCGGCTCGGGTAAATCAACCTTGTTGCGGCTGTTAACCGGGATGTATCGAGCAAGCGAAGGTCGTGTTCTTGTCGATAGTCTCGATATCGATCAAGTGTCGCGGCAATTTCTGGGGGAGAGGATCGGATATTTACAGCAGGATCATCGTATGTTCAGCGGCACGTTGCGCGAAAATCTGCTGATTGGCATTCCCGACCCCGGTGATGAAGCGATTAAGCAGGCAGCGGAAATGTCGGGCCTGCTGTCCGCTATTGTAGAACACCCGAAGGGGCTGGGCATGATGATCGCTGAAGGTGGCAAAGGTTTGTCGGGTGGGCAGAAGCAATTGGTCGCTTTTACCCGATTGCTGATCAGTAAGCCTACCGTATGGCTGCTGGATGAGCCCACGGCATCTATGGACTCTGCGGCGGAATTGCGCTGTATCCAGGTTCTTAAACAAGTGATGAAACCTACGGATACGCTGGTTCTCGTCACTCACAAACCAAGCATCCTCGCGCTCGTCAACCGCCTGATTCTGGTGGCTAATCATCAGATTGTCATGGACGGTCCGCGCGACGAAGTGCTTAAGAAGCTTTCCCCGCAAGTGCCCAATAACGCAGCGTGAGCGCAGATAAGAATTCGATGAATAACGATATGCAAGAATCTGTTAAGGAAGAAGCCCAGACAAAGACGTTGGGGGTGGGGCTGGTGGGCTTTCTGGTGAGAGCGATTAATGCACGACTCAAAAATCCAAAGCACCAGGCTATGCTGACCGAAGTGGCGGTGGGGCTCAATGATCGCTGGACATCATTGCAACCCAGGCTGATCCCGCACTGGAACCGCTTCAAGCGTGTGAGTGAGCGGTTGCTCGCGTTGAATGATCACACAAGTTTGCGGCACTCTCGTATCATGCTCCGCTCTATGGGTGTTTTTTTTGTTGTGTTCTTCCTTTGGGCTGCCGTGTTCCATATCGATCAGGTGGTGAAGGCGCAAGGCCAGGTCATCGCCAGCTCCAAAACCCAAATCATCCAGGCAGCAGACGGCGGGGTTCTGAGCGAGATGCTTGTTCAGGAAGGCGATGAAGTGACCGCAGGTCAGGTGATCGCCGTATTGGAAAAGGCCCGTGCGCTTGCTGCCTACCAGGATAGCCTTGGCAAGGTGACGGCGCTGCGTACAACCGTGATACGACTTGAGGCAGAAATTGCCGAGAAACCCTTCGTGATTCCTGAGGGAACTCAAAAAGACTACCCAACGCTGGCAGAGACACAGATGAATCTCTATAAGCAACGTGTGGACGGGTTCAATGCTCAGATTGCGGTTCTGAAAGATAATCTGCGGCTGGCAGAGTCGGAGTTGGCGATGAATGCGCCGCTGGCTAAATTGGGCGACATTAGCAAGGCAGATCTTTTGCGTATTCAACGCGCGGTTAACGAGGCAAAGTCGAATATCGTTAACTATCGCAACAAATATTTTCAAGATGCCAGCACTGAACTTAACAAAGCTCAAGAAGACCTGAACTCACAAGAGCAGAGTCTCCGAGATCGCTCGGAGCTCTTGGATCATACGGACATCATCTCGCCTGTTGCTGGAATCGTGAAGAACATCAAGTTAACAACGCTGGGTGGGGTCGTTCGGTCGGGAGATGAAATTCTGCAGATCCTGCCGACGGAGGATGTTCTGGTAGTAGAAGCAAAGGTGAAGCCATCTGATATGGCTAATATGCGTGTCGGTCTTCCCGCTAAAGTGAAACTTGATGCCTATGATTATTCGATCTTCGGTGCGATGAATGGTACGGTTTCGTATGTGAGTGCCGATTCGTTGACAGAAGAAACCAGGACGGGGCCTGTGACCTACTATCGGGTCAAAGTAAATATTCACGAGAGCGAATATAAAGAGAAAGCATCCGAAGATCTTGAGGTGCGGCCGGGTATGACGGCCAGCGTTGATATGAAAACCGGTGCCCGAAGCGTTTTGTCATTCATCCTAAAGCCGGTGACCAAAACACTCACAGACTCGCTCGGGGAACGATGACTGGATGTCTATGGTTTGGCATAAAAGACTGCCGTATTGCCGCACGGACAGCTAGAAAAACATTCAAATACCATGTCGAGTATTTTAAGGAAACTACTCATAGATTCTGATCGGCCCGCATCGCCGAAATCGGGTTCTGGCCGAAAAATTGTGTTTGATAAAGCGCAACCCGATATTACTTTGGTCACAGGATCCATTTCTGAGCGCATTGAAGCGTTTATGTTAAGCATTGGCGAACCTTGCACCGTGAGCGAGATTGCGCATGGGATTGGTAGCAATGCGAGCCGTGTTTCTTCTTCGATCAAGCGGTTGCGAGAGATGGGGAAAGTTGAAGGGGTTAAGGTTGAAGGCTGTGTCGCCGAGTATGTGCTGAAAGAGTGACCCTCAGTAAATGACCGATTGGAAACCCAAATGAAGCTGTTGTTTGCAGAGCATATGCTGATCGGGTATGGCGAACCGATTGCGAATACGTAGAGATTTTTTTCGACGATGGGTGTGGGTAGAATGACGCATGTCATATGTATCTAAACGGATAGTTTTAGCGGCTGTATTATGCTTGTGCTTGGCTGGCTGCGCGCCGCGAGATGAGACGCCAAAATTCATACAGGAGCAGGCCTATCATGTAGGCGATGAAGCGCCAGCGTTGAAGGCGCCGGCCTGGAAAACGTATGTGAACGATGCCGCTGCTGGCTACGGACCGCAGCCGTTGTGGATTCGGTTGAACGTCAAACCGATACCTAATCTTGACCCGGCTGCTCTGATCGAAATTAGTGTGCAGCCGAACTATCTCGACCAAATCGATTTGTATGATGTCGAGTTAAAACCAAATCAATACAAGTCAGTCGGTGAGCGATTCCCCTTAAGCAATAATGCGTTACCTTTTGTAAGGTACACATTTGCGGTGCCCAACGGTGCGGCACCCAGGGTGATTCTGTTGCGTGTAAAAACGACGAGCACGAGATTGGTGCAAATCACGGCGTTGCCGTTGATGGAGGCAATGCAAAACAACGTTGCAGTCGTTATTGGGCACACGCTAATTTTGGTTTTGTTATTTGTGTCGCTGATTCTGTCATTTTATGTGCGGAACCTATACGCTGATTCTTTATCTACGGCCTTCGCAATTCTGCAGACGATCGCTTTTTTTTACGGGGCGGTTAACCTAGGATTTGGGCGCTTGCTTCTAAGCTCAATTATCGACCCGGAGATCCAGGATGTGGTGTCGCGTTATTTGATTATCAGTTATACCTTCGCCAATTTCTGCTTTTACTACGTCTTGTTATTGACGTTGTCGCTCAAAAAGGCATTTGTGCGTGTTTTAAAACTCTTTCTATTCAGCTTGTTGATTATCGTCCCATTAGCGCTATCCGAGCTGGCGTGGCTGAGCTTCCTAATGAATTCGACCATGTTGAACCTGTGGGCATTCATGCTGTTGCTTGCAAGCGTTTGGGGAATTCCATGGGCCAGTTTGTCAGAACGATCCGCGTTCATTGGTAAAAAATTCCTAATCAGCTTTTCGTCCGTGGCAGTCGTTGTAAATTCTTTGTTTGTGTTCTCTGTTTTGAATGTTTACAGTGTTCCTTTCTTCAATGTGTATGGTGCCGTCCTGAATGGCATCCTGACATCGTTTGTCATGGTCTATGTTATGCACATCCGCGGTATACGCTTTAAGCAATACTCACTGGCATCTTTAGCACAGGCGGATCAGGCGTACAGAAAAGAGAAAGACCTTAGTGAATCACGTCGCCTATACCTCGATCTGCTCAATCATGAGTTGAAGACGCCTTTGTCCACGATCCTCCTGGCTTCTGCTGGCAAAGGGAATGGTGACAGAATGAAAGTGCTTTCTGATCAGGCAACCAGAAGTATGGTCGAAGTTTTAAAGCTTAGCTCTGAGTCGCTGGCATATTTGGACGAGGCTGTTGCGCCTAAGTTGGAACTCATGGATGCGACATTGTTGCTGGAACAGGCTGTTGGTTCACATTTAAATTCAAATCGATTTTTGCTGAAACTTAATTCTGGATGCGATGTTGTTGCCGATCCTATTCTCTTCAAGATTGTTGTGAATAATCTGTTGGAGAACGCTGTTAAGTATTCGCCTGAAGACACACAGGTTACGGTCAGTCTTGCTAGAGGTGATCAGAATACGGTTCAAATAAGCGTTATGAATGACGTTTCAAAAGCGGCTTCGCTGAATATGAACCGGTTTTTTGAGAAGTATTACCGATCCGTTGAGTCCAGTAGGCGTGAGGGGCTGGGCCTGGGGCTCTATCTGGCCAAAGCCCTTTCTGAATTACAGCATGGCACCCTAGACTGTAGGCTTGTCGATCAAAAAATATGCTTTACTTTGAATTTACCTTCTCGAGAAGAGTATGCCAAACGCACATGAAGTTTTCATCGTAGAAGACAATAAAACCCTGTTGGATGCGTTAGTTGGATACATCCGCGGAGAAGGGGTTCTGGCGAGCGGCTTTCTCTCGGGCGATGAGCTTGATGAGCAGTTAGCCTTCATGGTGCCCTCTATTCTGATTCTTGATGTGGATTTGCCGGGTGAGAACGGTTTTGAAATCGCTCGTCGTCTGCGAGCGTCCATGCCCGATTTGTGTATCATCATGTTGACCGATTTGAAAGCAGAGTTCCAGAGGGTTCATGGCTATGAATCCGGTGCGGATTTCTACCTCCCTAAACCAGTCGCGCCTGCCGAGCTGATGGCACTTATTAAGGCGGCTTTCCGACGTCTCGGGCCACGGCTTCCGGCGTCTGATCGAGTCAGGTTTGACTTCAAGAAATCTATGGTTCAGTTCGGCGACCAATCTGCTGCGCTGAACAGCATGGAGAAGCATGTCCTGATGGCGTTAGTCCAGTCGGAAGGGCAGATGTTGCCCACCTGGCGCTTATTCGAGGTTGTGTCTCTTGCGGCAGGTATTGCTGATGTCGAGAAGGCCTATCTTGAGATGCAGATATTCAGGCTGCGCAAAAAGTTTAAGAGCATCGGCGCGGCAAACCCTGCAATCAAGTCGGTGTGGAAAGAGGGGTATAAGCTGCTTCTCAATATTGATTTGGTTACAGACTAAATCTTTTAGACCATCATTGGTCCGCTATGTTCGGAGCGTATGAATCACATTGTGGGAGCCACCCAGCACCCATCAATAAACTGATATGGAACTTGAAGAAATCTGTAGCAAAGCGCGGCGCACCCGAGTATGTGTACAAGGAGCGAGCTATTATTCAGGTTGCCGCCATGCTTCAAGAGCTTTTTTCGAGGGGAACAGGGAAGGTTTCACGCTTGTTCCCATTCCCCCCTCGAAGGCGAGGGCAGATCCTTTGTATGATGATCGTCTGCTTCGTGCGCTTCGTGCCCCAGGGGTGAATTTGGATGTTCGAGACGCACTGTTTTTTAGAGAAACGATGCGTGCTTGTCACGAATATCCTGCCCAGTAGAAGCGTCCATCGCCCGACGATCTGTATCGTTTGTTGGCCATCGAAGCGTCGGCTTTTGTCTTGTCGCCGCAACCGAATATTGTCTTGTTCGATGACCTCTTAACCACCGGCTCGCATTTTAAATGCCTGCCAACGACTGCTCAAGGAACGGTTTCCGGATTGTACGGTCAGCGGATTGTTTATCGGCCGTGCGAAACATATCAACAATTTTGATGAAACGTGTTGGTCTAGTTATCCCCCGGATATCGGGTAGTGAATTCAGTGAACAAAATCGTCTGTGCCGGGTGAACTTCTCCTTATTTGACGCAATCAATAATGTATCTCTCTAATGTTTGCGTCCTGATAGGTGACCCTTATGAACGACAATGATTACGAAAATGGCGCGTTGGTCAATAACGGCACCATCGCACCGATTATTGCGGCGTACTACCCGGAATGGGCGATTTATTCCCGGGATTTCAACGTGGCCGATGTGCCTGCAGAA
>Ga0209066_10004454_pt1 | contig 15252 bp, 10 predicted proteins | sample All_14_2_FD_187198 | JGI IMG/M metagenome (GOLD analysis project Ga0209066, IMG submission 187198) | Freshwater microbial communities in response to fracking from Pennsylvania, USA - Allegheny Zone_MetaG_DW_15 (SPAdes) (version 2) ...
TGTACGCCGTGTGCGACGAGGTGAACTTCCAGGACGGCACGGGTGGCGAATGCCTGCAGGCCCAGGTTGACGCCCTGCTCAACAAGATCCGCCGCAAGTACAAGGAATACGGCATCAACGAGAAGCCCTTCGTGATCGTCAAGGCCGACAACGGCACCTACGGCATGGGCATCATGACCGTGCGCGACGCCAAGGAGATCGTCGACCTGAACCGCCGCGCCCGCAACAAGATGTCGGTGGTCAAGGATGGGCAAGAAGTCAACCGCGTGATCATCCAGGAAGGCGTGCCCACCTACGAACAGATCAACGACGCGGTGGCAGAGCCCGTGGTCTACATGATTGACCGCTATGTGGTGGGCGGTTTTTACCGCGTGCATGCGGACCGGGGCATCGACGAAAACCTCAACGCGCCGGGCTCCAGCTTCGTGCCCCTGGCTTTTGCAGAACCCACCCAGTTGCCCCGTCCGGGCAGCAAACCCGGCGCCAGTGCACCCAATCGCTTTTACATGTATGGGGTTATCGGACGCCTCGCCATGCTGGCAGCCAGTTACGAGCTGGAAGCCACCGACCCGAATGCCGAGGTCTACAGCTAAGGCGCCACAGGTTCACGACATGCGCGTGTTGCACCGCAAAACAGGCCGGATCAGGCGCAAAATGGACATCCTGTTGATTCGCGCTCACCTTCTGTGCAACACAGTCCCAATGCCTCGCTCAGCGGCCCCCAGCTGGCCGCACTGACCCTCGGCGCCATCGGCATCGTCTATGGCGATATCGGCACCAGCCCGCTCTACGCGCTCAAGGAAGTTTTTGCCCACGGGCACCTTCAGCTGACACCTGAGAACATCTACGGCATCTTGTCGATGATGTTCTGGACGCTGACGGTGATCGTGTCCTTGAAGTACGTGACCCTGATCCTTCGGGCCGACAACAACGGCGAGGGTGGGCTGATCGCCATGCTGGCGCTGGCGTCCACGGCCGTGAAGGATCGCCCCGTGCTCAGAAGCCGCTTGCTGGCGGTGGGCATTTTCGGCACGGCCATCTTCTTTGGTGATGGGGTGATCACCCCGGCCATCTCGGTGCTGTCGGCCGTAGAGGGCATGGAAGTGGCCGCCCCTGGGCTGGAGCGCTTCGTGGTGCCGGTGACCCTGGTTGTGCTGACCTTGTTGTTCATGGTTCAAAAGCACGGCACAGGCGGCATCGGCAAATTCTTCGGACCCATCACCGCCATCTGGTTCGTGGTGCTGACCATTCTGGGCCTGGTGCACATCATCGAGAACCCTTCGGTGCTGGCGGCGATGAGCCCGCACTATGCGCTGAGCTTCGTGTTCAACCACCCCAAGCTGGCTTTCGTGGCGCTGGGCGCCGTGATCCTGTGCGCCACCGGTGCAGAGGCCCTGTATGCCGACATGGGCCACTTTGGCAAGCTGCCCATTCGCCTGGCCTGGTTCAGCCTGGTCATGCCCGCCCTGGTGATCAACTACTTCGGGCAAGGTGCCATGCTGCTGGCCCACCCTGAAAATGTCGAAAACCCGTTCTTCGAGATGGCACCGCACTGGGCGCTGTACCCGCTTGTGGGCCTGGCCACCTGCGCCACGGTGATCGCCTCGCAAGCCCTGATTTCGGCGGCCTTTTCGGTGACCAAGCAGGTGATACAGCTGGGTTACCTGCCCCGCCTGCGCATCCTGCACACGTCTGAAAACGAAACCGGGCAGATCTACATCCCGTTTGTGAACTGGACACTGTACGGCTGCATCGTGCTGGCCGTGATCTTCTTTGGCTCCAGCAGCAAGCTCGCGGCGGCCTACGGCATCACGGTCACGATCGACATGCTGATCACCACGGTGATGACCTTCTTCGTCATCCGCTTTGCGTGGGGCATGGCCTTGCCGCTGTGCATCCTGGCCACGGTGGCCTTCTTTGCCATTGACCTGATGTTCTTCAGCGCCAACGTGATCAAGGTGATCGACGGTGGCTGGTTCCCGCTGCTGATCGGCATCGTGATGTTCAGCCTGATGATGACCTGGAAGGCGGGGCGCAATCTGCTGAGCGAACGCCTGCGCTCGGACGCCATTGACCTGCACCCCTTCCTTGAAGCTGTGTTTTCCAGCCCGCCATTGCGCGTGGAAGGCACGGCGGTGTTCCTCAATGCCGATGCCGGCACGACGCCCAACGCGCTGCTGCACAACCTCAAGCACAACAAAGTGCTGCATCACCAGAACCTGTTCGTGACCGTCAAGGCCCACGAGGTGCCCTGGATCGGGCTGGACGATCGCATCGAAATCGAAGACCTGGGCCACGACTGCTGGCAGGTGATGCTGCACTTCGGCTTCAAGAACGAACCCGATGTGCCTGAGGCGCTCAAGCTGCTCAAGCAACACGGTGTGATCATCGATGACATGCAGACCAGCTACTTCCTGTCGCGCGACATCGTGATCCCCACGATTGGCAGCGGCATGGCGCCTTGGCGCGAAAAGCTGTTTGCCAGCATGCACCGCAACGCGGCGGGTGCGGCCGACTTCCTGAGCTTGCCAACCAACCGCGTGGTTGAGCTGGGCTCCAAGGTCGAGATCTGAACACCACCCGGCACTGGCATGTGCTCAGGGACAGCTCCCCTGCGGCGGTGTCGGCAGGCTTTGTGGCCATGCTGGTGGGTTTCACCAGCACGATTGCGCTGATCTTTCACGCGGCACGCTCGCTGGGCGCCACACCAGACCAGGTCAGCTCCTGGGTGCTGGCGCTGGGCCTGGGCATGGGCTTGACATCGGTGGGTCTGTCCATCTGGACACGCGCGCCCATCCTGATCACCTGGTCCACACCGGGTGCCGCCGTGATCGCCAGCGCGGCTGCGGGCGTGTCCCTGGGGGAGGCCACAGGTGCCTTTCTGGTCTGCGGCGCCTTGATGCTGCTGTGCGGCCTGACAGGCTGGTTCGAGCGCGTCATGGACCGCATCCCTGTGGCGCTGGCATCGGCCCTGCTGGCTGGCATCCTGGCCAAGTTTGCCTTGATGGCTTTTGCAGCGGCCACGCCCCAGCCCGCGCTGGTGGTGAGCATGCTGATCACCTACCTAGTGGGCAAGCGCTGGTGGCCGCGTTATGCGGTGCTGGGCGTGCTGGCGCTGGGCACGGGGGTGGCCGCCAGCATGGGGCTGCTCAACACGCAGGCCTTGCGCCTGGATTGGGCCAAGCCCGTCTGGGTCAGCCCGCAGTGGTCCTGGCATGCGGTGATCGGCATGGGTTTGCCGCTGTTCATCGTGACCATGGCGTCTCAGGCAGTGCCGGGCGTGTCCGCCATCAGGGTGGCGGGCTACAAGCCCCCCGTCTCGCCCTTGATGAGCTGGTCAGGTCTGAGCACCATCGTGCTGGCCCCTTTCGGTGGCTACACCTTCAATCTGGCGGCCATCACCGCCGTCATCGTGCTGAGCCCGCATGCCCACGCCGAGCCCGCGAAACGCTACACCGCGGCCGTCATGGCCGGGCTGTTCTACATCGTGATGGGTGTGCTGGGCGGGGCCGTGGCAGGCCTGCTCAACGCCTTCCCGGCTGCGCTGGTGATGGGCGTGGCGGGCCTGGCCTTGCTGGGCACCATCGGCAGTGGCCTGGCCGCCTCGCTGCGCGACGAGCGTTTCCGTGAGGCCGCGCTTATCACCTTTCTGGTCACGCTGTCGGGTGTGACGCTATTGGGCGTAGGCTCGGCCTTCTGGGGTCTGGTGGCCGGCACGTTGACGCTGTTCGTGGAAAACTTCAGGTCCAGCCCCCGCGCCGACGCCGACTGACCCTGCCCACTTCCCAGGCCATCACCATGAAGATCCTCTTTGTTGCCGACCCGCTTGAGTCGTTCAAGACCTACAAGGACAGCACCTTCGCGATGATGCGGGAGGCCGCCTCGCGAGGTCACGCCTTGTGGGCCTGCGAGCCACGCCAGATCGTCTGGCAGCGTGACGGGCAAGTCGAAGCCCATGTTCGCCACATCACCTTGACGGGCGATGCCGACAACTGGTTCATCGAGCAGGACGTGGCCGTGGTGACGCTGGGCAGCTTCGACGCCGTGCTGATGCGCAAGGACCCGCCGTTTGACGCCGAGTACCTCTACACCACCCACCTGCTGACCCAGGCCGAGCGAGAAGGCGCCAAGGTGTTCAACAAGCCCCAGGCCCTGCGCGAGCACCCTGAAAAGCTGGCTATTCTTGAATTCCCGCAGTACATCGCGCCGACCCTGGTCACGCGTGACATGGCGGCCGTGCGCGCCTTCCATGCCGCGCACAGAGACATCATTCTCAAACCCCTGGATGGCATGGGTGGCATGGGCATCTTCCGCGTGCGCGATGACGGCCTGAACCTGGGCAGCATCGCCGAGACCCTGACCAAGGACGGCCAGCAGACCGTCATGGTCCAGAAGTTCCTGCCCGCCATCGAACACGGCGACAAGCGCGTGCTGGTGATCGATGGCGAGCCTGTGCCCTACGCGCTGGCGCGCATCCCGCAGGGTGGTGAGGTGCGCGGTAATCTGGCAGCCGGGGGTAAGGGCGTGGCGCAGCCGCTGAGCGAATCAGACTGGGCCATTGCGCGGCATCTGGGCCCGATCCTGGCGGCACGTGGCCTGATGCTGGTGGGCCTGGACATCATCGGCGAGCAGCTCACCGAGATCAACGTGACCAGCCCGACCTGCTTCCAGGAAATCACGCAGCAAACCGGGTGGGATGTGGCCAAGCGCTTTGTGGACGCGCTGCAAGCACAGGTGACGCGCGCGGCTTGAGGCCGCCTCTGCCCACGCTCATCGGATCTTGCTGCCGAAGGTGTCGAGCAACCCCAGGCGGTTGGCCTCGTACACCGCTTCGCTGCGCGAGTGCACGGCCAGCTTGCCGTAGAGTTTCTTGATGTAGGTCTGCACCGTGTGCACGGTGATGCCTTGTTGACGTGCGATCTCGGCATACGAGAAGCCTCGCGCGATGAACTCCAGCACCTCCTGCTCGCGCCGGCTGAGCACGATGGTCTCTGACGTGCTTTCAGCCTTGTCCTCTGTGCCCTGCGTGCTGGCGGGCAAGACCGCCACAGGCGATGCCGCAACAGGCGCCTCACCCGTGCGGTGAGCCAGGGGCTGCATGCGCCGCAGCAGGTGCCGCGCGATCATGGGCGAGATGGGCGAAGCACCGCGCTTGACGGCCAGCAAGGTGTCGGCGATGTCGGCAGCTTCGTCGTCCTTGTGCACATAGCCGACGGCACCGGCCTCGATGCTGGCCAGCACATTCTCCTCGTCACCGAACATGGACACGACCAGCATGTCGCAAGCGGGCCAGCGCTGGCGCACATCGCGCATCAGGTCCAGGCCGGTGCCATCAGGCAAGCCCAGGTCCACCAGCAACAGATCCGACTCATGCTCGGCAAACCAGGCACGCGCTGGCGCCAGGGTGCCAAACGAGGCCGCCAGTTGCAACTGCGGGTGGCCTGCCACGCAGGTTTCCAGAAACGATCGGTTGGCCTGGTTGTCTTCAACCAGGACCACACGCCAGACATCTTGTTTAACGGCACTCATGCAGCGGAGGATAAATCAGTCCAGCGCTGCGCGTGCAGGGGCAGGATCACATGCAGGGCCACCCCGCCCTGAGGGGATGTCGCCAACACGATGTTCGCCCCGATCACGCTGGCCCGCGCCCGCATGGCTTGCAGCCCCTGGCCTTCGCCATCGCCCGTCCAGCCACGGCCGTTGTCACTCAGGCTGACATCCAACTGGCCATCGATCACGCAGGCGCCCAGAACCAGCCGGGTCGCACCCGAATGCTGCAGCACATTCGACAAGCCTTCAAACAGGATGTATTGCAACTGCCGCAAGGCCGGCGCATGGCCTTCAGGCCAGGTGGGCAAGTCCTGTACGTCCCACACCAGCTCCAGGCCCGCCGCCTTCAGGCGGGGCGTGATGCGAAAGCGCAAGCTGGCCAGCAGGCCGACCACATCACCTGGTGCCAGAGACAAGGCGTCCACCGACAGCTTGAGCTGGTCCAGCGAGTCGCGCAGGGTCTGGGTGACCAGGCCCAGGTCCACGCCCGCATCGCGCGGGGACTGCAATTGCCGCAAGGCCGAGGTCAGGTGCGCGCCCACGCCATCGTGCATGTCACGCAGGATGCGGGTGCGTTCGGCCGACACCGCTTGCGCCCGCTCCAGCTCGGCCAGGCGCTCGAAGCTCTCGCGCAGCTCGTTTTCGCGCTTGGTCACGGTGGTGGCCAGGTTGTCGTTGATGCGGTTGAGCGCACGGCGCGAGCGGGCGTAGTCACCCGCCAGCATGTAAAAGATGCAACCCATCATGAACGGCCCCACATAGGGCAGCAGGTAGACGGTGTCGAATGGCAGCAAATTGAGTTGAAAGATCAAGTCGTGCGCCGCCGAGGGCACCAGCACGGCACAACCAGCCAGCAGCCAGCCACCATCGCGCCGACGGGTCTTGATGACGCTGTAGATCGCCTGTGCCATGCTGATCAGCAGCACCAGGTAAATCACACCGAACAACAAGGCCAGCAACCAGGTGGACGGGGCGATGAGGTGGGTCAAGGGGGCCGCCACCATGAGACCGTAAACCAGCACGTCAGCCCACCACCATCTGCGCCCCACAAAGCGCCAGAAGAACAGGCAGGTCAGCAACTGGGACCAGACCACCGCGATGTAGGACACGTTCTCCCACACCACAGAAGGCAGGAAGGGATTGGCCGCCACCAGGGTCGTTGTGCCGATGCCCGACAGCATGGCGGCCAGCCCCTGAAAGCCGATCGCGTGCTGCCCCCGGTCTCGCATCCAGCCGATGACCATGAACAAACCCAGCGCGAACAAGGCCACATTGGCAAAGTGCACCGCGTCCACCTGGATCAGGGTCTGCCATTTGTAGGTGGCCTCCAGCTGCGACAAGGGGCCTACCTGTATCGGCGCCAGACCATTGCGGCTCACAAAGCCACTGACCACCTTGACCTGGATGATGTTGTCGCCCTCGCGCCAGGTCCCAGCGGGGATTTGAACGAGCTGCGGCACATACCAGTTTCGGGTCACCGGCGTGGACATGGAGCCGGAGTACGCCATGGGCACCCCATTGACCCACACCTGGGCGTTCATCACGGCGCGCGGCAGGTACACCGCCCAGGGTGCTTGCGGCACCTGGGTGTGCGTGACGCGAAAGCGGTACCACATGGTCCCCTCATAACCGGGGTGCGTCTGGGCCCAGCGGTGCGGCAAAACCAGGTGCAGCCAGGGCGCCTCGGCGCCCGGCGGGGCCTCGCTACCGGCCAGGACACACGCTTCGCTCAACACCGTGACACCGCCTTGCGGCAAGACCACCGCAGGCGACAAACCCGCCAGATGTTGCTCGGCGGGCGTCAGGGTATTGGCGCTCAGCACCGCGTGCGCCGGCGCGACCTGTGCGCCAGCCACACCCACGCCGGCCAGCAGGCTGAGCATCCATCCCAGCACGCAGCCACGCCAATAACGCAGGGCGTTCGACAGGTCCATGTGCACATTGTCACCCGAGCGGCGACAATAGCGGGCTATTTCGCCCCTGCTACTCCCGTTCCCTATTGGATACCACATGGCTGTTTTGACCCTGAGCGATGCCTGCCTGGCCTTTGGCCACGTCGCCCTGCTTGACCACACCGCGTTTGCGCTGGAAACCGGCGAACGCGTCGGTCTGATCGGCCGCAACGGCACGGGCAAGTCGTCCCTGCTCAAGATCCTGGCGGGGCTGGAAAAGGCCGATGACGGGCAATTGCAGATCCAGTCGGGCATCGAAGTGGCCTATGTGCCGCAAGAGCCCACCTTCAGCGATGACGCCACCGTGTTCAGCACCGTCAGCGAAGGCCTGGCCGAGGTGCGCGACGCACGCGAGCGCTTCGAGGCGCACGCCGAGGGCGACGACCTCGACGCCCTGATGACCATCATCGAAGCGCGCAACGGCTGGAACTGGGAGCAGCGTGTCGACGAAGTCCTCCAGCGCCTGGACCTCTCGCCCGAGCTGCCGATTGCCGGCCTGTCAGGCGGCACCAAAAAGCGCGTGGCCCTGGCCCGCTCGCTGGTGGCCAGCCCCGACGTGCTGCTGCTCGACGAACCGACCAACCACCTGGACTTGAACGCCATCACCTGGCTGGAAGAGTTGCTGGTCGACTTCCAGGGCAGCATCATCCTGATCTCCCACGACCGGGCGTTTCTGGACAACGTCTGCACCCGCATCGTCGAGCTGGACCGTGGCCAGTTGCGCTCGTATCCCGGCAACTTTGCGGCCTATGGCATCCTCAAGGCCCAGCAACTGGCCGACGAGGCCGTGACGAACGCCAAGTTCGACAAGCTGCTGGCGCAAGAAGAGGTCTGGATCCGCAAGGGCGTCGAAGCACGGCGCACCCGCTCGGTGGCTCGCATCAAGCGCCTGGAAGACCTGCGCGGCGCCCGTGCCTCACGCCGTGACACGGTCGGCCGTGTCAAGCTCGAAGTGGCGCAAGGCGACCGCGGCGGCAAGATCGTGGCCGAACTGGAAGACGTCAGCAAACGCTACGGCGACCGCCAGATCGTCAAGGGCTTCTCGGGCACCATCCTGCGTGGCGACAAGGTCGGCCTGGTGGGCTCCAACGGCGCGGGCAAGACCACGCTGCTCAAGATGATCCTGGGCGAACTGGCCCCGGACAGCGGCACCGTCAAGCAAGGCGCCAACCTGAGCGTGGCCTACTTCGACCAGATGCGCGACCACCTCGATTTGAACGCCACCCTGGCCGATTTCATCAGCCCGGGCAGCGAGTGGATCGAGATCAACGGCGCACGCAAGCACGTGATGGGCTATTTGCAGGACTTCCTGTTCTCGCCCGCCCGCGCCAATTCGCCCGTGCGCACGCTGAGCGGTGGCGAACGCAACCGCCTGCTGCTGGCGCGCCTGTTTGCCAAGCCCTCCAACGTGCTGGTGCTGGACGAACCCACCAACGACCTGGACATCGACACGCTCGACCTGCTCGAAGACCTGCTGGCCGAGTATCCGGGCACCGTCTTCCTGGTCAGCCATGACCGGCGCTTCCTGGACAACGTGGTCACCTCAACCCTGGTGGCCGAAGGCGAAGGCGCCTGGCGCGAATACGAAGGTGGCGTCGAAGACTGGCTGATCCAGTCCAAGCGGGCCAAGGCACTGGCGGCCGGCAAGCCTGGCGCCGCGGCGATTGCCACAGCCAGCAAGCCATCAGCCCAGGCCGATTCGCGCACGCCTGTGGCCACCGCGCCAGCCGAGTCCCCTGCTGCCAAACCGCGCAAGCTCAGCTACAAGGAACAGCGCGAGCTCGACGAGCTGCCTCAGCGCATAGCCGCCCTGGAAGCCGAGCACACGACGCTGGAAGCCAAGCTGGCTGACCCGGGTGTCTACCAGCGCGAGGCCGCGCAGATCCCGACCATGCAGGCACGGTTCGCGGCCATCGACGAAGAGTTGTTGACCCTGCTGGAACGCTGGGAAACCTTGGGCGCACGCTGAGGCCAGCGGCGCAGGGGCCAAGGGCGCGGCGGCGGCTTCACACCGCCGTCATCAGGCGCGCCGCGGCAGGTACAGGCGAGCCCAGGTTGGTGAACAGCTCGGCGCAGGTGGCTTCGGGCTCTTCGCTGGCCATCACCGCGTCCACCAGAGGCGCCAGCCGGCGCGTGTCGGCACGCAGCACACGCTGCTTGACCGACGCGATCTGCGAGGGGTGCATCGAAAAACTGCGCAGGCCCATGGCCAGCAGCAATTCGGTGAAGGCCGGGTCACCGGCCATCTCGCCGCACACGCTCACACCACGACCTGTCGCCCTGGCTTGCTGGATGGTGGTCGAGATCAGTTGCAGCACCGCCGGGTGCCACGGGTCGTACAGATGGGCCACAGCCTCGTCTGCCCGGTCAATGGCCAGGGTGTACTGGATCAGGTCGTTGGTGCCGATCGACAAGAAGTCGAAATAGCGCAAGAAGATCGGCAGGGTGAGGGCCGCAGCAGGCACCTCGACCATCGCGCCCAGTTGCACCTCACCAAAGGGCTTGCCCGAATCGGTGAGTTGCCGCTGCACGTGGGCGATGTTTTCGAGTGTCTGGCGGATCTCGCGCTGGCTGGCCAGCATCGGGATCAGGATTTTGACCGGCCCGTGGCTGGCCGCCCGGAACAGGGCCCGCAACTGGCGCCGGAACATGCTGGGCTCGGACAGACTCCAGCGGATGGCGCGCAGGCCCAGCGCCGGGTTCAGCACCGATTCGTGCCGCAATTCGCTGGATGACAGGCCCTCCAGCGGCTTGTCCGCGCCGATGTCCACGGTGCGTATCGTCACCGGCAGGCCCTTCATGGCCTCGACCGCGCGGCGGTAGGCGTCGTACTGCTCCTCTTCATCGGGCAGGTCGCCATCGCGGTTCATGAACAGGAATTCGCTGCGGAACAGGCCCACACCCACGGCGCCAGCTTCGAGCGCCACGGGGCCGTCCTCGGGCATCTCGATGTTGGCCAGCAACTCGACCCGCTCGCCATCCAGCGTGACCGCCGGGGTGTGGCGCAAGCGGGCCAGGCGCGAGCGCTCCAGCTCGCTTTGGCGCTGGCGAAAGCGGTATTCCTCCAGCACGATGGGCGAGGGGTCCACGATCACCAACCCGGCATCGCCGTCGATGATGATGCAGTCGTCCTGGCGGATCAGGTTGCTGGCCTGGCGGGCCCCCACCACGGCGGGGATGTCCATGCTGCGCGCCACGATGGCCGTGTGCGAGGTCTTGCCGCCCACATCGGTCACGAAACCGGTGAACACGCTGCGCTTGAAGGACAGCATGTCGGCAGGCGCGATGTCGCTGGCTACCAGCACCAGGGGCTCATCGCCGCCAAAATCCCGGGCACCGGGGCGCCCCGGATCGGGCACCGCCGACGGCAAACCGCGGCTCAGGCTGCGCAACAGGCGTTCGACCACCTGCTCCAGATCGGCCTTGCGTTCGCGGATGTACGCGTCTTCCATCTCGTCAAACTGGCGCGCCAGCACTTCCAGCTGCGCTGACACGGCCCACTCGGCGTTGTAGTGGCGCTGGCGGATCCAGTCGGCCGCAGCGCCAATCAGGGCCTCGTCCTGCAAGAGCATCTGGTGCACGTCCAGCAGCGCGGCCAATTCAGCCGGGGCATCGGGTGGCAGGTCGCGCTTGAGGGTATCGAACTCGTCGGCCACCACATCGCGCGCCGCCAACAGGCGCACCACCTCCTCGTCAATCAGCGACGGGTCGATGAAAACGTGGGGCACGTCCACCCGGCTGGAGGCCACCAGCACGGCACGGCCAATGGCCACACCTCGGGAAACGGGCAAACCGAATATCTGGATACTCATATGCCGAATGCTATCAGTGCCCACCCGATTGGTGTTTCAGGATTTACTCAGGAGTTGAACGCCAATCAATATATTGAACGCATTCAAAAGCCAGCGTCATGCAAATGTCACGACCTGTTCACGCCGTCGTCACGCCGTGGTCCAACACTGCCATCTCATGTCCATGAAGCGAAACGACTGGAGATGATGATGCGTGACCTCCCCCTGCCTACCCTGCCCGTGGCAGACCTGCCTTCCCAACTTACGGCCGAGTCCCGCGCCGCCCGGAGGTCACTTCACCCGCGCTCAGAACCTGAGCCACAGCGCAACGCCTCGACACGCCCCTGCCTGGAAGTCGTTTGGGCTCGCACTGAAGAAGATGTTCGCGCAGCGCAGCGCCTGAGATACGCCATTTTTGCTGGCGAAATGGGCGCCCGCCTGAGCGTGCCCGTTGGCAGCCCGGCCGGCCACGACATCGACCTGTTCGACCCGTATTGCGAGCACCTGCTGGTGCGCTTGACCTCGGACGACGGCGAGCCTGGCGAAGTGATCGGCACCTACCGTGTGCTGACCCCCGCATCCGCCAAACGCATTGGTGGGCTGTACAGCGAAACCGAATTCGACCTGACTCGCCTGCGCCCCCTGCGCAGCAAGATGGTGGAACTGGGCCGCTCGTGTGTGCACCCGGACCACCGCCATGGCGGCGCCATCATGGCACTGTGGGGCGCGCTGGCCGAGTTCATGATCCGCAATGACCTGGACACCATGATCGGCTGCGCCAGCATCAGCATGCGCGACGGTGGCCACGTGGCCGCCAGCCTGTGGGAGCAGTTGCGTCAGACCCATCTGGCGCCGATCGACCTGCAGGTGCGCCCGCGCCTGCCTCTGCCCGTCGAAGAGCTGGACCGCCACCTGCAGGTGGACCCACCCGCCCTGATCAAAGGCTACCTGCGCTGCGGCGCCAAGGTGCTGGGCGCCCCGGCCTGGGACCCTGACTTCAACACCGCCGACCTGCCCATGCTGATGCGCATCGCCGATCTGCCCGCCCGCTACCGCCGTCATTTTCTGGGCGCTTGATCAAGCAGATGGTGTTCATGGGGTGATTTTCACGAACCAGACAAGGGCCAGCGCAGTCTCCACCGCATAGACTGCGCGCCATGAGTCGATCTGAACGCCCCTCATCTACACCCTCCAACGCCCGACCAGAAGCCACAACAGGCGGCTCCCTGCCTTTGTGGCAACTGCTCACAGGCTGTGCCGACGCGGTCGCCGCCGTGCGCCAGGGCCAGTCGCTCACCGACGTGCTGGCCGAGCGTCCAGCCTCGGAGCGCCCCGGCGTGCAAGCCCTGTCCTTCGCCGTACTGAGGCGCCTGGGCACCGCCCAAGCCCTGCGCCAGCACCTCGTCCCCAAAGCACCGCAACCCTGGGTTGACGCTCTGCTGCTGTCCGCGTTGGCCCTGGCCTGCGGCACCGAGTACAACGCCCACACCTTGGTCGACCAGGCCGTCGAAGCAGCCAAAAAGCGCGCCAGGGCGGCCAGCGGTCTGGTCAACGCCGTGCTGCGCCGCTTCCTGCGCGAACAGGCCGCGCTGCTCGGCGCCATCGAATCCGACCCCGTGGCCAGCTTCAACCACCCGGCTTGGTGGATCAAACGCTTGAAAAAGGACTGGCCCGAACACTGGCAAGCCATCCTGTTGGCCAATCAGGAACAGCCGCCCATGACCGTGCGCGTCAACACCCGTCACGGGTCGGTCGCGGCCTACCAGGCGCGCCTCATCGAAGCTGGCCTGCTCAACGCAGACAGCACGTCGCCAAACCCTTCACCGGCAGCCAACCAGCCCTCGCCTCTTTCGCTGCCTCATGGCGTACCCGTCCACCGCCTGCCGGGCTTTGAAGCCGGTGATGTCTCCGTGCAAGACGCCGCCGCCCAGATCGCCGCGCCCTTGCTGACCCATGCGGGTGGCCACACCTTGCCAGCAGGCGCCCGCGTGCTCGACGCCTGCGCCGCCCCTGGTGGCAAAACCGCTCACCTGCTCGAACTGGCCGATCTGGACGTCACCGCACTGGACACCGACCCGCAGCGCCTGACCCGTGTCACCGACACCTTGAGCCGGCTGGGCCTGAGCGCCCGCACCCTCGCGGCCGATGCCAGCCAACCCGCCACCTGGTGGGACGGCCAGCCCTTTGACGCCATCTTGCTGGATGCCCCCTGCAGCGCCTCAGGCATCGTGCGGCGCCACCCCGACGTGCGCTGGCTGCGCCGCGAATCCGACATCGCCGCCCTGGCCCAGACCCAGGACGCCATCCTCCAGGCACTGTGGCCGCTGCTCAAGCCGGGTGGCCACCTGCTTTACTGCACCTGTTCGGTGTTCAAAACAGAGGGGCAGGACCGCATCGACGCGTTTTTGCAACGTACGCCAGACGCCCACGCCCTCCCGTCGCCCGGCCACCTGCTGCCTGTGGTCGAATACCTTGACCCCGCCCGACACGACCGTGGCGATGGCTTTTTCTACGCCCTGCTGTCCAAAACAACCCAAGGTGCGTGATGTCCTTGATGCGCCGGCGAGACCTGCTGCAACGCAGTGCCTCCGCCTTGCTTGCTGCCTCGCTGGCACAGGCAGGGCGATTGGCGCATGCCGACAGCACCACACGCCCCGGCGCCGAACTGGCCAGGCTGGCGCTTCAGCGCGGTGAAGATGGCCTGCTGCTGAGTTACGACGTTCGTTTTGACCTCCCGCGCGACCTTGAACAGGCGCTGAACAAGGGCGTGGCCGTGGTGTTCGTCGCCCAGGCCGAGCTGTTCAAAAGCCGCTGGTACTGGACAGACGACAACAAAGCGACCGCCACACGCCGATGGCGCCTGGCCTTTCAACCCTTGACCCGACGCTGGCGCCTGAGCTTTGATGGCCTGAGCCGCCACTACCCCAGCCTGCCTGACGCACTCGACGCCCTGCGCCGCACCGATCGCTGGCGCATCGCCGACGCCCTGCCCTCCGGCGACGACCAGGACTACTACGTCGACTTCAACTTCAAGCTGGACACCGACGAGCTACCCCGACCCCTGCAGATCGGCCTGGGCGGCCAGTCAGACTGGCGCCTGGCCGTCGAGCGCCGCGCCACCGTGCCACCCGCCGCTCGATGAGCACCATCAAAGCCAACCGCTGGGCCTGGATTGTTTCGGCCGTGGCCATGTCGGGTGCGGGCCTGATCCTGGCCTTCCTGCTGGTCTTTGCCACCCAGAACAGCGAACGCCTGGAGCCGCACTTCGAATGGCTGCTCTGGGCCAATGTGGGCCTGGCCGCCACCCTGATCCTGATCATCCTGATCGCCCTGGGCCGGCTCGCCTTGCGACTGCGCGCGCGCAAGTTCGGCAGCCGCCTGCTGCTCAAGCTGGCCGGCATCTTTGGCCTGGTCGGCCTGATCCCCGGCCTGCTGATCTACATGGTGTCCTACCAGTTCGTCTCGCGCAGCATCGAGACCTGGTTCGATGTGCGCGTTGAAGGCGCGCTGGAGGCCGGCCTCAACCTGGGCCGCAGCACGCTCGACACGCTGACAACCGACCTGGCCAGCAAGACCCGCCTGGCCGCCGAGCGCCTGAGCACCTCGGACAACGGCCTGAGCGTGGCCGCTACCCCCTTCAAGATCAGCGTGCTCGAACTGGAGCGCCTGCGCGAACAAATCGGCGCCCAGGCCGTCACCTTGCTCAACGAAAGCGGTCAGGTCGAAATGACAGCGGGCGGTGACGGGACACGCATCCTCGCGGCAGAACGCCTGCCCAGCACGTGGCGACAAGAGGCCCGAGCCAAAGGCGCCATGGCCTTGGTGGAAGGCCTCGATGACAAGATAGAAGACAAACCCGACCCTCAACTCAAGCTCCATGCCCCGCCAAGCGTGGCCCGGGTGTTGGCACTGGCCTGGATGCCTGATCGCAGCTTCAGCCTGCAAGCGCGCGGCCACTA
>Ga0209066_10004455_pt1 | contig 15250 bp, 15 predicted proteins | sample All_14_2_FD_187198 | JGI IMG/M metagenome (GOLD analysis project Ga0209066, IMG submission 187198) | Freshwater microbial communities in response to fracking from Pennsylvania, USA - Allegheny Zone_MetaG_DW_15 (SPAdes) (version 2) ...
GCCGAAGCGTTGGCCTCGTTCAAGCCACGCTCAGGCCACGCCCAAGGTGATACGCACCTTCAAGGGGTGGTCGGCAGCAGATCCTGCCATTCGGCGTGACGGCGGATGTAAACGGCCACATAACTGCACACCGGGTTGACGCGCAGGCCCTGCGCCCGTGCCCAGGTCAGGGCCGCTGTCACCAACTGTGCCGCGATGCCACGGCCTTCCAGTGCGGGGGGGACGCCGGTGTGCGTCAGGTGCATGACGCCTTGGGACAGGTGGTAGTCGGCCTCACAGCGCAAACCATCCACGATGGTCTCGAAGCGCCCGAGCTCGGGGTGGTGGACGATGGTCAGGGGTGTCGAGGGAGTCATGGGAAACGCTTCCTGAAAGATGAGCGGCGCAGCCGAGGCGGTCAGACCCAGCCCAGCGCACCCAGCAGAGCGCCGGCACAGATCAACCAGATCAGCCGAATCTTGGTGCGCCACACCAGCACGGCCACGACGGCGCTCAAGAGCAGGGCACGTGGCTGGGTGGCCAGCGGGGGTGCCAGCACCCAGCCCGTGGCCAGCAGCAGGCCCACCGTCACCGGCATCATGCCAGCCTGAAAGGCCTGCACGCTCAACCAGTGTCGCCGTGTGGACACCCAGCGTGCCACCGCCAGGGCCAGCGTGGTGGACGGGATCATGATGCCCAGCATGCTGATGAGGGCACCCCCGATGCCCCCGGCATACCAGCCGAACAGGCCCACAAAGAGCACATTGGGGCCGGGTGCGGCCTGGGCCAGGGCGATGGCGGCGGTGAAATCCCCATCGCTGAGCAAATGGTCATCGACCACCAGGCGCCGGTGCATGTCGGACACCAGGGTGATGGCGCCGCCGATCGACATCAGCGACAAGGCAATGAAGTGGCCAAACAGGCTCCACCACACCTCCGGGGCCCACATCAGTGGGGACATGATCAGCGGCGCACCACCCTGGCTCATGTGCCCTCCGGGGGCAGGGCGGCAGGGCGGCGGCGACGCAGCACGACGTAGGTGAACACGCAGGCGGCACCCCCCAGGCCCAGCAGCACCCAGACCAGGGGCCAGCGCAGCCAGATCATCATGGCCAGCGCCAGAACGGCCAGTGCCAGCGCGGTGGGCCAACCCAGCTCATGCTGGCGCATGGGGGCGGACAGCTTGAGCACCGTGCCCACAATCTGGCCCGCTGCCACGGCCGCGATGCCACCCAGCGCGCCCTTGATCAGGCCCTGGAGGTCTTGCACCTGCGCGGCCTCACCCAGCAGCCAGGCCAGACCCAGCATCAGCACCAGGGGGGCGGTGACCATGCCGGCCAGGGCCACCAGCGCGCCGCGCCAGCCGAAAAAGCGGTCCCCGATCATCAGGGAAAGGTTGCAGACGTTCGGGCCCGGCAGCACCTGGGCGGTCGACAGCAGTTCAACGAACTCGCGCGGGGTGAGCCACTGGTGCCGGTCACACAGCTCGCGTTGGGCGACCGCCAGCACGCCGCCAAATCCCTGCAGCGCCAGCACCGAGAAGGCGATGAACAGCTCGGTGAGCGAAGCGGGCCGCGCGGTCGCCGGTTCGGCGGGCGTGGCCGGATCCACGTCAGCCATAGACGGCGACGACCTGGTAGCCCAGTGCAGCCAGTTGGCCGCAGGGCGTCCACAAGGTGGTTTTTTCGTTCACATAGCCTTCGCCCGTAGCGAGCGCGTCCTTGTCCAGGCGCCAGTGGCCATCGTGCTGACCGATGTTGACCGGGCGCAATTCCAAGGCCCAGGACACGGACGATGCCGGGGCGAACCCCTTGAGCTGCGACAGCGCCGGGGTCGGGCCCGCGTCGGCCAGCAGCACGGCCTGCAGTTCGGTGTCGATGCCGGCGTGGTCTATCAGGCGCACATAGGCGCGGCTGTGCCAGACGTCGTCGCCGGTGAAGGGCACACCCCCTTCCGCATGTCGGAACTCGAGATGCTGCGTGAACGCCGGGGTCATGCCGGGAACGAAAGGCCAGGGAAAGGCGTCTTCGATGCCTTTCTCCACCGCCACCTGAGGGGGGCGCAATGCGGGGAGGGCGGACTCGCGCCCGCTGCCGAAGACGCCCAGCAGTACGCCGGCGATCTGTTCCTGGCCGTCGGCATCCGCTTGCAGGATCTGGGCTTTGACCTGGCGGATGTTCTTGCCCTGGCGCAGCAGCGTGACGTCGATCTGCACCACACCCGGTGAAACGGGGCCCACAAAATTGGTTTGCAAGGCACGCAAAGGCCAGTCGCTGCCGCAGACATCGCGCATGGCCTGCACGGCCAGCACCGAGAGCAGCCCGCCGAACATGGTGCGGCCCTGTTGCCAGTCTTCGGTGACGCGGAAGCTGACCCGTTGCCCCTCACGTTCACGGTGGTCCAGCAACTGGGCCAGGGGGACGATCGGGGAGCTCTCTGTCTTCATGGTGGGCACTTCTCGGGGACAACGGAAGCCCTATTATCAAACGACCATCCAATGACCGTATCAGGCGACGGGCGTCTCGGTGCCCCTCACTCGCAGGAGTTCGGCGACCTGGCTGGCGGGCACGGGCCGGCTGTACAGATAGCCCTGGACCATGTCGCAACCCAGTTCGGCCAGGAAATCGGCCTGTTCGGTGAGCTCGACGCCTTCGGCCACCACGGCCATGTGCAGGCCGTGGGCCATCGAAATCATGGTGCTCACGAGTTGGCAGTCGCTGACATTGCCCGGCGTGTCCTGGATGAAGCTGCGGTCGATTTTGAGCTGGTGCACCGGGAAACGCTTGAGGTAGGCCAGCGAGGAGTAGCCCGTACCGAAGTCGTCGATCGACAGCGACACGCCCAGCTGGTAGAGCATCAGCAGGAACTGTTCGGCACTGGTGCCCGATTCCATCAGCCCGCTTTCGGTGATCTCGATTTCGAGGTGCTCGGGAGGCAGGCCGGTGTCGCGCAGGATGCGGGACAGGCGCTCGATCACGCCGCCCCGGCGCACCTCGCTGGGCGACAGGTTCACGGCGATGCGCCCGAAGTGCAGGCCGGCATCGAGCCAGGCCTTGCCCTGGCGACAGGCTTCGTGCAGCACCCACTCGCCCAGCGCCACGATCATCCCGGTTTCTTCCATGACCGGGATGAACTCGCCGGGGCCGATGGAGGGCAGGGTGGCGTCGCTGCCCGCCGGGGTTTTGAGGCGCACCAGGGCCTCCAGGGCCACGATCTGGCCGGTGGCGAGGTTCACCATGGGTTGGTAGTGCAGGGTGAACTCGTCGTGCTCGACGGCGCGGCGCAGGCGCGTTTCCAGCTGCAGCCGGTTGGTGGCCACGGCGGTGAAGGCCTCGGTGTAGAAGTTGAAGCTGTTGCGCCCTCGGCGCTTGGACTCGTACATGGCCGCATCGGCGTTGCGGATGAGCTCGGACGCGTCCTGGCCGTCTTGCGGGTAGAGGCTGATGCCGATGCTGGCGCGCACATACACCTGTTGGCCGCCTTCGAGTGTGAAGGGTTGGCCCAGGCTCTCCAGGATGGCAGAGGCCACCTGGCCTGCCTGTTGCGGATGGCGCAGGTGTTCGAGCACCAGGATGAACTCGTCGCCGCTCAGGCGCCCCAGCGTGTCTTCCTGGCGCACGCGTTCGCGCAGGCGTTGTGCGACCTGCTTGAGCAGGCTGTCGCCCGCCGCATGCCCCAGGCCATCGTTGACGGTCTTGAAATTGTCGAGGTCGATGAAGACGACGCCCACCAGGGTGTGGTGGCGTTGGGCCAAGCTCAGCGCGTGACTCAGGCGCTGCTGGATCATGACGCGGTTGGGCAGGTCGGTGAGCGGGTCGAAGTGCGCCATGCGCGCCAGGCGCTCTTCGGTTTCCTTCAGCGGCGTGATGTCTGTGAACATGGCCACGAAGTGAGCCGGACGCCCGCGGGCGCTGCGCACGGCGCTCAGCGACATCTTGACCATGAAGAGCTCGCCGCTCTTGCGTCGGAACCAGACCTCGCCTTGCCAGGCCCCCTGGCTCAGCAGGTAGGCACGGATTTCCTCGATGAGCTCTGCAGGCTGATCGGGGAACAGGAACTCGGGCGTGCGCCCCACCGCTTCGTCTTCGACGTAGCCGGTCAAGGTGGTGAACGCCGGGTTGATGGACACGAGAACGCGGTTGCGGTTGAGCACCATCATCCCGTCGCGGGTGCTTTCCAGCGCGGCGGCGTGCAGGCGCACCCGCTCCTGGGTCAGGCCATGCTGGGTGTCGCGGTGCAGGTTGGTGAGCGCGAACGACAGGTCGTCGGAGAGGTCCTGGAACAGGGCGAGCTCCTCACTGTCCTGGTCCTTGACCCGGCGCCCGAGCAGCAGCAGGTGGCCCACCAGCTCCAGGTCCCGCAGCAGCGGCACGATGACGCAGCCGGGAGTGTTCGCCGCGATGGCCTGGCTGGCCCACAGGGGCAGGTCCGGGTGCTGGCTCAGGTCGGCCGTGCGAAAGCAGCGTCCTTCCAGCAGGCATTGCGACAACTCGGCAACCGGGTCGGGGGTGACGCGAAAGCTCAGGGTGTCGCTGGGTGGTTGCGGATCGCCGGCGGCCGCCTGGCAGTTCAGTTGACGGGGCACATGCGCGTCGAACAAGGCCACCCAGGCCTTGCGGAATTGCCCCTGCTCGACGGCGACGTCGCACACGCGGCGTAGCAGGTCGGCCTCGCTGTCTGCGCGCACGATCGCCTGGTTGACGTGGCTGAGGAAGTCGTACATGCGCGACTTGTGGCGCAGTTGGTGCTCGCGGGCCTTGAGCGAGCCTACGACGTCTTCGCGCTGGCGCTGGACGCGGGCGATGAGCACCAAGAGCAAGACGGTGAGACTGCCGACCAGGGCCATCTTGAGCAGGTCGAGTCGCTGCTGCTGGCCAATGGCGTCATGAAGCTCGGCGGCCAGCGCTTGCGCCGGTCCTGGCACATGTTGCGCGGCGAGGATCTGGGCGCGCTGCTGCAGCTCGTACCAGCCCAGGTGAGACCAGGCCATCAGGCCCAGGCTGACGGCTGCCAGCACCAGCACCGACCAGGCTACTGAACGAAAACGACCCTGGGCCAGGGAGGGGCCAGGGGGAGAGGTCGGCTGGGGCCGGGAAGGGTTCGGAACCGCGCTCACAAAAACAAAACCGACGACGATGGGTCAAGGACAAGAAAAAACAGTGAGTCGGCACACACAGATCAGATCGGCGATGATGCGCACGTCAACGCCGGTGGCGTTCCTGGCGAGGGGTGTTGCCGCACCCTTTGCCACTCAGCCCGCGAGCGTATCGCGTCAACGAGGTCTCAATTGTCGTCTTTTGTACCGATTTACCCTGCCAAGTCTTTGACCATACAGGCACGCGGCCTGCCGCAACACCTCCTGATCTGGGGGGATTTGGGGCGTATCAGTGCGCAAGAACCCTTGCTGTTGCTGGTTCATGGCTGGATGGACGTGGCCGCCTCGTTCCAGTTCATGGTGGATGCCCTGCGCCAACAGCCCGGTTGGACCGAGCGTCCGATTGCGGCGCTGGACTGGCGCGGCTTTGGACAGACACCGGGGCCGACCGGGGCGGACTGTTACTACTTTCCGGATTACCTGGGTGATCTGGATGCGGTCGTGCATGCCCTGTCCCCCGATCACCCGATCGACCTGCTGGGGCACAGCATGGGTGGCAATGTGGTGACGATGTACGCGGGCGCACGGCCAAGCAAGATCCGGCGTCTGGTCAATCTGGAAGGCTTTGGCATGCCGGCCACCTCGCCCGACGAGGCGCCCGACCGCTACACCCGCTGGCTCGATGAGTTGCGCACCCCCATGCAACTGAAGTCGTATGACAGCCTGGAAGGCGTGGCGGGGCGCCTGCGCGCCAACAACCCGCGCATCCGCCCGGATCGCGCCCTGTGGTTGGCGCAGCATTGGGCGCGCGAGGAGGGCGGGCGCTGGGTGATCAACGCCGACCCTGCGCACAAGCGGGTCAATCCGCTGCTGTACCGGGTGGAGGAGGTGAAGGCGCTGTGGGCCCGCATCACCTGCCCGGTGCTGGTCATCGAGGGGCTGCAGACCGAGTATTTCGCGCTGTTCGGCGGTCGTTACACGCGTGAGGAGTTCCTGACGCGGGCCGAAGTGATGGCCGATTGGCGCCTGGAAGGGCTGGACGACGCGGGGCACATGCTGCACCACGATCAGCCCGAAGCACTGGCCATTCACCTGGCTGCGCATTTCACGCGACCGCAAACCGCTGTCGCGTGAGAAAATAAGACCATCTGACAAGGCTCCAGCCATCGGCTGCAGGGCCTTTTTGCCATATTTCACCCCAAGATTTGCAGGATTTCACATGGACATCGAACTCATCAACGCCCTGGGCACCCAGATTGCCGACCTGACTCAGCGCACCGCTGAGCTCCGGAGGTATCTTTGACTGGGATGAAAAATCCCGTCGCCTGAGCGAAGTCAACGCCGAACTCGAAGACCCGGCCGTCTGGAACGACCCCAAGCGTGCGCAAGCCCTGGGCAAGGAAAAACGCTCGCTGGAAGACGTGGTGCTCGTGATCGAGTCCCTGACGTCCAACCTGGCCGACAACGGCGAGCTGTTCGAGATGTCCAAGGAAGAGGGCGATGAGGATGGTCTCAAGGCCATCCACGCCGACGTTCAGACCCTGAGCGCCCAGGTCGAGCAGCTCGAGTTCCGCCGCATGTTCAGCAACCCGGCCGATCCGAGCAACTGCTTCATCGACATCCAGGCTGGCGCCGGTGGCACCGAGGCGTGTGACTGGGCGTCCATGCTGCTGCGTCAGTACCTGCGTTACTGCGAGCGCAAGGGCTTCACGGCCCAGCTGGAAGACGAAACCCCCGGCGACACCGCTGGTATCAAGAGTGCCACGATCAAGGTCGAGGGCGATTACGCCTTCGGTTACCTGCGCACCGAAACCGGCGTGCACCGCCTGGTGCGCAAGTCGCCGTTCGACTCGTCCGGTGGCCGCCACACCTCGTTTGCGTCCGTGTTCGTCTACCCGGAAGTCGATGACTCGATCGAGATCGACATCAACCCGTCCGACGTGCGCACCGACACCTACCGTGCCTCGGGCGCGGGTGGTCAGCACATCAACAAGACCGACTCGGCCGTGCGCCTGACGCACATCCCGACCGGCATCGTGGTGCAGTGCCAGGACGGCCGCTCGCAGCACAGCAACCGTGATGTGGCCTGGAAGCGCCTGCGCTCGCGCCTGTACGACCACGAGATGCGCAAGCGCCAGGAAGAGCAGCAAAAGCTCGAAGACACCAAGACCGATGTGGGCTGGGGTCACCAGATTCGCTCTTACGTGCTCGACAACAGCCGCATCAAGGATCTGCGTACCAACGTCGAAATCTCCGCCACGCAAAAGGTGCTGGACGGCGACCTCGACCCATTCATCGAAGCCAGCCTGAAACAGGGCCTCTAAAAGGATAGCCATGCGCGAAGGTACTGCCCCGCTGGTGCGCCGTGAAGACTACACGGCGCCCGCGTTCTGGATCAAGACGGTCGACCTGACCTTTGACCTGGATCCGGCCAAGACCCTGGTCATCAACAAGATGACTGTTGAACCCAACCCGGGCCAGTCTGGCGCGGCCTTGCGTCTGGACGGTGAGGACATCACCCTGACCCGCGTGCTGGTGGACGGCGAGCCCGTGACCTTCCGCAGCGAGAACCAGCAACTGGTGCTGGAGAACCTGCCGCAGCAGCCCTTCACGCTGGAGATCCGCAACACCTGCGCGCCCGAGAAGAACACGCAGTTGTCGGGCCTGTACACCAGTGGGGGTGGCTTGTTCACGCAGTGCGAAGCCCTGGGTTTCCGCCGCATCACCTTCTTCCCTGACCGCCCTGACGTGATGGCGACCTTCCGCGTGACGCTGAAGGCCGACAAGCGCAAGTACCCGGTGCTGCTGTCCAACGGCAACCTGGTGGAAGAGGGCGACCTGGGCAACGGCCGCCACATCGCGGTGTGGGAAGACCCGCACCCCAAGCCCAGCTACCTGTTTGCGCTGGTGGCCGCCGACCTGGTACGCCGCGAACAGCGCATCGTGACGCGCGAAGGCAAGGAGCACCTGCTGCAGATCTATGTGCGCGCCGGGGACCTGGACAAGACCGAACATGCGATGAACTCGCTGATCGCCTCGATCGCGTGGGACGAGTACAAGTACGGCCTGAGCCTGGACCTGGAGCGCTTCATGATCGTCGCGGTGAGCGACTTCAACATGGGCGCGATGGAGAACAAGGGGTTGAACATTTTCAACACCAAGTTCGTGCTGGCCAACCCCAACACCGCCACCGATGTGGACTTTGCCAATGTGGAAAGCGTGGTCGCCCACGAGTACTTCCACAACTGGACCGGCAACCGTGTCACCTGCCGGGACTGGTTCCAGCTCTCGCTCAAGGAAGGCCTGACGGTCTTCCGTGACCAGCAGTTCAGCCAGGACATGTCGGGCAGCTACAGCGCCCGCGCCGTCAAGCGCATCGAAGACGTGCGCACCCTGCGCCAGTTGCAGTTCCCGGAAGATGCGGGCCCGATGGCGCACCCGGTGCGCCCCGACAGCTACATGGCCATCGACAATTTCTACACGGCCACCGTGTACGAAAAGGGGGCCGAGGTGGTGCGCATGATGCACACGCTGGTGGGCGATGTCGGCTTTGTGAACGGCATGGACCTGTACTTCTCGCGCCATGACGGTCATGCCGTGACCTGCGACGACTTTGCGCAGGCCATTGCCGATGCCAACCCGGACAGCGAACTGGCCAAGCGACTGGACGCGTTCAAGCGCTGGTACAGCCAGGCAGGCACCCCTCGCGTGCAGGCGCACGGCGTGTACGACGCAGAGAACCGCATCTACACCCTCACCTTGAGCCAGACCTGCGCCGCCACGGCCGGGCAGCCCGAGAAAGCCCCTGCTGTGATCCCTGTGGCCATGGGCCTGGTGGGGGTCGACGGCCGCTACATCAATCTGCATTTGGAAGGGCACCTGGACCCGATCGGGCACAACACCGTGCTGGTGCTGTCCGAGCCGAGCCAGACCTTCACCTTCGTGCATGTGCCGGTGGAGCCGGTGCCCTCGCTGTTGCGCGGCTTCTCTGCCCCGGTGGTGCTGGAGACCGAGCTGAGCGATGACGCGCTGTTCGTGCTGCTCAGCCACGACCATGACCCGTTCAACCGCTGGGAAGCCGGCCAGAAGCTGGCGCTGCGCCGCATCTTGAGCGCGGTGCACGGCAATGGCCACATCGAGCTGGATGCCCGCTTCATCGACGCCATGCGCAGCGTGCTGCGTCACGACGAGCTGGACGCTGCGTTCAAGGAGCTGGTGCTGACCCTGCCGAGTGAGGCGTATGTGGCCGAGCAGCTCGACGTGGTCGATCCGCAGCGCATCCACACCGCCCGCGAGCGCATCAAGCTGCAACTGGCGCACGCCCTGCACGCTGATTGGGAGTGGGCCTATGCCGCTCACCATGACAGCGGCGCCTACTCGCCCGATGCCGTCAGCAGCGGCCGTCGTGCGCTGGCCAATCTGGCCCTGAGCATGCTGGTGCTGGATGCGGTGGCGCGCCACAACCAGATCTGGCCGGGCAAGGCTTTGCAGCGCTTCAAGGATGCGACCAACATGACCGACCGCCTGGGCTCCCTGGCGGCGCTGGTCAACGCCCACAGTGAGCTGGCGGCGGGGGCGCTGGAGCGCTTCCATGCGCAGTTCAAGAACGAGGCCCTGGTCATCGACAAGTGGTTCACCCTGCAGGTGACCGCGCCCGAGCACGAAGGCCAGGTCTTTGCGCGCGCCAAGGCGCTGATGCTGCACCCCGACTTCACGCTGCGCACGCCCAACCGGGCCCGCAGTCTGTTGATGGCGCTGTGCCAGAGCAACCCGGCGGCCTTCCACCGTCAGGATGCGGCCGGCTATGTCTTCTGGGCCGACCGTGTCATCGAGGTGGACGCCATCAACCCGCAACTGGCGGCGCGTCTGGCCCGGGCGATGGACCATTGGCGCCGTCTGGCCGAGCCTTACCGCACGGCCGCCTGCGAGGCGCTCAAGCGTGTGGCCGCCCGCACCGAGCTGTCTGACGATGTGCGCGAGATCGTGACCCGCGCCCTGCAGGACTGAGCCCGTCTTGCCTGACTGAACTTCTTTTCTTTTTCATCTGATCATCATGACCAAACGCATCAGCCTCACGCAGTACCTGATCGAGCAACAGCGTGGCGAGGCCCAGATTCCGTCGCAGCTGCGCCTGCTCATCGAAGTGGTGGCCCGCGCCTGCAAGCGCATCGCCATCAACGTCAGCAAGGGCGCCCTGGGTGAAGTCCTGGGCAGTGCCGGCAGCGAGAACGTGCAGGGCGAAGTCCAGAAGAAGCTCGACATCATCGCCAACGAGGTGCTGATCGAGGCCAACGAGTGGGGCGGCCACCTGGCCGGCATGGCCTCTGAAGAGATGGACGACATGGTGGGCGTGCCCAACCGCTATCCGCAGGGCGAGTACCTGCTGCTGTTCGATCCCCTGGACGGCTCGAGCAACATCGACATCAACGTCAGCATCGGCACGATTTTCTCGGTGCTCAAGCACAAGGGCGGTGACGTGACGAACGAGAGCTTCCTGCAGCCGGGCACGGCTCAGGTGTGCGCGGGCTATTGCGTGTATGGCCCGCAAACCACCCTGGTGCTGACGGTGGGCAAGGGCGTGGTCATGTTCACCCTGGACCGCGAGATGGGCGCCTGGTGGATGACCGAGGACAATATGCGCATCCCGGAGGACACCAAGGAGTTCTCGGTCAACATGTCGAACATGCGCCACTGGGCACCACCGGTCAAGCGCTACATCGACGAGTGCCTGGCCGGCAAGGAAGGCCCGCGCGGCAAGGACTTCAACATGCGCTGGGTGGCCGCGATGGTGGCCGACGTGCACCGCATTCTGACCCGTGGCGGCATCTTCATGTACCCCTGGGACAAGCGCGAGCCGGGCAAACCGGGCAAGCTGCGCCTGATGTACGAAGCCAACCCGATGAGCTTCCTGGTGGAGCAGGCCGGTGGCGCCGCCACCAATGGCTTGCAGCGCATCATGGAAATTCAACCCACGCAATTGCACGAGCGTGTGTCGGTGATGCTGGGTTCGAAGAACGAGGTGGAGCGCGTGACGGGCTACCACCGCGAAGTGCAGTAAGTTGGATGTGAGCAGGCCCAAAATCTCATGCTAGAATTTTGGGCTTGGACGCCGGTGTAGCTCAGTCGGTAGAGCAGCTCATTCGTAATGAGAAGGTCGAGGGTTCGATTCCTTTCTCCGGCACCAATAAAACATCTCACGCCATCTCAAGGCGTATCAGAACCAGCCCCCCTCCTAGGGGTGGCTGGTTTTTTGTTGCCTCACGCAGTCTTACGTCATAGCATCACATACCAACACTTTGTTGGTATCGATGTTGGGATCTGAGGTGCCAGCGCAAGCGGTACCAACATTTCATGGAGGCGTGATGGCTCTGACGGACACTTTCGTCAAGAACGTGAAGCACTCTGGCGCTCCGGCCGGTGACAAGGTCACGGACGGGCAGGGGTTGCACCTGCTGGTCAAGGCTGCGGGCAAGTACTGGCGGCTGAGTTACCGCTTCTTGGGCAAGCAGAAAACCCTGGCGCTGGGCGTCTACCCCGAGGTGAGCCTTGCGCAGGCCCGCCAGCGCCGCGATCAGGCTCGCAAGCTGCTGGCCGAGGGGGCTGACCCCAGCGTGGCCAAGCGGGCCGACAAGGTGGCGCGCAAGCTGGCGGCCGACAACACCTTCGAAGCTGTGGCACAGGCCTGGCTTGCCAAGACCAAGGCATTGAGGGCAGAGAGCACCGATGCCAAGGTGCAGGGCTGGCTGAAGAACGACGTCTTGCCGGCCATTGGCCGCTTGCCTATCGCCGAGATCACGCCGCGTGACGTACTCGACCTGGTGCGCAAGGTTGAGAAGCGCGGCGCCATCGACAGCGCCACCCGCATGAAGCAGCTGTGCGGGCAGATCTTCCGTTACGCGGTGGCCGAGGGTTCGGCAGAACGGGACGTGACGGCTGACCTGCGCGGCGCCCTGGCGGTCCGGCGGACGGTCCACCTGGCGGCGATCACCGAGCCCGCCAAGGTCGGTGCGCTGCTGCGCGCCATCCACGGCTACAGCGGCCATCCGGTGACCGTGGCGGCCCTCAAGCTCGCACCGCTGCTGTTCGTCCGCCCGGGTGAGCTGCGGCACGCCGAGTGGAGCGAGATCGATTTCGATGCAGCCGAGTGGCGCATCCCGGGCACCAAGATGAAGATGGGCGCCGACCACATCGTGCCGTTGGCCACCCAGGCAGTCGAAGTGCTGACCGAGCTGCAGAAGCTCACCGGTCGGGCTCGCTACGTCTTCCCCAGCGTGCGAACGGGTGCACGCCCCATGAGCGAGAACACGATCAACGCCGCGTTGCGTGGCATGGGCTACAGCAGCGACATGCACACGGCCCACGGCTTCCGCGCGACCGCACGTACGATCCTCGACGAGGTGCAGGGCGAGCGGGTCGACCTGATCGAGCACCAACTTGCCCACGCGGTGAAGGACGTGAACGGCCGTGCCTACAACCGCACCGCGCACCTGCCGGCCCGCAAGGAAATGATGCAGCGATGGGCCAACTACCTGGACCAGCTGCGCGCGGGAGGCGAGGTCATCCAGCTTAGGACCGCATGAGCGTGTCTACCGCTGCCTGACGGTCTCAGGCAAAGCGGGCCCGCAAGGTGGTGGAGCACCAAGCAGGCCCTGACCACAATCAAGAAGGAGCTTGAAATGGCTGTCGATACTGTACAGAAGAAGTCCCAGTCCATCGAGGATCGAATGGAACTTGCCAAAAAGGCGAACGAGGAAATTTGCGCGTTGATTGCCTCTTGCAGAGGTCTGCACCGGACCGAGCTTGATGACATTCAACAGCGTGTCGCCCTCCGCGGGGCGTTGGCACGTATCGAGCAGTTGTCCGACATCGCTTGGACCGTATTGGCAGAGGAAGTAGACAACTTCACCGAACTGGAAGCGACCGTGGAGTTTCTTGGCCCAGTTTGACCAATTCCGGCGCCTCAGCGGCCTTGAGGCAAAGCGGAGCTCGGAGGTGCAGGAACACCGTCGAGCCTCTGATCACAACGTGCAACATTAGGAGAAGCACATCATGGCTGGACACAACGTATCTCCTGCGCGCGATCAATCGCGCCATGCAATTCAGGCTCCAATCGCATCCCCCAGGTTCTGCGTTGTCTATCTCAAGGATGGGCGCGAGGAAACGACCCCCTGGTTTTCCAATCACGGCCGCGCTCAGAAGGCTTTGTCACTGATGCAAGAGCAGTGCGGACAGGGCAATGCCGTCATCTTGCGAGACTGATCGACCGACGCCTCAGCAGTCATGAGGCAAAGCGACCCGAAGCAGTGGCGGCAACCACTGCCCGGGTCTGACCGCAACGCACAACCATTGAAAGGAACGTGCACTATGGCTAACGCAGATAGTAGCGGCACTCTGTGCCAGCTTTCGACGATCACCTCCAGCCGTTCGCCGGATGACATACGTCGGGCCCTTCTTGTCGACCGATCCTATGAATGGGATAGGTACGAAGGCAGGTTGGAAGACTTCGTTGCTGCAGGCTTGTTCAGGCTGGATGAGTTACCAGGACGGCCCGGCAGGCGGAAGACGGCATGTCACTACGGGGTCGACGGCATGCCGGTGATATCAAAGTGGCGCGCGCGACACCCAGGCGGCCGGAGCATTCAGCTCAAGAGCAAGAGCCGAGCAATCGCCTACGTGGCGATCAGCGACCACGAGAAAGAGCATCGAGTGCGTGAAATCGAAACGCGACGTGTCGAGGCGACTGTGGCAAAGGACCGGCAGTTGATCGAGACGATGCTGGAAACCGCTCGCCGGGATATCGCTTTGTCGGACCATCAATTGGCGTCGAAGTATCGAGATCAGCTGAGGGCGAGGATTCGGGAGCACGAAGAAGATCTCCGAGCACTGAGACAGGCTACAAAGCCTAAGCCCCCAAATCTCAGGCTTGTGCACTCCGCAAATAAGGGAATGTCATGAGCGGCGGCGGTTCAGCATCCCCGGCCATCCGCTACCGACCCATCTTCGGAGGGCTTTTCGGCCAGGATGGCCGCTACGTCATGGCCACCATGCCCTGCATTGAGCGGGGACTGCACGCTGTTCGACGCATGGTGCACTGATTTCGATGAGCGACGACGGAGAACAGCAGAAGAGAAAGCGAGGCAGGCCTCGCAACTCGGCGTCCCCAAAGATTCGGGAGTCGGATATTGCCATTGCCAAAACGCTCTACACACTGAGGAACTGGAGCTTCTCTCTTCGTTCTATCGACGGCACAGAGGGGGCGGCAGAACTGATTGGCATCGTTGCGCGTCGTGTCCTTGGGCGAACTGATTCAAAAGGCCAGCCACTCGGACCAGACCGAATCGAGCAGATTTTCGAGGCTTGGCGAGATGACCAGGAAGGATTTTCGCAAGAGCCTGGGGGATGGCGAGCTAACGGGATTCGCCTGAAAGTGATGCCCTGGGAAGGCAAAACCACACGCTCCCGAAATCCGAAGGCCGGCTTTGGCCTGGTGGACAACAGGCCCTTTTGGTACCCCAGGGGCGTGGCTGCAGGGGAGGCAACTGACGAGGAGCTGGTTGCAGAACTTCTGCGAAACGGAGGCTGCTGGCCGCACCCACGGCCACAGCTATGGGGTGACTATGCACTTACGCCAAAGCAGAAAGAGCGATGGGAGGTTGCGCCCAAAGTAGCGCGGGAACCTGATGCAACCGATGACGACCCGGGCCATGATGATTCTGGCAAAACGGGGTAATTAAATCGACAGGCAGAGGCCTGGAAACGACCATCACCGCATCTCAACACAACGAGGTGCATCAGATGGTGACGCAACCCAAGGCCCCGCCCCAGTTCCAAGCAGGCGCGCTACTGCGCGTTGAGCAGATTGTCGGGAACCCCAAGAAGGGGGTTCCTGGCCTGATCCCAGTTTCTGCGGCCACTTGGTGGCGTTGGGTCAAGGATGGCCGCGTGCCGGCTGGCCGCAAGCTCGGCCCTCAGGTCACGGCGTGGCCCATCGAGGTTGTGCTGGCAGTTGGTCAGCCTCAAGCCGAGCAGGTGCAGGCGTGAGTGCCGTCCTCGCTACGGTGGATCAATCCGCACGAGCCAAGTCCCAATCCACATTCGTCGCTCGTGCAGCGCTGGCCGGCTTTGAGTTGGTGGAACTCGCCGACGGCTCATGGCTAGCGTCTCGCTGGGGCATGT
>Ga0209066_10004456_pt1 | contig 15245 bp, 14 predicted proteins | sample All_14_2_FD_187198 | JGI IMG/M metagenome (GOLD analysis project Ga0209066, IMG submission 187198) | Freshwater microbial communities in response to fracking from Pennsylvania, USA - Allegheny Zone_MetaG_DW_15 (SPAdes) (version 2) ...
ATCTCGATCGACGTCGAGAGCTTCGAGGAGATCGCACGGCGGCCCGAGGTGCAGGACCGCGCGCGGCAGATCCGCGCCGATCTCGGCGACCCGGAGACGATCTTCCTCGGCGTCGACCGCCTCGACTACACGAAGGGCATCCGGCACCGACTGAAGGCGTTCGGCGAGCTGCTCGCCGAGGGCACGCTGCGGGTCGGCGACGCGGTGCTCGTGCAGGTGGCCAGCCCCAGTCGTGAGCGGGTCGAGGCGTACATGCAGCTGCGCGACGAGATCGAGCTGACCGTCGGCCGGCTGAACGGCACCCACGCGACGATCAGCCACAGCGCCGTCTCGTATCTGCACCACGGGTACCCGCGCGAGGAGATGGTGGCGCTGTACCTCGCCGCCGACGTCATGCTCGTGACCGCGCTGCGCGACGGCATGAACCTCGTCGCGAAGGAGTACGTCGCCTGCCGGCTCGACGTCGACGGCGTGCTCGTGCTCAGCGAGTTCGCCGGCGCGGCCGACGAGCTGAAGAACGCGCTGCTGGTCAACCCGCACGACATCGACGGGCTCAAGGAGGCGATGGTCACGGCCGCCCGTATGCCCCGTCGTGAGCGCACGACCCGGATGCGCGCTCTGCGCCGCCGCGTGCGTGACAACGACGTCGTCCGCTGGTCGGCCTCGTTTCTCGACACGCTGCGGCACGCGAGCCATCACTCGAGCGCCCGATGATGCGGACGGTGCCGACACCGCCGAGCGCCGAGCTCGACCCGGCGCTGCGGGCCGCGATCGCCCGGGTGGCGCGGGTCGATCGCCTGCTGGTCGCCCTCGACTTCGACGGCACGCTGGCGCCCGAGGTCGACGACCCGGAGGCCGCCCGCGCCCTGCCCGCCGCGGTGCCGGTGCTGGCCGGCCTGCGCGCGCTGCCCGGCACCACTGTTGCGCTCGTGTCGGGGCGCTCGCTGGCGAGCCTCGCCCGGGTGGCGCAGGTCGACGACACCGTGCCGCTCATCGGCTCGCACGGTCTCGAGCTGCGCTTCGGGCCGGGCGAGAGCCCCGCTCCGGTCGGCGCGGCCGAAGCGCAGAGGGTCGCGGCGCTGCGCCTCCGGCTCGAGCCGCGCGTCGCCGCCGTCGCGGGAGCCTGGATCGAGGACAAGCCCGCGGGCTTCGCCGTGCACGTGCGCCGTGTCGAGGGCGAGCGCGCATCCCGGCTGCTGGCGGCGCTGCGCGCCGAGACGGCGACCGAGCGGGCCCTGACCGTGCGGGCGGGCAAGAATGTGCTCGAGTTCGCGGTGCGCGACGCGACGAAGGGCGACGGCCTCGCGGCGCTGCGCCGGCGGTTCGCGCCCGACGCGGTGCTGTTCGCCGGCGACGACGTGACCGATGAGGATGCGCTCGCCGTGCTCGGGCCCGGCGACGTCGGCATCAAGGTCGGGCCGGCGCCGACGATCGCGGCGCACCGCGTCGCGGATCCGGCCGGCCTGGTGGATGTTCTGAGGCTGCTGATGAGCACTCGGGAATCTCCCGGGAGTAGCCGGTAGACTTATTGCATCCGGCGATCGCGCCGTGACGCCCTGCCCCCTTGCCGATTGACGACACCGCGGGAGGACGCATGCTCATCGTCCTGATGGTGTTCGGCGCGGCCGCGATCGCTCTCCTCCCGCTCGCCCGTCTGCTGGGGCGCCGGGTCTTCGCCGTCGCCGCGCTCGTGCCGCTCGGGGCGTTCCTCCACACCGTGCTGCAGGCACCCGCGGTGCTGAGCGGGGTCGAGAGCAGCCTGCCCGTCGAGCGCTGGACCTGGATCGCCCAGCTCGACCTCACCCTCGACGTGCGCATGGACACCCTCTCGTGGGTGCTGGCCCTCGTGGTCACCGGCGTCGGCAGCCTCGTCATGCTGTACTGCGCCGCCTACCTCGGGGAGGACGACCCGGGCCTCGGACGCTTCGCCGCCGTCCTCCTCGCTTTCGCCGGCGCGATGTACGGCCTCGTCATCGCCGACGATGTCTACCTACTGTTCGTGCTGTGGGAGGCCACCAGCGTCTTCTCGTACCTGCTGATCGGCCACTACACGCATCGGCGGGCCAGCCGCGGTGCGGCCCTTCAGGCGCTCGTGACCACGACCCTGGGCGGCCTCGTCATGCTCGTCGGCCTCGTGCTGCTCGCCGCGCAGGCCGGCACGTCGAGCCTCACGGCGATCCTCGCCGACCTGCCGGCGGGCCCGCTCACGACCACCGCGATCATGCTCGTGCTCGTCGGGGCGCTGTCGAAGTCGGCGATCGTGCCCCTGCACTTCTGGCTGCCCGGTGCCATGGCCGCCCCCACCCCGGTGAGCGCGTACCTGCACGCGGCCGCGATGGTGAAGGCGGGCATCTACCTGATCATGCGCATCGCCCCCGCCGGCGTCGAGGTACCCGGCTGGCGCGAGGTGCTCGTCGTTCTCGGCGTGCTCACCCTGCTGCTCGGGGGCTGGGCCGCGCTCAAGCAGACCGACCTCAAGCTGCTGCTCGCCTACGGCACCGTCAGCCAGCTCGGCCTGCTCGTCGTCGTGGCCGGCTTCGGCACCCGCGACACGGCGCTCGCCGCCATCGCGCTCCTGCTGTCGCACGCGCTGTTCAAAGCGGCGCTCTTCCTCATCGTCGGCATCATCGATCACGAGGCGGGCACGCGCGATCTGCGCAAGCTCTCGGGCCTCGGTCGGCGCCTGCCCTGGCTGGCCGGCCTCACCGCGCTCGCGCTCGCCTCGATGGCGGGGGTGCCGCCGCTGGTGGGCTTCGTGGCGAAGGAGACGGCACTGTACGCCCTGCTCAGCGCTTCCACCGGCGGCGCAGCCACGGGCGGGGGCGCTGCGCTCGACCCCGCGGGTCAGGCCTGGGCGGCCGTCGCGCTCGTGGGCGTGGTGGTCGGCTCGGTGCTGACCGTCGCGTACAGCATCCGCTTCTTCTGGGGCGCCTTCGCCCGCAAGCCCGGCGTCGACGAGGTGACCGATCTCGCGGGGGCGACCCCCGCCTTCGTGTTCGCCCCGGCCGTGCTCGCCGTCGCGAGCCTCGCGCTCGGGCCACTCGCGAGCGTTGTCGGCCTTGGCGTCGCGGGGTACCCCGCGCTGTTCCCGGCCCGTGAGGGCAAGCCCTACGAGCTCGCCCTCTGGCACGGCCTCACGCCCGAACTCGGGCTCTCGTCGCTCGTCGTGATTCTCGGTGCGCTGCTGTTCGCGGCCCGGGCTCCGTTCGCGCGACTGCAACAGCGCATGACCCGCGGTTACACCGCGAGCGATGCCTACTGGGACGCCGTGGGGGTCGTCGACCGGATCGCCGTGCGCGTCACCGCCCTCACGCAGCGCGGCTCGCTGCCGTTCTATCTCGGCGTCATCCTCGTCGTCTTCATCGGCGTCACCGCGACGGGACTTCTGCTCGGCACAACCTGGCCCGCCGAGCTGCGCCTATGGGATCACCCGGCGCAGCTCGCCATCGGCACCGTCATGATCATCGCCGCGATCGCGGCCACCCAGGCGCAGAAGCGATTCGCGGCGCTCGTCGTGGTCGGTGTGACCGGATTCGGGATGTCGGCGACGTTCGCCCTCCAGGGCGCCCCCGATCTCGCGCTCACCCAGGTGCTCGTCGAGGTGGTCACCCTCATCGCCTTCGTGCTCGTGCTGCGTCGCTTGCCCGCGCGGCTCGGCGATCGCCACGGCAGCTCGCACCGACTGCTGCGCGCGGTCATCGGCATCGGGGTCGGCACCGTCATGGCCCTCGTCGCTCTGGTCGTCGCCGGAGCCCGGGTCGACGCTCCGATCTCGCTCGATTGGCCCGCCGCCGCGTATGAGCAGGGGCACGGGCGCAACACCGTCAACGTTGCCCTCGTCGACCTTCGCGGCTGGGACACCATGGGCGAGCTCGCCGTCGTCATCGCTGCCGCGACTGGTGTGGCGAGCCTGCTCTTCCTGCGCAGCCGGGGCGACGCGCCGCCGCGCCTCGGGCGGGCGGCCGTGCAGCAGCGCATCGCCGATCGGATGACCCGGGTGCGCGAACTGGCCGAACCGGGCGAGCTCCGCAACGCCTGGATTCTCGCCGGCCCCACGCTCGACCCCCGTCACCGCTCGATCATGCTCGAGGTGGTCGTGCGGCTCACCTTCCACGCCACGATGGTCATTTCGCTGTACCTGCTGTTCGCCGGTCACAACCTGCCTGGCGGCGGATTCGTGGGCGGGCTTGTCGCGGGGCTCGCCCTGGTTGCTCGCTACCTCGCGGGTGGGCGCTATGAGCTCGGGGCGGCGCTGCCGGTCGGTGCCGGCACCGTGCTCGGCATCGGGCTGCTCATCGCGGCGGGCACCGCGATCACTCCGGTGCTCTTCGGGTACCCGCCCCTGACCTCCACCTACTGGGAAGGCGAGGTGTGGCTGCTCGGCGAGATTGAATTCGTCACCTCGACCATCTTCGACATCGGCGTCTACCTCGTCGTGGTCGGCCTCGTGCTCGATGTGCTGCGCAGCCTCGGCAGCGAGGTTGACCGCCAGGGTGGTGACGAGCTCGCACCGGCGGGCCTGCCCGCCGCCGCGTCTCGTGCCCGCGCTGCTCGTACCCGGGGAGGAGCTCGATGACCGTCTCGCTCGTCCTCGTCGTCGTCATGGGGGCGCTCGTCGCCTGCGGGGTGTACCTGCTGCTCGAACGCAGCTTGACCCGTGTCGTGCTGGGATTCCTGCTGATCGGAAACGGGGTCAACCTGCTGATTCTCATCATGGGCGGCCCGGCCGGTTTCGCTCCGATCTACGACGAGACCATCGACCCTGCCGCCTACAACGATCCCCTGCCACAAGCCCTCATCCTCACGGCGATCGTCATCACCCTCGCTGTCTCCTCCTTCCTGCTCGCGCTCATCTACCGGTCGTGGCGTCTGGCCAACGCCGACGACGTCGCCGACGATGCCGACGATGTCGCGTTGCGCGAGGGGTCTGTCACGATGCCGCTCGAGGAGGTCGCCCCCGACGAGGGCGACACCGACTTCCCGGTGGAGGCCACCCGATGATGGCCACGCTCGTTCCGCTCGTCGTGCTGGTGCCCCTTCTCGCCGCCGCCCTCACCCTCGTGCTCGGCCGCCGCGCCCGCCCCCAGCGCATCGTCGCGGCGCTGGCGCTCACGACCGTGCTCGGCATCAGCGTTGCCCTGCTCATCGGCGTCGACACCGGCGGCACGGTCGTGGTCGAGGCCGCCAACTGGGGACTGCTGGGCATCGTGCTCGTCGTCGACCGGTTGTCTGCCCTCATGCTGGTGGTGTCGTCGCTCGTCCTGCTCGCGGTGCTCGTGTTCTCGATCGGGCAGGGTCTCGCCGACGGCGACGATGAGACCCCGGTCTCGATCTACTACCCGACCTATCTCATCCTCACAACGGGCGTCATGGTCGCCTTCATCGCGGGCGACCTGTTCAACCTCTACGTCGGCTTCGAGATCCTCCTCGTCGCGAGCTACGTGCTCATCACCCTCGGGGGCACACGGTCGCGCATCCGGGCCGGCATCACCTACGTCATTGTCAGCCTGCTGTCGTCGATCCTGTTTCTCGCGGCGATCGGCATGGTCTACGGCGCGCTCGGCACGGTGAACCTCGCCCAGGTGGCCGAGCGGGTGCAGGAGCTGCCCCTCGACGTGCAGATCCTGCTGCACGTCATGCTGCTCGTCGCCTTCGGTATCAAGGCGGCCGTCTTCCCGCTGTCTTTCTGGTTGCCCGACAGCTACCCCTCGGCGCCGGCGCCGGTCACCGCAGCCTTCGCCGGCCTGCTGACCAAGATCGGCGTCTACGCGATCATCCGCCTCGAGACGGTCATCTTCCCGACTCCCGAGCTCAATCCCGCGCTCATGGTGGTCGCTCTGCTGACGATGGTCGTCGGCGCGCTCGGCGCGGTCGCGCAGGCCGACATCAAGCGCATCCTGTCGTTCACGCTCGTGAGCCATATCGGCTACATGATTCTCGGTGTCGCGCTCGGCACGGTCGCCGGCACCGCGGCGGCGATCTACTACATCGTCCATCACATCGTCGTGCAGACGACGCTCTTCCTCGCGGCGGGACTCGTCGAGCGCGAGGCCGGAAGCACCTCGATCACCCGCATCGGCGGTCTGCTGGCGAGCGCGCCGCTCGTCGCCGTGCTGTTCTTTCTGCCCGCGCTCAACCTCGGCGGTATTCCGCCGTTCTCAGGCTTCATCGGCAAGCTCGGACTCTTCCAGGCCACCGCCGTGCAGGGCGATGCGCTTGCCTATGCGCTCATCGGGGGCGGAGCCCTCGTATCGTTGCTGACCCTCTACGCCCTGGTGCGGGTCTGGAACCTCGTGTTCTGGCGCCCCGCCGACGACGTCGAGGGCGACGAGACGCGCCTGCTGCGCTCGGTAGAGGAGGCTCCCGACGCGCCGGTCACCACCGAGACCCGGACGACCCCGCGCCTCATGACGCTCAGCACCGCCGGCATGGTCGTTGTCGGCTTGGCACTCACGATCTTCGCAGGGCCGCTCTACGCGGTCGCCGACCGTGCCGCGGGTGACCTTGACGGGCCCGCCGCCTACATCGCCGTCGTGCTCGGCACCGAGGGCGAGCTCCCGCCCGCGAGCGCGGGGGAGGGGCCGCCATGACCGGAATCACGGTGACATCGCGGGGCGGACGTGGCGCCCGCGTGCGGGTTGGCCTTCGGCAGAAACTGCCCCTGCTGGTCGCGCTCGTGCTGCTCTGGATGATGCTCTGGGGATCGACGACAGCACTCACGATTCTCACCGGCATCGTTGTTGCGCTCATCGTGACCCAAGCGTTCTACCTGCCCCCCGTCGAGCTCTCCGGCCGATTCAACCTGTTCTGGTTCGTCGCCTTCGTGCTGCGCGTGCTCGGCGAGATGATCGTCGCCTCCTTCCAGGTCGCCCTGCTCGCGGTCGGCCCCCGCTCGCGCCACCGCGGCGCACTCATCAAGGTCGACCTGCACACGCGGAGCGACTTCATCCTGACGGGCACGGCCCTCGCCGTCTCCATCGTGCCCGGCTCGGTGGTGGTCGAGGTCGATCGCGCCAATTCGGTGCTCTACGTGCATAGCCTCTCGGTGCGGTCGCCCGCAGAGGTGGAGGCGGCGCGCCATCACGTGCTCAGCCTCGAGCGTGGGCTCTTGCGGGCCTGGGGCTCGCGCGACGAGTGGGAGGCGGTGCGCTCATGACCATTGCTGCCGTGCTGTGGGTTGTTGCGGGGGTCATCGCGTTCGCCGCGGTGCTGCTGGTGCTTGCCCGCCTCATCAAGGGGCCGACCCTTATCGACCGGCTGATCGCGAGTGACGTCATGCTGACCACGCTGATCTTGGTGGTTGGCGCTGAGATGGTGATCTCGGGCCACACCCGCACCATCCCCCTCATGGTGGTGCTTGCCGCCACCGCCGTGCTGGGCAGCATCGCCGTCGCGCGCTTCGTGTCACGCGCGGGCGCCGATGCTTCCGCCGATCCGGGGGGTGACCATGATCGAGGCTGAGACTGTGGCGAGCATCCTGCCCATCGCCGCCGCCGCGCTGCTGGTGCTCGCTGCGGCACTGACCCTGGCGGCCGCGATCGGTCTGTGGCGGTTTCCCGACCCGCTGTCGCGCCTGCATGCCGCGACAAAGCCGCAGATCTTGGGATTGACCCTCGTGGTGATCGCGATCGCGCTCAGTGCGCAGAGCGCCGCAGTGCTGCTGATGCTCGTGCCGGTCATCGTCTTCCAGCTGCTGACGGCGCCGATTTCGGCCCACATGGTGGGTCGCGCGGGCTACCGCAACGGCGACTTCGACCCGGGCTCGCTCGAGGTCGACGAGCTTGCCGCCGACGTCGATGCGGCCACCGCTACCGACCTCCCCGGCGGCGCCTGGCACGACGAGCGCGGCACGTAGAATCGTGCCATGAGCGCGCCCGACCGCAAGCCCCGTTCCCGCGTCGTCACCGACGGCATCGAAGCGACCACCTCGCGCGGCATGCTGCGCGCCGTGGGCATGGGTGACGCCGACTGGGACAAGCCCCAGGTCGGAATCGCGAGCTCGTGGAACGAGATCACCCCCTGCAACCTCTCGCTCGCGCGCCTCGCGCAGGCGGCGAAGGAGGGCGTGCACGCCGCCGGCGGCTACCCGCTGCAGTTCGGCACCGTGAGCGTGAGCGACGGCATCTCGATGGGCCACGAGGGCATGCACTTCTCCCTGGTCAGCCGCGAGGTCATCGCCGACAGCGTGGAGACGGTCATGCAGGCCGAACGCCTCGACGGCAGCGTGCTGCTGGCCGGCTGCGACAAGTCGATCCCCGGCATGCTCATGGCGGCCGTGCGCCTCGACCTCGCGAGCGTCTTCCTCTACGCCGGATCGATCGCGCCCGGCTGGGTCAAGCTCTCCGACGGCACCGAGAAGGAGATCACGATCATCGACTCCTTCGAGGCGGTCGGCGCCGTGAAGGCGGGCAAGATGAGCTACGAGGATGCCCACCGCATCGAGTGCGCCTTCGCCCCCGGCGAAGGCGCCTGTGGTGGCATGTACACCGCCAACACGATGGCGAGCGTCGCGGAGGCCCTGGGCCTGAGCCTTCCGGGGTCGGCGAGCCCCGCATCCTACGATCGTCGCCGCGACATGTACGCGCACCGCAGCGGCGAGGCCGTCGTGAACCTGCTCGAGAGGGGCATCACGGCGCGCGACATCGTCACCCGCGAGGCGCTCGAGAACGCGGTCACCGTCGCGATGGCTCTCGGCGGCTCGACCAACGTCGTGCTGCACCTGCTGGCCATCGCCAACGAGGCCGAGGTGCCGTTCACGCTCGACGACTTCAACCGCATCGGCAACCGCGTGCCGCACATCGGCGACCTTAAGCCCTTCGGCCGCTACGTCATGAACGATGTCGACCGCCAGGGCGGCCTGCCCGTGCTGCTGAAGGCCCTGCTCGACGAGGGCCTGCTGCACGGAGACGCCCTCACGGTCACCGGCAAGACGATGGCCGAGAACCTCGCCGAGCTGAACCCCGACCCGCTCGACGGCGAGGTGCTGCGCACGCTCGACAACCCGATCCACGCGACCGGCGGCATCACGATCCTGCACGGCTCGCTGGCGCCCGAGGGCGCCGTCGTGAAGACAGCCGGCTTCGACGCGGCCGTGTTCGAGGGCCCGGCCCGCGTCTTCGAGCGCGAGCGCGCCGCGATGGACGCCCTGACGAACGGCGAGATCTCCGCCGGCGACGTCGTGGTGATCCGCTACGAGGGACCCAAGGGCGGCCCGGGCATGCGCGAGATGCTCGCTATCACCGCCGCCATCAAGGGGGCGGGGCTCGGAAAGGATGTACTACTCTTGACCGACGGACGATTCTCAGGCGGCACAACCGGCCTGTGCATCGGCCACGTAGCTCCCGAAGCGGTCGACGCTGGTCCGATCGCCTTCGTGCGCGATGGTGATCTCATCCGGGTCGATATCGCTGCTCGCTCGCTCGACCTACTTGTCGACCCAGCCGAGCTCGAGGCGCGCCGCACCGACTGGGCGCCCCTGCCTCCGCGTTACACCCGTGGCGTTCTCGCCAAGTACTCCAAGCTCGTGCGCTCCGCGTCCGAGGGAGCCGTCACCGGGTAGTCACGCGGTCGATCCTGTTCCGACCACCGACTCACCAAGGAAGCCGTCTGTCATGACCTCGGATTCGACCCCTGCGCCGACTCCTGCTGCCGCATCGTCGGCCGCACCCGTGCTGACCGGCTCGGGCGCGATCCTGGCCTCGCTCGAGAGGCTCGGCATCACCGACGTGTTCGGCCTGCCCGGCGGTGCCATCATGCCGTTCTACGACGAGCTGATGGCCTCGACCGCCATCCGGCACATCCTCGTCCGCCACGAGCAGGGTGCCGGGCACGCCGCCGAGGGCTACGCCGCCGCGAGCGGCCGGCTCGGCGTGTGCATCGCCACCTCCGGCCCCGGCGCGACCAACCTGGTCACCGCCATCGCCGACGCCCACATGGACTCGGTGCCGCTGCTGGCGATCACCGGGCAGGTGTTCTCGACCTCGATGGGAACCGACGCGTTCCAGGAGGTCGACATCACCGGCATCACGATGCCGATCACCAAGCACTCGTTCCTCGTCACCAAGCCCGAGGACATCCCGGGCGTGATCGCCGCCGCCGTGCACATCGCGACGTCGGGCCGCCCGGGCCCCGTGCTCGTCGATGTGACGAAAGACGCGCAGCAGAAGTCGGCGCCGTTCATCTGGCCGCCCAAGGTCGAGCTGCCCGGCTACCGCCCGGTGACCAAGGCCCACGGCAAGCAGATCCAGGCCGCCGCGCAGCTGCTCGTCGAATCGCGCAAGCCCGTGCTCTACGTCGGCGGCGGCGTCATCCGCTCCGGCGCCCACCGCGAGCTGCTCGCCTTCGCCGAGGCCACCGGTGCGCCCGTCGTGACCACGCTCATGGCCCGCGGCGCGTTCCCCGACTCCCACCAGCAGAACCTCGGCATGCCCGGCATGCACGGCACGGTGCCCGCGGTGCTCTCGCTGCAGGAGAGCGACCTGCTCGTCGCCATCGGCTCGCGCTTCGACGACCGCGTCACCGGCAAGGTGAGCGAGTTCGCTCCCCACGCCAAGGTGATCCACATCGACATCGACCCGGCCGAGATCGGCAAGATCCGGCACGCCGACGTTCCGATCGTGGGGGATGCCCGCGAGGTGCTGCTCGACCTGCTGCCGGCCTTCCGTGCCGCGGCCAAGGAGCACGCGCCCGACTACGCCGACTGGTGGAAGCGGCTCGAGACCCTGCGCAGCCAGTACCCGCTCGGTTACACCGACGACCCCGACGACGGTCTGCTCGCCCCGCAGTGGGTCATCGAGAAGATCGGCGAGCTCTCCGGCCCCGAGGCGGTCTACGCCGCGGGCGTCGGCCAGCACCAGATGTGGGCCGCGCAGTTCATCAAGTACGAGCGCCCCGGCGCGTGGCTGAACTCGGGCGGCGCCGGCACGATGGGCTACGCCGTTCCCGCCGCGATGGGCGCCAAGGTCGCCCAGCCCGACCGCCTGGTGTGGGCGATCGACGGCGACGGCTGCTTCCAGATGACCAATCAGGAGCTCGCGACCTGCACGATCAACGACATCCCGATCAAGGTCGCGATCATCAACAACTCGTCGCTCGGCATGGTGCGGCAGTGGCAGACGCTGTTCTACGACGGCCGCCACTCGTTCACCGACCTCGAGACCGGGTCGAAGAGCGCCGATGAGCAGACCCGCATGGTGCCCGACTTCGTGAAGATGGCCGACGCCTACGGCGCGCTCGGCATCCGTGTCACCAAGCCGGAGGAGGTCGAGCCCGCCATCAAGCTGGCGATCGAGACCAACGACCGGCCCGTGGTGATCGACTTCATCGTCAGCCGCGACGCGATGGTCTGGCCGATGGTTCCGCAGGGTGTCGGCAACTCGTCCGTGCAGTACGCCCGCGACCACGCGCCCGATTGGCACGAGGAGTAACCGCCATGACTTATCACGTGCTCTCCCTGCTCGTCGAGGACAAGCCCGGCTTGCTGACGCGCGTCGCCGGCCTCTTCGCGCGGCGCGGGTTCAACATCCGTTCGCTCGCCGTCGGCACGACCGAGGTCGAGGGCCTCTCGCGCATCACCGTCGTCGTCGAGGTCGAGGGACTGCCGCTCGAGCAGATCACCAAGCAGCTGAACAAGCTCATCAACGTGCTGAAGATCGTCGAGCTCGACCCGTCGAGCTCGGTGCAGCGCGAGCACATGCTCATCAAGGTGCGCGTCGACAACGCCACCCGCTCGCAGATCCTCGAGGCGACCAACCTCTTCCGCGCCCGCGTGGTCGACGTCGCCACCGACTCGCTCGTCATCGAGGTGACCGGCGACACCGCCAAGGTCGAAGCGCTGCTGCGCGTGCTCGAGCCGTACGGCATCAAGGAGATCGCCCAGTCGGGCCTCCTCGCCATCGGCCGCGGCTCGAAGAGCATCAGCGAGCGCGTCCTGAAGAACTAGAACCTGCCACCCACCCAACCAAGGAGACAACCTCTCGTGACCGAGATCTACTACGACAAGGACGCCGACCTGGCGCTCATCCAGGGCAAGAAGGTCGCCATCGTGGGCTACGGCTCGCAGGGCCACGCCCACGCCCAGAACCTTCGCGACTCGGGGGTGCAGGTCAGCATCGCGCTCAAGGCCGGCTCCAAGTCGATCCAGAAGGCGACCGACGACGGCTTCAGCGTCATGACCGTGGCCGACGCCGCCGAGTGGGCCGACGTCATCATGATCCTCGCGCCCGACCAGCACCAGCGGGCCATCTTCAGCGAGAGCATCAAGGACAAGCTGGTCCCCGGCAAGACCCTCGCCTTCGCGCACGGCTTCAACATCCGCTTCGGCTACATCGAGGCCCCCGAGGGCGTCGACGTCATCCTCGTCGCCCCCAAGGCCCCGGGCCACACGGTGCGCCGCGAGTTCGTCGCCGGCCGCGGCATCCCCGACATCATCGCCGTCGAGCGCGACACCACCGGCCACGCCTGGGACCTCGCGCTGTCGTACGCGAAGGCCATCGGCGGCACCCGTGCCGGCGTCATCAAGACGACCTTCACCGAGGAGACCGAGACCGACCTGTTCGGCGAGCAGGCCGTGCTCTGCGGCGGCACCTCGCAGCTCGTCCAGTACGGCTTCGAGGTTCTCACCGAGGCCGGCTACCAGCCCGAGATCGCCTACTTCGAGGTGCTGCACGAGCTCAAGCTCATCGTCGACCTCATGTGGGAGGGCGGCATCGCCAAGCAGCGCTGGAGCGTCAGCGACACCGCCGAGTTCGGCGACTACGTCTCGGGCCCGCGCGTGCTCGACGCCGGCGTCAAGGAGCGCATGAAGGGCGTGCTCGCCGACATCCAGTCGGGCGCGTTCGCGAAGCGCTTCATCGACGACCAGGATGCCGGCGCGCCCGAGTTCATGGCCCTGCGCGCCAAGGGCGAGCAGCACCCGATCGAGGAGACCGGCCGCAAGCTGCGCGCGCTCTTCGCCTGGAAGCAGCAGGACGAGGACTACGTCGACGGCAGCGCTGCGCGCTAACGTCGCCGCAGTCCCGCTCACAGCCTCCTCCGCCAACCGCGGGGGATCCCACGAGGCCGCGACCCCCGCAACCCGGGGTCGCGGCCTCGTGCTGTGCGTGGCCGCCGGGTGCGGCGGGCCCGATCGTCTGCAGAACGTGCGCCTCGGGTTCGAGAGCAGCCCTGCGTCGCGATTCTGCAGACGTTCGTGCTCAGCGTCGCACCGAGCGAGCGCTGAGCGAGCACCGAGGCGCGGCTCGATAGGCTCGGCGCATGGCTCGACCCGTGCCCGACGACGACGCCGCCCTGCGGTGGGACGACGTCGACGACCCCAGCTACCTCGATCCCGGCGCCGCGGAGCCCGAGCCGGAGACGGTCGGCCAGGCGGGCGACGCGGACCCCGCATTCGCCGCCGCGACGACGGATGCCGCTGCCGACGCTCCCGCCGGTGCCCCGCTGCCCGCACCGGGCCTGCGCCTGCTCACGGCCCTCTTCGCCCTCGTCTACGTGCTCTGGTCGGTCGGCTGGATCATCGGAGTGGGTCTGCTGCCGATCAGCGGCCCGACCCTGCTGATCGAGGTGCTGTACCAGTTCAGCGAGTTCCTCGCGATCATCGCCAGTGCGCTCTGGTTCGCCACGACCGTCTCGCTCACGCGCGACGGTCGGGCGCCGCACCGCATCGGCTGGCTCGCTCTCGGCACCCTCGTGCTGCTGCCGTGGCCCTTCGTGCTCGGGGTGGTCGCATGACCCGCCTGCACTACGGCGTTGCCGCCCTGCTCTCGATCGTCGTCGGTTGGTTCGTGTTCGACGGCGTGAGCTCGCTCGTCGGGCTGCCGGCGTTCTACGCCCAGCTGGGCGTGCCCGCCGACGAGGTGCCGTGGGTCGCGCTGTGGATCGGCGTCATCCAGCCGGTCGTGTTCTTCCTCGCCGGCATCGCGATCGGCCATCGCCGACCGCTGGCGCAGTTCACCCTCGTGCTGATCACGGCGCTCGCGGTGAGCGCCGCCGCCCGTCTGACGATCATCGCCGTCGCGACCGGCTCGATCACGCTCGTCGGCTGAGCTGCCCGCTATCCCGCGAGCCCCACCCACAGCACGAGCACGATCAGCAGCACCTGCAGCGCGAGCCGCGGCCAGAACGGCACGGCGAACGCCCCGAAGCGGTCGCGGTGCTGCGCCGCATACGCGTTGGCGGGGAACACGCAGACCAGGAAGACGGCGAGCGCGATGCCCGCCGCGGCCCGCGTCGGCTCCCAGAGCAGCCCGAGTCCGCCGGCGATCTCCGCGACGCCGGTCACCCACACCCAGCCGACCGGGCTGAACGGCCGCCCGAGGAACGCCCGCGGAACCATGGCCGCCATTCCGCGCACCACCGGCGGCACGAAGTGCGTGATGCCGATGCCGACGAACACGACGGCGGTGATCACTCGGGCCAGGGCGACGGGGGCACCGAGATCGAGAGCGGCCGCGAGCTCCGGCACAGCATCCATGCCGCCATTCTGGCGGTGCGCCCTGCGATACCCTGAGAAGCACCGGTCGCCCCCACTGGCGTAGGCCACCGCATACCACCATGCCCCTGCTGGTACCCCTGCGTAAGGACCTCACCGTGAGCAAGCCGGTCGTACTCATCGCCGAAGAGCTGTCACCCGCCACCGTCGACGCCCTGGGGCCCGACTTCGATATCCGCCAGGTCGACGGCACCGACCGCGGGGCCCTGCTCGCGGCGCTCGCCGACGCGAACGCGGTGCTCATCCGCTCGGCCACGCAGATGGATGCGGAGGCCATCGCCGCCGGCCCGAACCTGCGCGTCATCGCGCGCGCGGGGGTCGGCCTCGACAATGTCGACGTGCCCGCCGCGACCCGCGCCGGCGTCATGGTCGTGAACGCCCCGACCAGCAACGTGATCAGCGCCGCCGAGCTCGCCATCACCCACCTGCTCGCCCTGGCCCGGCACCTGCCCGCGGCCGACGCGAGCATGAAGGCGGGGCAGTGGAAGCGCTCGGCCTTCACGGGCGCCGAGCTGTACGAGAAGACGGTCGGTGTCGTCGGTCTCGGCCGCATCGGCGTGCTCGTCGCCCAGCGCCTCGCCGCCTTCGGGGTCGAGCTGATCGCCTACGACCCCTACGTGCCGCCGGCCCGCGCCCAGCAGCTGGGCGTGACCCTCGTCGAGCTCGACGAGCTCATGCGGCGCAGCGACTTCATCACCATCCACATCCCGAAGACGCCCGAGACGACGAACCTCATCGGCGCGGACGAGTTCGCGCT
>Ga0209066_10004457_pt1 | contig 15243 bp, 13 predicted proteins | sample All_14_2_FD_187198 | JGI IMG/M metagenome (GOLD analysis project Ga0209066, IMG submission 187198) | Freshwater microbial communities in response to fracking from Pennsylvania, USA - Allegheny Zone_MetaG_DW_15 (SPAdes) (version 2) ...
CCAATGATAGAGTGTGAGCAACGGCTCGATGTTGGCAGCGCAGAGACGATCCACGAGACGGTCATAAAAATCCAAGCCCTTGGGGTTGATGCGCCCGCGCCCGGTGGGGAGCACACGAGACCATGAAGTAGAAAAGCGGTAAGCTCTCAAACCGAGACGTCGCATGAGCGCAATGTCATCTTCCAAACGATGATAGTGGTCACAGGCAATATCACCTGTATCGCCATTAGACACGTTGCCGGATGTGTGGCTGAAGCGATCCCAGATCGATTCGCCTCTGCCATCTTCGTTCCATGCGCCTTCCACTTGATAAGCAGCCGTGGCGGCACCCCAAAGAAAGTTATGTGGAAATTTGTAGGTTGTCATTTTCATACCTCATGAAAAAAGCGGAAGGCAACATCTCGCCTTCCGCTTTTGATTTTTAGAAAATTATTTTCGAACGAACTTCTTGCCAGTCGCGAGTTCAACGCTCTTGTATGCGCCATCGTAAATGCCGATACTCTTGTTCTTGACGATGCAATCGCAGAACATGGTGAGCAGGTCGTCGTAGTCGGTCAGCATGTCGATGGCTTGCAGGGTCTGCGGAATGGTGCGGGTTTCGACGGTGCTGTCGCCGATCTCTGCGCCACGGATGGCGCCCCACATTTCATGTCCGCCAACGCGAGCGTTGAAAATTTTGGGAACGGGATAGAAGGCGAGTTCGCTCGGTTTGGTAATCATTACATCAACCACGCGCATGAGGTAGTTGGTAGCGTACACGGCGTGGAAGGTGTTGTCATGTAGGAAGACGTGCAATCCATGTGCGGGCTTCTTGCGGATGCTGTCGGTGAATTCTTTGGTGTCTTCCCAGGTAAAGTGGGTTTGGATGAGGTCTTTGTATTCCTTGAGTTCACCTTGCAGCCATTCCCAGTTGTTCTTGTGGTCGCCGAGATTGACAAAGAGCGTGATCTTATCTTGCTTGACGAGCGGGATGACGTGCTCAACGATGGCTTTGAAGAGTTCACGCTGTGCACCTGCGCCGCCCATCGTCAACAGGAAGCGGCGGGGTTCCTTGGCTTTCATGCGACGCATGCGGTCGTCGCAATCCGCTTCGATGTTCTCGACCAGTTCATGGTCCACGTGATGACCAGTGAAGAAGAGCGCATCAGACGGGGTGGGCTTGAGGATCTTGCCCTTGTCGTCGAAGCCGCGCATCACACGGAAACCGTAATAGCCGGAGGGCGATTGAACCGCGTGCTTGGCGCCTTCAGTAAGTTGGAACGCCATGGGCCAGTTATCGAACATCATATCCACCACGTTGGTCATGCCGCCAGCGACGGCGCCCATGCAGTTCCACATGTGCGAAGTGAGGATGGGCATATCAGAAGGAAGCGCACCGTAGAGATTGTTGAACAGTTCGCTCATCTTGAAATCTTTGACTTCGGTCTTGAGGAAGCGCCAGGGCCAGGTGCTGGTCATGTAATTGAAAAGTTGATCCAAGCCGGGCAGGGACGGTTCGCCGGTGGTGAGCGATTCCCACACGTATTTATCGAACCAGGGATAACGCTGTGAGATGCGCGAGTATTTGCTGTAGTTGGTATTACACCAGTTGATCACATCGGTGCTGATGCCGGGGATGCCAAGCAGGTCGAGCCAGTAGGGAGTGAAGCCCATCGCCTTGGCAGCAGAGACGCCCGCCATCGCGATGCGATAGTGACCGAAGCCCATGCGAATAGTGCTGACGATCACGCCGTTCTTTTTGTCCACGGGCTGCCCGCTGCCATCGCGGACGATGTTCTTCAGCCCGAAAATTTCAGAACCATAGGGGTGGTCTTCCACCGTGAGATTAAACTTTTCGTTCGGGTCGTAATTGAATTTCTTAGCGAGCATGTCCTTCCACGCATCGGCGGCGCGAGATTGACGCTCGGTAATGGGGTTGCCGTACACTTCGTAGCGGCCATCCTTTTTTTGCAGCATGATGAAATCTCTCCTTGAAGATAAAAATTATTGCGAGACCCTAAAGGATTCCCCTTGGGGTCTGAATATGGTGCTCGATTATAAACTTCCAAGTGTGCAAAATGCGGTTACACCGGCTTCAACACATTTTTCATAAATTTCAAAGATACCTCTGCGATCGCGCCCATTTCAACATCAAGCAGCATTGGATGTGTTGACCCTTCCATCCAATGCTGTTCTTTTATCGTTGAACGGACACCCTGCAAAATCATCTCTCCTGCATTGGCAGAAACGACCGTATCTTTGCGTCCCTGAAAGACGATGATGGGTTGGTGAATGTTCGGCAGCACTTGCATCACCGCCTTTTGAAATTTCAGGGTTTGAATAATACCCTTGGTTGGCAGTTCGGGGTCGTACCCTTGCCACTTATCAGAAGCATCCATCGCTTCACGTTTCGCAAACGGCATGAACGACGAACCAAGATACAACTTGACCTTGTCCGCGTTGGAAATGGTCAACGAGATGGCTGGAGCATACAACATGACGCCGCACACTGCAGGATGCCTGCTCGCCAGATACAAGGCGACCAATGCACCCATCGACTCCCCGCCAAGGAAGACTTTGTCACATCGGGATGCCAACTGCCTGTAGACCTTTTCCCCGCTCTCGACCCAATCCTGCCATTTGACGCGGTTCAGATCTTCGGGACGGGTGCCATGGCCAGCCAGTAAAGGTCCGCCTACGCTGAAGCCTTTCTCGTGCAGCCACTTCGCAAAGAGACGTACTTCCGCAGTGGTGGCGGTAAACCCGTGTGAGAGGAGCACGCCCACAGGACCAGCCTCCCACAGAAAAGCATCACCTTCAAGGTGCGGATTGTAAAGCACGTACTCTTTCATACGTCTCTTTTCGTTCGTAGAAATTAACCTTTCACACCGCTGCCAGCTACACTTTCCACAAAGAAGCGCTGACCGAGGATGAAGACGATCAACGGCGGGACAATGGCGATCGCCGCGCCTGCAAGGATGAGGTTGGGCGTATCAGAGGCACGTCCGCGCAGCACGTTGAGGGCGAGGGTGAGAACGTGATTCTTCTCATTGCCTACGTTGATGATGACCAACGGCCAGATGAACGAGTTCCAGGCGTAGAGAAAGGTAAAGGTTGCTTGAGTCGCCAGAGCCGGGACAGAGGCAGGGATGATGATGTCTTTGAGAATGGCAAAGCGTGAAGCGCCATCCAACAGCGCGGCTTCTTCGATCTCCTTCGGGAAGGTGATGAAGTGTTGGCGCATCAGGAAGGTTCCGTAGGCGGTGAATATCCACGGAATGATGAGCGAGGCGAGACGATCCGTCCAGCCGATGACCACCATCAGTTGATAAAGCGGCACGATCAACATCACGAAAGGAATCATGATGGTACCGAGGTAAAAGACGAAGACCGTATCGCGCCCGGGGAATTTCAGACGCGCAAAGGCATAACCGCCAAAGACCGATGTGACAAGTTGACCGAGCACCACCAAGACCGTGACCAACGTGGTGTTGGTAAGCGCGCGCCCAAGGTTGTTGAGTTCGATGACTTCTGTATAGTTTTCAGGATGCCAGCTGACATTTTCAACCGGTTCGCTCAAACGCACGTTTTGGAAGACCGGCTCGCCTTCAGGGTTTTGCGGGTCAATGAACTCCCCCACCGTGGTCTGCTCGATGAGGATCATCGGGATGACCTGTCCATCCACTTCCACATCGAACAGTTTGACCTCTTCGCCATTGACGGTGATCTTCTGCTGATTCATCACGCCGCCAGTTGGTTTGACCTCGGTAAGGAAGCGTTCAACGGTGTTGGTCTGATCGTCAGCAGGGGCATAGATCCCAACTTTGATGTTGCTCTTTGCAAGCGCGTATTCCTTGCGAGCGCCGTCCACTTCCACGAAGTAAAGCGGAAGCGGCTCATCATATCCTTCCACTTGTATCGTGACCGGGTCACGCGGCAGCATGCGTGGCGGGTAACGGAATGTATCAGCGGGGATCTTGAATGAGGTAGAGAGCATGTAGAAGAAGGGGAACAACATAACGAACGCAAAGAATGTCAGTACAAAGTACACACCGAAGTTATTCAGGAAACGAACGAAGCGATACGATTTCATATTCATGTTGGTCTCCTCTTAGCTTTCGTAAATGCTGGAGCGGCGCTGACGCTGGAATTGAATAAGCGTCAGACCAAAGATGACAATAAAGAGCACCCACGCAATGGCAGAGGCATAGCCCTGTTGGAAGTTTTGGAAGCCGGAACGATACAGATACAAGACCAGTGTGATGGTCGAGTTGTTCGGTCCTTCTGGCGGGTTCATAAGGATGAAGACCTGCTCAAAGACCTGCATGGCTTGAATAGTGGTGGTGGAAACAACGTAGAACGTCGTCGGTGCAAGCATGGGAATGGTGATGCCCCAGAACTTGTCCCAAGCTCCGGCACCGTCCACGGTGGCGGCTTCGTACAACTCGCCGGGGATGTTCTGCAAACCAGCGAGGAAGAGCACGGTGTTGAAACCCATCGTCTGCCAGGCGGCGATGATGATGATGGCAAAGAGCGCGGTGTTCTCATCCGACACCCATTGGATCTTGGGATCTACCACTGCGACGTTAAAGAGGTTATTCCAAAACTCAATCCCTAGTGTAATGAAATAGTTGATGTAACCAATCGTCGCGTTGTACAGCCATTGCCAAACGAGGGAGATACCGACGACAGCCGCGATGCTGGGCATGAAGTACACAGCACGATAGAACTTCATGCCGGGCAATTTGCTATTGAGGATGTTCGAAAGCAACAGAGCGGGAAGAACACTCAAAGGAACAGCGAACAGCACAAAGGTCAGGGTGTTGCGAAGCGCGAGCCAGAAGAATTTGTCAGCGGCGGCAAACAGAATCCCGGTATTCCCAAATGTGAAGCGCCCTACTTCGTCATAGACCTTGATATCTACGACATCACGCGCGAGTTGATCGGGCGAGTCGAGCGTGACAAATTTGATGTTGAGAATTTTGGCGTAGTTTTCAAAACCAACCCAATTGGGCGTGCGGATGGCGTCTGAATCAGTGAATGAGAAATAGAACGAAAGCAGCAGCGGACCTGCAAAGAAGATGAGGAAGCCGATCAAGTTGGGCGAAAGGAACAACCAGCCATTGATGATCTGTTCATGCCCGGTCTTGACGTTCAGAGCTTGTGCCACGCTCGGTCGGCTCATGGACCAGAGCGAGAGTCCGAAGATCACTAAACCGGCGACTGCGGCTAATCCGTTGGGTTGGGCAAGCTTGCTGAGAAAGTAAATAATGCCATTGAGCGCATTCACCTGCCAGAGGAAAAGAACAAAGCCGCCCAACATCACCCACTTACTAACGGTCTTGAGGCTGCTCTCTGCGTTTTTGTTCTTGGTTGGGAAATATTCCTCCAACATTCCAAGGAAATACCCAAGCGCGGTAATACCAAGATATGGAATGCCCTTCCCAAAATTTTCACCAAGCGCATCGATGCCGATGAAAAATTCGCCCACGTTCAAGGCGAATACAAAACAGGCAACGAAACCGAGATAATCGAAGACCAGAGAGGTCATACGCCCGGCATGATTTCGTTTTGAGATCTGATACGCACCATTCGCGCTGAAGACCGCCACCAACGCTCCAAAAATGGAGAGGGCGATCTTTTGCCAAAGTGGTGTCTCTGCTGTTCGCGTCCATATCATCACGATGGAGGCGGCTGCCAATAAGGCGAACACTCCGCGCCAAAGGATGTGGATGCGCAGCATCAGGTTTGTCTGAGCGTCTATCCGTGATTGAGCCGTCATATTCTCATCTCCGTGAAATTGGACTTCAGGACATCGTACAAAACATCTCAAAACCGCAAAACCATTTTGAAGCTTGGAGATTCCTTGTGCGGTGAAAAGTGGGGCGGGCAAGTTGCCCGCCCCACAAGATACTACGAATACAAATTACTGATTGAAGGCTTTGTTGGCTTCGTCACAGATCGTGGCGCCGAAGTCATCCACGGTGGTGGAACCGGTCAACACACCTTGAATGGCAGGACCCATGATCTTATCGAACTCAGGCCAGGAGCCAGCCCACAACGGACCTTCAGCGGTCGGCTGAGCATCAGGAGCGATGCCGTTCAAGAAGGCTTGGTTGTTGGCAGGAGGTGTGAAGGTGAGGAAGGCATCGAGAGCTTCGGGGCTCACACGGCTGGGGATGTTGGCGCCGAGAGCGGAGATCTTGCCCTGGGTTTCAGCGGTGGTGAGAGCCTGAACGAGAGCCCAAGCTTCTTCAGGATGTTCGGTGTTGGCGTTGATCACGTACGCGCCCCAGAACAACCAGTTACCTGGGGTTCCGTTCGGACCAGCAGGCAGTTCAACGACGTCCCAGTTGAATTCCACGGTGCGGACACCCGGGGTAGCCCAGCGTCCGTTCTGGAACATGGCAACCTTGCCAGCGCGGAAGCCCGGTTCGGGATCTTCGCCGTAAGGCACGGCCACATCATAGTCCTGATAGAGCGAGCGTTGGAAGTCGAGACCGGCGAGGGATTCAGGGGTGTTGAGCGCACAGGCAGCGCGGTCTTCAGTGAAGAAACCACCGCCAGAAGCATTCAACCACACACCGTAAGGACCCCACCAAGCGGAAGCGCCGTAGCCGTAGATGTCAGAGCCGAGAGCGCGGGTAGCCTGAGAAACTTCGAGGAAGGATTCCCAGTTCCATTCGCCGTTGGCAGCCAGTTCACGGGGATCTGGAGCGCCAGCTTCAGCGATCAAGTCAAGGTTGAGGTACAAAGCGAAGGTGGACACGTCGCGAGGAAGACCCCAAACCGCACCAGAGCCGTCGCCGGAAGCGCCGGTTTCAGGGTTGTAGGTCAGGTGGTACATCGGACCTTCGTAGAAGTTCGCGGCGGTGTAACCTTCGGTCGCGGCAGCGAGGTCGGCAGCATTGAGGATCAAACCGCGGGTGGCGAAATCAGCCACATCGGTTCCGGGGATCCAGAACACATCGGGAGCGGTGCCAGCGGCAATTTCAGCGCGGAGCTGATCTTGATAGTTCGCACCTTCAGAACCACCGGGTTCGTAGGTGAGGGTGATGCCGTCGAGTTCACCATCGAGGTCGGTGCTGATCTGGCTGTAAACGTCAATTTCTTCCTGGTTATCTGGGCGGGTGCGCCAGCGGATGGAAACTTCATCACCAGAGGCTTCTTCAGTGGCAGCCACTTCGGTCGCAGCTTCGGTGGCGGCTTCAGTTGCAGCGGGTTCTTCAGCAGGGGCTTCGGTCGCAGCTGGAGCACCACAGGCTGCCAGTACGAAGGATGCGATCACAAGCAAGCCCATGATCTTCAAAAGCAAGTTCTGTTTCATTTATTCTTCTCCTTGGAAATGGACGAACAATATAGCGAACAAGCTGGTCTTACATTGGCGTATTACGGTACCTAACCACCTCCTTTGATGGTGGACTGACGTACAACCAGCTGAGCTGGCAATTTGAGAACTGTTTGCTCAACGGTCTTGTTTTGAATAATGTCCATCAACTTGCGGATGGCTTCCTGCCCAATGAGGGGCATATCCTGCCGCATGGTCGTCAGAGGCGGGTCGAAATAGGAAGATAAAGGCATATCGTCTACGCCAATGACAGAGAGCTGATCCGGCACATTCAGGTTTGCATCCCGAGCGGCACGCATCACACCCATAGCCATGCGGTCATTCTGGGCAAAGACAGCCGTCGGCAGATTTCCCTTTTTCACAAAATCCACCAGAGCATCACTGCCAGAAGAAGCCGACCAATCCCCTTCAAAGACCAATGCCTGATCGAAAGGAATGTTCGCCTCTTTCAACGCATGGCGATAACCTTCCAAACGGTCTTGCGAACAATCTTCTTCCATGGGTCCCGTCACCAACGCAATGCGTTTGTGACCCAGCGAGATCAAATGCTGTGTGGCTTCGTATGCAACCTTCTCATCGTCCAATGAAATGGAGCACACATTCTCATCATGTGAACGAGCACCCACGAACACCACCGGGAAGTTCTTCGGAATGTGTTGATAACGCTCATCCGCATACGGGTTGATGACGATCAACCCATCCACGCGGCGGTGACCCACCAACTCATCCACCAACCCTTGAAACGCCTGCGGGTCTGAAGCCGACGAAGACAACACAAAATAATTGTGCTGGCGAGCTTCCACCTCGGCGCCTTCGATCACGCTGGCAAAGGTGTAGTCTGTCAGGTTGGGGGAAACAATCGCAAGGGTATGGGTCGAACCGCGAGCCATCGAGCGCGCAATGGCGCTGGGGCGGTACCCCAACTCCTCAATCGCCGCCTCAACAATGGCGCGGGTTTCAGGAAGAACATCCTCACTACCGTTGATGACGCGCGAAACGGTCTGATGAGAAACGCCCGCCTGGCGGGCAACATCGCGGATAGTAGGTCGGCTAGGATTCATTTGATATAATGTGACCGGTCACATGAACGGTAACATGAGTCTACAAAAAAATAACCCCTTTGTCAAGTAGGCAGTTCAAAATTGAGGCAAATTGATGGTGAAAATTAAGAACCTCCCGCCAAAAATTCAAGTTTCCACCCCGCATTACACTTGGGAGTGGAACACAGACACCGACCTCATTTGCCTACACGACAAAAATCAGCGCCTCATTTCTCGCGCCCAACATCGCCCCCTTCCCATCACCTCACCCACCCAACTGGATCTTTCAGAGTCCACCTACGAAATTCGGGATACCCAACTCCGCATCACCTATCGTGGACAAAACCCCGCCTCTTCCTTAACCGTGATCTGGTCTTTCCACCCAGACTTTATCTCCCTCGAACCGTTCCTCCTCATCCTCCCCACAGACATAGACCTCGTCCACATCGTTTACTTCCCCGTCATTGAAGGTGACTCGTACAAGCCGTCCATGTACAGCCATTACGCAGTCGTCCCCGGTCTGACCATGAGCACCAACATCAGCCCCATCGTGGATTTGCACTCGCGCCTCAACACTACCGCCGTGCTCGGCTCCGGCGCCATGCGCGGACCTGGTCTCACTCAACAATGGGGCTTGCCCGCTCATTACTTCTGCACCTTCAACACCTCAGACCGCTGGAATGCCATCGGCGCGAAAGCTGAACAAAGCGAAGCCGCCTGTTGGGGGCTTGCCGCATTACCGCAAGGCGACTTCCGCTTGGAGATTCGCGAAATAGGCATCAGCCCCATCCTCAACCTGCGCGCCGATCTATGGAAGCACAAGCTCGATACATTTGGCTTTCACTTCCTCATCACTTTCGGCGAAAATTATCATGAAGCCATTTGCAAGTATTACCAAGTCTTACAGCGCGAGAAGTTCATCGCACCCAAAAAGCATTCGCCCAAAAAACAAGAAATTCTGCTCGCGCCGCAATACAACACTTGGGGTGTGGAGTCTGCTCTCGCTCTGCCTCCTGAGCAATTGACCGAAGACCTCGTCCGCGATATTTTCGGCAAATTCAAAGCCTCTGGCATGCAAGCCAAAACCTTCGTTATCGACGACAAATGGGAAGGCGTGTATGGCGAACTCAAACATGACTCTGAACGCTTCCCTAATTTTGAAAGCCTGCTCAACGACATCCGCGCACAAGGTTACAACATCGGCTTGTGGGCAGCATTTCTGCGCTGTCAAAACCCCGCCGCGCTCGGCTTGGATGAGTCGCATCTCATTCAAACGCACGAAGGCAAACCGCTCTGGTTAGACCATCAAACGTCCCGCTACGGCATCTTCGACATGACCCAACCCAAAGTGCAGGAAGTGTTACGTCAGCGCGCCAAAGACTTCATCCACCGCTACAAACCCGACCTGATCAAATTCGACTTTGGCTATGAGCTGCCCTCGCTCGATATCGCCGCTCCGCAAGATATGACCTTTGCTGGTGAACGCTTGCTGCAAAAAGGTTTGGAAGTCATCGTTGGCGCAATGAAAGAAGAGAACCCAGACCTCGTCATCATGTACTACGGTCTCTCGCCCCTGCTCATTGATTACTACGACCTGCACAGCCCCGACGACCTTGTCTACTGCGTTGGCGATTACGACCTTGAGACCAATCGTCGCATCTTCTTCAGCAGTCCGTGCGGTGAACTCGGCATGCCCACTTACAGTTCCTCCGGCTACGACTGGGACTCCGCAATCGACATCTGGTTCGACTCGGTCGCTTCGGGCAGCCTTGGCTCACTGCATTGCTTCGACGGCGACGAGAACGGGGAAAAACCGTCCGCGAAGCATAGTGCCAAATTTAACGGGATCAACTCCCTCGTTAGGAAAGAGTCGCACTTCACCACCAAGCCAATCCACGCGAAATGGCAGGGTGGTCTGCGCGCGGGCTTTAGTCCATCTTGGGAGCGCATCGAAAACGGTAAGACGGTTCTGCTGGCACTACGCACCCATCAATTCGACGGCAAGCCGGCACCAAACAGCTATAAAGATGTTATTGCATTCGACATGATGATGGTGATCGCCGCGCTCGATGATGAAAACATTGGTGCGTCGAGTCATATTGGCATTGTGCCATTCGGTGACGGACAATGCACGTTCAAGAACATCCATCGCCGCGCAAACCTCATCGAACATCATCTCAACGGAAAACGAAATGAGTCGCATCTTACGTTTACCGACCAACTCACACTCAAACTTGTTCAACACGAAACCCTTGAATGGGTTGAAATTATTTTCGAAAAGGAATGACCATGCTTAACAATCCTCATCGCCGTTACAACGCCCTGACGGGTGAATGGGTACTCGTATCACCGCATCGCGCTAAACGCCCGTGGCTTGGGCAGGTTGAAAAACTCGCAGTCGACTCTCTGCCGCAGTACGACCCCACTTGTTATCTCTGTCCGCGCAACGAACGAGCAGGCGGAGTTTTCAACCCCGATTACACCGGCACCTATGTTTTCAACAATGACTTTGCTGCGTTACTACCTGATACACCGGATGACACTTCGACTTCGCTCAGTGCGTCCGCCTCTTCTCACCCTTTGCTTGTTTCTGCTCCCGAGCAGGGACAATGTCTGGTAGTTTGTTTCTCGCCCCGCCACGACCTGACCTTACCCGAACTTGACCTGCCTGCCATCGAAAATGTGCTTAACACATGGTCAAGTGAATCTGCCAAACTGATGGAGTTGGATTACATCCACTATGTGCAAGTCTTTGAAAACAAAGGTGCGATGATGGGCTGCTCGAACCCGCATCCGCACAGCCAGATCTGGTCACAGTCGCAATTGCCGAATGAGATCGTCAAGGAACTTGCCACGCAGAAGGAATACTTTGCCAAGAACGGACGTCCGCTTTTGCTGGATTATGTGCAAGAGGAACACAAACAAAAAGACCGCATCTTATTTGCTAATGATCACTTCACAGCGATGGTTCCGTTCTGGGCAGTATGGCCGTTTGAAGTGCTGGTCACCGCCCATAGACCGACAGCTTATATGAAAGACTTAACCGCTAGCGAAGTCTCTGCCTTGGCAGAAGTCTTCAAGCAAGTCACCACCCGCTACGACAATCTCTTCGAAATTTCCTTCCCTTACTCCATGGGTTTTCACCAAGCCCCCGCGGACAATCAACCTCATCCCGAATGGGTGCTGCATGCACATTTCTATCCGCCCTTGCTGCGCTCCGCCACGGTCCGCAAGTTCATGGTCGGGTATGAAATGCTCGGCATGCCACAAAGAGACATCACCCCCGAAACCGCCGCAGAACGATTAAGGGCTACAGCGGCTGTGCATTACAAATCAAAATAACAGCAAAACACCAAGCTAATCTCCACGCCCCTTATACGAACGGATGGCAGTGACCTTGCCCTGAGGGTTGAAGGTCACCACATCCACCACATACAGGTCGATCTTTCCATCTACAACAATGTGAAGTTCTCCAGCAACAGTGTCCGCATTTTCATAGAGCGCCAAGATGTTGATTGCTATGCTCTCAGCTTCAGCAAAATTCTTGGCAGTTTCCCGCAAGGCTTCCGCTTTGCCAAACACCGATATGTTCCAGTCGCGCAAGTGAACTTCCTCAGCAAGCATGTCGGAAATCGATTCAAGGTTTTTGTCGGCATAGTGGCGCAAGTAGGAACGGAAAAGGTCGATGTAGGTCATTAGGTCTCCTGAACCCGAATGATAACCTTTCCCGAAGCATGTCCCGCGCCAACATGGCGAACTGCTTCCGCTGTGTCTTTAAGTGAATACGTTCTGTCAATCACCGGTTTAACCTTCCCCGCCTCGATCAACTCTTTGACAAAGGCAAGATCATCCGCAGACGGTGACGCGAACAGATTTATTACTGTCTGTCCACCGCGCCGCGAAACGAAGGGCCCTTTCACGATTGCCTCAAAAAGTTGACCACCATCACCGCCCGCCATAACGTACGTCCCCATCGGGGTGAGTACGCGAAGATACTCTGCCAATGGGCGGTAACCATTCACAGCCAAGATCAAATCATACGCTTGACCATTACGGGTGAAATCTTCGCGGGTGTAATCAACGACATGATCTGCACCAAGCGTGTGGAGAGTTTCCAACTTTTTTGTGCTGGATATGGCTGTGACTTCCGCCCCAAGGGCTTTGGCAATTTGGACAGCAAACGTCCCCACGCCTCCAGACGCACCGACAATTGCCACTCGGTCCCCGGGCTTTATGTTTCCCTTTCGCAATCCCTGCAATGCAGTGACCGCTGCCATCGGCACTGCCGCCGTCTGTTCATAGTTCAGGTTGGCAGGCTTCTTCACCAACACAGATTCTCTTGCGCAGGCATATTCGGCAAACCCGCCAAAGGCTGTGGAGATGTCACCAAAGACTTCATCGCCCACTTTGAAACGGGTGACGTTTTTACCCACCGCTTCCACTCGCCCAGCAATGTCTGCGCCCATGATTTTGTTATTCGGCTTGAACAAGCCAAAGCCCATCAGGCGTGGAAATGGTCCGCTCAGCAGGCGGCAATCAGCAGAGTTGACCGAAACAGTGTACACCTTGACCAGCACCTGGTCATCTTTTGGTTTGGGCATGGCAACCTCCGCCAGTTTCAAATGTTCGGGTCCGCCGTATTGGGTTAAGACAATTGCTTTCATTTCATATTTCCTTTTTTTATAGAGGTTAATTTTCGCTGTTCGACCACTTCAACGCATTCCAGAAAATGAACAGCAAGCAGAGCACTTCCACCGAAGCAAGAAAGATATAGTGCGGATATAACGTGCCGCCGCCGATGATGTAGAGGATGTAAAGCGGGCTGACGATCAGGTTCGCCCAGCGGTTGACGCCGCGCTCCAAGAAGCGGGAAAGGAAGATCATAGCGATGCCAACCGTCCCCATCACCGCGCCGAAAAGCATTAACTGCGGAATAGAAGCGCCGGTGATGGCTGAAGTCTGCGCCAGTTCCTCTGCGATACCAGGGATGAACAGTGAGAGGATATCCGCTTTGAGCAGGCAGAACATGACCACGATCCACAAAGTGGAGAGGATGACTTTCTTATCGAACTTTTTGATCGTATTCATTTTCTTTCTCCTTTTGAATGACTGAATTTGTCTTATTACGATTTACTCTTACCGCCTTTGAACAAAAGCCAAAAGCAGAGTGAAAGTTCGCCAAGAATGCCGGGAACAGCGACAAAAATGAGGAAGACGGTTGAATAATCTGCATAATTTGCCATGAGGAATTGGGCGAAGCTATCGGCGGTGTAGCCAAACGCAGCAAGGATCAACATCGCGCCGATCCATTTTGGCGCATACCCCGAGCGGACAATGAGATAGCCCAGCACGAACAGATGCACACCGAAGAAGACAAGGCTAAACGTCCAAGCGGCGTCGAAGTTGCTAAAGTACTGCATCACTTGAGATTGCAGTTGAGCTGATTCGAACATGCCCATCAATGAAGCATCGCTCAACAACCGCAAAATGAAGACCAGGCTAAATAATGCTGCGCCAAAGATCGCGGTGTAGACCAGTCTCAGCCAGCCTGCCAATGCAGAGAGATGCTTGTCCGCAGGCGCAAAGAAGATGTACAGTCCCCAAGCGGCAAGGACATCACAGATCAGCACAACCAGAAAAGCGCCAATACCAAAGCGGAAGAGTGGCAAGTTTGCAAGAACATTGTCAACCGTAGCCGCCCCGTCATTAGGGACGAGCATCCCCTCCACCACGTTGAAGTTGGCGAACATGGCGGCGAAGAACATAACCAGCAGGCTAAATCCTGCCACTAATGCAGCGCTGCGCGGGGAAATATCATTCTTGATTTCGTTATTGTTCATTCTCAATTCCTGTGTAAATCAAAATTATTCGTTCTCGGTATTGCGCCAATTCCAAGCTAGCCAAACGATCGCGGCAGTGGTGGAAATCTCAATGATGCTGAAAAACAGGTAGTACATCGACGGCTTATCGAAAAGTAATGTTGCAGTTTGAACAGCAGTGGTGATGATGCCTGCAATGATGTTCAAAAAACGATTCGCCTTATACGGTGTGATTCTGGAGATCAGCACCATGGATATGGAAATCTCCATCAAGATACCTGCCGCAAGCAAAAAGCCCTCATTGATCTCCATGCCACCGACATTTCCGGCAAGATACTGTTTCAACAATGAAGAATCCATCAGCGAAGCGACATCGCAGTAGAGATAATTCAGCACAGCAAATATCCACAGCGTGGAGAGCAGCATCTTTCTATTCATGGTGGTGGTTTTGTTACTTGTATTCATTATTTCTTCTCCTGTTCTTGAGTGATTTTTATTATTCGTTGACATGGTCACCGAAACGAGCGGTAGACCGAGATCACGCACCCGGCGTAGGATTCCGTACAGGGCGGGCTGATCAGGTACAGGTCCAGAAAGAAGCGTGGTGCCATCTTCTTCCTGGGTCACGGTCCAGCCATCGAACCAGTCCTGCCAGCCGTCATCCAAATGCCCTTCGATCCGAATTTCGTAAAAGTGGTTCATCATCAACACGCGCGAATATACCGGCAGGGAGGTACTGTCGTTTAGGACCAAAAGTATTGTTTTGAGTATTGTTTGGGATTAAAAAGCGTTCACCACGGAGCGCACTGGGTACACAGAGAAAAGCTCAAAATCTCTGTGATCTTTGTGTTCTCTGTGGTGAATCTTGTTACAGTAAACCTAGTTCGCGGGCGCGCGCCACGGCTTCGGTGCGGCTCTTGGCTTGCAGCTTGGCGAAGATGCGCAGGTTGTGTCCCTTGACCGTGCTCAACGCCACCACAAGTTTTTGCGTGATCTCCTGATTGGAAAGCCCCTGCGCGATGAGGCGCAGCACTTCAAGCTCGCGCTCGCTCAATGG
>Ga0209066_10004459_pt1 | contig 15243 bp, 19 predicted proteins | sample All_14_2_FD_187198 | JGI IMG/M metagenome (GOLD analysis project Ga0209066, IMG submission 187198) | Freshwater microbial communities in response to fracking from Pennsylvania, USA - Allegheny Zone_MetaG_DW_15 (SPAdes) (version 2) ...
GTAATAAAATGACAAAACCAATTGATGTAAAGAACCTGAGTGCCGACGATCGTAAGGCGCTGATGGAGGAGCTGGCAGCTGAGCAAGTAGCAGCTGAGCAGCGTGTGAAAAACGAGCGTGAGAGCTATAAGCAGCTGGTTGACGCCACGGTGCGTGAATCGTTTGCACCGCTCACCGAGCTGTCGCAGGTAATTCGTGACACGAAGGACCTTATTTTCTCTAATTTTGAAACAGTTGTTGCGCTTAAATCTGAACTTTTTGGGGTTAAGGACAACCAGCAGAGCCACACATTCACTACCGAAGACGGCACCATTTCTATTAAAATGGGTCACCGTGTGGTTGAGAACTTCGACGATACCCTTACTGCGGGTATTGAAAAAGTGAAAAATTACCTGGGCACTCTTGCCAGGGATACCGAATCGGCCGCTTTGGTTGAAACAATTATGGATTTGCTGAAAAAAGATGCTAAGGGTAACCTTAAGGCCTCCCGTGTTCTGGAGCTGGAGAAGCTTGCCGCTCGGGTACAAAATGCCGAATTTTCGGACGGCATCCGGATAATTCGCGAAAGTTACCGTCCGCTTAAGAGCTGCAAGTTTATTGAAGTCCGATTTAAGGATGACAATGGCAATGAGCATAGCTTGCCACTTTCGATATCGGCATTTGATTGATTAACCGTGTAATTCATATTTTATGAAAAGTATTTTTTTAGTAGATGTAAGGTACGACGCCATTGGCCCATCGGGAGAACGCGGTGTAGTAAGTGAGCAACATATGGTTGACGCATTAAGTCACACGGAAGCTGAGCAGCGTATTATTGAGGAACTAAAACCATTTATCAACGGCGAATTCGTGGTAGTCAATATTAAGCGGGCACGAATAAGCGAAATATTTCCGGATGAGTATGGCGATAAATGGTTCCGCTACAAGGTGAACTTTGTGACTTTTGACGAAGACAAGGGAGTTGAAAGGCGTTCGGCGGTTACTATGATGGTACAGTCGGAAAACATTGAAGAGTCAATAAATAACCTTAAAAAAGGTATGAATGGAACTATGGCAGACTGGGAGATTGCCCAGGTAACAGAAACAAAGATTTGTGATTTTTTTAAATTTAGTAAGGATGGGACTGATAGTATTTAACAAACTGAATTGCGCTGAAAGCTTATCACGTAAGCCTAAGCTGGCCAAAGTACGGGTATCGAAAACTTTGGGTATAGTGTACCTCAATTCGACCGCTATGGATATACTGGGAATGAAGCCTGGCGAGTACGTTGAATTTTTGTTTGACGACTCAAAGCCAGTAAGCTGGTATATTTCAAAGTCGGACAGCGAAAAGGGTCTTGTAATCGCAAAAAACAGCGCTTCGGGCAAGGTAAACAACAAGAAGGTTGCCCTCTCAATTCATGACACCTATCTTCCGGGAGTTGACGCACCGGTATATCAACTGGCCGCATCTTCTACAATGTTAAGTGTTGATTATCCGCAGGCGTGGTGCATCTTAAATAAGATTATTGTAGATGAGCGGTAAAGCAGCTATTTATCCGGACGAACACCAGGCGGCAAAGGAGGCCGACGCGTTTTTTGCCGCCCTGGTGGTACCGGATAACTGGAAGTGCAGAGGACCAAACAATATTCGACAAACGATTGATGATGGAAGCGTATGGACGGTTAGTAGAGGACTGATTTTTCGGGATATGAACACATCGGGCTTTGAAATTAGAGATTATAAAATAGTGGTTCTGTCGGCATCGGGCAGAGGCGCCATATGCGAAAAAACAATTGATGAAGATCGAAAGACGCACTATAAAACGGTGATATCAAATAAAACGGTAACCGGCATAAACGAATATATTGAGCAAAATTACATTAAATGAAAAAAATTATCGCGATAGACTTCGACGGAACAATTGTAGAAGACCGTTATCCGGCTATTGGGCCGCTGAAGCCAGGGGCAAAAAGCGTAATAAACTGGCTTTATGAAACCGGGTTTAAAGTAATAATCTGGACATCACGCGCTGGTGGTCCACTCGCGGACGCCTTGCAGTTTTTGAGCGATAACGGAATAAAGTATCACCATGTAAACGAGAGCTGTCCCGACAATATTGCTCAATATGGAGGCATGGATACCCGAAAGATTTTTGCGGATATATATATTGATGACAAGGGACTGGCCCCCCTTCCGGACGACTGGTATACGATTGCAGGAATTATAACTGATAAATTAAAAATTCACTATGTCGAACGCACGAATTAATATGCTAAAGCGTGCTAAGCTTGTGCAGGAAATGACAGCTGAGCACTACGAGCCGGGTCGCCATGACAGGTGCAAGCGCTGGGTATATCTTCACGTTGTTTGCAAGGTTTACCCAATGTCAGAAAGGACATTTTTTCGTTATTTGGCTATGGATACAGAAAGCGTAGAAAAGCCTGTTAAATATGAGGATAAACGACAATTAAAACTGTTTTAAAATGGTATATAAAATAAGTGTTACTTTCAGCCTTAAGACAGGCAATACAGTTGTGAGATACAAGTCGGACGGGCTGTATATTCAGGGTGAAGAGCCGCTATCAAAAGAGTTGCTTATTGAGCAGGCAAAACAGAAGACGCTGGCGATCATAACAAGGCTTTACCCTTCAGCGTACTTAAATTCGGGATTAAAAGTTTCAATAAAGCAAATGCACGTAAATTTTTTAATATGAAATGGGAAAGAGAATTTGTTGATATGACAGGATATAGGACTCAGGTGCTGAGACTTGAACAGTCTGAGTTGGCTGTTCTGCAAAAAGTTTTATTGCCACATCTAAAAAAAACACGCGCTAAGTATGAAAAATACAGAGCTATACATGATTCAGGAGAAGCCACAGAAAAAGAGGATGATATGTTTTTTGAAGCAATGGATGAATTGAGTGTTTTAGAAAGTTTTTGTAAACAATAATTGAAATATATATGCATAACTTATCAAATAGCTCTGATGTTTACTGCGGATTGTCGGAAGCTGAATATTTAGAACGTGAAAGGCTTCTTAGATTGCAAAAAATCAGAACCCGCTGGTTTAGTAAACAGGAATTTGCCAGGCTAAAAGAGCTAAGCTGTAAAATGTTTGCATGTGCAGGCTGGGTTGATAGGGAATGATATAATTTTAATGTTAGGTAATTACGATTGATATATGAAAGCTTATTATTCAGAAACATCGGTTCATTATACCGACACAGACAATTTCAAGGATTCAGAAGATTATACAGCTATTATCGAAGCAAAAAACAAAAAAGAAGCGAAAGAACAGGCAAAAGAAAACGCCTTGTCTGAGTTTAATCAGAATTTTCAAGACGGAACTTTAACCGTATGTGAAATAGTCGTTGATAGTATTTATGAAACTTCATCCGACGCTCGCTGTTCTTGATCTTTTGTTACAATGAAACATAACGCTTAAGGGTGTGAAATGTGCCCGAGATTGAAACTAATTCTATCATTAACTTAATAACTACAATTGAAATGAAAACTAACGAAAACGCTGGCAACGGGCATAGTTTACACCCTATGTTAGCAAACGGCTTTCTTAATCAGATGGCTAAAGAATTACACCAGAAAGCAAAGAATAAAGGTTTTTGGGATGAACCCCGAGAAATTGGAACACTTCTAATGCTTATTGTAAGCGAACTTGCAGAGGCATTGGAAGCAGATAGAAACGGCAAGCATACCGATATGAATTTGTATGAGCGAGAAATCGTTAATGGCGACTATACTGCGTTCCAGATTCAAATTAAAGACACATTTGAAGATGAAATAGCAGATACTTTTATAAGGTTATTCGACCTTGTAGGCTATCTTAATCTCGATATAGAAAAGCATATCCGATTGAAGATGGAATACAATCAGGAGAGGGAGTACCGACACGGCAAGGCTTATTAAGCTGTTTGCTAACGTTAAAAATATGAAATGTACGGGATTAAAAGCGGTATCCTATCCCGATACACGACACTTAATTAAAGGTAGTACCGTTCAAATACGCACTGACACCCGTATATTTTATATTTAGTGTTAGGGTGCGTTTATTCTTAAAATTATGAAACTTAAAGATTTAAAAAGAATGCTCGACAAAATGAGCAAGGAACAACTAAACAAAGAATTGATAGTGGTTGCACAGGAAAAATCATTATCTGGTTATGGGGAAGCTCACAAAGCTAAATGTGCTTATATATGGGATGGTGGTGACGACCCTTGCCCATTAAGAACTTTATCAGATTTGAAAGAAGAATACGACAAAGAAGAAATCGAAGGCATGGAATGGATTTTAGAACGTGGTGATTTCTATATCGAGCTTCCTTAAATGCACCCTAACACCGATATATATGTAACTGGTTGCATATATATTTCTGTTATAAAAAATATATATACATGCCTTGGGCGGCTTCATAAAACCCAAATAAAACAAAAATGACAAAAGTAAGAGCAAAGTTTGTATGTACAAACGTAATGGATCAGGCCACAAATGAGCAAAAAGTTGTATCGTTTTCCCCGGTTGTTTCTGGTAGCGAAGAAAACCAATCATTTGCAAAATACACACCTGCCGGAGTTTTAGTTTTAAATATCAGTTATGGAACCGCGGCATCTGAGGTTTTCGTTGAAGGCGAAAGCTACTATGTTGACATTACACCGGTTAATTAAATCTATATTATAACATTTAAATTTAGAGAAGTATGAAATTTTATTATGACGAAAGTTCGAAGTTGTGGGCAATTGGTGATAAGCTTGAACACCGGCCACAGTTTTCATTTGTGCCCATGGATGGGGGCAAGGTTACTATTATAGCAAACGGCAGGGTAGTAGCGGTAGACGTAGCGGTTAATACGCTTAAAAGAAGCAATGGCACAACATATACCGACCTTGCAACAATGCTTGCTGAGGTAAGTCCTTTTTTTGACTTGGGCCTAGGCGCCGGGCCCGCTGAAGAGGGCGCTGTGTTGTATGGTGTTGAACGATTAAGAAATAGCGCCGATCCTGCTTTTATTGCAATTGGAACACCGGACCAGCATTACACGCTTCCGATTCACAATCAACGAAAGATATGTAAAGTAAATTCATCACGCCAGGTAACAGGCTATCTTTTTCAGGGAAATATAAATTTCAACGAAAATGGTACAGCGTCGGTTCTTGATGGCTCGGATGGCCAGGATGTGGCTGTATATTGCCCTGCAATGTATGCCGTTCTGGATGGCTCCGGCAGCTCGGGACTGTATGAGCGGTGGATTTTTGGCGATAAGCCATTTGTGTACGATGGCGATGTAGCTATTGAAATTAAAGCATTTGTTCAGAGTGCCGATAATGCGACACTTGAAAGCGGTGTTAACAAGCTGCGTTGTGTTAGAAGCACAGCAGCTAACCTTGCCGGTTCCGGCTCGCTGGCTACTGCAGGCGGACTTGAGTATCCCCGGACTAGCATATCCCGTTACAACATGGAGGTGTATGCAGGCAATAAGGGCGATAAATGGAAAGGTACATACTATCGCGATCACCTTGTTGAGGCCGCTTACATGTATATTGAGTATAAAACAAAAAACCTGAAGTCTATTTTTGGAACACTTGGATCAGGGTGGACGTCCGGCAACTGGACAGCATATAATGGTAGTAATCCGGTTCTTAAAGTATTAGAGGCTCACCTTAGCTTGTCAGGTCGTTCGGATATACTTAGCAAAGGGCATCTTACAGGCACTTTTGAAAAAACATTTAATTTCGATAATGCAGGTACACCGGTAACTTACACAACTCGATTTGGATGCTACCGCGGTAAAATACTACGTAACGGCATATGGAACCACATCTGCGGGATTGAGTATGAAATACAGTCTGAAGCCGATGGTGGCCTGTCAAAGGTATATATTCAAAACAATCCCGACCTGATTGATTCCAACCGCTCCGACTCGAGCTTCAACTTTAAAAACACATATACATACGTTGGTAATGCGTCGCGGGTGGACGGATGGAGCAAAACGTCTATTGTCAAGGCTCAGCAGGCGGCAACAGTTGGTGGTGGTGAGACTACATACGATTGTAAATACCACTGGACTAACATACCAGCCTCGGGGACTTCGCGTCGGTGTGTTCTTGAGGGCGGCTCCCTGAACGACGGTTCGTCTGTCGCTTTCGGTTCGTCGTACTCGGCCCTCGCCCCGTCGCTCGCGGCCGCGTACTTCGGCGTCGGCTTCCGTGCTGACGTGGCCGGATAAGTCGAAGGCTCCGCGTAAGCGGTCGAAACCTAAGCCGCAGTCGTGCGGCATAAAAATTAGGCGGCTCACCCCTGCGTCGGTGTGTTCTTGAGGGCGGCAACCTGAACAACGGTTCGAATGTCGCTTTCGGTTCGTCGAACTCGAACAACGCCCCGTCGAACGCGAACTCGAACATCGGCGTCGGCTAACGTACCTTTCCCCTGGGGTGGGAGCCTCAGCCGTTAGCGCTGAAAAATGACAAACAAAAATGATTATTAGTAGCAATATGCGAAAGTTAAAATTAGCGTCGGCACGGATATGAAAAGAATAGGTGGTTTAAAGGAAGTATTCCTATCATACGAAAATTTTGATCGTGCTGAACAAATAGTAAGAAAGGGCAAAAGCAGTTCACGTGGCGTCGTGAACTTTGATAAAAAGTATCCAACAAAGGAATTGCGTGAGGCCGCATTAAGGTCGCTGATAAAAGAGGTAGAATCAATGAAGTTTCAGTCAACCCCTCCGGTAACGTTTCCACGCGAAACGTCCGGAGGGAAAACGCGAAACATATCTGTTATACCTTATTTCCCGGATATTGTTCTTCAGCAGGCGGTTTTAAATGTGATTAAAACACGGCTTAAAAAGCACTTAACACACGATGTTTATAGCTTTGACCAAGGGGTACATTTATTGTGTCGCAGGTTGCAGCGAACAATACATGGGTGGCCCGAAGATGAGCCCCTTTATGCCCTGAAGCTTGACGTGAGAAAGTTTTACGAAACGATTGATCCCGACATACTCAAATACGTAATAAGGCGTCTTATCAAAGATATATACGTTCTTTACATAATTGAAAATATAATTGATGTACATCGGGGGTTAACGATCGGAATGTTTCTTTCTCAGCTGTTTTCAAGTATATTCCTGTCGGTATTTGATCATGAGGTTAAAGAGGAACTTGGGGCTAAGTACTACTATCGGTACGCCGATGATATGCTGGCACTTTCATCCTCTAAAAAGGATCTTCATGAGCTGCTTTATCGGATGCGTAACAGGCTGTTTTACGACTACGGGCTAGAACTTAAATACTGGCAGGTGTTTGACGTTGAAACCAGGCCGATTGATTATGTTGGATACGTGTTCCACAGCACTCACACACAGGTGAGAAAGCGGACTAAACAAAACTTTGCCCGGAGGCGGCACAATCGCAAGTCGGTTGCTTCGTATCTTGGTATAATGAAATGGTGTAATTCAAGAAATTTAATTTATAAAATTTTGGAGGAAAATAATAATGCAAAAAAATGTACAGATAAGTGAGAATGTTTTTGTTCAAGACCTGGGAACCGGGTTTTCGTATGTGAATTTTTGCCGAACCGCTGTGGTGCCTGACAATGCGCCTGAAGACGAAGAAGTGCTAGAGTATTATGCGGAGGAACAGTACCGGGTGCCCAACCCTGCTGACTACCCTACTATTGTCAATACAGTAGTTAAAGAAAACTATCCTCATGGAGCCGATGAGGCGGCATTACGAAAAGGTATCGTGAATGCGCAGGATGCCGACTTTGTTGAGTTTAATAACTTCGTCGAACAGGTAAAGTTAAAGTGTAAGAATGAAGGCATTTGCTGAGCTAGGCGTAAAGCTTGAACGGCGGTTCGAGGGAGAGCGTATAAAAATTGAAAAGATAGAAGGTGACCCTGTTGTTGTGCTTGATTTTGAAATAAGACAGTCGAAGCTAAAGCGCGAAAACGACCCGCATTGGGATGGCTCACGAGGTGAATGTATTTACCTTCAGATTGAGCTTAACGGACAAAAAAGAGTGCTGTGGGGTAATTATAAGTTTCTTATCGAACAATTAAAACAGGTGCCCATCGAGGCTCTACCGTTTAAAGCAACTATTGTAAATGAGCATGGATACATGTTCAAATAAATAAAAAAGCCCGGTTAATCGCCGGGCTTTTTTATTTGAATTAGATGAAAGAATAATTGATTTACAAAATATACCAGGTGCCTCCTACCATCTTTTGGGGGTTACTTTGCCCGTTAATAAAGCGTAGTCTATATTTCCCCAACGGCCTTCGAAGCCATAGTTGCTCTTAAAATAAATATATTTATCAGTGTTCCAGAACGAATAGAACCCATCACTCCCAATTTTTGTTTGATAGTTGTAACCTGCAGCATAAATTGTCGATCCAAGTTCTCCGGTAATGCTTGCGTAGTTAGTGTAGCTTTCGCCAATTGGTATAACGGCCATTGCTCTGGCCCTTATAATGTATGTTCCGGCCGGCAAGTTAACTATAAATAATTGGTTTGTGATCGTTCCGTTTCCAGATTGTTGATAAACTGAAGTGCCATTGGGCAAAAGAACATTAATAGTCCATCGCCTGTCAGAGTAGTCAGCAGACAACTCAGGTTCGCATGAAGCTCTAAACCTCAGTTGTGAGTCTACTGTGATAGTTATTTCCTGGCTTTCAGCCGTAGCCGTTTCATTATACCCGGTATCGCTCCAGCTTGATATGTAGCTAATTCCGACCGAAGTAGGTGTTACGAGCTGTGCTAATGTTTCAACAGGAGACTCACTAAATGCCATTGTTGCAGATTTTAGAGAATTCTCATAGATGTCTAAACCGCCAATTTTCCCAGCTAATGCTTCAATGATACCAGCAAAATATGTGTTGCCATTTTCATCCCATGCCACCTTTCCAAAAGCTCTATGTCCAGCCCCGTTTTTCTTATCCATTGCCCCCGTAGACATGTCAGACCTGAAAGGCTTTGCCGAGTCAGCAATTGCCGCATCATAAGTCCCCCCTGCCCAACTGCTTATATTGTCTAAAGTTAGTCCGGACAGCCCGGCGGTTATAGCCCCGCCCAGATTTTTCATCAGTAACAGATTTGTTATTACCGCTCCCCCAGAAATATCAGTGCTGCCGGCAATTGCTTTTGCCAGATAATCAGTAGCCATTTTGTATGCTGTTGGCTTGTTGCCTCGTTGAACCATGAATTCTTTAACCTCAATTTCGCAATACACAGATGTGTGTATGTCGGCGAAGTTATAAATTAGTTCGCTGTAATTGTTTACATTTACAACCCCCTGAACTTTTTGCCAGTCAGTTGTTGCCGTAATAGAAGCCGCTACCGAATCACAGATATCGATTATAACAGCAGCACTACCAGATTTTACTCGAATATAGCATGTTACTGAATGATATCCATTTTGTTTTACCACGTTACTAATACGAGCCTCAGTCAGATGGCCACCGTCAGAACTTAATATATCGAAGCCGTTATTTAACTCGTTAATCGAAAGCCCTGGAGTTGATCCGCCTGTGCTGCTGATAGAAATTGTATTTGTACCATCATAATTATTTTCGCCACCAATTTGCAAATTATTAATTGAACTGTCAGTGTAATCATAAGCGCCATTTATGTCACCTCTAACATCTTCTTGCGAAGGCGACCAGTCGGTTGCCATTGTCCCATATTCAATCTTTACCTTTTTATAATCAATAGGAGCTGATGGTAACGAGCTTATCAGAATGAGGTACCCGGCGCCGGCAGCAGTGTATTTTCTAGTACTAATTTGGGTCCACACGCCCGGCTCCACACTTGTTATTTTTAGCGAGTCTTCAGGATTTCCCTCATGGTACAATGTGACGTTAACAGCAGCGCCTGAGTTATGACGGACGTAAATGCTGGATATGTATTCGTTCGCTGATAAATGTTGATATTGCGCGCCATATACTGATACAATTTTCCCGACATCGGGTGTTGCTCTATAATATGGGTCAGGCTCGCTGGTGATTAGAACAGATGAGCCTGTTCCCTCCAGATTGGCAAAGAAAATTGGATACGCCGATTGCGATAGCAAATTTGTAGCTCCAATTTTTATATTGTCAATTTTTGTCTCAACATAATCCTGAATGGTTTCACCGCTAGTGAACTTAAAGTTCCCACGGAATTCGCCAGTGTTAAGATTAAAATATGTAGCCCCATCGATTGATTGTATAACCCCTGTGCGTATAAAGCCACCATTGATAGTAGTTTGCCCGTAGTTTAGTGATATTCCACGTACGCCGCTTATTGGAGAGTGCAGTACCCCTATTAAAAAATAAAAATAGGTAGGATCGGAGTCTGGCTTTATGGCCGCAGAATTTAGATAAATGGCGCCAGCTGTGCCAGCGCGAAAACAGCGTGCATAAATGTAAAGCGGAATGCTGGTGTTGCCTCCCGTGATGGTTATACTGCCTGCGGATATTGTCCACTCCCGGATCGAGTCTGCTATTGTGAAATGCGTTAGTATGCCAGCGCTCCAATTCAGTGCCTGGCTGTTGCCGGCGTAGTTTGGTTGTAAAAGGCTTGTAAGTTGAAAAAACTGACTTTTAGCACCGGTGCTCAGCATGCTTGTTTCGATGCTTAGGGGCTTTATATTAGTAGGTTCAAAGTAGCCATCAATATCGAAAACAAGTTCTTGCAGCTCTTTTGTGTTTTGATATGCCCTTAAATTGTTTCTGTTTATTCGCTCGTTTGCAATGACAACCGAATTTTCAATATTAGAAACCGAGCCTTCAATTCGCTCAATGCGTGTTGAGCTAACCACGTTTGACAAGTCAAACTGTACATTCCAGAAATCAGTAAGACCTTTTGTAATTTTTTGAATCCTTATTTGTTCATTAATACCCAGGTCTGTATCTACAATGCTTACCGTGTCGCCACACTCAATATTCTGTAAATTCTGGCGAGCGTATATTGTCGAAAAGGTGGCTTTGTAATTTACTTTAGGAGTGCTATTTTCGGTTAAAAACTGCTGCGCTTTGGTCAATAGCTCGGCTTCAGCGGCCTCCTCATACTCCGATGGCATAATTACATCAATCAGCACGTATTTATCGTTTACGGCGGGTTTTATAAGGCTTGTTGGGAACGTAAAATCATTGTTCTCTACGTTAGCGGCAATTACGAACGTTTTTGTCGTGTTGTTGTAAGATTTTATTTCAAAATCGTATCCGGCGCATTGGCCAGTTGTAAAATGAACCTTACCTGGTGTGCCGTCTAACAGGTAATCGTTCACATTAAAATCCAGGGCCGAATCTGAAAATGTAAACTCATTACCTACCGATGTAACAATGCCTGCTCCTCCGGATGACAAACGCGGATATATGTCGTCCCATGTTTTCGCGCGCTCGATAATTCCGTACAGGCTGACGTTGTTTTCAATTTTATTTAGGTAGGCTTCCGGAATTCGTAGCGGGCTATTACCGCCTCTGTAATCTGGCCGTAAATTTTTATTAGAGCCAAATGGATACAACCGGGTAACAATGTCTGAACTGTCGACTGTAGTCCTCTCGATGTCGTAAGCAGTTGAGCCATACTGAAGGGTAACGGCGCGAACGGTGCTAACTTTTTTAAGGTGTACAATTCGGTTGTTAATATGATATTCAGTATCGAATTCGGATGCAAGCCTGGAAAGCACGCTAAGGCAATCTTCGTTTGAAAAAGTAAGTGTTTTGTAATCCGTGTTTTCAATAACACTGCCGGCAGACCATAATACAGAACCAGCAACCCGGTTAAGGTTACTGATCAGTAATGCAATAAACGTATTGGCATTACCGGTCAAAGAAAATTCACCCTGTAATTGGGTGGGCGTATTGTCGAAAAGCATAAACATAGCTTTTGACAGGTCGTACTTGGTTGATTCAAATACAGCGGTGTATTGCCACGATCGGCTACTTAACTTTTTTACCTGTGGCAGTTTGTTAAGCGTCCAGTTTGAGCCTTCGTAGGTAATGTAATCACCCAGCTGAAGCGCCGTAAAGCCAGCTATTTCAAACGACAATGTTATCTTTTCATCGGCCATTACCGACTTTTGTAGGTTACTCGATGGTAAAGGGTTAACCTCAATTACATCAACACCGGCACCGCGTTTAATTAGGATCATAAGTTCTCAATGTAGGGTTTTTTTCAAAAACGGATAATTCGTAAACAGCTGCTATTCTTCCTGAGCGAAGCGAGCCCGGCTTAGAAGTGCATCTCATGCCCTCATATAAAAGATTTACTGTTATTCCCAGGTCCTTTATGTAAAGTGCAAATGTGCCGGGTATAGCCATAGCAGCTATAAAAGCATTATATCGGGACCAGAACTGCACGTATGAGCTTGCTGTAATAAACACGTTTAGTGTGTATCTGTGTGGTTCGTAAGACAGTGGGCTCGTTGTGTCAACCTGCGAACCGTTTGCGTCTATATAGTCGTGCTCAAGCCGCTTGCGCGGTTTAGGAGGCGACATAATGGTGAGATATGAGCCCTTAAGTAATGCAACGCCATACGTAGAGTATAAATCGGCTCCATTTAAAAACCATTTTAATGTCATTTGCTTATCGTTTTAAGAAATTCATTATTTGTTCGCAGCCTTTGCAACCTTCTTTTTTGCCTTGTTTAAAGCAGCTGTCAAAATCAGGGCAAACGCTTTTTATATATGGGTGCTCCTTCAGGTTAAGGAATTCAGCTGTTTTACCAGGATTGTTGGCGAATACAGCATCAACCTCTTCTTCGTATCCGGGGGCCGTGGTAATGTCTTTATCAGTGTTGCGAATCGAACATTCGCAGCCCCACCCCACCGGCGGTGTGTGGGTGTTCCACCATGGGTGTTCTATTGGCAGAATAGTACCAACCCACTGAAGGTGTTCTGGCCGCTTATTTACGGCGGTGCTTTCAATAAACTCGATGTTTGGGTAGAGATCCTTATTTGCTTCAAATCTTTTCCACTTTTCGGCCATCCGGGCCGAGCGCACAGCCATGTTGTATTCGGTTTTGAGCCAGTTGATGTTGTAGTCCTTTTTTATTGAAGTGCCCAGAACCGCTTTTCTGAAGTTGTAGAAGCTTTTCAGATTACCATCACCGTCGATAAGCTGCGAAACAATTTCGTTCTGTTGGGCGTGTGTTTTGAAGGCTGCAAAAATGGCAGCGTTGTAACGGAACTGGTTAATAAACTCCGGATTTGATTTGCCCCAATCGTCGTCGAAGGCCGCTGTTAACCCTTTGTTCAATCCGTTATATGTAATATTAAACAGGCCATCGAGAATAGGAATGTCGTTTATATCAACTCCGGCAAGTTCGTAAAGTTTGCGTATTGCCTCTTCAAAAATTCCATCAATGTCGATGCTGGCTATATAGCTCGTCGATTTGTCGGCTAAGTTCAGACTTTCCATTGCCCGGCTCCCTGTTGTCCGGGCGTTGACGAAAAAACTGAAAAACGAATTCCAGAAGCCTTTTGTGTCGGCAAGCTTAATTTCATCTTTTTCCTCTCCTGGCTTTTCTTCACCATCCTTGTCTTCCTCATTAACCGACTTAACCGGGGCGGCGGCGCGTGCCAGCTTTTCATCGCCGGTGGCCTGTGGTATGCTGTACTTATCATGAATGTAGTAGGCCGGAATTTCAATAATATCGGCCAGCTTTACCAGTTCCTCAACCGACAGGTCTTTTAGGGCTTTGGGGAAAACAAATGAACCACCTTTAACCTTGTAGCCACGCGCCTCTAAAATGGGCTTTAATTGGTGATTAAGTACCCTTTGAACGAAGCGTAAATCGCGTTTATTTAAATCATCCTCGGTGTCCTGGTGTACATCTCCCTGAGCGCGTGACGAGCCGCTAAGGGTTGTCATCGTATTGCTCAATACGGTCACTAACATGGCCTCCTTAAGCTCGGCCACAAAATCTTTGTATATGGTGCTGTTAACGCTTCCGGAGTTGGACGCGGTTTCTACATCGGTTTCTTTTGGCACGACCATACTGGCCGCTGCTCCCTGCTCCTTAAATGCCTGCTCGAGTTGTTTGCGCGCCTCCTGATCGTAGATTGAATACTTTCCAATACGCTGTGGCATTCCAAAAAGCTCAACCATTTGTGCCCAATCGCTCACACCACCACGCATCATGATAACATACGGAGCTGCCCGTAGAATGAGGCCAAACTTATCACGGCGATTCCTTACCTCAATAACGTTCTGCATGCTTTCGTACGAAATAGACCCGTCGATGTCGTTTTGCATTACGGCCACGGTTTTCGACTTTGGCCGTATATGTTTTCGGGGAACGCTGAAAGTGCTTAACCCGTCGCTAAAGTCCACCTGAAGCAATGATATGCCCCAGAACATTGACTCCATAATTTCGGCCAACAGGAACTCGAAATCTTCGGTGTCAATCAAATCAATCAGCTCCTGACTTTCCGAACCATCCTCAAACTGAAAGGTAAGGTCGGCACCGGTTACGGCCCTTATTCGACGGTCAATGGCATCCCACAGGCGGCCATCCAGCAATACATCTTCATACAGATCGTACAATAGCGTCATGCGATCCATGTCGGCCGATAGTAGCGCCTGTCTCCATTTGCCAATATCTAAAATTTGCCGGTTAACCCGGTTAACGGTTATCTGATTTATGATTATACCTGCAGGAGCTTTTTCCTCCTCGGTAATGGTTGCCTTCTTTGCCATGTTAAAAATGATTTTCGCGTTTAGTATTCGAACTATATGAAATAACTGCCGCCTGATTTTCGGCTGGCAGTTCTGGAAGATCTGGTTTTACCTCCCCCTTTTGAACCGCTTTAAGCCAGGCAACGGCCCGCTCGTATCTATCCTGGCGAAGCTCCAGCGATGTGTTTACGTGGCAGATATTCACAAAGTGCCACACTGCTATATCCTTTACGAAAATTACTAGCAGGGCATTACGGGCGGCGCCTTCTTTTTCCAGTTCAGCTGCAATGTCGTAGGCCCTTAAATATCCTTTTGACTCAGCTATAGCGGCATCAATAGCCGCCTGCAGCAGGGTGTCGTCTCCATCGCTGATGGCCTCAATCTGATCCGCGCCCAGGTGGGTAGTTATTTCGGCAGGTAGTACGTACATAATAGTATTAATTAGCTTGTTTGTATACGATAGTGTGCTTAATCCGGGGATTCACTTGTGTGTAGAATGGGTGGCTGTTAACGTGCCCCATCGTGTCGTACAGCTGTATGTTTTTCATTCGGCTAACCGACAGGTCCACCCGGACTCCTTTTGTGGC
>Ga0209066_10004460_pt1 | contig 15243 bp, 17 predicted proteins | sample All_14_2_FD_187198 | JGI IMG/M metagenome (GOLD analysis project Ga0209066, IMG submission 187198) | Freshwater microbial communities in response to fracking from Pennsylvania, USA - Allegheny Zone_MetaG_DW_15 (SPAdes) (version 2) ...
GGGTCATCCACGACTTTGAGCCATCAAGGGAAACATCACAATGACCGCTCAAAAGGGCAAGGACCTGCTCGTCAAACTCGATAGCGACGGGCTCGGCACATTCACAACGGTTGCAGGCTTGCGCACCCGCCAGCTCGCCTTCAATGCACGCGCGGTGGATATCACCCATGCCGAATCCGCCGGGCGCTGGCGCGAGCTGCTGGCAGGGGCGGGGATGCGCTCGGCCGCCATCAGCGGGCGCGGCATTTTCAAGGATGCGGCGAGCGACGCGGCACTGCGCCAGATTTTCTTCGACGGCCTCATTCGCAACTGGCAAATCGTCATTCCCGATTTTGGCACGGTGAGCGGCGTCTTCCAGATCACGGCGCTTGAATATGCCGGCGATCATGATGGCGAAGTGACGTTTGACCTGGCGCTGGAAAGTGCGGGCGAACTCAGCTTCACGGGACTTTGAGGATGGCCAATCGTCATCGCGGTGAAATCGAGGCCATGCTCAACGGCACGCCGCGCAAGATGGTGCTGACGCTCGGCGCCCTGGCCGAACTTGAAAGCGCCTTTGGCGGCGAGGATTTGTTGGCGCTCGCCACGCGCTTCGAGACGGGGCGCCTGTCGGCAAATGATGCAATCCGCGTCATCGGCGCAGGGTTGCGCGGCGCGGGCGAAAGCGTGAGCGATGCCGACGTGGCGCAGATGACGGCGCAGGGCGGCGCGGCGGGTTTTGTCGCGATTGTCGCCGACCTCCTCTCGGCGACATTCGGCACAGCGCCATGAACGAAGGTTTTCCATGGGCCCGCCTCATGGAACTGGGGCTTGGCAGCTTGCGCCTGCCGCCGGAACGTTTCTGGCAAATGACCTTGCCGGAACTTTCGGCCGCGGCCCGCAGCCTGCAACCGCAACGGCCAGCCACACTTTCGCGCGGCACGCTTGACGAGATGATGCAGCTCCATCCCGACAAGGAGGATGACCATGAAGGCAAATGATCCGGGACAGGACCCGCAAAGCATGATCCCGGGGCTTGATGCCGCCGCGTTGTCGGCACGCAACTTCGCCACCGAAACGCAGCGCAGCCTGCGCCTGGCAAGCGACGAATATCGTCGCGCGGCGGCGAGCGGGCGCGACTTTGGCCGCGTCGTCGCCGGCGCTTTTGACGATGTGGCGCTCAAGGGCCGCTCGCTCTCGGCCACGCTCAAGTCCCTCGCGCTCGATATGGCAAGGCTCGTCTTGCAGAATGCCACGCAGTCACTGGCGACATCGCTGACCTCCTCGCTTGGGTCTGCTTTTGGGTCGATGGTGGCAAGTGCCGATGGCAATGTCTTTTCCGGGGGCCGCGTCAAACCCTTTGCCAAGGGCGGCGTGCTTTCAAGTCCGATGCTGTTTCCGCTGCAAGGCGGCATGGGGCTCGCAGGCGAAGCCGGACCCGAAGCGATCATGCCGCTCGCACGCGGCAGCGACGGGCGCCTGGGAGTCGCGGCCGGCGGCGGTCAGGGCGCAACGCATATCGTTTTCAATGTGCAGGCGAGCGATGCGGCGAGTTTCATGCGTTCGCAGTCGCAAATCGCCGCCCTGCTGACGCGTCTGAGCACGCGCGGCCAGCGTAATATGTGAAGGAGTGCAGCATGGCATTTCACGAGATCCGCTTTCCGCTGGAAATCGCGCTTGGCGCGCGTGGCGGACCGGAGCGGCGCACGGAAATCGTGACGCTTGGCTCGGGTTTTGAGGAACGCAACAGCCCCTGGGCCGATAGCCGCCGTCGCTACAATGCGGGCTATGGCTTGCGCGGGCTTGATGACATCCATGCGCTGATCGCCTTTTTCGAGGCGCGGCATGGGCGTTTGCATGGTTTTCGCTGGCGAGACCGGGCCGACTGGAAATCTGTTGCGCCGGGCGCGGCGCCCTCAGCGCTCGATCAGGGGATCGGCACGGGTGATGGCGTGACGCATGATTTTCAGATGGTAAAAACCTATGTCTCCGGTGCGGCGAGCTATGTCCGCGCGATCCGCAAGCCCGTGGCGGGATCGGTGCTGATTGCCGTGGCGGGCATTGCCAAATCGGAAGGGGCGGATTTTTCGCTCGATGCGGCGAGCGGCATGGTGACATTTGCCGCGCCGCCACCGGCCGAAGCGAGCATCACGGCGGGTTTTGCCTTTGATGTGCCGGTGCGTTTTGACACGGATTATCTCGACATCAATCTCGGGGCTTTTGCGGGCGGCGCTGTGCCGGACATTCCGCTGATCGAGATCAGGGTGTGAAGACGGGGATGGCCCGAATTTATTTCCGTCATTGCCGGGGATTGTGAGCGGGGCTCTGGATGCCCGGATCAAGTCCGGGCATGACAATGAAAAGAAACAAGCGCTCACGGACGTTCGCTTGCCCTCTCCCCCGAGGGGAGAGGGCGAGACGGGCCGAAGGTCCGGCGCGGGTGAGGGGGACAGGCCCGGAAGACAGCCTCAACACCTTCATGAAAAAGTATGATCCACATGAAATCCCTCTCCCCTGACATGCAAGCCCATCTCGACACGGGCGCGACGACGCTATGCACCTGCTGGAAACTGACGCGCGCCGATGGCAGCGTGACGGGATTCACCGATCATGACCGCGATCTCGACATGGGTGGACTGACCTGCGAGGCGGCAGGCGGATTCACGGCAAGCGCCATTGAGACAACAAACGGTCTGGCAATCGACAATCTCGATCTCATGGGGGCCTTGTCGTCTGACCGTCTCGACGCGGCCGATCTGGCGGCGGGACTCTATGATGGCGCGGATATTGAAATCTGGCGCGTCAACTGGGCGGCACCCGCGATGCGCGTTTTGATGCGCAAGGGGACGCTCGGCGAAGTCTCGCGTGGACGCGGCGATTTCACCGCCGAGATCAGGGGCCTTGCCCATGCGCTCAACCAGTCGACCGGCAGGCTCTATCAGTATGGTTGCGACGCCGATCTCGGTGACACACGTTGCGGCATTGATCTTGAGAGCGCGACCTATAGCGGCGAGGCCGTGATTATCAGTGCCGATCAGGACCGCGTGCTGCATGTCTCGGGTCTGGCAACGTTTGCCAGGGGCTGGTTCACACGCGGCAAGGTCAAGGCGCTTGATGGCGCGAATGCCGGGGCCGTCATGGAGATCAAGGATCACCGGCTTGAGGCGGCGGGCAGCGTGCTTGAGCTGTGGCAGCCCCTGGCGCGGGCGATTTCGGCAGGCGATCGCTTCAGTGTGAGCGCGGGTTGCGACAAGCAATATGCGACCTGCTGCGCGCGATTTGGCAATGGACTGAATTTTCGCGGTTTCCCGCATATGCCAGGCAATGACTTTGTGCAGGCAAGGGTCGCAAGCGACGGCACCAATGATGGCGGCCAGCGGCGCTGACATGACAACACGCGATGACATCATAACGGCGGCACGCGGCTGGATCGGCACGCCCTATCGGCATCAGGCAAGCGCGAAAGGCGCAGGCTGCGATTGCCTGGGCCTCGTGCGCGGCGTCTATCGCGAGGTGGTGGGCGCGGAACCCGAAGCGCCCCCGGCCTATGCGCCGGACTGGGCCGAAGCCCGCAGCACAAGCGAGGCCATGGCGGAAGCGGCGCGGCGACACCTCATCGAACGCGCAATCACGGATGCCACACCGGGCGATGTCCTGTTGTTCCGGCTCAATCCGCAGGCTGTTGCCAAACATGCGGCGATCCTTTCAAGCCCCGGTCGCATGATCCACGCCTATAGCGGCCATGCGGTCACTGAAACATCGCTGACGCCCTGGTGGGCGCGGCGACTGGCTTTTGTTTTTTCTTTTCCTGTTGGCGATTGATCCATGGCAACCCTGGTTTTAAGTGCGGCGGGCTCGGCGCTGGGCAGCGCCCTGCTGCCCGAAGGTCTGTCGGTGCTGGGGGCGCAAATCTCCGGCGCAGCGATTGGCCAGGCGGTGGGCGCGACACTCGGTGCCTATATTGATGGCAAGCTCTTTGGTGGCGTGGCGAGCGGGCAGGGGCCGCGCCTTTCAGATTTGCAGGTGATGGCGTCGAGCGAAGGCGCACCGATACCGCGCCTTTATGGCCGCGCCCGCATTGCCGGTCAGGTCATATGGGCGACCAATTATCTCGAACATGCCCTCTCGACAAGCAGCGGCGGCAAGGGCGGCGGCAGCGTCAGCCGAACCGATTACAGCTATTCGATTTCATTCGCGCTCGGCCTTTGTGCCGGACCGATCACACGCATTGGCCGCATCTGGGCCGATGGCAACCTGCTCAATCTGAGCGGCGTGACATGGCGGCTCTATAAGGGCGATGACACGCAAAGCGCCGATCCGCTGATCGAGACGGTGGAAGGCGAAAGTCCCGCCTATCGCGGGCTTGCCTATATCGTGTTTGAAAATCTGAATGTCGCAGATTTCGGCAATCGCCTGCCGCAGCTCACCGTTGAGGTGTTTCGCTCACTGAGCGATGTCGAAGCGCGCGTCAAGGCCGTGACGATCATTCCCGGCGCGGGCGAGTTTGTCTATGACACGGTGCTGGAGCGCGACTATCTGAGCGAGACGGCAAGCCGCAGCCTCAACATGCATAATGGCGAAGGCGTGGCGGACTTCACGCTGGCGCTCGATCAACTGGCGGCGACGTGCCCGAATGTCGCGGCGGCCTCCCTGGTCGTTGCGTGGTTTGGCGACGATCTGCGCAGCGAATATTGCACGCTCACGCCGCGCGTCGAGATCGCGCACAAATATACCGGACCCGGCACATGGTCGGTGGCGGGACTGTCGCGCGCTGCCGCACCGCTCGTTTCAACGATTGAGGGCCGCCCGGCCTATGGCGGTACGCCCTCGGATGCAAGCGTCATCGCCGCGCTGACCGATTTGAAGGCGCGCGGCCTGACATGCGTTTTCTATCCCTTCATCCTGATGGATGTGCCGCCCGAGAACGCCCGCAGCGACCCCTGGACGGGCGCGCCATCGCAACCGGCCTTTCCCTGGCGCGGGCGCATCAAGGGAAGCGACGCTGGCATCGCCGCCTTTTTCGGCACGGCGAGCGCCAGCGACTTTACGGTGAGTGGCACGAGCATCAGTTATGGCGGACCGAATGAATGGTCCTATCGCCGCATGGTGCTGCATAATGCCTGTCTCTGCGTCGCGGCAGGCGGGGTCGATGCCTTTCTCATCGGCTCGGAACTGCGCGGCTTGACGCAATTCCGCAATGGCGCGGGCCATTATCCTGCCGTCGCCGCCTTGCGTGATCTCGCCGCTGAAGTGCGCGCGCTGCTCGGCGCGACCACAAAAATATCCTATGCCGCCGACTGGTCGGAATATGGCAGCCATCAACCCGATGAGGGGTCAGGCGACCTGTGTTTTCCGCTCGACCCGCTCTGGGCGGATGCGAATATCGATTTTGTCGGCATCGACAATTATCTGCCGGTGAGTGACTGGCGCGAGGGCGCGGCGCATCTTGATGCACTGGCGGGCACACGCAGCATCTATGATGTGGACTATCTGCGCGCAGGGATTGCAGGCGGCGAATATGCCGACTGGTATTATGCAAGCGATGCCGACCGCGCCGCGCAAATCCGCACGCCCATCACGGATGCGGCTTATGACAAGCCATGGGTCTATGCCGCCAAGGATATAAAGGGCTGGTGGAGCCATGCGCATTATGAGCGCGACGGCGGCATTGAGCGGGTGACGCCTACCGGCTGGGTGCCGCAGGGTAAGCCGCTATGGCTGACCGAGATCGGCTGCCCGGCCATCGACAAGGGGACGAACGCGCCCCATCTCTTTGTCGATCCGAAATCCACCGAGAGCGCCGTGCCGCCTTTTTCAGCCGGCACGCGGGATGATTTTCTCCAGCGCATGTTCATTGACGCACAGACAAGCCATTGGGACCCGGCGGTCGATGGCTTTGAGGCGGCGGCAAATCCGGTCTCGTCTGTCTATGGCGGGCGCATGGTCGATCCGGCGCGGGTCTTTTTCTGGACATGGGACGCGCGCCCCTTTCCCGCCTTTCCGGATTTGACCGATGTCTGGGCCGATGGCGAAAACTGGCAGCTTGGTCACTGGTTGAATGGCCGGCTTGGGGCGGCACCCTTGAGCGAGCTGGTGCAGGCGATCCTGCGCGATGTTGATTTTGACCATGCCGAGACAGGTGAGCTTGCAGGCATTGTCGATGGTTTCGTGATTGATCGCATCATGTCGCCCCGCGATGCGCTGGCGTCGCTGATGCTCGCACGCTTTTTTGAAGCCTGTGAAAGCGAGGGCGCAATCCGCTTCCGTCATCTGGGATCGGCACCCTTGCTGACGCTTGGTCCGGATGATCTGGCGGTCGCCGATGACGGTGCCGAAGCCGGATACCGGCTGACACGCGGACAGGAAAGCGAAGTGCCGCGCGTCGTCAAGTTTGCCTATATTGATGGCGGCGCAGATTATCGCCAGGCTGCGATTGAAAGCCGACGCCTTGAAGTGCGCAGCGAGCGCGTTTCAAGCACCGGCCTGCCGATTGTGTCGCATCAGGCCGACATGCAGCGTGTCGCGGATATCTGGCTGCAAAAGACATGGGTGGAGCGCGAAACGGCAAAGCTCTCCCTGCCACCAAGCCGACTGGCGCTTGATCCTGGCGATGTCATAACGCTCGCACTTGCCGATCACGCGGCAAATTATCGGCTGACACGGGTGAGCGATGCAGGCGCACGGCAGATGGAAGCTGTCGCAAGCGAGGCAAGCCTTTATGGTGTGGCGCTCGCCCCGCCTCGCAAGGTGACACCCGAACGCGCGGCAAGTTTTGGCCCCGTGCTGGCCGTGTTCCTCGATCTGCCCCTGATCACCGGCACGGAAACACCTTACGCGCCGCGCGTTGCCATGGCGGCGGAGCCATGGCCGGGCCGTGTCGCGCTTTATCGCGAGACAGGCGACGGATTGGCGCTCGACCGGACAATCGATGCCATGGCGACAATCGGCCGGACGCTGACACCGCTCGCCAAGGGACCGACAAGCCGATGGGACGAGGCCAATGTGCTGAACCTCCGTCTCGTGAGTGGCACGCTCGCCAGCGCGAGCGAAGCGGCTGTGCTCAAGGGCAGCAATGTCGCCGCGCTTGAAACGGCATCGGGCGCATGGGAGATCATCCAGTTTCGCGACGCCGTGTTGCAGGCGGATGGCAGCCATGAGCTGCGCGGCCTGTTGCGCGGGCAGGCAGGCAGCGAAGGCGGGATGGCGGACATGCTCGCAAGTGACGCGCGCTTTGTGCTGCTCAATGGCGCGATCAGCGAAATCGGCATGAGCGAGGCCGAACGCGGACTGGCGCGTGACTGGCGCTGGGGTCCGGCAACGCTTGCCTATGACGATGCGACCTATCAGACCGCGACACTCAGCTTTGAAGGGGTGGGCTTGCGGCCTTTCAGTCCCGTGCATCCCGAAGCGCAACGGGAACCGGGCGGCGACATCACGCTGAGCTGGATCAGGCGGACGCGCGTGAATGGCGATAGCTGGGCGGGAACCGATGTGCCGCTCGGCGAGGAGAGCGAGGCCTATGAGGTCGAGATCCGCGATGGCGCAAACGTCAAACGCGTGCTCGCTTGCGCAACCCCGCTTGTGACCTATGGCGTGACTGAGCAGCTTGCCGATTTTGGTTCGGGCAGTTTCACAAGCCTCGACATCACGATTTATCAGATCAGCCGCAGCTTTGGCCGCGGCGCAGGACGGAGCGCGACACTCAATGTCTGACAGCATTCATCTCGGTCTTCCCTATCTTGAAGCGGCGCAGGCGCAAAAGCATGTGACGCTGAACGAGGCGCTGCGCCGCCTCGATGCGCTGGTGCAACTGAGCGTGATCGACACGACGCATGACAGCCCGCCGACAAGTCCGGTTGAGGGCGCACGTTACATCGTGGCGACGCCGGCAAGCGGCACATGGTCCGGCAAGGAAAACAGGATCGCCGCTTTCGCCGATGGGGCCTGGACTTATTTCACGCCGGCGCGGGGCTGGCGTGCCTTCAATGAAGCCACAGGTGCGGGACTGGTTTTTACCGGCGCCGCCTGGAGCGGCGAGAATGGAACCGCACTGAGCCCGCACGGGGCAACAAGCGCGCTGGCCATTCTCGAAGCCGATCATGTGCTGACCGCAGGCGCGAGCAACACGACAAGCCTGGCCATCCCCGATCGCGCCATTGTGCTCGGCATCACCGGTCGCGTCATAGCCGCCGTGACGGGGGCGAGCGCCTGGCATCTCGGTGTCGCGGCGGATAATCAGCGCTATGGCAACACGATCGGCGCGGCGCTTGGCAGCACGGTCATTGGCGTCAGCGGCACGCCGACCGCTTATTATGGCGCAACGCCCCTCGTGGTCAGCGCGGTGGGCCCGAACTTTACCGGTGGCACGCTGCGGCTTGCCATCCATCACTGGACGCTGACCGGCCCCTCAGCCTGAGGATTTGACCCATGACGATCCCGCAGCTTGAACGCGCCGCCGCGCTGGCGACGCGACTGATGACGCTTGCGCCCGGCGAAAGCGAAGAGGCGATGACGGCGCTCGCGCATGTTCTGGCGCGTCAGCCCGCGACGGCATCGGTTGCCCTTGACGCCACATGCGCACGTATCAGTGAGGCCGACAGGCTGGTGGCGCTGTCGATTGCCTGCGCCGTGCTTGCCGGGCGCCGCAAGGACCCGACAGACGGGGCGACAAGATTTCATCTGCATACGGAAAACCCGGTCTGGGCGCGCAACTTGTCGCCGAAGGCGCTGATCGGCCGGTATTTCTACTACGCGCCCTGAGCATCATCAGGCAGGTCTTCGGCAGTTTCCAGAAAGGACGACCCATGGACGCATCTTCCCTTTTCCCGGATAGCTGGCTTGCCTGGATTCAGGCGGGCCTGAGCATTGTCGGCGCGGCATCAGCCGTGGCGGCGGCAACGCCGACCCCTTCGGACGACAAGATTGTCGGCAAGATTTACGCGATTGTGAATCTGCTCGCCTTGAATGTCGGTTTTGCCAAACCGGCCGCAAGGTCCAAGTGACGCAGGGGCGGACAGGTCCGGTGCAGGCCGGACCTGTTCATGCCGGACGCAGCGTTGGGGAGGGCCGCAAGGTTCGGGGCATGCTTTCCGTTTCTTCTCGACCGGGCGCACTATATGATCTGCCGAACTTATGAGGCGGGGTGGAACGGAACATGGATCTCGGACTGAAAGGCAAATGCGCGGTTGTCACCGGGGCCTATCGCGGCACGGGGCGGCTGATTGCGTTGACGCTCGCTGTCGAGGGCGTTCATGTGCTGGTGCATGGCTTCGATAAAGCCGCCGCCGAGATCGTCGCCGCTGAAATCCGCGCTTCGGGTGGCGAGGCGAGCGCCATTGCCGGCGACATCACGACCGATGCGGGGGCCGATGAAGCGATTGCCGCCATTCGCGGCTTGGGCGGCGCCGATATTCTCATCAACAATTATGGTGTGGCCGACGCGGGCTCATGGACGAAGTCCGGGACGGCCGACTGGATCGACGCCTATCAGAAAAATGTTCTCTCGACCGTGCGCATGACGCGCGGCCTGCTGCCCGACATGAAAGCGCGCGGCTGGGGCCGCATCATCAATCTCGGCACCATCGGCTCGACCGAGCCCGCCGCGCGTATGCCGCATTATTATGCCTCCAAGGGCGCCCTGGCGACGATGACGATCAGCCTTGCCAAGGAATTGAGCGGCACCGGCATCACGGTCAATCTCGTCAGCCCCGGCCTCATCCGCACACCGGAAGTCGAAGCCTCCTTCATCGAACGTGGCAAGGCCAAGGGCTGGGGTTCGACCTGGGCAGAGGTTGAGCCGCATGTGCTTTCAGACTTCATGGACAATCTGACAGGGCATGTCACACTGCCTGAAGAGGTGGCCGATATGGTCGTGTTTGTGGCGAGCCCGCGCGCCAGTGCGATGACCGCCTTTAATCTGCGCGTGGATGGCGGGGCAACAGCCCTCGTCACCTGAACAACAAGAAAAGAAAAATGCAGACCTTTCGCTTTGAGCTCTGTGAGCTGCCTGAAGAAACCAGAAACCTGCGGACGCAAGTGCGGGATTTTCTCGCCAAAGAACTGAGCGCCGTTCCGGCGCATGTCCGCGCCCATACATGGAGCGGTTCGGACGCCGCCTTCAGCCGCAAGATGGCAAAAGAGGGCTGGATCGGCATGACCTGGCCAAAGAAATATGGCGGGCATGAGCGATCCGCGCTCGACCGCTATGTTGTGCTGGAGGAAATGCTCGCCGCCGGTGCGCCTGTTGGCGCGCACTGGATTGGCGACCGGCAAAGCGGGCCGTTGCTCCTGCGTTTTGGTACGGAAGAACAGCGCCAGCTCATTCTGCCGCGCGTCGCGGCGGGCGAATGTTTTCTCTGCATCGGCATGAGCGAACCGGATTCGGGCTCCGACCTTGCTGCGACACGCACCCGCGCTGATCGCGTTGAAGGCGGATACAAGGTCAATGGCACCAAGCTCTGGACCTCCGGCGCGCATCGGGCGCATTACATGATCGGGCTGTTCCGCACCAGCAACGCCTCCCCGAACAACCCGGAGAGCAAACATGCCGGTCTGACGCAATTCCTGGTTGACATGAAAACGCCGGGCATCACCATTCGCCCGATCCGCGACCTGACGGGCAGCGCGCATTTCAATGAAGTCGTGTTTGAAGATGTTTTCGTGCCGGAGACGATGCTTGTCGGGTCGGAAGGGTCGGGCTGGGCGCAGGTCGGGGCGGAACTCGCCTATGAACGCTCAGGGCCTGAGCGTTATCTTTCCAGCTTCATTCTGCTTGTCGAATTGATCCGCCGCCTTGAGGGGGAAGGGAATGCGGATGCCGAGCGCGAGATCGGCCGGCTTGTCGCGCATCTCGTGACGCTGCGGCAGATGTCGCTGTCCGTCGCGGGCATGCTGGAAGCAGGCGAGAACCCGGCGCTCGAAGCCGCCGTCGTCAAGGATCTTGGCGCTGTCTTCGAGCAGGACATGGCCTATCGCGCCCATGACATGATCGGGGCCATACCCGCCATTGACAGCGGTGACGCCTTCGAGAATGTGCTCGGCCTTATCACGCAAATATCGCCCTCCTTTTCGCTGCGTGGCGGCACACGCGAAATCCTGCGCGGCATTATCGCCCGTGGATTGGGCCTGCGGTGAGGGGACGATCATGAATGAAATGCAGACAATCCTTGCCGACAGTGTCCATCGCCTGATGGGCGACGAGATCGACCGCAAGCTGCTGGAGGCATCCGAAACCGGTGCTTTCCCGACAAAGCTGTGGGCGGCACTGGAAGCCAACGGCCTGACACAGATACTTGTACCGGAAAGCAGGGGCGGCGCGGGCGGCACATGGAGCGATGCGCGCCTCGTGTTGAGCGCGGCGGGCTATCACACAGCCCCCGGTCCGATTGCCGAAACGCTGGTGGCGGGATTTCTCCTCGCCTCTGCGGGCATCACACCCCCTGAAGGACCCCTGACGCTGATCGAGGGTGAGTTGCAACTGCATGACGGGAAACTGGGCGGCACGGCGCGTCATGTGCCCTGGGCGCGGGCCGCGAGCCATGGTGTCGCCCTCATGAGCGATGCGGGAAAGTCCGTGATCCTGCTTGTGCCGCTGAAGGACGCAGGCATTGAGCCGGATGTGAATATCGCCCGCGAACCACGCGACACGGTGACCCTTGAACACGTCATCGTGACGAGCGGCACAACATCTCTGCCCGCCAATGCGCTGAAACTTTATGGCGCTCTGGCCCGCGCCTGCCAGATGGCGGGGGCGCTGGACCGGCTGACAAAGCAGTCCGTTGCCTATGCCAATGAACGCAGCCAGTTCGGCAAACCCATTGGCAAGTTTCAGGCAATCCAGCAACAACTGGCGGTGCTGGCGACACAGGCTGCCGCAGCGGGCATGGCCACGAACCATGCTTGCGCGTGTGCTGACAGGAACCTCAGCGACGCGGGCGCCGTTTTTGAAATTGCCATTGCCAAACTACGTGTTGATGATGCGTCTGGAATTGCGACGCCTATTGCCCATCAGGTGCATGGCGCGATCGGCTTTACTTACGAACACGCGCTGCATTTTTCGACACGACGCTTATGGGCCTGGCGCGCCGAATATGGGGCGGGGCGCGACTGGGCGCAGTGGCTCGGGCATCAGGTGATGTCGCGCGGCGCCGACAATCTCTGGTCCGATGTGACGGCTCGCTCATCGGACAACGCATAAAGGAAAAGATCCGTGAAGGTTTCAGAAGCTCTCAAGACCCGTATCACCTGCCGCGCCTATCTCGACAAGCCGGTGCCGCTGGAAACAATCCGTACACTGATTGAAACGGCAAAATACGCACCCTCCGGCGGCAATCTTCAGCCCTGGCATGTGGATGTCGTGACCGGCGACAAGCTGAAAGAGTTTCTGGCGTTGATTGCCGAAAAACAGAAGACAAGCCCGATGGGCGAGGGCGCGGAATATCAGATCTATCCAAAGGGATTGATCGAACCCTATAGCCTGCGCCGGGCAAAATGCGGCGAGGACATGTATAACGCCATTGGCGTGGCGCGGGACGACAAGCCCGGTCGCCTGAAGCACTTCCTGCGAAACTTTCAGGCCTTCGGCGCGCCCGTGCTGATGTTCTTCTCGATTGACCGCTCGATGAACGAGCCGCAATGGTCCGACACGGGCATGTTCATGCAATCGATCATGCTTCTGGCCCGCGAACATGGCCTGCACACATCGGCTCAGGAAGCCTGGGCAATCTGGCACAAGACCGTGGCGGCGTTTGTCGGCCTGCCAGAAAGCCGTATGCTGTTTTGCGGCATGGGTCTTGGCTATATGGACACGGCTGTGCCAGTCAATACACTGCGCACCGAACGGGCGCCTTTTGAGGAAATCGTCACGCTGCACGGCTTTTAAGGGCCGCAAAGGCATCACGTTCATCAAGGGTTCAGTCTGGATGGCGTAGGTCTAGGGCATGATGATGCAACCCAGACTGATCTTGATGGCAGTTCTCGCCGGCCTGCTCCTCCCCGGAGCGGGCGCTGGCGCCGAGCCCTTGCGCGCGCCACTGCCGCCATCCGGGACCGGGGCCATTCATCAAATCGATTGGCAGGACAATCATGATGACCCGCGCAACGCCGTGCGCTCGGGCCGTGTTTTGCCCTTGCGCGCCGTGCTGGCCAAGGTGCGCCAGCATTATCCGGGCCGGATGCTTGATGCCTCGCTCGCCCAGGAGAACAATCCGCCCGTTTACTATATAAAGATGCTGATGGGCGATGGCCGTGTGGTTCTGGTCAGCGCCGACGCGACCAATGGACGTATCATATCCGCCATTCAGGGCGGCCAGTGACAGGGACAGGCCGACCAGTGATAAGGACAGGCCGGACTCCGGGAGATTGCCGATGCGCATGCTTGTTGTCGAAGACGATCCGGACCTGAACCGCCAGATTGTGGCGGCGCTGGAAGAGGCCGGTTATGTCGTCGATAGCGCGACCAATGGCGAGGAAGGTCATTTCCTCGGTGACACGGAACCCTATGACGCGGTGGTGCTCGATCTCGGCCTGCCGGAAATGGATGGCGTTACCATTCTGGAAAAATGGCGCCGCGATGGCCGCAACATGCCGGTGCTGATCCTGACAGCGCGTGACCGCTGGAGCGACAAGGTGGCCGGCTTTGACGCTGGCGCCGACGATTATGTCGCCAAGCCGTTTTTCATGGAGGAAGTGCTGGCTCGGCTGCGCGCATTGTTGCGCCGCTCGACCGGGCACGCCTCAAGCGAACTCGAATGCGGACCGGTGCGCATCGACACGCGCACCTCAAAGGTCACGGTCAATGGCACAGCGGTTAAACTCACCTCGCTCGAATATCGCCTGCTCGAATACATGATGCATCATGCCGACCGCGTGATCTCGCGCACGGAACTGGTGGAGCATCTCTACGATCAGGACTTTGATCGCGACAGCAACACCATTGAAGTCTTCGTCGGTCGCATCCGCCGCAAGCTCGGCAAGGACGTGATCGAAACGGTGCGCGGACTGGGCTACAGGCTGGTGGCACCCGAAGATGCCGTTTAGGGCTGACAGTCTTGCCTTTCGCCTGATTGCGGGCGCAGCGCTATGGTGCACGCTCGCCCTGATTGCGGGGGGGATGCTGCTCTCGACGATTTTCAGCGCCTCGGTGGAGCGCAGCTTTGATGGCCGCCTCGAAGTGCTGCTCGACAGTCTGGTGGCGACCACCGATGTCGGCAAAAACCGGGAGCTGGTACGCACGCGCGGCCTGAGCGAAAGCCGTTTTGATTTCGCCTATTCCGGCTGGTACTGGCAGATCTGGCCCACGGCGAGCCGCCCGGCCTTGCGCTCGCGCTCGCTGTTTGACGAGTCGCTCGACATTACCGTGGCGCAGGATGTGACGCGCGACGCACGCGGCATCAAGACCTTCGATACGGCGGGCCCCGAAGACCAGACGCTGCGCGTCATGGAACGTCGCGTCATGCTGCCGGGCTATGATGTGCCGGTGTCCTTCGCCGTGGCGGGCGACAAGGCCGAGATGCAAAGCGAAATTCAGAGCTTCAATAACTGGGTTTTCCTCGCCATGGGCGCGATGGGCGGTGGCATCATTATCGCGCTGCTTATCCAGGTGCGTTTCGGCCTGCAACCGCTGGAGCGCGTGCGCCGGGCGCTTGCCGATATTCGCTCGGGCAGGGCGATGCGGCTGGAGGGCAAGTTTCCGCAGGAAATCGAGCCGCTGGTGCAGGAGTTGAACAGCCTGCTGGAAGGCAATCGCGAAGTGCTCGAACGTGCCCGCACCCATGTTGGCAATCTCGCTCATGCCTTGAAAACCCCCTTGAGCGTGCTGACCAACGAAGCCCGCGCCCATTCAGACCCTTTCGGCGATACGGTGATGCGGAGCGCGGCGCAAATGCGCGAACAGATCGACCATCATCTGGCGCGCGCGCGCATGGCGGCCGCGGCCAATGTGCTCGGTGCCCATACGCCGGTGGCACCCGTGATGAGCCGTCTTGTGCGGGCACTGGAACGCATCTATGCCGAGCGCGGCATTCGTCTCGAATTGCTCTGTCCCGACACGATTGCCTTTCGCGGCGAGGGGCAGGATCTTGAAGAGCTGGCGGGCAATCTGCTCGACAATGCGTGCAAATGGGCCACGAGCAGGGTGCGGGTGAGCGTGGTCGCCGGTGGCACGAGCCGCAAGGGACGCCCGGCCTTTCGCCTGATTGTCGAAGATGACGGCCCCGGCCTGCCGGAGACGGCGCGCAAAACCGTGCTTCAACGCGGCAAGCGGCT
>Ga0209066_10004464_pt1 | contig 15232 bp, 17 predicted proteins | sample All_14_2_FD_187198 | JGI IMG/M metagenome (GOLD analysis project Ga0209066, IMG submission 187198) | Freshwater microbial communities in response to fracking from Pennsylvania, USA - Allegheny Zone_MetaG_DW_15 (SPAdes) (version 2) ...
GATAGATACGAATGATATTTCAACGTTTTTGATTAAACTGGAGACATTTAGCGCAATTTATCAAAAACGACCGGAATTATCTTTTGCAAAAAAATTCCTGGCGGCGCTTGGGATCTTGACCCTGTCAGCAGTGATGGGTACTTTGGGCGGCCTGGCTGCAGGCGTTTCGGGTGCGGTTGCCGGTGCCATTATTGGTCTTGGTCTGGGCGGGGCCATCACGATGTTTGTTCGTGATATACCGACTCAAAGCAAAACACATCCAGAGCATCAGATTCGTTTCTTCTCGAGTGAGATTATTGATTCGACGAACACGTTTGTGGATGGGCTGAAAAATATTGTTAGTCCGGAGGTTACTGCTGCATTCGAATCTGATGACGACCAAGCAGCAGCTAATTTTAACTAAAAAATCTACTCAGGGACAGGGAGGTCCTTCGCTTCACTCTGGATGACATAGAAATCTGCAATCTTACTGGATAATCGCCCCGGATCAGTTAAACTAAGACTAAACGCGATGATTCAAAGAGGATTTGCATGAAACCATCATTGCAGCTCAATATCAGTCAAAGTCTTACCCTGACGCCCCAGCTTCAGCAGGCCATCAGGTTACTGCAGTTGTCTACGCTGGATTTACAACTGGAAATTCAACAAGCTGTTGAATCCAATCCCATGCTGGAGTCTACGCCCAACGAGGAAAAAGACGATGCACGCGACAATGAAAGCCCCGCTCGGGATGAGTTTGCGGATTTTCAATGGTCGCAGCTGTACAGCAGCGGCAACAAACGCACCAATTTTGACGACAACGACTACAACTACGACAATCTGCACTGCACCACCACCAATTTGCAGGATCACCTGCGCTGGCAGCTGGATCTGACGCCGATGAGCGACATCGATCGCGCCATTGCCACCACCATGATTGACACCATCGACGACAGTGGTTTTCTGACCCAGACGATTGAAGAATTACATGCCAGTCTGGACAGCGAAACCCACCCCATCGATATCGAGGAAATCGAAGCTGTTCGCCACCGATTGCTGCATTTCGACCCCGTTGGTTGCGCTGCCAGCAACCTGGCTGAAACGCTGCTGGCCCAGTTGGCGCAGCTACCGGAAACAAATGATGACGTGGAACTGGCCAAGCGCATCATCAAATCGCATATTGGCTTGCTGGGGCAGCATAATTATCGTTTGTTGATGAAAGAGTATCAAATCAATGAATCGACCTTGAATCGGGTACTGCAAGTTATACAACGACTCAATCCAAAACCGGGCAGCATTATTCAGCAACACACCACCGAATATGTGATTCCGGATATTACCGTTAAAAAAGTGGACGGTGTCTGGCAGGTTCTGTTAAATCAGCATACCTTGCCGCGTTTGAGCATCAATGATCACTATGCGTCCATGATTCAACGCGCGGATAACAGCGCTGATAATCAGTTTTTGAAAAATAATTTACAGGAAGCGCGCTGGTTTTTGCGCAGCATCCAAAGCCGTCAGGAAACCTTGCTGAAAGTGGCTCGTTGCATTGTCGATTATCAAAAAGATTTTTTTGAAGCCGGCGATGAGGCGATGAAACCCTTGATTCTCAATGACATAGCCCAGGCGCTGGATTTGCACGAATCCACCATTTCCCGTGTGACCACGCAAAAATTCATGCATACGCCGCGCGGCGTCTTCGAATTGAAGTATTTTTTTTCCAGCCACGTTGCTACATCAGACGGTGGCGAATGCTCGTCTACCGCAATTCGAGCTATAATAAAGAAGTTAATTGCTGCTGAAAATCGCAAAAAGCCATTGAGTGACAGCAAACTTGCGCAACTAATTGGTGATCAGGGTATTCAGATAGCTCGACGTACCGTTGCAAAATATCGTGAAGCGTTAAATATTGCGCCATCGAATGAGCGTAAAATAATTCGTAGTTAGTTTTAAATAAGGAGAACATCATGGATATCAACTTTACAGGTCATCACGTGGAAGTTACACCGGCACTGAGGTCGTTTACAGAAGATAAATTTCAAAAACTGGGTCGGCATCACGACAAAATCACGACCATTAATGTGGTTTTCAATGTTGAAAAACTGGCTCAAATTGCTGAAGCGACTATTTTGGTTGCCAAAGGTGAATTACATGCACGTGCGGAATCTGAAGATATGTATGCGGCTATCGATGAGTTGATGACCAAGCTGGATCGTCAGTTGATAAAACATAAAGAAAAAATGAGGTCACATCACGATTGATGGTCTGCGTAAATGGTGGGCAAAGGAGCGAAAGCGACGTGCCCACCAATTCACTCCCGGCACCCCTCTTACACAGACAACACCATAACCCCATCCATTTCCACCAAAGCCCCTCGCGGCAATGCGCGTACACCAATCGCAGCACGTGCCGGAAAAGGTTCGCTGAAATGACGGGCCATCGCATCGTTAATCAAGGGAAAATGACTTAAATCGGTCAAAAAAACCGACAGCTTGACGATATGAGCCAAACTACCGCCAGCAGCTTCGCACACAGCGGCCAGGTTGCGGATGACTTGTTCGATTTGCGGGGCAATTTCGTCGCTGACCATCTGCATGCTTTGAGGATCCAGGGGGATTTGGCCTGATAAATAAACCGTATCACCGCAACGAATGGCCTGGCTATAGGTTCCGATGGCAGCCGGTGCCAATGGGGTATGAACAACGTGCATTTATTCTCCTGGTTTCTTACGATACAAGCGCAGCACCACAGAATTGGCGCGTAAACGACGCATCACCCGCGCCAAATGCGTTCGGTTGCTGACACTGATGGAAAAAGTGACCGCGTTATGACGACCGTCGCGTGGGTCCACATTGATGTTGCCAATATTGGAACCGGCCTCGGCAATGGCCGTTGCCAGCGTTGCCAATACGCCGCGCTGATTGGCGACATCGACCGTGATATCAACCCAATATTCGCCCTCGACTTCTTCATCCCAACGCAGGGAAATCAGCTGCTCAAGGTTAATACGACCTTGAATAATTTGCTGACAATCGCTGGCGTGCACCACAATTCCGCGTCCTTGTTGAAAACGACCCACAATGTTGTCGCCAGGAATCGGTTGGCAGCACGCGGCAAAATGAACCACCATGCCTTCCGTGCCTTTAATCGACAGCGGTTTGTCTTTGATGGCCATCACGTCCGAATTTTCCTGAGTAACAACGAGGCGTTTGGCAATAACCATGGGCAACTGATTACCTGTTCCAACCGCATACAATAATTCGTCAGCCGTTTTGTAATGTAAATCATGCAATAAAACTTTCAAGGTTTCCGGCGGAATTTTGGCGTAATCGCTGGCCAGTTCAGCCAGTGCCTGCTCCAGCATGCGCTTGCCCAGCGCAATGGATTCGGCGTGATGCTGGCTTTTCAAAAAGTGACGAATATTGCTGCGCGCCTTGCCGGTCACCACAAAATTAAGCCAGGCCGGATTGGGATGCGCACCGTGTGCCGTAATAATTTCCACCGTTTGCCCGTTGGTTAAGGCGATGCTCAAAGGCACGAGACGGCGATTGACCTTGGCAGCGACGCAACTGTTGCCGACATCCGAATGCACGGTGTAGGCAAAATCCACCGGTGTTGCCCCTTTGGGCAGCTCCATGATGTGACCCTTGGGCGTAAATACATACACTTCATCAGGAAACAAATCGATTTTGACGTTTTCAATAAATTCGAGGGAATTGCCCGTGCTGCGCTGCATTTCCAGCAAACGCTGCACCCACTCGCGGGCGCGAAGCTGGGCTTCGTTCACTTCCAGTCCGGATGATTTATAAATCCAGTGCGCGGCAACCCCGTTGTCCGCAACATTATCCATTTCGCGTGTGCGAATTTGCACTTCCAGCGGCACGCCAAAAGGGCCAAACAGGGTGGTATGCAAAGATTGATAGCCGTTGGCTTTGGGAATGCCAATATAATCTTTGAAACGTTGCGGAACCGGCTTGTAGGTGCGATGCAAAGCGCCCAGAACCCGATAACAGGAATCGACATCATCTGTGATAACGCGAAAAGCAAAAACATCGGTTATTTCAGAAAAGGAGGATTTTCGCTGCCGCATTTTACGGTAGATGCTGTATAAATGCTTTTGTCGACCAAAGACTTGCTCGTAAGGAATATTCAGTTGTTGCAGGGCATGCTGCAAATCTTTCTCGATTTTCTGGGTCAATTCACGGCGATTGCCTTTGGCTTTCTCGAAAGCGGATTTGATCGCCCGGTAGCGCATCGGGTGAAGCGCCTGAAAGCCCAGATCTTCAAGTCCGGTATAGATGGCGTGCATGCCGAGACGGTTGGCAATGGGGGCGTAAATTTCAAGGGTTTCAATCGCAATGCGTCGCCGCTTTCTGGACGGCATGGCACCGAGGGTGTGCATGTTGTGAAAACGGTCGGCCAGTTTGACGATGATCACACGGATATCCTTGACCATGGCAAGGACCATCTTACGAAAATTTTCTGCCTGCGCTTCGGCGCGCGATTCAAATTTGATTTTGGTCAGTTTGGTAACGCCATCGACCAGAGCAGTCACATCTTCGCCAAACAGGCGAATCAATTCGTCTTTGCTGATGGAGGTGTCTTCGACCACATCATGCAGAAGTGTCGCCATGATGGTTTGATAATCCAGGCGCATTTTCGCCAGAATCAGCGCGGCGGCAACCGGGTGAGTAATGTAGGGCTCGCCAGAACGCCGCATCTGGCCTTCATGGGCTTTTTCAGCCACCAGAAAGGCTTGATAACACTTTTCTACATGGCTGGCATCAAGGTAGGTTTTAAGCTCTTTTTGTAAATCCTTAAAGTAGCTCACCGCATTCTCCCCTACCCTGAGTTAATTAATCCTTATCCAGAATATCGGGTTTGATTAGACCGGCAGCAATTTCACGCAGGGCAACAACCGTTGGTTTATCATTTTCCCAGTCGACCAGAGGCTGCTCGCCGCGCACGGCAATTTGACGCGCACGTTTGGTTGCAACCATCACCAGTTCAAACCGGTTCTCAACATGTTCAAGGCAATCTTCAACTGTTACACGAGCCATATTATCTCAACCTTTTTCAAGCGTACAAAACTCCTATTTTACTGCGATGTGAGCAATAATGATAGTAATTTTCCATTTTTTGCCGATTGACGCTGCATTTCAAGCCGATTGGCCGTCACGATGGCCTGTAACTCCAGCGCTGCCCGGGAAAAATCATCGTTGACGATGAGATAATCAAATTCGGAATAGTGACTCATTTCGTCCTGAGCCTGGTGCATGCGGGCGTTGATCACCGATTCATCGTCTTGCTTGCGGCCCTGCAGACGCTGTTTGAGCACATGCAAAGAAGGGGGAATGATAAAAATACTGACCGCGTCCGGGAACAATGTCTTGATTTGCCGTGCGCCCTGCCAGTCGATATCCAGAACCACGTCGATGCCGGACGCCAGTCGATTTTTGATTTGCGCGACAGAGGTACCGTAATATTGACCAAATACCTGGGCGTGCTCGACAAAAGCGCCCTGGTTAATCATGTCAATAAAGCTTGCTTCGCTGACAAAAAAATAATCTTCGCCATCTTGCTCGCCGGGCCGGGCCTGGCGAGTGGTGTGGGAAACTGAGACATCTATATGGTCTGTCGTCGCCAGCAACTCCCTGACCAGGCTGGTTTTTCCACCGCCGGAGGGTGCCGCCACAATATACAAAATTCCGCTTGCTCTATCAGTCATTGTCGTTACTCTATGTTTTGAATTTGTTCGCGCATCTGCTCAATGAGCACTTTCATTTCAACCGCACACTGGGTCAAAACCACGCTATCCGATTTGGAGCTCAGGGTATTGGCCTCGCGGTTCAGTTCCTGCATCAAAAAATCAAGGCGTCTGCCCACCGCTTCTTTGCTGTTCAGGGCGTGTGTAATTTCCTGAACGTGCGTACCCAGACGATCCAGTTCTTCGCTGACATCCAGCCGGGTCAACACCAAAGCGATTTCCTGTTCCACCCGGGCCGTGTCGACCTCCAGCGCCAGAGACGCCAAACGTGTCAATATTTTATCGCGCGTCGCCGGCGCATGCTGGGTACATATCGCCCGGGCTTTGACGATTTCGTCTTGCAACTGATGCAATCGTTGTTGCACGTGTAGCTTCAAGGCATTGCCTTCAGAGGCTCTGGCGGTCTGGAGTTGCATTAGTCCATCATGGAACAGTTTTAGCACAGAAGGTGCCAGCTGCTCAACATCACGAGAGGATATTTGTACAATCCCGGGCCACTGCAACAGAGAGGTCAGCGTGATATCATTTTGCAAATGTTTGCTGGCGGCCAATGCGCTGGTTGCCGCGAGCAGGGAATCGACCAGGTCATGGTTGATTTGAATGGCTTGATCGCTTGCGCCTTCGTCCAGCACTTTGAGTTGGCACTCCAGTTTTCCGCGTTGTATCTGGCCGCGCAAAGCGGTGCGCAAACCGGTTTCCAGGAAGCGCCAGGCTTCGGGCAAACGGAAAGAGGCATCCAGGTAGCGATGATTCACGGATCGCATTTCCCAGCAAAAACTTACACCCTCAAATTGCGCCTGTACTCTGGCAAAAGCCGTCATGCTTTGGGTCAAAAGTCATCCCCATCTGTTCAAGTTTGGCAGACTATAAACTAAAATTGTGCAAATGGAAATCTACAGGCTATACTAGCGCTTTTGCTTTTATCGAGGAACCATCATGCGCCCCAGTAATCGAGAACCCAACCAGTTACGCTCCATCAATATCACCAGAAACTTCACCAATCATGCGGAAGGGTCAATTCTGGTCGAGTTCGGACAAACGCGGGTATTGTGTACGGCTTCTGTGATGGATGGCGTTCCGCGTTTTATCAAAGGTAAAAATCAGGGCTGGATTACAGCGGAATATGGCATGCTGCCGCGCGCCACGCACAGCCGTTGTGATCGCGAAGCCAGCAAGGGCAAGCAAGGCGGCCGTACCCTGGAAATTCAACGTTTGATTGGCCGCTCCTTGCGTGCTTGTGTAGATCTGAAAGTATTGGGCGAAAACACCATTTTGATCGATTGCGATGTGATTCAGGCTGATGGCGGTACGCGTACTGCGGCGATCACGGGTGCGTGTGTGGCGATGCGCGATGCACTGTCGTGGATGGTGTCTCGGGAAAAAATTCGTAAAATGCCGGCTTTTAATTATATCGGTGCGGTTTCTGTGGGCATTTACCGTGGTCAACCGGTTCTGGATCTGGATTATGCAGAGGACGTGTTGGCGGAAACGGATATGAACGTGGTGATGAATGAAGCCGGTGAGTTTATTGAAATTCAGGGAACGGCTGAGGATCGCAGTTTTAATCGTGTGCAGTTGAATACCATGCTGGATTTGGCTGAGGGCGGCATTCGGGACTTGATTGCTTTGCAGAAAAGCGCTTGATGACTTCGAACTTGCCCTGCCGCGCTCTTTGTGCGGCAGGGCGCCTTCACTAAAATATCGTTTTATTCAAGGCCACTTCACCGGCGACAAGCCTGGTAATTTTGTTATCCTGGACCAATTGCGTCAAATGTTGATCAAGGGTCTGCATGCCGGTATTTTGACCGGTCTGGATGGTCGAATACATTTGCGCCACTTTGTCTTCGCGAATCAAGTTACGAATAGCCGAATTACACACCATGATTTCCAGCGCAGCACAACGTCCACCGCCTACTTTTTTCAGCAAGGTTTGCGCAATTACCGCCTGTAATGACTCCGATAACATCGAACGAATCATCGATTTTTCATCTCCAGGAAACACGTCAATCACCCGGTTGATCGTTTTGGTGGCTGAACTGGTATGCAGGGTCGCGAATACCAAATGGCCGGTTTCTGCCGCAGTCATGGCCAATCGAATGGTTTCAAGATCCCGCAACTCACCCACGAGGATAATATCAGGGTCTTCCCGCAGAGCCGAGCGCAACGCGGCGCTGAAACTGCGCGTATCACGATGCACTTCCCGCTGGTTCACGAGGCATTTTTTACTGGGATGCACAAACTCGATGGGATCCTCAACCGTTAAAATATGGCTGTGACGATTGGAGTTGATATAATCCACAATAGAGGCAAGGGTGGTACTCTTGCCGGAACCGGTGGGGCCGGTCACCAGCACCAGGCCTTTATGGTAATTGGCAATTTCATTAAAAATCGGGGGCAAACCGAGGCCTTCCATGCTGACAATGGTCGTCGGAATGGTTCGAAATACGGCACCAACGCCGCGCGCCTGGGTAAATACGTTGGCCCGGAAACGTGCGAGATCCTCAATTTCAAAAGAAAAGTCCGTTTCGAGATTCGCTTCAAATTCTTTGCGTTGACTGTCGTTCATCACGTCAAACACAATATGCATCACGGTATTGTGGTCCATGACCGGAATATTGATTTTGCGCAAATCACCATCCACGCGAATCATGGGCGGCATCCCGGCTGAAAGATGTAAATCCGACGAGCCATTTTTTACGGAAAAAGCCAATAATTCGGCGATATTCATGTGTGCGTCCCTGACAGTCATGTTGATATACTTTAGAGTAGCCTGGCATGGCGCTTTGAGCAACCGTTCGCGGTGCTGGCACTATTTCTGCTATCATCATGTTTCCTTTCACTCTGCCTTTAGAGCGTCATGTCCATCACCAACAACTTGCAGCAGCTTCGGCAATTGGTCAACGATACGGCCCAAGGCTGCCAGCGCAAGATCGATGATATTTGTCTGCTGGCCGTCAGCAAAAGCCAGCCTGGCCATGCCATACGTGCCGCTTTTGCAGCCGGGCAACGTGATTTTGGAGAAAATTACTGGCAGGAAGCGCAAAGCAAACAAGCTGAATTACAGGATCTGCCCATCGTCTGGCATTTCATCGGCCCCATACAAAGCAACAAAGCAGCCGATATCGCCCGACAAGTTCAGTGGGTACATAGCCTGGATCGCGTTAAAATCGCGCGATTGCTGTCTGATAATCGACCAGACAAATATCCTCCGCTCAACGTCTGCCTGCAAATCAATCTCGATAATGAGGCGAGCAAGTCCGGTATCAGCGCAGAACAGGCACCGGAGCTAATCGAATGCGTGCAACACTTGCCCGGCCTGCGGCTGCGAGGCCTGATGGCGATTCCCGAACCACGTCAGGGTGACGAGGCACAATATCAAAGCCTGTTGCGATTGACACAGTTGCGCGATACGCTGAATCAGCGTCTGAATTTGAACATGGACAGCTTGTCGATGGGCATGAGCGACGATTTAAAACCGGCGATCCGCGCCGGAAGCACGCTGCTTCGGATTGGGCGAGCCTTGTTTGGTGAACGATCATGAAAAATATTTGTTTTATTGGTTATGGCAACATGGCGAAAAGTATCGCTCAGGGATTGCGTCAGCATCCAAGGTTTCACTTATCGGCTTCCTCGCCCTCTCTTTCCCGTTCAATCAACGAGGATGGCGTCAAAACATACGCCAATAATCTCGAGCACGTCCATCAGGCAGATGTGTTGCTGATTGCGGTCAAGCCAAACAAAGTTCTGGACGTGTTGCACGATCTTCACGATCTCATCCCGGCGCATTGCGTTATCCTGTCTATCGCAGCCGGTATTCGTCTGGAAACCCTGGCTCGCGCTTGTAGCACAGGCCAGGCCATTGTTCGCGGCATGCCCAATACGCCGATTGCAGTTGGCAAAGGGGCGACGCCATTGATCGCCAATGCTTTTGTTAATGTGAGTCAAAAGGCGCTGGTAGATAGTCTGTTTCAATGTTCCGGCATCACAAGCTGGATTGATTGCGAAGCGGATATGGACAGTTTCACTGCGCTGTCCGGCAGCGGGCCGGCTTATGTGTTTCTGTTTATGGAAGCGATGGAATCTGCGGCGCGAAAACTGGGTTTGCCGGATGAGCAGGCCCGCTCATTCACCTTGCAGACAGTATCGGGCGCGGTGGCTTTGGCGGAGCAATCGGAGCAGTCAGCGCAAGATTTGCGAAAAAAAGTCACGTCTCCGGCTGGTACAACGGCCGCGGCTATCGCTATACTGCAACAGCGCGGACTGGACGAATTGATATATGATGCGATGCAGGCGGCGAAAGCGCGGGCTCGGGAAATGGGATCGGAGCATTAATTCAACATCCGATTCTGGTAAGAACGCGTAGGTTGGGCCCTGGCCCAACAACGATCTCTTGGGGTAAAACCATGTTGGGCCAGGGCCCAACCTACGCGATTTCACCAGGATTTTACGTTAATTTACAATACGTTAAAGAGGTATTCATTTTGGCTGGTTTTATAAGTGCAGGTTATTTTATCGTTTCGCTGATTTTCAGTCTGCTGATATTTGTTTTGTGGTTGCGTATTGCCTTGCGTTATTTTCGCGTCAGCGCCCTGCATCCGATTGGCCAGGCTATTTTTCGACTGACCAGCCCGCTGTTTCGTCATCTGGAACGAAAACTCTACGCCGGCAAACGCCTGCCCCGCTATGACTGGCTTACCTTGCTGGTTATTATTTTGGTTGAATTCGTCAAATTCCTCATTCTGGGCTGGCTGGTATACCAAACGACCTTGCCCGTGCTGTACTTGTTGCTCTTCGTTGCGGCTGATCTGATCGTTCAACCCTGCAATCTGCTGTTTTATGCCCTGCTTATCCGCGTAATTTTAAGCTGGGTTAATCCGCAATGGCAGCAACATCCCGCAGCCGATATTCTGAAATTAATCACCAATCCTCTGCTAATACTCGGCAGAAAAATCATTCCCGACATATCCGGCTTTGATTTTGGACCGATTATTGTGTTAGCCGGATTGAAAGTGATCACCCTGTTCATCAGCGCTTCCATGCCCTTGCCTTTGCTATGATCTATACTTGAAAGAAGGAAAATCTGAAAACCGGAGAAAGAACATGAATAAAGGCCTGAGCATCAGCTTGTTGCTATTGCTTTCTTCATCCGCCTGGTCTGTGCAATCACTTTATTGCCCCCAGCGTTCCGGTTATATCAATATCGGTATGAGTCAGGATCAAGTGATTGCTGCCTGCGGACAACCGGTTAGCAAACAGAATTCCAATAATCCCGTGATGAAAAAAGTGCCCATGCAGCAACTGGTTTACAATAACCAGGGTGCGCCCCAGGTTTCTTACGGCAATATCTCCATCAACGTTGCGACCAATAACAGCGGCGCACAATTACAGGTGAATGTCGTTGACAACAAAGTGGCCTCCATTACGATGAATGGCAACAGCACCAACGCCTTTTCCATCTGCGGCGGCACCAACATTGCCGTTGGCGCGCCGGTTTCGGCCGTCTATAATGCTTGCGGTTCTCCGGCGCTGAATAATGAGTCATTTATCTACCAGCCGATCCCCAGCGTCACCAAGCCACAGATATGGTTGTATCAACCAGGCCAATATCAACCGCCAGTTAGCTTGACATTTGTTGACGGCAAACTACAATCCATCGATTAATCATTCTATAAGCGAGATAGTTCCTGATGAGCGAAACCATTGACGATTTAACCATTGCCTTCTCTGAAGACGGTACAGAAACCACCCGCGAGCTGGGCAAGCACGTCTTATCCAAAGGGGCGTGGACAACAATTTTGTATCGTTACCAGGATTGGGATAATGCCAAACAACTCTACGGCCCGGTAAAATATTCTATCCGCCGTTATCAAAAACGCAACAATCAATACTGGATGAAATCGAAATTCAACATTTCCAGTGATGATCAAGCGAATAAAATTATCGAAGTGTTGACGGGATGGCTGGCACAACCAGTAGAATAAATAAACAAACAAAAATAAGGAAATAATCGATGGCAACCGGACTGCTGCGATTCACCAAATCCGCAATCATATTGCTTTGCTTGCTGGCAATCTGCCTTTTTGCTATCCGCGCCTGCGAAAGCCAGCGCGGTAAGCCATTAAGACTTTGGCATACTTATGTGCCGACAGAACAGCATGCAGACGCGCTGGACAAGATGGACTGGCAACAATATCTCCAGGCAGAGGAGACTATTTTCCAGGATATCAAACAACAGGTTACCAACAAACTGGAAGCCAAAGATCGTGTTGCAGACAATCGTTATTACGAAGGCAGCCCGATTTATCCGGAAAAATTCACCACCGACTGGAATCGTTCCTACATCATGAAGCCTCAGGGCGAGATCAAGGGTGCGGTTGTATTGTTACACGGCCTGACTGACTCCCCTTACAGCTTGCGCCATACCGCTCGACGCTATGTCGCGCATGGCTACGTTGCAGTCGCCATCCGTCTGCCCGCTCACGGTACCGTACCGGCTGGACTCAGCGATGTGACATGGGAAGACTGGATGGCGGCCACTCGCCTGGCTGTACGCGAAGCCAGAAGACTGGCGGGACCTGGGAAACCGCTGCATTTGGTCGGCTTTTCCAATGGCGGTGCGCTGGCTTTGAAATACTCACTCGATGCGCTGGAAGACAAGCAGTTAAGCCGGGCAGACAAGATTATTCTGATTTCCCCCATGATAGGCATTACCCGCTTTGCACGCTTTGCCGGCTTTGCGGCACTTCCGGCTATTTTGCCGCCTTTTGCCAAAGCCGCCTGGCTCAGCATTTTGCCTGAGTTCAACCCCTTCAAATATAACTCTTTTCCAATCAACGGCGCGCGTCAATCTCATCGGTTGACCACCGTTTTGCAGCAACAGATTCAGCGTTTGGCTAATGAACAAAAGCTCGGCGGTTTGCCGCCGGTTCTGACCTTCCAATCGGTGGTGGATTTCACCGTCAGCACCCGGGCGATTGTCAGCGCTTTTTATGCTTTGCTCCCGGCCAATGGCAGTGAACTGGTGTTGTTTGATTTGAATCGGGCGACACGCTTTGGCTTGTTATTGCGCCCCTCGTCAACCGCGGCGGTTAGACGATATCTAAACAGCACGCCCAGAGCGTTTCGCAGCTCGGTTATCACCAATGTCAGCAATACCAGCAACCAGGTGGAAGCGCGGGTAGTTGAGGCGGGTTCCAGCACGGAAAGCATCGAGCCGCTTGATTTGTCCTGGCCGCAAGGGGTGTATTCTCTGTCTCACGTTGCCTTGCCCTTTCCACTCAGCGATGGTTTATATGGCCTGAATCCGGATCCCGCCGAAAATTACGGGGTTCAATTGGGTAATACGGCCACGCGCGGTGAACGAAATGTATTGGTGATCAGCCTGGATGCCATTTTACGCATGTCATCCAATCCGTTTTTTCCGTATATGATTCAGCGGATTGAGGAGAATATTTAAACCATCGTTACGATGGGGGTCCATACTGAATTCTCTTCACCAACACCACCAAATAATACCCACCGATCGCCGCGGCCACATGCTTGAGCGTGTGGCCGCTGACAATGCCGCCCAGAGCATAAATCGGGGCATCGGTGTATTCACAGACTTTGGCGATGGCGTAGAAAACGATCATGCCGATATACGCCTTCAAGGTTGCTCGCGGGTTTGGGAAGCAAATCAACAAAGCGAGCAACACGATGAGCGAATAAAACTGAATAAACCCGTAAAAACGCAAATCACCGATGCCCAATGACTCGGTCCAGTTCCAGTAAACCACGCTCCCAAGGCCCATAAACACAAAGGGAATCATCAGTTTTAATCCGACCATAAAATTAACCCGCTCCATCCATGCCAGAGCAAGCGTGCTGGTGAACACCATGGTCATCGGCAATCTGTCCCAAACCAGGCTGGCATTGTCCGGCGCCCAATGATACCAGGCCGAACCAATACTGGTTAGAATGATGCCGGAAAAAGCCCAGACAAAGGGTGTTGCCTGTTGCCAGTGGGTAAATTCTCCGCGTTCGTATTTGTTGTTCAGCGCGAAAAAACCCAGGATGCCAACAATCAACAACAACACATTTGAACCCACATTCCAGACATTGGGGATCCCGAAGATACGGCGAGCATCAGCAAATTGATGATAAGCCGGCCATTGCGGAATGGGTGGAATCAGAAATAGCGCGAGCAGAGCCAGTAGAGTAAAGGCGGCGAGCCAGGCGAGGTAAGGTTTGGGCATGAACAGTCCTGAACGGCGTTTGGTATTCATCAGTTTATGTTATTTTGAATGGAAGTTCGAGCGGGCGTCAGGAGACCCTTCGCTCCGCTCTGGGCGACACGTTTGGCCTGCGGTGTGGGTTGAGAGGCTGCCCTTCACAGCGAAGGGTCTCCTGATTGTGGCTCGGCGCCACCTGATAAACCGAAGCTTTTCTCTTAGCCTGACAGCTATGCGGCCTTGGCCCAACAGGCTTTAGCACCGGAATCAAAGAATCATGGTCGTGGTGTTATGTTCATGCTCGAGAGGAATTGATCCTCATTACCTTGAGCTACTGTATCAGGAGCAACATTATTGATTTGACCAATGTTATAACGAGTAAGCAGTTGCATGACGTCGTCCGTCGGGGTCGGGAGGAAAAATCCATAATGCGGATTGCCTTTTCCACCAAAACCCACAACACTGAATTTTATGTGTGCGTCTGTTTTTTCAAAACACCTCATCGCTTGCATATGACTATTTGCACCTTTCATCAAGTCACCCAAGCGTATTCTGGGTCCTTCTTTTTGTTGTCCTTCGATAGCCATCACCTCGTCCATTCCATCTCCATCGATGACTCGAACAATAGCCGCCGTTGCAAGCGTGACAGGTGCCGTGATCACCGCAGCGACCAGTGAAAAAATGAATTTCGGGATCACCAGCAACTTGTTTAAATAATACAAGGGGCTATGCATAAATGAAAAACGAGACTGGGTATGATTTTTTAGATACACCTCGGCATGCCCCAAAGCGGCAGGAATAAACAGCGTTGCCCAATCATAAATCCCCATTCGTGGTTCTTCGCGGCTGGCGCGAGCATTACCATAAAATGTAAAATAAGCATCTCTCAATTTTTCTATAGCATTGGTACGCAGTGTACGCGCATGAGGAGAAACTTCGCTTTCAAAAAGAAATGAAAAAGGATTAAATTTCATGTTGTAAAACTCCAACCAGCCCAAAGTGGTTTATATTTTAACATAATGAGCTTTAAAAGTATATACATGGCCTTGCGCTCATATAGACTCATTGGAGAATAATGCTATACTTTCGCCATTATTGTAAAAGGAGCGGCTAATGGCTGGCCCATGGCATATTCTGATTGTAGAAGATACGCTCATTGCCCAAAAGGTTATCAAGCAGCAATTAAGCGACCACGGTTGTATTGTTGACACCGCCAGTAACGGTGAGGAAGCCCTGGAAAAAGCAATGGCAACGCGATATGACATTATTTTAATGG
>Ga0209066_10004465_pt1 | contig 15229 bp, 11 predicted proteins | sample All_14_2_FD_187198 | JGI IMG/M metagenome (GOLD analysis project Ga0209066, IMG submission 187198) | Freshwater microbial communities in response to fracking from Pennsylvania, USA - Allegheny Zone_MetaG_DW_15 (SPAdes) (version 2) ...
TCTTCAAGAACGTCGAGGTCTTTGTCCGGGATGTCGAGCTGGCGCGTGTGCTCGAGGCGCCCGATCAGAATGTCGTTGGCCTTGAGTGAGGTGGTGAAGTAGACCAAGCTCTTCTCGATGTTCAGCAGACGCATCAACGCCTCGTTCGAGATCGACTCATGTAAGTCTTGCTCCACCATATCGGCGCGTTGCCGGATATCACGCAAATAGCGCAGATAGAGGATGGCGGAGTGCCAGAGGAGTTGAAAGGCGAACCGGAACTGGTCTTCGGGAGGGCATACGCGACGGATCTGATCCAGAAACGTGCTGGTCACCGGTGTCTGCCGATTACAGATTGTGATGACGTTCGCCTGTGTGAGGACGATACCCAAAGGCAGTGTATGGAAGGGAATGAGGTTTTCGTGTGGCTCGTGGTACGGAACGTGGACAATCAGCATCGTGACGCCCTCGTCAATCTCAAGGCGGGGGCGTTCGTCTTTATCGAGAGGATCCGTCAGAAACTCGCGCGGGACGCGAGTCAGCTCTTGAACGCGGGATATCTCTTCCGTTGAGGGATCGGCAAGATTGATCCAACAGGCACCGGTCAGCGCGGGCACTTCTTTCAAGCCGCCGCCTTCCCAGTGATAGATTGTAACCATTGCCACCTCCTTTGCCCGCTAAACGGCTTAGTTTGTACTCCTATAGCCTGCCTGATGCAAGCGGTTTCTGAATAACAAGCGGAAAAATTCCGCTCGGCATCACCCTTCAGAATGTGGCAAAAGAGAGCCTCACACAGGCCGGCTAGCGCGCATAAACTTTGACCAGCTTAACCTGGCACCGGACCGGCGCGAGACACGTGAACGAAACGCGGTTCAGGCCAGGGGTGAGAACCGGCACTTTCTCGCTGAGTTTGCCTTCCGCGATCGTCACTCGGGCGGAGTCGATGACAGCCCAGCGGCGCTGGTCGCGACAAATCAAACGCTGGCCTTCCTTCAATGTGACTGGGAAACGTAAAGCTCGACCGCACACGGTCAACACCGGCGAGCCCATCGCCCCGCAGAGCTCAACTTCCAGATCCGCCTTTTCTCCCGGGCGCACGGCCACATCCCAGCCGTCGTCATCCGTACCGACTGGCTCTGTGATCAAGCGAGGCATCTCGTATTCGCGCTTCAGATGTTCCCGCCCGATCTGGCGGCTCGGCCTGGGCGTACCGAAGGGCGTGCCGAAGGTGCTCAGCGTAACCTCTGCACGGGCGCTCACACCACCCAGCGGCTTCTCGCAATCAAAAATGACGGCGTTCTCACCTTCGCGCAGCACGGTTGAGGCAGGCGCGACGCCAGATGAAGGGGCACCTGCCAAAAAGGGCCGCACACGCGCAATCAGATCGCCTTTGTCGCTGTAATGTGTGCAGTACCCGTCGGCTTCCAACTCCGCGAAATCACCGGATTTGAGAGTCAGCGGCAACACGACGGTCTGACCGTTCAGCGAAAGGGACGGGCGTTTTAGCGCGGCGGGCTGGACTGGGAGCGCCATGATCGGGCTCACAGCCACTTCGACACGTTCCCCCGGCGGCAGGTCGTTGAGGTAGAGGGCGACGTGTGAGATATGCGACATGTCGAGGGTGTTGCGGTAAATGTCGTAGGCGCCGCCATAGGGCCACACATAATCGGACATCCGTTCCACGTCGCGCTCGCGCACAAGCAGCTCAACATAGCGCCAGCCGGTGAAGTCGAGGGTTATGTAGTGATCCGAGAGCGCATGCATGAATTCGCGCGGGGTGCCGAGCTGGAGATTGAGTAATGCGCCCTTGCCGTCGCCCTTAATCCACACACCGAACGCACCTGCGCCACCCAAGTTGCGGTAAGGAGCGGGGAAGTCGAGGCTGGCACGTGCCCATGCGCCAATACGGGAAGAACCCTTGTTCAAGGCACACAACCGCACGTTGCGGCCGCCTCCCTTCGCATCGGCGACCTCTTCGGCAAGGTTAAGGGAAACGTCAGAGCTGGCCGAAGCGGTCTTGAAAGACGAGAAGTCTGCCGCGCCCACGAGCGGAATCCGTTTGGCGCTGTCGTAGGACGCCACAGCGTAAAGAGCCTCGATGCGTGCGCAGGGGAATTGTTCGGCGTAGGGATTTCGGAAGACCCATTGCTCAGAGCCGTTGCCGAGGCAGCTGATGCGGTGCGCGGTCATCCGCACAGGCGTGAATTGCCATTGGCCGTCGCGGTTCTGACGCAGGCGGAACTCATCGCCGGGCACAGCTACACGAGCAACAGTCTGCGTGTCGAAATACCGTGCGAGTCGCAGGTGTTCGTACCAGCCGAGAAGCGTGAACTGCTTCTCAATGTGGAACGGCAACGGGGCATAGGAAACATTCACCCCCTGTATCGACATGGCGGCGTCGAGGCCCAGGTTCTTTGCGGCAAAATACTCGATCTCGTCAAGAAAGTGCCCGCGGGCCTGCGCAGTGGGCATACGCGGTGCCCACCACCCCATCTGCGGCTCGAGCAGGTCCGAATCACGATACCGCGAAGAGGTGGCGATGTGCTTGTCGTGAAACCGTTTTGCGGCCCAAACGGGATGGTCCCAAGCGCCAAGCCGGGAGTGGAACCACCAGTTGTGCTCTCCGTGACAGCTCGCCTCGACCAGCGGGTCGCCGGCGAGCCGCTCGAAGATCGTGTGGCGCATCGCGTCAATGCCGTAGCGGCTCATCATGCCCTCGGACCCATCGAAATAGATTTGGTCGAGGCCGCAGGTATTAAAGACGTGCGCAATATGATCCGCAAGGTCAGCGGCAAGGGGCGAATCGGGCAGCGGATAGAAGGAAATGTAGCGCTGCTGCAAATAATCCGCACGTTCGCCTGCGGCATGGGCTGCGGGCCGGGTCTTGAAGGCGCCGCGCGTGCACCGCGCGAAAGCGTAGGGCGGTTCGCGCGCGACCTCGGCATACTGAACGATCTCCGAGCCGATGCGTATCGCGTTGCCGTTGCTCATGTAGGTGAAGACCACATCGTGGCGGGGTGAAGGCGGCTCAGTCACGTAGAGGACGGTATCGGTGGGTGAAAATGTCCGTGCCAACGTATAGCTGTCAAAGGGAATGAGGTATGGGCTGGCTTCAGGGGTGATCCAAGGGTCGTGGGGTTCAATACACGCGGTAAGGGTGTGGATGCCTGCCCGCAAGCCCGCGTCATGAATGCGGGAGACGGTGTCCTTCATGTCGACAAGGCCGCGCGGGTAGAGGTTGGTGTTGACCTCGTAGTGACCGAGGCTGCGCCACCAGGCGTGCAGGTGGACGGTGGAAAATCCGCCGCGTCGGGCGAGTTCGATCCAGTCGTCTGTCGAGGCGTGCTTGAGATCGGCGAACAGATATGAGCCCCTGTTCGCTTCAGCGCCGAGCGACCAAGGCCCGCCAAGCCGCGAAGTCGGCACGCCGGCGCAGTGTGCCATGGCGCGCAACATCGCGGGCATCTCGGCTTTGCTTCCGGCAGCGAGTCCCGCACGCCATCCCGACAGACCGCGTTCAGCCGTTGCCCACACGCGCAGAACGTTGCCTTCGGCCCCCATTTCAACCGGCAACTCATAACCGCGCAGACAGACTGCATCGGCGTCATCGGAGAGCATGTTGGCCATGCCGCCCAGATATTTTGTGGTGATAACCGGCACTTGGCAAAAGACAAGCGAACTGACATTGCTGAGAGTCAGCGATTCGAGAGTGAATGTAAACAAATCGCGCTGCTCGTCGACAGAGATCACGGCCGAACCGAGTCCGCGCGGGAAGCCGAAATTCAGGGTGTTGCCGCTGCGGACAACCGTGCGTGCGGCAAGAGTTCGACCGTCCTTGAGACGTGCGGTGACCATCGGCTGCGGCCGTGCGAGCAACTCGCGCCGAGACTTCTTGGTGCGAAGCGAGGCCATCGAGCCCTGAGCATCCAGGGTGAGTGTGACGTGGCGGTTCTCGAAGGTCGCTGCGGGGTGCTGCTCGTGTTTGGATCCATCGACCAAGGCATACGCGGTGCTGGCGCGCGTCGGATCATTTGAAAGGGTGGCCACTTCAGACTCTGTGAAGGCACGCGCATAAATCCGCACGTCGTCGATCAGCCCCTTATGGCAGACGGGCGTGTTCCAACGGCCAAGGCACAAGGCATCGGCTTCGACCGCATAGGGCCAAGACCCGCGGCCGACAAGTTTCCCATTCACGTAGGTGGTGATCTGCGGACGCGAGAACGTGACACAGAGATGAACCCACTGGTGCTGCGGCAGAGCGGTCAAAACCGGAACGCTCGTCTCCGTCCAGATGTTTCCCGGACGCCCCGCGTGCTGCCCAGGACGCCCGAGCCGGAAAGAGCAGGTGTCATCAGAGACGAAAAGCATCAGGCCGCCGGGGCTCCAGGTCTGTGAGGTTAGGAGGTTCGGGTAGCGGCGGCGGGAGGAGTCTTCCCAAGTGATCCAGGCCGAGAAGGTGAACTGCGTTGCGCCGTTAAGCCCAGGAACAGGCGGCAGGTCAATGAAGGTGTTGGTCCCCCCGAAAAAGGCGGCTTTGCCGAATGTGCCTGTCGCCCACCGGATGCCTGCGAGTTCCGCTTCAAGCCCGTTTGGCGAACGGTCCGCGGCAAAAGAACCGGCCCCTTCGTCGAGCGGCAACCAAAGCAGCAAAGATGGATCGACGCGAGTTGCGGCGCGGAGCGTCGTGGCAAGGCAGAAACATGTGAGCGCACTAACCAGAATCCGCTTCATCGCCCCCCCTCTCGTTGAATGCATGTCTGCACGAAAAATCAACCTTCGGCCGGCTGTAACGTGCCCACCTCGATAGGACTTTTAGCCCGAGCGGCCGTCACGAACAAAAGGCGCGACATAAATCTCAACCGCACCCCGAAGGGTATGCGTCCTTCATCCGCCAAACACGTACACCACGGAAAAACGATCCGACACCGCACGCACACCTGGCATGAAGCAACCCAATGGCATCTCCAACGGCGCAAAGACAAACAGCACCTGCACGTTGTTATCCGCACCCCCTGCCTTGTTGACCAACCCCGGCAACTCTTCCCACGCCTCAAACGGATATTCATGCGGCGTGAGTTTGGGGTCGAGCCCTTCGACACTCCAATCCTCTTCGACAAAGACCAGTTTCTTTGCCAGTTTACCGTCTGCACGCTGAGTCACATACACTTCGAACGGTTGCGGGTTACGTCCCTCCCTCTCGCGCCATTTCTCCAGCGGTATGAACGCGCGAGGAAACAACCCCTCTTCCATTTTCCCGTCAAGCTTGAGTCCTTTGCCGTCCATCATGACGAACAACCGCGCAACATCAGCCGCCCGCTTAAGCGGCAACGCGTCATCCATGCCCAGTGTCACAAACAGTTCGCGCCCCGTCTCCGCCTGACTTCGCAGCCAAGTGACCGCGTCCGCCAATCCGGCCTTATGTGACACGTTGCCATCCGCCCCCTTGCACGTCAACACCACACCGCCACCGTCAACAGCCGCAACCACCCGCAGGGGCAGAACACGCGGCTTGCCGTCTGCCTCCAGCGGCCGCAACACGATCTCCAACAGCGCCCCGTAAGGCAACGCCTCGGCCAACGACAGCCGGCCGTACACTTCGCTCTGTCCCACTTGGAACGGCACGTCGAATACAGTCTCGCCCGCGTTGTAGAGCGAAATCAGAGCGGCCGGCATATTGGTGTCCGTCTGACAGTCGCCGTTCTCCCACCGTCCTCCTGTGAAGACCAAGCCGCCTTCACCGAAAAGCGGCGGCCCAACCTCCGCCGCATCGCGGACCAGCGTCTGCAAGGGCCTTTCGACCGCATTGGGGACATCCAGGCGCCGCACGGTTGCAGTCACCCGCTCACCGACCGGCCAGAAACGGAAAGGCTGGCTGCCGACGCATCCCCCGCGTGCCAGCCCCATGCTTTCGACCGCGCGGGCAATGTCACCCGGCATGGCGACCGCCACCGCTGCCGCTTCGTACGCGCGGTCGCTCAACGGCCCGATCAGGAGAAACTCCGTCGTAACGCCAACGGCATGTCCGACCGCCTCCGCCAACAACCGGACCTCACGCTTCTGGACGTCAACGGCAACGCCCGGCCAGACTTTGAATGTCGCCGAAGCGCGACTTCTCTGGGCCTCCTGCCAAGTCCGGACCGCGTTGGTGTTGACCAAACGCCACTCGTCAGGCCCTGTGAATGCGCCTGCCCGGGCAAATGACACCGCAACCAGAAGCCCCAACAGCGCGATCGCACGTTTCCAGTTTCCAGTTTCCAGTTTCATGACATTCCCTTAAGAACGGACGCTTGCCACAGCTTTCTTGAAACCGGCCGCAGAGCGCGCGATCACCTTCTCATCCACACTGAAACTCAGGCGGAAGTATCCGGGGAAACCGAATCCTGCCCCGGGCACGGCCAACACGTTCTGTGCCAGCAGCGCCTTGACAAACGCCTGGTCATCGCCTCCCGGCGCCTCCGGAAAGAAGTAGAACGCGCCTTGCGGCATTGCGAACCGAATTCCCGCTTCGGCCAGAACATTCGCCATGGCCTTGCGCCGGCGGTCGTAAACCGAAAGGTCCACGCCCTCATTCAGCAGCGCCATCGCCAACCGTTGTCCCAGCACGGGCGCATTCACGAAACCCAGCGTGCGGTTGGTCATGGTCAGCGCGTTCACGAGCAACGAGACATCCGGCATGGCCGGGTTCGCCACAACATACCCGATGCGCTCTCCCGCAAGCGAAAGACTTTTTGAAAACGACCCCAACACGAGCGCGAAGGGTGAAAGAGGAAGAATCGGCGGAACCACCGCACCGTCATAGGCCAAAAACCGGTAAGGCTCGTCGCTCACCAGAAACAGGGGCCGCTCGCGTGTCGCATTCACGCGGTCCACACATGCGGACAGCCGAGCCAAAGTCGCCTGCGTGTAGATGCACCCGGTCGGGTTGTTCGGCGAGTTGATGATGATCACGCGCGTCTTGTCCGTGACCGCCGCCTCCATGGCCGCCACATCCAGCTGAAAATCGGGCGGCAACGCGGGAACCGGCTTGAGCACGCCACCGAAATGGCCGCAATACGCGCCGTACTCCACGAAGTAAGGCGCGGGGCACATCACCTCATCTCCCGGCTCAAGCACCGCCCGAAAGAAAGCCGTCAGCGCGCCTGCCGCGCCGCAGGTGACCACAACCTGTTCCGCCCGTACCGGCACCCGCTGCTGTGCCGACAGAAACACCGCCAGCGCCTCACGGAAGGCGGGCAATCCCGCATTCGGACAATATCCCAACCCCAACGGCAGCACCGCACTGTCCGCCAGCGAAAGCAGCACCTCGCGCGCACGCGGAGGCGGCGGAATGTCCGGATTGCCAAGGCTGAAATCACACACGTTTTCGGCACCGAACTGCTGCTTCAGCTCGAGCCCTTTCTCGAACATCTTGCGGATCCACGACGCGCCCGCCATTTGCGCCTGAATCCCTCTTGCGATCACCTGCATCCGCTCACCCCTTTCTGCCAACCTTTGCCGCCCGCGCTTTCAGAACCCGCGCTGTCACCGCGCCCTTCTGCTTCAGAATCTTTGAACCGCGAGTGATCTTGCACAGGCTGATCTTCAGCTCTTCCGCGATTTTACGCTGCGAAACGCCCTCGGCCAACAACTCCAGCAGTTTCCAGCGCAATGTGATGTCGCTCACTTCGCCGGGCGTCAACAATTCATTCAGGAAAGCACGCATCTCCACAGGCGAGGTGATCGACGCAAGCACCCCACATACGGTTTCGAACGCCCGAACATCCATTTCTTGTTTGGCCCTGACCATTCAAACCTCCCTGCACCCCGCTACCAGCGCGTCACCGGCTTGCTTTTCATCGCCGCAAAGGCCTCCGCTTCCTCGATTTTTGCCAAGCGTTCCTCCAAGAGCGGGAACGTGTTTTTGTGCATGAACAGCTCCGAACACATGCCCAGATCAATGAAGTAGACGCCGCCTTGTTTAAGGCGCATCATCAGGTCCTGCGGCGATTGCGCGTACCGAAGCGCCTTCGGCAAAACACCCATCAACGTGCGTGCCGTGCCATAATTGCCGTTCACGCGGTTAGACCGCTGGCTGAAAAAAAACACTTCGCCTTGCGCCAACGCCAGTTCGTAACCTTTACGTAGCCGTTCCAGTTCCGCCCTGTGTTCATCCTTCTTTTGCTGCGCCTCCTCGGGCGTCGCCCACGCCCTGCCCTGCTGCGGCGAACCTGCTGCCGCGGCCCCCGCAGCGCCGCCTGTTGCGGCTGCGCCCGCAGCGGTTTTATCTTCCTCGTCAGAAAACAGATCATCGATGCTCTTCACCGTTTTCGTCTCTTCGGCCACCGCCGGTTCGGACGTCTCGGCAGGAGGGGCCACCTTCTCGGAGTCGCCGTCTGCATCAACTGATTTTTTCTGCCCCCCGCCCGCCTCCGGTCTCATGGACGACCAAGCCACAGGCAGCTCCACGAGGATCCGGTTGATAAAAAGTCCGTTTCCTTTTCGAGACACCGTATAGGGCGGCGGCAAATACCGCCCCCCGATAAACACGAAGCCCGCCATTTGCGGCACGCCCGACAAAGAGCCCAATTCCTCAACCGCCTCTTCCGTCACCTCAGGCCGTTCAGCCGCGACCGCGGCACCGCATGCGAAAATCCCCAGAAATATAACCCCGATCCGTTTCATTCAATCCGATCCCTGCTTGCCCGTTTCTAAATCCAACCTGAAAAAAAAGCCCCACTTTGCCGTAACGCAGAACCTCTGGAACCTCGCGCATGAGGTGGGTGCTCTAGTCGGCGCCGTCCGGTTCCTGCCGCAAGGGCAAGATCCATTCTGCGCCGCATTCAAACTCCCGGTACAAATTGAAGGTCAGAGAAATGCTGCTTATCCGCGTACAAAGCAGGGCCCACTTCGGTTGTCGGCCGGGACGGTCTATGCCCGGCGCTTTCAAAGATCAAATTCCGCTCAGCCTTCGCGAACCTCCACTTTCAGAACGTCTTTCAACGCCTGAATGATCGCCGCAAAAGCCCCGTTCACTTCCTGGTCCGTCAGCGTCCGGTCGGGTGAACGGAAGGCAAGCGTGTAAGCTAAACTGCGCTTCCCTTTGCCGATTTCTTTTGATTGGAAGATATCAAAAAGCTCGATTGAGGTCAATTCCTCAGGTCCCGCTTTCCGGATCGCTGCAACCACTTCCGCGTGCGTCAGGGAGGCTTCCGCCACAAACGCGATGTCGCGCCGCACCGCCGGGTATTGCGGCACCGGCTTGACCGCGCCCGACGCCGCGCCGCCCTTGGAAAGGAGCGGCGCCAGACGCAGCTCCGCCAACGGCATGGGCGAAGTCATGCGCCACTGATGACGCAGCGCCGCCGACACGAGCCCCATGGTCCCGACCGCTTCACCGTTGAGCCGGATCAGCACCGCCCACCCTGGCTCCATCGCGGGATGGTCGCACCGCTCAAACCCGACCGTCCCCGCGTGCAGCGCAGCAACCAGCGCTTCCACCGCACCTTTGAGCCACAACAGCGACTCTTCATTCGACACCGCCCGACGCCGGTCCACCGCAGTCCGGCCATACGGCCCCATCAGGCCCAGCGCCACGCGCTCCTCCTCGCCCGGCTTGCCGCCCGCATCCACAAAGAACACGCGCCCCATCTCAAACAATGCCGCGCTCTCGACCTGCCGCGACGCGTTGCGCCCTAGCGACCCAGCCAGTTGGGGCAACAGCGAATCCCGCAGCACACCGTAGTCGGCACTCACCGGATTGGGCAGTACCGCACGGTTCGCCGCGTTCCGCTTGTCGAAAGCGTCCAGCTCTTGCGCCGCAAGAAAACTGTAGTGCATCGCCTCTGAAAAGCCCATGCCCAACAGCACCTGGCGGCAGCGCGCCCGCACGTAGAAAGGACGGTCGTCCAGCGTCGAAACCGCCGTCAGATCCGGCATCACATCCGGTATGGCATCCAGTCCGTGCATCCGGGCGATCTCTTCGACCAGGTCCGCCTCCAGCGCCAGATCCAAGCGGAACGAGGGAATGCGGAAGGCGGCCGAATCGGCGTCACGCCACATCACGGCCAAGCCCAGCGAGGTCAAGATGCCGACCATCTCATCGTCCGCCAAGGCCACGCCGATCACTTCACGTGCACGCGCAAACCGCAACACAACCTCGGCGTGCTTAAAAGCCCGGGCGTCCGCATCGATCACGCCCTTGGCAACTTTCGCTTGCCCATACGCCACCAGCAGCGACACGGCACGCCGGCTCGCAAGGTCGGCCAAGTCAGGATCCACTCCGCGTTCAAACCGGCGCGAGGACTCCGTCGAGAGACCCAGTCTGGTGGCGGTGAACTTTGTCGCGGCCGGATTGAACAGCGCGCTTTCCAACAGCACGTGCTCCGTCCCCACCGCAATCTCGCTCCCCGCCCCCCCCATGATGCCGGCCACCGCACTCGGCACCGCGGCATCGGCGATCACCAGCATGCTCTCGTCCAGCGTGCGGTCCACGCCGTCCAGCGTCTTGATCTTCTCGCCCGCCTTCGCGCACCGCACCACGATCGTACGCTCCGCCAGCGACCGGTAATCGAACGCATGCAGCGGCTGGCCGTACTCCAACATCACATAGTTGGTCACATCTACCGTCAGGCTGATCGCCCGCATCCCGCACAGTTCCAGGCGGTGCCGCATCCAGTCAGGCGACGGGCCATCCTTGACATCCGTCATCACGCGCGCCGTATACCGAGGACACTTGACCGGGTCCTCGATCCGCACCTTCGCGAAGGATTCGACCGGGTCGCCGTTCTCCGGAAAATCGACCGACGGCACCTTCAGGGGCCGCTTCAGGATCGCCGCAAACTCGCGCGCGATGCCGATGATCGACAGGCAGTCCGGGCGGTTCCAGGTGATCTCCAAGTCGAGCACGGTCTCCGGAGGCGGCAGCACGTCGCGCATCAGCGTGCCGGCTTTTAGCACAGGGTCAAGAATCATCAGCCCCGAGTGGTCCTCGGAACGCTTCAATTCCCGCGCGGAGCACAACATGCCGAACGACGCCACGCCGCGCAGTTTAGCCTGCTTGATCGCAAAGCCGCCCTCGGGCACCACGGCCCCGACTTTGGCCAGCGGCACTTTGATGCCGGCCGCGCAGTTCGGTGCGCCGCACACGATCTGCAGTTCTTCTTTGCCGTCGGAAACCTTGCACACGTGCAAATGATCGGAGTTCGGATGCGCGACGCAGGTCAAAACCTCGCCCACGACGAAGTGCTCATCGAGCACAACGCCAATCTCATCGATGCCTTCGACTTCCACGCCGGAAAAAGTCAGCTTATCGGCCAGTTCCCTCACCGACAAATCCGACAGGTCCACATACTCGTTCAACCAACTGACAGGTACTTTCATCCGCAAACCCTTCTTCGCTCAAAAAATGACGTGTCAGTATAACACACCCGTGTACGGATATCAGCCAAAAGATCAGTGACAAATTTAACGTCACACAACAATTTGGCCCGCCCGCCACGTCCAAAGTGTTATTGGGAGGTGCCGGATGTACTCGTGAGAGCGAGGATGACCAAAAAGCGATACTGGATCAGCCCGCTGTCGGTTGAATGGCTGGATTCTAAGGCGTTATCGTTTTGCCACAGTGACTATCCTGTACTGTGACACTTCGTCGCTTACACGTAGCCCAACTGTTTCGTCGTTGCCCCTCATGCCGGTGAGACGAAGAGAGGCGACTAAGCGTAACCGATTACGCGTGAGACTAAGTATGGCGACGACGTGTGGCATGTATTCTATTTGCGCACCGCCCCTGCTTCTGCCCGTCCGCCGCTCCATAGCGTATTCACTTATCATGAGAAGTGGATAAGCATTCGCAAGGCCTCATCGCCTAGCAGCCCGCAGAAACAAACGGTTCGACAGCGTCTCGCCCTCCAATGGAACAGAACGCCGCGTCGAAAAAGAAAGCGCTCGCGTAGGGCGGACGCAACAGATCCCATTCATCGTTCTTGGCCACAGGCGGCAATTGAGACAGGTCACCGTTGTACAGCATCTGTACGTCTCCGCCAGCGCCGACGCTCTTGGTTTTCTTGGGGGCGCACACCGCCAGCACATCCGGCTGCACAACCGTGTCCTCGCTGAGAACCACGTTCATCTTTTTTCAGTGCATACCTGCCAGCGTGACTTCCTTCTCGCGGTTACGCCAACTGGCTCAGGAAACGCGTGTCGTTTTCGTACAGCCAGCGGATGTCGGGGATGCCGTATTTGATCATCGCGATGCGCTCGACACCGAAACCGAAGGCGTAGCCGTAGACTTTCGCAGGGTCGTACGCCGAATCGCCGCGTGCGCGGTTGACGTGCTCGTAGACGCGCGGGTCGACCATGCCCGCGCCGGCGATTTCGATCCAGCCGCTGTTCTTGCAAACGCGGCAGCCCTTGCCTGCGCAAACGTGGCAGGAGAAGTCCACCTCCACGCTCGGCTCGGTGAACGGGAAGAAGTGGGGACGGAAACGGACCCCGGCCTTGGAGCCCATCATCTCCTTCGCAAAATAAGCGAGCGTCGACTTGAGGTCAGCCAGCGACACGGGTTTGGTGTCCACATAGAGCCCCTCGATCTGATGGAAGTTCGCGCTGTGCGTCGCGTCGGTCGTGTCGCGCCGGTAGGTGCGCCCCGGCGTGATGATCCGAACCGGCGGCCGGTACTGCGTCATCATGCGGATCTGCACGGGCGAGGTCTGCGTGCGCAGCAGCAGGTCGTCCGTCAGCCAGAAGGTGTCGGACGCGTCCATCGACGGATGGTGCGCAGGCGTGTTGAGCGCCGTGAAGTTGTTGAAGCGGTTCTCGATGTCCGGCCCGTCCGCCACCGTAAAGCCGAGGCGCGCGAAGATCGCCGCGGTCTCTTCGATCACGCGCGACACCGGATGCTTGGCGCCCGGCGCATACCAGCGCCCCGGCAGCGTACAGTCGAAGACCGCCTCCGCTTTCTTCACCGTGCCGACGCCGGCCAGCCGTTCGGAGAGCGCCGCCTCGAGCGCCAAGCGCCACGCGTTTGTGCGCTTACCGAACTCCGGGCGCTCCGCCGCAGGCACGTCCTTCATCTGCTTCACAACCGCCGGCAGCAACCCGTTGCGCCCGAGATAACGGATCCGCACCTGTTCCAGCGCGGCAGCGTCCGCCGCAGCGGACACCTCGCCCAACGATTGTGCCTGTTGCGCATCCAATTCTGCAAGTGTCATAAACCCTTCGCTTTCCGTCAAAAAGATTGGGGGTAGTTTAGGCCAATCCCCCCCCGAAATCAATAAAACACAGAGGGCACAGAGATTCTGAAACTCTGCGCCCTCCTCGCCTGCTTGAGCGGCAGGACTGCCTACACAAGGTCTTTCATCGTGACGACCGGAATATCCCGCTTCGCCGCAGGCTTGAGTGCCGGGAGGCTCTTCGGATTGAACCACCACCCCTTTTCAGCGTCCAGCGGCCAGACGGCCGGCGCCATCGACTGCACGGTCGCGGCGAAACCCTGCAGCGTCGCGGCGGCATTGCCGGTGTGCGAGGAGTTGTCCGCCTCGTTCTCGATGACGAACGGGCGCTCATAGCCCTTGGCCATCAGGGTCTTTAAAAACGCGAACCAATCGATGCTGTCGGAGCCGCCGAAGCCCGGCAGTTTCGGATCGTAGTGGTGGCGGTCCCACTCGCAGGCGGGCTGACAGACGCCCGCCTTCTTGGCGAGTTTGGCGTCGACCTGCTGCATCGGGTAGAGGCGGCCCCACTGGACCGCCGCGAGGCTGTCCGTGCGGTTGCGCGTGCCTTTGATGTGCACGCGGTGCAGCCGAGAGAGGTCGGTGTTTTTGACGACCTCCACCGGGTCGATGTTCTGCCATGCGTCGTGGGACGGGTCGTAGGTCTCGCCGTGCGCCTTGCTCGGGATCAGCGCGTACATCAGTTTGCGGGCCGCGAGCGTGCAGGGCAGATTGTTGTAGGTGGTCGGCGCGGACGCCGGACGCCACCCCTCCATCGGGCAGTTCTCGTAGTTCACGGTCACGCCGAGGCCCTCGGCATATTTGATGATCGGCTTGAAAACATTGGCGTAGAGCTCGAGGTTCTTGGCGAAGCCCCCGTCCTCTTTGCCCGCCTCGTGATTGTAGCCGACAAACGTGCCGACGCAGACGTCGTTGGCGTCGCCTCCCAACAAGTGCGCCATGCGGATCAGCCTCAAAATGTGGTTCCGGTTTATCTCGCAGACCGCCGCCTCGCCGCCCAGCAAATTGTCGTAGGCGCCGACTGATATCCGCACGCCTTCAGACGCACAGGTGGCGAGGACCTTCTTGGCGTCTTCCAGCGAAAAGCTCTCGTAGTTCAGGTGTGTGGCCACATGGTCCTGTCGCGTTCCGTCGCGTCGGAACACGCAGAGTTCCAGTCCTTGGGCGCCCGCCGTTTTGGCTTTTTTGATCACCTGGGCGAACGTGAGCTTCGGAAACGCGGAAGTCATCAGCCAAATCTGGTTGTTCATAAACGTCCTTGTCCTTGTGATGGCAGATAAAACCGTGCCTGCCATGCGGCAGGCAGTAAACAGTATGATGGTTATCCAACCGATGTTTGTCCAGCGCGAAAGAAAAAAAGGCTGCCCCGAAGAGGGACAGCCTTTGTTCGGAGAACCGCTCTCGGCTCAGCCTTTAAACGAGGGCCGCGCGCGCTTTTTCGATCAGCCCCTTGAAGCCCTCCGCATCGGCGATCGCGATCTCGGACAGCATCTTGCGGTTGACCGCGATACCGGCCTTGGTCAGCCCCTCCATGAAGCGGCTATAGGTCATTCCCTGGCCTCTGACCGCCGCATTGATTCGGGCGATCCACAAGCCGCGAAACTCGCGCTTGCGGTCCTTGCGGTGAATCGTGGCCAACCGCTGCGCACGGTCGACGGCCTCGGTGGCCTGGCGGAACAACTTGCTGCGGGAGCCGCGGAAACCTTTCGCGAGCTCTAGGCGACGCCGACGACGTTCGCGCGACGCGGGGGCATTCGTTACTCTTGACATGACACAATCTCCTTGTTAGTTGCCTTGCAGCATACGCGCGGCGGTTTTGACAAACACGTCCTGTGCAACAGTGGTACCACGGAGATTACGTTTACGCCCACGCGACTTGTAGCCGTTCAGGTGGGATTTGCCACCTTGGGAGCGCATCACTTTACCCGTGGCCGACATTTTAATCCGCTTGGTGGCGGACTTCTTGGTCTTCATGGTAGGCATGACTTACCTCTTCCTTGTTTGAAGCCTGAACCCGCTGGGCAGTCAGCCGTGAAAGCCCA
>Ga0209066_10004466_pt1 | contig 15226 bp, 15 predicted proteins | sample All_14_2_FD_187198 | JGI IMG/M metagenome (GOLD analysis project Ga0209066, IMG submission 187198) | Freshwater microbial communities in response to fracking from Pennsylvania, USA - Allegheny Zone_MetaG_DW_15 (SPAdes) (version 2) ...
ATCTGAACTTGGGCAGGAGGCGGACGCATTTCTGCCCGTCATGCCGCCCGCCGAACAGGTGATGGCCGATTACCAGATGACGCGTCTGTCGCTCAAAGGGCACCCGATGCAGTTCCTGCGGTCCCGGTTCCTTACCGATGGCGTTCTGAGCTGCGCGGAAACAGCGATGGCGAAAAACGGAACCGAAGTGCGTACTGCCGGCGTCGTTCTGGTCCGCCAGCGCCCCGGAAAGGGGAATGCCATCTTCATCACGCTGGAGGATGAGACAGGTATCACCAATGTCCTGCTGTGGGCGCGCCTGTTTGAAACGCAGCGGCGCCCTGTCATGGCGTCGCGTTTGATGGTGGCGGAGGGGGTGGTGCAACGGAGTAAGGAAGGCGTCGTTCACCTGATGGCGACACGCATACATGATTATACACATGTACTGGACGGCCTCTCCCACACACAGGACCATGAAGCACGCATGGAGGAAGTGCACGGCGCTCGCATGCACGGGCATCCGCGCAATGTTCGCATTCTGCCGAAATCACGCGATTTCCATTGAGTTGCGCATAACTACGATGGCTTGCGGCCAATGATATGTAGGCATAAGAATGGTGGAAACACATGATGTGCACTGCACGACGGTCACACATAAAGGAGAGAATATATGGGGAGAGTCGCGGGCAAGGTATGCATCGTTACGGGCGCCGCATCGGGATTGGGCGCGGCCGACGCCATCCGTCTTGCGGAAGAAGGCGCGCATGTTGTGCTGACGGACGTCGCCGAAGAGGCTGGTCGCGCTGTCGCTGCCGCCATTCCGGGATCGATATTCCTGCCCCATGACGTACGGAACGAAGATCAGTGGCGTTCCGTCGTCACCGAGACCATGGCGAAATTCGGCAGGCTGGACGTGCTGGTGAACAACGCCGGAATTGTGCGCTTCGCCGATGTCGAAACCGCAACACTCGATGAATTTCGCTTCGTGACCCAGGTAATGCTGGAAGGGCCTTTTCTTGGCTGCAAGCATGCCATTCCTGCTATGGCGGCAAGCGGCGGCGGATCGATCATCAATATTTCGTCTACCGCGGCGCTTTGTGGTTATTCGGCCATTCCGGCCTATGCAGCCGCCAAAGGTGGCGTGCTGTCCATGACGCGCAGCGTAGCGGTCCACTGCCAGGAGCAGAAATATAATATCCGCTGCAACGCCATCGTTCCAGGCGCGCACGATACGCCGATGATGGCTGCAGCAGGCGATCAGGGGGAAGAACGGGGCGCCGATCAGTCGGCCGCAAATGGCCTGGCTAGCCCGGTCGAAGTCGCCAATCTGGTCCTGTTCCTCGCATCCGATGAATCTCGCAACATCACGGGCACGCAACTGATCATAGACAATGGAGAGACCATGCGCTGATGCCCCAGCCGTGCTTGACACCGGCTTGAAGGACCGGCCATCTGCGATTGAAGCCATGGGGTGTTACAACCGCCAGGGCGATATGGAGAGAATGTCTTGACCCAGGCCCCGTTTGCACGGTCCGCTTCCCTTGCACTGCTCACGATCGGCATCATCAGTGGGTTCATTCCCGCATTGCAGGGCACGCTGCTGCCGCAACTCGTCAAGGAAGGCAGGCTGACGCTGGCAGAGCTGGGGCAGGTCGCCATGGCGGAAGCGATCGGCACATTGCTGGCCGTCAGTGTCGCCAATGCAGTGCTGCGCCCACACCGGCTCAAGCTGTATGTTCTTGTGTCCGCCCTGATCGGGCTCGCGCTGGACCTGTTGACCGCGCGGCTCACGGGGCAGGCGATACTGGCCGCACGCTTTGGTCACGGCGTATGCGCGGGCATTTTATTGTGGATATGGGTGGGCTTTCTCACCCGCAGCGATAACCCGGGGCGTTGGGTCGCCATATATGTCACGGCGCAGGCGCTTACCCTGCTGATTCTGTCGGCGTGGTTTTCGGCGATGGTGTTGCCGCAGGGCGGTGCTGCAGCCGGATTTGCCATTGTCGCTGCCCTGTACGGCCTCATAGCGTTCCTCGCCCTGTGCGTACCTGGAAGCTTCGCGCCTCTGGCGCATGGGAACGGTTCGATCCGACCGACGGCATTGGGGCTTTTGGGCTTGTTTGGTGTGTTCGCGCAGCTCGCCGCGATCCTGGCCACATGGGTCTACATCAAGTCCTACGGCAAGCAGATCGGATTGGATGAAGCGACCACCGGTTTCGCCGTGTCGGTGGCGATGGGAGTTCAGATCATTGCGGGTTTGCTCGCGACCGTGCTGGCCGGGCGCGTGCGCAATACACCAATGATCCTGCTGGCTGTTGTTGCCAGTCTGGCGTCGCTTGCCCTGTTGATCACGGCGCAGACGACAACACCTTTCATCGTCGGCACGGCTGCCTTCGCATTCTTCTGGATGCTGGGCCCTCCGTTCCACATGCCCTATCTGATCGACATTGACCCAAGCCGCCGTTCGGCAGTGCATATGACCACGGCGCAGTTGCTGGGCGTCGCAGCGGGGCCAGCGCTCGCTTCTATGGCGGTAAGCGGTGAAGTCGTCACCGGCGCATTGATCGTAGCTGCACTGCTTTACGCGGTGGGGGGACTGATCGTGGGGCTGACGGGCTTGCGCATTCGGCAGGCCGAACCGGTTACGGCATGAGTTGCAAGCGCGTGGTGGCTCTTCGATAACCTGGCCGTATCGTGGCGGCGCTGCTCTTGCTATGACGGTGCATTAACCATGTTGACCGCTGCCGCTGCGAAGCAAGGATGCCGCCATGCCTAACGCTGTTTCCTCCTGCGAAAATTCCGGGAAAGCCGCTAATCTCTGGCGCGATACTACCGTGCGTTGGACAATTTCGGTCGGCACGCTGCGCATCAGTCGTGTGACAACGCGGCGTCACTTTCTGGCTGCTCCGCCGCGTTCGACTGGTGGCTTCGGACGCACTTTGTCAGGGTTGGGCGCAGGCGCGCTTGCTGTCATCGGTTGCGTGTCGCTGGCGTTTTCCGCGCAGGCGTCTCAGCAGCGGCCTCGATTCACAACGCCCATCATGGACATCATGACGCCAGCCGTCGTCCCGATGACTGAGATATCGCAGGGCCTGGAACCGTCAGAGGCGGCGCCGCTGCCATCCAGGGCAAGCAAAGAAAAAGTGTCGCCGACGGCAGTGGTGGCGCAAGCCGTGTTGGCCGCCAATTTGGATAATGCGGCACCGGCATCGGCTCTGCCTGATTCCCGCCGCTTCGACAGATTTCCGGCAGTACGTCATGCCGTCGATGCAGCATTTATGACGGGTGAGGTCCAGGACTGGAGAGAGGGACCGTTCGAGGGACTGGTCGTCGCCGGAGAAGCCTATGCCGACGGCAGCAGGACATGTCGCGAAACAGCTATTCTGCTGCGCGACGGTGGCTTTGACGGACAAACGCGCTCAAAGACAGTGTGTCGCCAGACTGCAGGATAGTTCAGGCCGCTGCGAGTAATTCCACCGTAATCGCCAGACGACGGGCATCTTTGCACGCAACGTGCCGCATGGGCAGGCGCTCTAGCGCAGCAGCCTCCGCATGTTCGATCGCGCTTTGTGTCGTGTGCATTTCCTGGAACAGTTCGCCTAGGTAAAGCACGGGGAATGGTGCGCGACGTCCACAGGATTCAGCCAGAATCTCCAGCCAGTAGGCATCTAGATCGCTGTCCGCATACACGCGAAAGCCATCGGCGGCCTCTGCGATTTCCTCAAGAACCCGATGCGTCGAGATGCCGTTTTGCGCCAGCAGATCTCTGGAGATGCCATGAAGACTCTCTGCTTCGGCGGACCAGTCCCAATAGCGCCAGCGGACTGCCGGTTTAATGAGCCAGTTGTGCGCTCGCCCCCCAACGGGCACCAGTGCCACCTCTATGGGGAAAGACTCTCCATAGCTTGGCAGGCAGGACGCCTCAAAATCTATGATCGCGATCTGGCTCGTTTCCAATCTCCCGCGAAGGCAGCACTAGCCTATCATAATCATGCTGCACTGCAACGGGGGGCGTGTGGCGACGCCAAATTCAGCTGCGTTCAATCCAGCGCCGGCTGGAATGGCACGCCAAGTTTGCGCAGATACTCTGAATTATGGCCGACGCGCACTGCTTCGGCGATCAGTCTGGCGATCAGCACATCGGTCTCTCCGTTGGCGCGGATCGCCGCGTCGGCCTGATCGATGCCGTAGCCGCGCTGCTTGCAAAGCTGAACTGTTCTGCCCAGGGCACCGGGCCGCCATTCCACGGCGGCGACAAATGACAGGCCGTGCTGCGCACAGCGCCACGCAAGTTCCGCAAGGACGGGTGCAATCTCTTCGTCGTAGAAATGCTCGCGTTCGTCCGCAGTCATCTTGCTCCCCCGACGTCGTGCGTGAACTATAGCTCTATAAATTACGTACTCAACCTGATTGCACAGCGTGTCAGCGGATCGTATAGACTGACATTTACTGAGTTCCGTTATTGCGTTGGGGGACGCCAAAGCGGCTGGATGTTGCGCGGATGTGTACCTGTTTCGTGGACGCGCTTCATTCGTGGGCAGTCCGTTTTGCGCGGTTGGGCGCACATATGGAATTCGGATGATCGGCGCGTGCCGGGAAAAACCAATATAGATTCTCCAGGTAGATTTGACGGGTTTCGCGCAGATATTAATGGTCTGCGCGGCGTCGCTATACTGCTTGTCCTTCTGTTCCACTTCAACGCGCCGAAGGCCGCTGGCGGCTTCATCGGTGTGGACGTCTTTTTCGTCATATCCGGATATCTGATGACTGCCATCGTCTTGCGTGGTCTGACAACAGGGCAGTTTTCTCTGGCCGGTTTCTATCGGGCGCGCGCACGCCGGATCATGCCGCCATTGGCGCTGATGATATTGTCTTCGCTCACGCTTGGCTTCTTTCTGGTTGATCCCATTCTCTACGCGGCGATGGCCCGACAGGCGCTGTCATCGCTGCTGTTCGTGTCCAACATCGATTATTTCCTGACGACAAGCTATTTTGGAAATGCGGCCGATACGATCTGGTTTCTGCACAGTTGGTCGCTTTCGGCCGAATGGCAGTTATATCTTGCCTACCCCCTGTTTCTGGCTCTGTTGCTGCGCATCGCACCGGGACGGCTTGCTTACGCCCTTCTGGCCACTGCGGCGCTGATATATGCCGCATCGCTTGCCCTCCTATTTACCGGGGGAGGCCGGATGATGTCTGGCCTGTTCTACATGTCGCCGTTTCGAGCGCCCGAAATGATCATCGGCGGGCTGGCTTACATATGCCGCGTGCAGGCGCCGGCGCGGGTTGGCCGCGTAAGTGCCATATTCGGACTTGCCCTCATCCTGTGCACGGCGGCGATAGCAGGGCCGCAAACGGCATGGCCTGCGCCGCTGTCGCTGACGGCAGTTGCCGGAGCAGCGCTCATTCTGGTCGTCGACACGGGAAAGGCCGGGTTGCTGGGACTTGCACCTCTTCAGCTTATCGGACGCTGGTCCTATTCTATCTATCTTTGGCATTGGCCGCTCATCGTCGCGCTGAACTATGCCGGATACACCGATGCCCGTAGCTATGCTCTGGCCTTTATCGCCAGCATCATTGTTGGGGCATTGTCACATCGCTTCGTCGAACGGCCATTGGGGAACCATCCCGACGCCGGAGTGACTGCAATCGTAAGGCAAAATGGGGTTTCGGTTGCCGTATTCGGCTTGACGACGGTCGTCGCGACGGCCGTCCTTATGTTGAATGGGTTGCCATCACGCGCCCCAGCTGCTGCGCAGCGCTATATCGCTGATGCAGAGAAGGCGAAGGAAGAATGGGCGTTTCCTGAACGTTGCGACAAGGTTCTCTGCACCGTCGGGCCGGGCAGGGCAAACACTCTGATCGTGGGCGATTCCCATGGAGAGATGTGGTATCCGGCTTTCGACATGTTCGCGCGCAAGGAACGGCGCGCGATGGACATCTTTGTCGCGGCAGGATGCCTGCCGGTTCCGGGCGTATCAAAGCTGACCAATCCCGGTTGCGGTGATTTTTCCCGGCGAGTGGGGCAGGAGGTCCTTTCTCCGCGCTATCAACGCATTGTGATCGTCACATCCTGGTATGAGTGGTTCGATCCGACAAAGGCGTCCGGCGTGTGCGTCCAGAACCAGCGGGCATGCGATCCCATTTCAGAGCCCGCGGCGCGCGCGGCGGCACGTGTGCACCTTGTGCGCTTCGTTTCCGATCTTCTGGATCGGGGCAAGGAGGTCATTCTCTTTCGGCAAAGCCCGATGGTGTCCTTCGACGTTCCGGACCGGATCGCGCAGAGCCGCTTTCAGGGAGAGGATGCTGGTGACCTCGCCGCCTTTCCCGCAGCCGATCTGGTAACGGATCCGGATGGGGTTGATGCGACGCTGGAATTGCTGCGAAAGCGGGGAGCCAGGCTGATCGCCCCTTCGGCGTCATTGTGCGTAGGCGGGCGTTGCCGCTTGGTCGACGAGCGGGGTTTCAGCCTTTATCGCGACAATAATCATTTTCGGTCCGACACGGTCCGTTCTTTCGCGGCACTGGACAATTTGCTCCGCTAGACGCTGGACCGCGACGGTTTCCACAGCGCAATCAGGCTGATTGCCGCCGCTGCGGACATATATAGCCCTACCCAGGCCACACCGCCTTGTATCGCCACGAGCTTGCCCGCCACGATCGGTGCCACCGCGCCGCCCAAAATGCCGCCCAGATTGAAGCCAAAGGACGCGCCGGTGTAGCGCAAGCGCGTGGGAAACAGGGACGGCAGCCAAGCGCCGAGCGGGCCGTAGACAAATCCCATCATCAGCAGCGCCAGCGAAAGGGCCAGAAAGATGGCGAGCAGCGAGCCGGATCCAAGCGCGGAGCCGAAAATCATGCCCATCGGAATGGTGCCGAGACATCCGGCGATCAGAACCGCCCGAGGGCTGCTTCTGTCCGCCCACCAGCCTGACAGGATAATGCCGAGCGCCATGAGGAGGATCGCTCCAAGCTGGACGCCCAGAAATGCTTCGCGGTCGATACCCAGCGTGGTCGTGCCGTAACCCAGCGCGAAGGCCGTGGCGATATAGAAGATCGCAAAGCAGGCGACGACCGCGAAAGTGCCCGAAACCGCCTCGCGCAGGTGGTTCGCCAACAATTCACCGAGCGGCAGGCCGGGCGGAGGCCCTTCGGCCTGCGCGGCGGCGAACTCGGGCGTCTCTGTCAGCTTCAGGCGTACCCAGAGGCCAAGAAAGACCAGAATCGCGCTCGCCAGGAAGGGCAGCCGCCATCCCCAGGCAAAAAACTGCGCGTCGGTCAGCAGTGCGCCAAGAATGAGGAAAAGGCCATTCGCGGCTATGAACCCGACCGGGGCCCCCAGTTGTGGAAACATGCCAAAGCGTGCGCGCCAGCCGGGCGGCGCGTTCTCGACGGCGAGCAGCGCGGCGCCGCCCCATTCGCCGCCCAGGCCGAAGCCCTGGCCAAAGCGCAGAACACACAGGATCAGGGGCGCCCACCAACCGATCGTCGCATAGGTCGGCAGGAATGCGATCGCGAAGGTCGAGCCGCCCATCAGCATGAGCGATGTGACGAGCGTGGCTTTGCGACCGATACGATCGCCATAATGGCCGAACACCGCCGCTCCGAGTGGCCGGGCGAAAAAGGCGAGAGCCAGCGTCAGGTAGGCGTTGAGAAGCTGGGCGCTGGGCGACGATGAAGGGAAAAACAGCGGTCCGAACACCAGGCTCGCGGCTGTCGCGTAGATGTAGAAATCATAAAATTCGACAGCCGTCCCGATCAGGCTCGCAGCCAGCACGCGCTTGTGCTGCCACATGGCGCCGACGCCTGCCGCGCTTGCGCGCGCATCTGCGTGCTTCATGCTTTTGCCCTTCTTTGATTGAGCAGCTCGTAGGCCATGACGGCAGTCGCTACAGCCACGTTGAGGCTGTCCGCCTTGCCCTGCATCGGCATTTTGACGAGATGATCGCACGCCGCGGCATATTCGGCCGGCAGGCCCTGGGCTTCGTTACCCACCAGCAGGAAGGCGGGAGCGCCGTATCGCACCGCCTGATAGTCCTTATCTGTCTGCAGGCTTGTGCCTATCAGTTCGCCGGAGCCGGAGCGGAGCCATTGCAGGAATTCCGGCCAGCGTGCGGTTGTAATCGACTGGGTAAAGAGCGCGCCCATACTGGCGCGTACGGCCTCTACGGAGAAGGGATCGACGCAATCGTCGATCAGGATCAGGCCGCCGGCGCCCACGGCGTCGCCCGTGCGCAGGATCGTGCCAAGATTACCCGGATCGCGCAGGGACTGGGCGACGATCCAGATATCGGCGCTGCTGCGATCAAGCGAGCCCAGCGGCGTCAGTCGATCGCGATATACGCCAACCAGGGCCTGCGGATTGTCCTTGCCGCTGATTTTGGAAAGTATGTCTGGCGTCGTCGTGATAACATCGCCGCCTGCGGCTTCGGTCGCCGCCATCAGTTCGAGCGCAAGCGGGTGATCGGACCCGGCGTGAAACAGCATTTCGGGCAATGTTCCGGTGTCGCGCGCTTCGGTTAAAATGCGCAACCCCTCAGCCAGGAACAGGCCTTCCTGCCGTCTATGCTTCTTTTCCCGCAACGCGCGCACGCGTTTGACCAGCGGGTTGGAAAATCCGGTAATCTCGCGCGACAAGGTTGATCCTTGGATGTGAAAGGACTGGCTGCCTCTACGCGCTTTGTTGCGAAAGGGAAGGGGAGAGGGCTATTCCTCGCCGAACTTGTCTTCGACCAGCGTGACCAGTTGCACCAGCGAGGCTTCGGCCTCGGCACCGCGGGCGGTTATGACGATGTGGTCGCCCATGGCCGCGCCCAGCATCATCAGGCCCATGATGGAGGTACCGGTGACTTCCGATCCATCCTTGGCGACCGTGATCTGCGCCGGCAGGCCGCTCGCCAAAGTCACAAACTTCGCGCTGGCCCGTGCATGCAGGCCGCGCTTGTTGCTGATCCTCACCTGACGTTTGATATCGCTCATTCTCAGTTGCTGCCCAGAAGCTCCGATGCAACGCTGATATATTTCTGCCCTGCCTCGCGCGCCGCTGCAACCGCCTTACGCACATCCATCGAACGGCGGGCGCTTTCCAGGCGAATCAGCATAGGCAGGTTGATACCTGCGATGACCTCTATTTCACCTGCCTTGAGCAGCGAAATGGCAAGATTGGAGGGGGTGCCGCCGAAGAGATCGGTGAGCAGGATGACACCGTCGCCGTCATTCACCTTCACCACGGCCGCAGCAATATCGGCCCGGCGCAGTTCCATATCGTCCTCGGGGCCGATGCAGATCGCTTCGATGGCCTGCTGCGGTCCGACGACATGCTCCATGGCAGTCACGAACTCTACAGCGAGCCGCCCATGTGTCACGAGAACCAGTCCGATCATGCCCCAGTCGACCCTGCTTTTGTTGTCATGGCTTGGCGTCCGCTTCCCCCGCGTGCCGCTTCTCTAAGGCGTCCTGAGGCGCCGAATCCATATTGCGGTGCGAAACCGTGGGGGAAAATCCCTTCTCGCGCAAGGTGGTGGCGATCCGTTCGGCCACATGCACGGACCGGTGTCTCCCGCCGGTACAACCGAAAGCGACCGTTACATACGCCTTCCCTGCTTCGGCATAGCGTGGCACAAGCGAAAGGATGAGGGCTTCGATTTGTCCGACGACCGAAGCATAGGCCGGGTCCGTGGCGATGTAGGAGGCGACCTCTGGGTCCAGCCCTGTGCGCGGCCGAAGACTCTCCACCCAATGCGGGTTTTGCAGAAAACGCATGTCGAATACCAGGTCGGCGTTGCGCGGCAAACCGCGAGAAAACCCGAATGACATAATGGTCAGAACCGGACCGGACCGTTGATCGAGCGGGAAGCGGGTTCGAATTTCCTGCTGCAACGCATTCACGTTGAAAGACGTCGTGTCGATCACATGCGTCGCCCAGCGCCGCAGCGGCTCGGTCAGTTCACGTTCTTGCGCGATGCCGTCTTCTGCTGGCCGATCGAGCGCCAGTGGATGGCGTCGGCGTGTTTCAGAAAAACGCCGCTGCAGTTCCGTCCCGGAACAATCGAGAAACAGCGTTTCGATTCCATGGCCATGTTCGTCGCGCAGGGTCTTGATGCGCCGCACAATGGCCGCAGCGTCGAAACCCCGTGTGCGCGCGTCTATGCCAAAGGCGAGCGGGCGGTCTTCGCCTGCCTGTTTGGCCGTCAAAGGTGTTTCGAGCAAACGGTCGAGGAGCATTATCGGCAGGTTGTCGACGACCTCCCACCCAATGTCCTCCAGTGTCTTCAGGGCCGTCGTCTTCCCCGCGCCAGACAGACCCGAAACAAGCAGGATTGTCTTGCCCTGCTCCGTCATGAGTTTTCCCCGTCGAGAATTCGACGCAGCATCAGTTCGATCTTAATGGGAGCTGACGCCTCGAACGCCAGCGCGCGCAGCACCGGTACGCTCACGCCCGCAAAGACCCGACTTTGTGTTTCAGGCAGGCGCTCGACCAGATCCACCAGTTCAACGAGCAGGCTGACCTCGACATCGCTCTGAAAAGGCAGGTCGATAAGACCGACGCCCCGAACTTCCATCCGCCCGGCGATCTGAAGCGGCGGCGTGGCAAGCAGTCGCCCCGCTTCGCGCCGCAGGATCGTGTAGTCGTCGCTTACGAGCGATGCGCCGCGATCGATCAGCCTTAGCCCAAGGTCGGATTTCCCCGAACCGCTCGGGCCGTAGAGCATTACGGCTCGCCCATTGATGGCGACTGTGGTTGCGTGCAGCGTTTCGGAGGACAGGGGCGCCATCGTTATTCTCCAACCATGCCGGGATCGCGCATCTGCGCCATCGGCAGGCGTACGATGAAACGTGCGCCGCTCTGCGCATCGTCGCGATCACCGATTGCGACTCTTCCCTGATGGCCCTCAACGATGCTGCGCACAATGGCGAGGCCGAGCCCGCTGTGCTTTCCGAACTGTCCTTCTGGTCGTACGCTATGAAAGCGTCGGAACACGGTCTCGCGTTCCTCGGGTGGCACGCCGGGACCTTCGTCTTCCACGCTGATGAGCACTTCATCGTCAGCTACGGTCGCGATGATCTGAACCAGGCCCTGGTCGGGTGAAAAGGATATGGCGTTATCGAGCAGGTTCTCGAGGACGCGCAGCAGGCGATGGGGTTCTCCCATCACGACTGCGACATCCTTGCGTGGGCGGGCAAAGGCAAGGCGAACGCCCCGTTCCACACCGCGGGCCTCGCGTGCCGTAATCAAGGTCTCGATCAGTGGGCCAAGGTCGATAGGAGTAAATTTCGTACGCGAAAGCTCGGCGTCCACGCGGGAAGCTTCGGCGATGTCCGTCACCAGCCGGTCCAGCCGTCGAACATCGTCCTCTGCAATGGCCATGAGTTGCGCGCGAAGTTCGGGTGCCTGGACATTTCCCAGCCCCTCCAGCGCGGAACGCAGCGAGGCGATTGGATTCTTAAGTTCGTGGCTCACATCGGCGGCGAATGCGTCTGTCGCATCGATCCGTTGTCGCAGGGCATGGCTCATGTCCGATAGCGCACGCGCCAGTAGGCCGATCTCGTCGCGTCGCCGCGGCAACTGGGGTACGATCACCTCACGCGCACGCCCGAGGCGAACTTTTACGGCGGCGCGCGCCAGCCTGCGCAAGGGAAGGACAATGGTCCGGGCCAAAAACAGAGACAGCAACACGGACGCCAGCAGGGTCATCGCGAGCACGATGCCCAACCGCAACCGTTCTGACCGGACAATGCGGGTTATATCTCGCGCATTTTCCGTCGCCAGCAGCGAACCGCCGTCCCGCATCGCGGCTGCCGCGGTTATCATGGGCGTACGGTCCGGCGCATAGCTTTCGGAGGCCTGATCGCGCCCCGACCGTCGCGTCTCTGCAATTTCCGGCCAGCTTGCTGCCCTGTCCAAGCCGGGTTCGTGATACATCGGGGGCTTGTCGGCAAAGGCGATGTAATCGACGATCTGATCGAGGAAGCGTGCGACATGCCGCCGCCACGGCTCCTGCTCCGGCACACGCAGCTTGTAGACTGGCCCTCCGAGCGCGAAACTGTCCGCAATCAATGCACCGTTCTGGTCGTAGCGGCGAATGCGGTCTTCCGTCTGCTTGGCATAGGCCACGATCAGGGCGTTATGCTGTGCGGCCGGTGTGCTCTCCAGCGCGATCGCCAGCAGGCGAAGTTCGCGCGTTGACTGCTCGAGCCGCGCATCGACTATGCGCGTGCGATAGCTGTCGAGATAGAAAAAGCCGCCTGCCATAAGGGCAATGGCAAAGACGTTGACGGCCAAGATGCGGCGCGTCAGCGAAAGCCGGCCTGACAGGCGAAGCGCCAGGTCGGGCTCACTCCTCGGAGAAACGGTATCCGGCGCCATATAACGTATCTATCGCATTGAATTCCGAATCGACTTCGCGAAACTTGCGGCGCAGTCGCTTGATGTGGCTGTCGATCGTACGGTCGTCGACATAGACGTCATCCTGATAGGCCGCGTCCATCAGCTGGTTACGGTTCTTGACCACGCCGGGGCGTTGCGCGAGCGCTTCCAGTATCAGAAATTCGGTGACGGTCAGTGTCACGTCGGCGCCCTGCCATTTGACGCGATGGCGGGCGGGATCCATTTCCAGGCGGCCGCGTAGCAGCGGCTCGGCAGGCGCCTCTGTCGGCTCGGTAGGGGATCGGGCATATTCCGCCCGCCGGAGGATAGCGCGAATGCGCGCGATCAGCAGGCGCTGGGAAAAGGGCTTGGCGATATAGTCATCGGCGCCCATCGCAAGTCCAAGCGCTTCATCCAGCTCGTCGGTCTTGCTCGTCAGAAATATGACCGGCATCTGGCTCTTCTCGCGGACCCGCCGAAGCAGTTCCACGCCGTCCATGCGCGGCATCTTGATGTCGAATACGGCCAGATCTGCAGGATTTTCCAGCAACGCCTTCAGCGCCGCTTCCGCGTCCGAATACAGCCGTGTCGTGTACCCTTCGGCCTGAAGCGCGATCGAAACCGAAGTCAGAATGTTGCGATCGTCATCGACCAGAGCGATGGTTGCGCTCATACCTTCCATCCCGCTCTGATGTTATCCTGTGCGCCCCGAACGGGGGATTGCTAGACCATGGCGGTCCGGCTCGCAAGCAGGGCGTTTTATGGCGCGTTTTGGGACAAAGCCAAGGACTTGCGCTATGCTGACCTTGATCTGTGTGTTTGACGACCTGCTTTTGCCGCCTTATGCCGCTCGAAGCGCAGCATGACGACGGCGACAGGAGAGCGATCGGAGCGCGCTGACGATGGGGCGTCCAGCCCGCATATTTTCACTTAGGGAGCAGCGCGTGCAGGCGACATCCTCTACTACTCTGGCAGATCAGGGCATTTCTACCAAGGCCGAATTGTTCTGGAATCTTGGCACAGCCCAACTCATCGAGGCAGCGCTCGCCAATGGCGAAGGCATCCTGTCAAAGGATGGTCCGCTGGTCGTGAAGACCGGCAAGCACACCGGCCGATCGGCGAACGACAAGTTCATCGTGAAGGACGCCGAAACTGAAAACAGCGTGTGGTGGGGCAAAACGAACGTCCCGATGACGCCGGCGCATTTCGCCGCGCTGAAGGAAGATTTCATCAAGGCGCTGGGCGACAAGAGCAAACTCTATGTCGCGGACCTGTTCGGCGGATCGCAGCCCGAATATCGCGTAAACGTGCGCGTGATCAACGAATTTGCCTGGCACAACCAGTTCATCAAGACCCTGCTGGTGCGTCCGAGCGCCGACGAGCTGGCCGCTTTCACGCCGGAATATACGATCATCGATCTGCCGACTTTCGTCGCCGATCCGGCGCGTCACGGCTGTCGCAGCGAAACGGTGATCGCGGTCAACTTCACCGAGAAGCTGATCCTGATCGGCGGCACGCGCTATGCGGGCGAGATGAAGAAGTCGGTGTTCGGCATTCTCAACTACCTCCTGCCAGTGAAGGGCGTGATGCCGATGCACTGCTCGGCCAATATCGGCGCGAACGGTGATACCGCGGTTTTCTTCGGCCTGTCCGGCACGGGCAAGACCACGCTGTCCGCCGATGCCAGCCGTACGCTGATCGGCGACGACGAGCATGGCTGGTCGGATACCGCCGTCTTCAACTTCGAGGGCGGCTGCTATGCGAAGATGATCAACCTTTCGGCTGAAGCCGAGCCGGAGATCTTTGCCACGACCAAGCGTTTCGGCACGGTGCTGGAAAATGTCGTTATCGACCCCGTCACGCGCGAGATCGACCTGGACGACAACAGCCTGGCCGAGAACAGCCGTGGTTCCTATCCAATCGACTTCATTCCGAACACGTCGGAAAAGAATCTCGGCCCTGTGCCAAAGAACATCATCTTCCTCACCGCCGATGCCTATGGCGTGCTTCCGCCGATCGCGCGGCTGACGCCGGATCAGGCAATGTATCACTTCCTGTCGGGCTACACGGCGCGCGTCGCCGGCACCGAAATCGGCGTGACCGAGCCGACCGCGACGTTCTCGACCTGCTTCGGTGCGCCCTTCATGCCGCGTCATCCGTCGGTCTACGGCAATCTGCTGAAGGAGCGGATCAACAAGGGTGGCGTCACCTGCTGGCTGGTCAACACCGGCTGGGCCGGCGGGAAGGCCACGATGCCGGGCATCAAGCGCATGCCGATCAAGGTCACGCGCGCACTGCTCAATGCAGCGCTCGACGGCAGCCTCAACGATGTCGAGTTCCGCATCGATCCGAACTTCGGCTTTGAAGTGCCGGTCGCTGTGCCGGGCGTCGACAGCCAGATCCTCGATCCGCGTGCGATGTGGGCGGACAAGGAAGCTTATGATGCGACTGCGCTGACGCTCGTGAAACAGTTCGTCGACAACTTCGCCCAGTTCGAGGAGCATGTGGATGCTTCGGTACGAGGGGCTGCCTTGACCGCTGCCTGATCCTCAGGCTCAGAAATTGGAAAAGGGCCGGAACCTGGGGAGGTTCCGGCCCTTTTTCTTTGCTGGATATCGGAAATCTCAGTCCGTCAGGTCGGCGGGCACCTTGCCGCCATTCTTTGCCAGTTCGCGCATCACGGCCTTGTGCAGCCAGATATTCATTTCGGCGCTGCCGTTCAGTTCGCCGGTATAGCCCAGCTCGGTGGCCAGTTCTTTCCGGTTGTCCAGGCTGGAATCGATATCGAGCAGCTTCATCAGGTCAACGATCGACGTCCGCCAGTTCAGCTTCTGTGGGTTCTTCGCTGCTGCATCGGCCAGGATTGCCTCAACATCCACC
>Ga0209066_10004467_pt1 | contig 15223 bp, 13 predicted proteins | sample All_14_2_FD_187198 | JGI IMG/M metagenome (GOLD analysis project Ga0209066, IMG submission 187198) | Freshwater microbial communities in response to fracking from Pennsylvania, USA - Allegheny Zone_MetaG_DW_15 (SPAdes) (version 2) ...
CCCCGCCGACGGCGAGTACTCGAGCCCGATCGCCAGCCCCGGTCGCCGGTTCTTCACGATGCTCGGCACGCTCGTGCAGGGCCGCGTCTCGCTCGACGGCGCCTCGACGGTCGCGAGCAAGCTCGCCTCGACGATCGCGATCCGCTACGCGTCCGAGCGGCGCCAGTTCGCGGGCGCCGACGGCCGCGAGACGGTCCTGCTCGACTACCAGCGCCACCAGCGCCGCCTGCTCAGCCGACTCGCGACCACCTATGCGATGTCGTTCGCGCACGAGGAGTTCCTCGACAAGTTCGACGCGGTCTTCAGCGGCGCCGCCGACACCGACGAGGACCGCCAGGACCTCGAGACCATCGCCGCGGCGCTCAAGCCCCTGTCGACCTGGAACGCGCTCGACATCCTCCAGGAGGCGCGCGAGGCCTGCGGCGGCCAGGGCTTCCTCGCGGTGAACAAGGTCGCCTGGCTGCGCGCTGACCTCGACATCTACGCGACCTTCGAGGGCGACAACACCGTGCTGCTCCAGCTCGTCGCCAAGCGGCTGCTCGCCGACTACGCGAAGCGCTTCTCGAAGGCCGACGCCGCGGCGATCGGTCGACTCGTCGCCGACCAGCTGGGGGAGGCCGTCGTCGGCCGCACGGGCCTGCGCCGCCTCGCGCAGCACGTGCGCGACTTCGGCTCGACCGCGCGATCGGTCGACTACGTGCGCGACACCGACTCGCAGCGCCAGCTCCTCGAGGACCGGGTCGAGGCGATGGTCGCCGAGCTCGCCGGCGCGCTCAAGGACGCGCGCCGGCTCCCGGCGGCGGAGGCCGCCGCGCTCGTCAACCGGCACCAGGACGGCATGATCCGGGCCGCGAAGGCGCACGCCGAGCTGCTCCAGTGGGAGGCGTTCACGGCCGCGCTCGACCGGATCGACGACCCGGGCACGGCGCGGGTGCTCACCTGGCTCCGCGACCTCTTCGGGCTCGGCCTCATCGAGGCCGACCTCGGCTGGTTCCTCGCGAACGGCAAGCTCTCGGCCCATCGCGCCCGCGCGATCACCGACTACATCGACACGCGACTGCTCCCGCGCATCCGGCGCAACGCGCTCGACCTCGTCGACGCCTTCGAGTTCACGCCGGAGCTCATCGGCGCGCCGATCGCGACGGGCGCCGAGCAGGCGCGGCAGGACGAGGCGGCCGAGCACGTCGCGCGACTGCGGGCATCGGGCGCCGCGCCCGTGCCGGAGGCCAGACCCGCCAGGTGAGGGCGGCTCGGCCCCCGGCGCGGCCGCGCGGCACGGGTCAGCCCGCGACGAGCGCCTCCGGCCGGCCGGCCTCGGCCGCGGCTGGCACCTCGACAAGGCGACCCGTCCTGACGTCGTAGACGTAGCCGTGGATGGGGATGCGCCCTGGCACGAGCGGGTGGTTGCGGATGCGCGCCACGTCGTCGACCACGGCCTGCGCCCGGTCGGAGATCGTCAGCCAGTCGATGTCCGCGGCCGCGGCAGAGCCCGGGCCGGTGCCGACGTCGACGAAACCCTCCGCCCTGAGCTCGGCCGTCTCGAGGCTGTTGGCGAGGAGTCCGCGGATCACCTCGTCGGTGAAGAACTCCATGCCGCAGTCCGTGTGGTGCACGACGAACCACTCCCGCGTGCCGAGCAGCTTGTAGGAGATGACGAGCGAGCGGATGGCGTCGTCCGACGCGCGACCGCCGGCGTTGCGGATGACGTGGGCGTCGCCCTCGCTGAGCCCCGCGTACTTCGCGGGGTCGAGTCGCGCATCCATGCACGTCAGGATGGCGAATCGTCGGGCCGGCGGCAGCGCGAGCTCGGATCGCGCGCCGAACTCGGCGGCGTAGGCCTCGTTGGCGGCGAGCACCTCGGTGAGCACGGACATGGTGGTCTCCCTTCCTCGGAGCTTCGACGCTCGGCGGCGTCGCGCCGTGGGAGGACGGATGTGACGCACCGTTCCGAAGTGTGACGTCCCGATGCCCGGCTAGCCTGTCGGGATGACCTTCGACGACGACGCCAGGATCGACACGAGTCACGTGCGCCGCCGCGGCCGCGGTGCCGCGATCGGCGTGGGCGTCGGTGGCGTCGGCCTCCTCGGCATCGTGCTGCTCATCCTCGGCCCGCTCCTCGGCGTCGACCTCAGCGGGCTCGTCGGCGGGCTCGCCGGTGGCCAGGGCACGACGACGGGCACGACCGCCGGCGGCGGCGAGGAGCTCACCGAGTGCGCCTCGGGCGCGGCCGCGAACGCGTCCGTCGACTGCCGGATCGTCGGCACGGCCGACTCGCTCGACACCTACTGGAGCGCGACGCTGCCCGACTTCGACGTCGCCTACCGGTCGACGGGCGTCGTCCTCTTCACGGGCGCGACCGACACCGCGTGTGGCGGCGCGACGAGCGACATCGGCCCGTTCTACTGCCCGGCGGACGAGACCATCTACGTCGACACCGACTTCTTCGACGAGCTGCGCTCGCGGTTCGGGGCGAGCGGCGGGTCGCTCGCCGAGATGTACGTCATCGCGCACGAGTGGGGGCACCACATCCAGAACGTCGCGGGGATCATGAACGGCCTCGACCTGGAGTCGACCGGGCCGGACTCCGACGGCGTGCGCCTCGAGCTCCAGGCGGACTGCTTCGCCGGGGCGTGGGTCGGCGCGGCCCCGACCATCCTCGACGCGAGCGGCACGCCGTTCCTCGAGCCGGTGACCGACGCCGAGATCCGGGATGCGCTCAGCGCGGCGTCGGCGGTCGGCGACGACCGGATCCAGTCCGCCCTCGGCGGCGGCGTGCACCCGGAGACCTGGACGCACGGCTCGAGCCAGTCGCGGCAGCGCTGGTTCATCGCCGGCATGCAGGGCGGGCCGCAGGCCTGCAACACGTTCGAGGTCGCCGGCGCGCAGCTCTGAGCCGCGAATAGGCTGAGCCCATGCGCGAGCGGAGGATGGCCCAGGCCCCGGTCCGGATCGAATGGGAGGCGGCGGTCGCCGGCCTCGTGTCCGGCGGACTCGGCGCGGTCGCCGCGCTCATCGCCTTCTGGGGCGAGACGGCGCCGCTGTGGGTGCGCGGCTGGTCGATCGGCGCCCTCGCCGCGATCGCCGCCGGCGCCCTCAGCCTCGTCGCCGCGTTCCTTGCCTACTGGCGCTCGCGCTATCAGCCCGGCCAGGAGTGGCGCCTCGCGATCCCGTCGTGGAAGTTCATCCTCGACGCCGTCGCCGTCGCCTTCGTCCACGCGGCGATCGCCGCGCTCGCCGCGATCGGCGTCTTCGTGGTCCTCCAGGGCTCCTTCCGCGGGCTCGACATCGACGGGCCGTCCGCGGCCGTGCTCGTCGGCGTCGCGAGCGGGCTCGCCGCCTATGCGACGTGGATCTCCTGCGGCACGATCACCACGAGGCGCATGTCGACGCTCCTCGTCGTGTACATGACGATCTCGGTCTTCGCGGCGATGCTCACCACGAGCGACCCGCTGTGGTGGGAGTACCACTTCAGCCAGCTCGGCTCGTTCGGCGACGGCTCCGCGAGCCTCTTCAACATCACGCTCATCGCGGCCGGCGCGCTCGTCGTCGTCTTCGCGATGTACCTCCAGCGCGACCTCGCGCGGCTGCACGAGCTCGGCAGCCTCCGCCGCGCCTCGACGCCGCGCACGGTCGGCGTGCTCTTCGTGATCATGGGCGTCATGCTCTCGGGGGTCGGCCTCGTCTCCGTCTCCATCTCGGAGCCGGTGCACATCGCGTTCGCCAGCGGCATGTTCGTCGTCTTCATCGGCATGCTCATCGGCTCGCCGTGGCTCTTCGACGGCATGCCGCGGACGCTGCAGGTCCTCACCTGGCTCTTCCTCGCGGCCATCGTCGTGACCGTGCTGCTCTTCTTCCCGATCGGCTACTTCAACCTCACCGCGCTCGAGCTCATCGCCTTCGGGCTCATCTTCGGGTGGATCGCGGTCTTCATCCGATTCGAGACGGCGACCGGCGAGGCCCAGGACGCGACCCCGGCCCGAGCGGATGCCTGAGCGCGTCGAGGCGCGGATCGCCGCCGCGCTCGAGCGGGTCGTCGACGACGCCCGCGCGGACGCGACGGGCGAGCTCGCCGCCTACATCCCCGAGCTCGCGACGGTCGACCCGGAGCCGACCGGGATCGCCGCCGTCGGCGTCCGCGGCGTGATCGCCGAGGCCGGCGACTCGCGCACCCCGTTCACGATCCAGTCGGTGTCGAAGGCGTTCGTCGCCGCGGTCGCCTACGACCGGCTCGGGCTCGCGGCGGTCGTCGAGCACGTGGGGCTCGAGCCCTCTGGCGAGGCCTTCGACGCGATCAGCCTCGAGGGCGGTCGCGGCCGGCCGATGAACCCCCTCATCAACGCGGGGGCGATCGCGACGACGTCGCTGCTCATCGACGACGCGGCGGCGGGCACCGCGGACGTCCTCGGCATCCTTGGCGCGTTCGCGGGGCGCCCGCTCGAGATCGACGTCGCGGTGCGCGACTCCGAGCTCGGCACCGCCGACCGCAACATCGCACTCGCGCACCTGCTCCACGCGGCCGGGCACCTCGGCTCGGACGTCGACACCGCGATCCGCGTCTACGTCGACCAGTGCTCGGTGCTCGTCACCGCCGTCGACCTCGCGGTCATGGGCGCCACGCTCGCCGCCGGCGGGGTGAACCCGGTGACCGGGCGTCGGGTCGTCGGCGAGGATGCGGCGCGCTGGACGATCGCCGTCATGGCCTCCTGCGGCATGTACGACGCCTCTGGCGAGTGGCTCGTGCGCGTGGGGCTGCCGGCCAAGAGCGGCGTCGGCGGCGGCATCGCCGCCGTCGACCCGGGATGGTTCGGCATCGGGGCGTTCAGCCCCAGGCTCGACTCGGCCGGCAACAGCGTGCGCGCGATCCGGATGCTGCGCGACCTCTCCGAGCGCTACGGGCTGCACATGCTCGGGCACTTCGGCGATCTCGACCCGCAGTTCGGCGCGCCAGAGCCGCCCGCGGTGCTCGTGGATCCGACGGCGCGCGCGACGTCCTGATCGCCCGCGGCGACGCCGTGCCGGTCAGTCCTGATCGCCCGCGGCGATGACGAGCTTGTGGACGTACTCGAGCTTGTGGCGGACGGGCGCGTTGAGCTCGAAGGGGTAGAGGTCGCGCAGCCCCATCGAGCGGTTCACGCGGTTGAAGACGAGCGAGAGCCACTTCCAGTCGTCGAGGAGCCGCTGGATCGACTGGTCGCGGTAGTCGTCGAGCGGCTCGACGTCGATGTCGCGCATCCCGGAGACGCCGTGGTCGAGCCGGACGCCCGCCGCTGCGGCCGTCGAGAGGGTGCCCGTGATGTGGAGGTAGTGCGCGAAGGTCTCGGCGAAGTCCTCCCACGGATGCATGGTGGCGTACTCGGAGATGTACGACTGCCGCCACCCGTCCGGCGCGCCGCGCTCGTAGTGCCGGGCGATCGCGTCCTGGTAGCTCGCCCGCTCGTCGCCGAAGAGCTCGCGGTAGGCCTCGCGCCGCTGACCCTCGGTCACGAGCACCATGTCGTAGTAGTGCCCGATCTCGTGCCGCAGGTGCCCGAGCATCGTCCGGTACGGTTCGCCGAGCCGCACGCGAAGCGCCTCGCGCACGTTGTCGAGGCTCTCGGCGAGGTCGATCGTGATGATCCCGTTCGCGTGCCCGATGATGACGCGCTGCCCGCTCGAGAGGCTCGAGAGCAGGTCGAAGCCGAGCCCGCCCGCATGGAGGTTCCAGGGCACGATCGGCAGGTCGAGCCCGAGCAGCTGGATGAGGAGTCGGCGCTTGGCCTGCTCGGTGATCGCGAGCTTCTCCATCGCGATCGTGTCGGCCGCATCCGGCTGGTGGCGGGTGAGCCGGCACGAGAAGCACTTGCCGCTGCCCGCCCCCTCGCGCACGAGCCAGTTGCAGCCCCAGCTGCGATTCGAGCAGCGGTACCAGCGCTCGCCGTCGATGACGGTGCCGTCGTCGTCGATCGGATGGAACTGCCCGGAGCGGTAGTGGTAGCCGAGCTCGCCATCGCAGCGCTCGCAGCGCAGCCAGTCGAGGAAGGCGAAGTTGCGGCAGTGCGGGCAGCGCGGCGTCGTCACGGACTCACGCTCGCGGCCGCGTCGTCGCGATGTGAGCGGCACAGGCCGGTGGCGAGCCCGCGGAGCGCGTCGAGCAGCGCCCGCCGGCCGTCGACGTCGAGCCGGGCGAGCACGAGCTCGCCGACGAGCCCGTCGAACGTGGGCGCGGCCTCGCGGAGCAGCTCGGCGCCGGCCGGCGTGAGCGTCGCGAGCACGGAGCGTCGATCGTCGGCGGAGGGGATGCGCGTGACGAGCCCGCGGTCGACCAGCCGATCCATCGCGTGGCTGAGCCGGGACGCGGAGGCGTTGAGGAGCATCGCGAGGTCGCCCATCGTGATCGCGGAGTACGCGTCGTCGCCGAGCGCCGCGAGGGCGGCGAACTCGAAGCGCGCGATGCCGTGCTCGGCGCGCAGCCGCCGGTCGAGCTCGAGCGCGAGGACGTCGGAGACGGCGAGGAGGGTCGCGACGAGCTCCGCGTCGTCGTCGCGCAGCCCGTCGGTCATGGGGGCACTGTACCCGGGGCTGCTTGACGGTTCAATCACCCGGTCCTACTGTTTGAAGCCTCAACTATCTCGTGTGCACGAAGGAGCGCCATGTTCATCGCCTACTGGATCGTCGCGGGACTCCTCGCGCTCGTCTTCCTCGTCACCGGCGGCAACAAGCTGGTGAAGTCGAAGGAGGCGCTCATCGCATCCGGCATGCACTGGGCCACGGGCGTCCCGGCGTGGCAGATCCGGGCGCTCGCCGCCCTCGAGGTCGCCGGCGCGATCGGGCTCATCCTGCCCATCGCGACGGGGATCGCGCCGCTGCTCTCGCCGATCGCCGCGATCGGTCTCGCCATCATCCTGGTCGGCGCCTCGGTCGTCCACGGACGGCTCGGCGAGCGCCGGATGATCGGCGTCAACCTCGTGCTCACGGCGCTCGCGATCGCCGCCGCTGTCCTCGGGTTCATCCTCGTCCTCGGCTGAGCCGCCACGAACGGGCCGATGACGCTCGCGGCCTCCGCGCCTCGGGCCGGGCGCCGGGCCGGCTTCCGGCCTGGCCGCCGAGCTGGCCGACGACGACCCCGGAGAGCACGATCACGATCGCGATCCACTGCGCGACGGCGAGTCGCTCGCCCGCGACGAGCGTCCCGAGGAGCACGCCGGTGACCGGGTTGAGGAGTCCGACGAGGCCGACGCGCTGCGCGGGCAGGCGCCGGAGCCCCGTGAACCAGGCGAGGTATGCGATGGCCGTGGCGACGATCGTGAGCCAGGCGTCGGCGGCGAGCTCCAGCGGCGTCGGCGGCGCAGGCACCCCCTCGATGAGGAGGTCGAACGGCAGGAGCATGAGTCCGCCAGCGACGAGCTGCCACGAGGTCGACGCGAGCAGCGGCGTCTCGTCGGACCATCGTCGCATGAGGATCGCGCCGATCGAGCTCAGGAGCATCGCGGCGATGCTCGCCACGACCCCGATCGGGTCGATCGCGCCGCTCGCGCCGCCCATGAGGAGCACGACCCCGACCGCGCCGAGCGCCGCGCCGGCGAGGGCGGCGAGCGTCGGGCGCTCGTGGAGGATCGCCCACGCCAGCAGGATGATGAAGACCGGGCCGACGATCGTCACGACGGTGGCCACGCTCGACGGGAGCAGATGCGCCGCGACGGTGGTGAGGACGAAGAACCCGGAGACGTTGAGCGCGCCGAGCACGACCGAGCGCCAGATCCAGCGGCCGCGGGGCAGGCGCCTGGCGAGGAGCAGGAGGATCAGCCCCGCTGGCAGCGCCCGGATGAGCGCGGTCGTGATCGGCTGGTCCGGCGGCAGGAGGTACCGGACGACGGGGTACGTGCTCGCCCACGCGATGGGCGCGATCGCCGTGATCGCGACCGCGCGCCAGTTCGCTTCCATGGAAGTCACTATAGCTTCCCGGGAAGGTAGTATTGCCCGGTGAGCGAACCCGACCACGTCGACCGCATCCTCGCGGACTGGGCGCGCGAGCGCCCCGACCTCGACGCCTCGCCGATCGGCGTCATCGGCCGGCTCCACCGGCTCGCCATCCGGATCACCGAGGAGCTCGAGACCGTCTTCCGGCGGCACGGCCTCGGCGAGGGTGACTTCGACGTGCTCGCCGCCCTGCGCCGAGCCGGGGCGCCATACGAGCGCAGGCCCTCCGAGCTCGCCGGGCACACCATGGTCACCACCGGCGCGATCACCAAGCGGCTCGATCGGCTCGAGTCGGCGGGGCTCGTGCGGCGACGGGCGAGCGAGACCGACGGGCGAGGCCGCGTCGTCGGGCTCACCACCGCTGGCCTCGCGCTCATCGACGAGGTGCTCGTCGAGCACCTCGCGAACGAGGAGCGCCTCCTCTCCGGGCTCGACGCCGGCGATCGCGCCGCGTTGCGCGGCCTCCTGCGACGGTGGGCCGACTCGCTCGACTGACCGGCGCGTGCCGCGGGCTCAGGCCGTGCGGGCCCGGAGCCGCGGCAGGATCTCCTCGGAGTAGAGCCGCAGGAATCGCTCCTGGTCGTCGCCTGGGGCGTGGAACACGAGGTGGCGGAAGCCGAGGTCGACGTACTCGAGGATGCGCTCGACGTGCTCGTCGGGATCCGTCGAGACGATGAACCGCGAGGCGGCCCGCTCGATCGGGAGGGCCTGCGCGAGCCGCTGCATCTCGAGCGGATCCTCGACGCCCATCTTCTCGTCGGCGCTCAGCGCGAGCGGCGCCCAGAACCGGGTGTCCTCGAGGGCGCGGGCCTCGTCGTGATCGAACGAGACCTTCACCTCGATGAGCCGGTCGACGTCGGCCGGGTCGCCGGCCGAGGCGGCGTCGCGCTTGGCGAGGCCCTCCTCGAACGCCGGGATGAGGTTCTCGGTGTAGAGCTCGCGGGCCTTGCCGGAGGTCGTGATCCAGCCGCTCGCGATGCGGCCGGCGAGGCGCGTCGCGGCCGGGCCGGATGCGCCGATGTAGATCGGCACGTCCACCTCGGGGCGGTCGTAGATCGTCGCGTTGTTCGTCGAGTAGAACTGCCCGTCGAAGCTCACCCGCTCGTCGTTCCAGAGCGTCTCGATGAGCTCGATCGACTCCTTCAGCCGCGCGAAGCGCTCCTTCACCTCCGGCCACTCGATCCCGAGCGTGGCCTCGTTCAGGGCCTCGCCGGTGCCGACGCCGAGGATCACACGGCCGGGCGCGAGCAGGCCGAGGGTGCCGAAGGCCTGGGCGATGACGCCCGGGTGGTAGCGGAACGTCGGGGTGAGCACGGAGGTGCCCATGAGGATGCGCGACGTGCGCGCCGCGAGCGCGCCGAGCCACGGCATCGCGGCCGGCGCGTGCCCGCCGTCGTGCATCCACGGCTGCAGGTGATCGGAGACGAAGACGGAGTCGAAGCCGAGGTCCTCGGCGAGCACGGCGTAGTCCAGCAGTCGCTGCGGGCCGAACTGCTCGGCGGAGGCCTTGTATCCGAGGCGGATCGGGACGGTCATGCGCGTGCTCCTTCGTGGGGCGTCTGGGGTGTCGGCGTGGTGGGACGGCGTGGGGGTGTCTGCGTTGCGGGACGGCGGGGCTACACGCTCGGGGGCGGCGCGTCGACGAGGTCGGGCTCGAATGCGGCGCGGTCGAAGACGGCCCCGCGCTCGCGGAAGGCGGCGACGGTGCCCGGCCACAGGAGCGTCAGCCGGCCGGTGCGCTCGTCGACGTACCAGTTGTGGCATCCGCCCGTGAGCCAGACGGTCTCGCGCGCGGCCTCGTCGATCGCGGCGGTGTAGGCGGCCTCGGCCTCGGCGGTCGGCGCGAGCACGCCGTCGAGCCGGCCGTCGAGGTGGTCGAGCGCGGCGAGCACGTAGTCGAGCTGGGTCTCGATCATGAGGATCGACGAGTTGTGGCCGAGGCTCGCGTTCGGGCCGTTGACGATGAAGCAGTTCGGGAACCCGTTGACGACCGTCGAGGCGTGGGAGGTCATCCCCGCCGACCAGTGCTCAGCGAGCGTCTGCCCGCCGATCCCGCGCACGAGCGAGGCGTACGGCTGCTCGGCGGTGACGAAGCCCGTCGCGAGCACGAGCACGTCGGCCTCGATCCGGCGGCCGCTCGCGGCGACGAGCACGCCGTCCTCCACGCCCACGAGCGCGCTCGGCTCGAGGTCGACCCGGCCGGAGGCGATCGCGGGGTACCACTCGTCCGAGAAGAGCACGCGGCGGCACCCGATCTCGCCGTCGGGCGCGAGCCGCTCGCGCATCCGCGGATCGGCGACCTGCGCCCGCAGGTGCCCGAGGGCTCGGGCCCTCGCCGCGGCGATCGCCGCCGCGTCGCCGAGTCGCTGGGGGAACATCGCCTCGCCGGCGGCGTAGTGCTCGTCGCGCAGGGCCGCGATCGCCTCCGGGTCGGCGAGGAAGCGGGCGAGCTCGGCGTCGTCGTAGGCGTGGTCGCCGCGTGGCATCACCCACGGCGCGCTGCGCTGGAGCACGGTGACCGAGGCGCCAGCCGCCTCGAGCTCCGGGACGAGCTGGATGGCCGAGGCACCGGTGCCGACGACGGCGACGCGGCGCCCGGCGAGCGCGACGTCGTGGCGCCAGCGCGCGGTGTGGAAGATCGGGCCGTCGAAGGAGCCCATGCCCGGCAGGTCGGGGATGCGCGGCTCGACGAGCCGGCCGCAGGCGAGCACGAGCGCGCTCGCGGTCCAGTCGCCGCGCGTCGTCGCGATCCGCCAGCAGTCGGCCGCCGCGTCCCAGGCCGCGTCGAGCACCTCGGTGCCGCCGACGACCCGATCGAGGACGCCGGCGACGTCGGCCGTGCGCTCGAGGTATTCGCGGATCTCCGCGCCGGGCGCGAAGAGCCTCGACCACCCGGGGTTCGGCGCGAAGGAGTAGCTGTAGAGGTGGCTCGGGATGTCGCAGGCGACGCCGGGGTAGGTGTTGTCGTGCCAGGTGCCGCCGACGCGCTCCGAGCGCTCGAGCACGACGAAGTCCCGCCGGCCCTCGCGCTCGAGGGCGATCGCGGCGCCGAGGCCCGCGAACCCCGCGCCGACGATCGCGACGGCGACGTGCGTCGCCCGCGAGCCGCCGGCCGTCGGCTCGTCGTGCTCGGGGGTCCCGCCCCACCACCAGCTCATGCCGCGGCCTCCTCGCCGAGGGCCGCGCGCTTGCGCTCCGCGCTCGGCTCGCCGTAGCGGGTCGTGCGCATCCGGAACGGCCGCAGCATGCGGTGGGCCAGTCGCCGCGCCTCCGCGGCGGGCAGCTCGAGGCCGTGCTCGGCGCCGGCCTCTGGCCGCACCCGTCCGTCGAGGAGCGTGCCGCCGAGGTCGTCGCCGCCGGCGCGCAGCAGCACCGCGGCGTCGTCGACGCCGACGCGGGTCCACGGGATCTGGATGTGCGGGATCCGCCCGCTCAGCACGAGGCGCGACACGGCGACCATCGCGCGCTGCTCGTCGAGCGCCGATCGACCAGGCACGAGCGGCACGCCGACCGGGATGCCGGGCGCGAGCGCGCCAGGCGGGGCCGGGATCGGGACGAACTCGGTGAACCCGCCCGCGCGATCCTGGAGCTCGAGGAGGCGCCGCAGGTGGGCGACCCGGTCGCCCGCCGACTCGACGTGCCCGAAGAAGAGCACGCTCGTGCCGTGGAACCCGGCGCGATGCGCCGCCTCGACGACCTCGAGCCAGCGCGGGACGGGCAGGTCGCCAGGCGCGACGCGCGCGCGGATGCCCTCGTCGAGCACCTTGACGCCCGTGCCGGGCATCGTGTCGACGCCCGCCTCGCGGAGTGCGTCGAGCGCGCCGGCGAGGCCGAGGCCGCCGCGCACCGCGAGGTCGTCGACGTCCTGCGGGCGGAAGGCGTGGAGGTGGATGCCGGGCGCCGCGGCCTTCACGGCGCGCGCGAGGTCGAGGTAGCCGGTTGCCGGTTGGTCGGGCGGGAGCAGCCCCTGCACGCAGAGCTCCGTCGCGCCGAGCGCCCACGCGTCGGCCGTGATCGCCGCGACGTCGTCGAGGTCGTACGCCGTGCCGAGCCCGCTCGAGGCGAGGTTGCGGTTGACGACGATGCTCACGGCGTCGCCGACGGTGTGGCGACGGGTGAGGTCGGCGATGCCGACGAGCTCCTCGAGCGCCGACCCCGTCGTCGTGAGCAGCGCCGCGAGCGCGGCGTCGTCGAGGCCAGCCGGGTCGACGGCGGCGCGCGAGAGCGCCGCGCCGACCGTCGTCTGCAGCAGCAGCGCCGGCGCGCCGGCACCGGCGGCCGCGGTGGCCGCGGCCGTCCGCGCGCGGCCCTCGGGGCGCCGGTCGAGCGCGAGCCCCGTCTCCGGCGCCGTGAGCGCGCGCGTCGCGTCGGTGACCTCGGGGTCGAGCCACACCTCGGCGTCGGCGAGGTACGGCGGATGCGCGGTGAGCCGCTCCCGGAGCGCGAAGCCCGCCTCCGCCGTGAGCCGCGCGAGCTCGACAATCTGCGGCCACGGCCGCTCGGGGTTCACGTGGTCGGCGGTGAGCGGGCTCACCCCGCCCCAGTCGTCGGCGCCGGCTCGCACGAGGAGCGCGAACTCGGCGGGGTCGGAGAGGTTCGGCGGCACCTGGATGCGCGCGTCAGGGCCCATGACGAGCCGCGCGGTGGCGACGGCGGCGAGGTACTCCGCGAGCTCGGCGTCGTGGAGTCCGGCGGCGGCGGTCCGCGGCTTCGCGCGGAAGTTCTGCACGATCGTCTCCTGCACGTGCCCGAGCCCGTCGACGCGGTGCCGGTCGTTCGCCTCGCGGATCGCGACGAGCGACTCGGCGCGATCGCGCAGCGTCTCGCCGATGCCGACGAGGATGCCGGTCGTGAACGGCACGCGCGCCGCGCCCGCATCCTCGAGGACGCGCAGCCGCACGGCCGGGTCCTTGTCCGGCGAGCCGAAGTGCACCTGGCCGCGCTCCTCGAAGAGCCGCCGCGAGGTGGTCTCGAGCATCATCCCCATCGACGGGGCGACCGGTCGCAGCGCGTCGAGCTCGTCCCGCGACATGACCCCGGGATTGAGGTGCGGCAGCAGGCCGGTCTCGTCGAGCACGAGTCGCGCCATCGCGGCGACGTAGTCGAGGGTCGAGGCCCAGCCGTGCGCGTCGAGCCACGCGCGCGCCTCGGGCCAGCGGTCCTCCGGCCGGTCGCCGAGGGTGAAGAGCGCCTCCTTGCACCCGAGCGCGGCGCCCTGCGTCGCGACGGCGAGCACCTGCTCGGGCGACATGTACAGCGGCGCGTTCCGGTGGGCGAGCTGGCCGGGGGTGTCGACGAAGACGCAGTAGTGGCAGCGGTCGCGGCAGAGCGTCGTGAGCGGGATGAACACCTTGCGCGAGTAGGTGATCACGCCGGGCCGGCCGGCGCGGACGAGCCCCTCGTCGCGCAGCGTCGCCGCCGCGTCGAGCAGGGCGTCGAGCTCGGCGCCGCGCGCCGCGAGGAGCAACTCGGCGTCGTCGACGTCGATCGCCGCGCCGGACCGCGCGCGCTGGAGGACGGCGTCGACCGCCGGCACCAGCTCCGCGCTGCGCATCGCTCCACGATACCGCCGCGCCACCGTGCTCGGGCCGGGGCGGATGTCCGCGGGCGGCGCTCGTGGGCGAGAGAATGGGCGGGTGAGCGAAGCGCCGGGCGACGACGGGGCGGCACGGGTGCCGGCCGCGGCGGGAGCGTCGCCGACCTCGCCGCCCGGACCGCATCCCCGCCGCCCGCTCGTCGGGCCGCTCGACCTCGTCGACGTGCTCGTCTACGTCGTCATCCTCAACCTCGCGATCGAGTACGTGCCGTCGGTGCTCTCCGAGACGTTCACCCTCTCGCTGCTCACGGCGGTGCTGCTCAAGCTCGTGCTCGAGCTCGTGCTGTTCGTCAAGGGCGCGGTGCTCGCCCGGCTGCGCTCGGCGACGAGCGCCGCTGGCCGGGTCGTCTCGGTCGCGATGCTCGTGCTCGTGCTCCCCGGCAGCAAGCTCCTCGTGCTCGAGGCCGTCGCGCTCGTCTTCGGCGGTGCGGTGCAGCTCGGCGGGTTCCTGCCCGTGACCGCCCTCGTCGTCGTGCTCATCCTCGCGCGCCGCGGGGTGCGCTGGCTGTTCCGCGACGCCGGTCGCGACACCGATCGCGGCGCCGGGCCGCGGCGGAGCGCCGACGCATGAGTCTCGTGGTCGTGCTCGACGACGATCCGACCGGCACCCAGGCCGCGTCCGGCGTCACCGTGCTCTTCGACGCGAGCGTCGACGGCATCGTCGAGGCGCTGCGCGCGGATGGCGCGGTCTATGTGCAGACGAACTCCCGGGCGATCGACGAGGCCGCCGCGGTCGCGCTCGCCCGCGTGCTGCGCGAGCGCATCCTCGCGGCCGAGGCCGTGCTCGGCGAGCCGATCCTCGTGGTGCTCAGGGGCGACTCGACGCTGCGGGGGCACGTCTTCGCCGAGTCGGACGTCTTCGCCGACGGCGCCGGGCGCATCCTCCTCGTGCCCGCGTTCCCCGGTGGCGGGCGGACGACGATCGACGCCGTGCATCGCGTGCGCATCGACGGCGTCGACACCCCGGTCGGCGAGACGGAGTTCGCCAGGGACCCGGTGTTCGGCTACCGCAGCTCCAACCTCGTCGAGTGGGTGGCCGAGCGCGGGGCGCGCGCGGCCGTGCCGGTGCCGCTCGGCGCGCTGCGCTCGTCGGATGGCGCGGCCGTCGCCGACGCGATCGCCGCGGCGGCGCCCGGCGAGGTCGTCGTGCCCGATGTCGAGACGGATGCGGACGTCGCGCTCATCCACCGCGGCCTGCTCGCCGCGACCGCCGCGGGGGTGCCGGTCGTCGTCCGTTGCGCGGCGACCCTCGCCGCGCGCACCGCGGATCGGCTCAGCGACGGGCTGCTCGAGCGTCCGATCGCCCGGCCCGCGCCGGCCGGCGTGCTCGTCGTCTGCGGCTCGCACACCGGCGCCGCCGGCGCGCAGCTCGCCCGGCTCACGGCCGCGCTCGGCGAGCCGCCGGTCGTCGTGCCGACGGATGCCGCGTTCGCCGATCCCACCGCGGCGGGCGCGGTCGCCGCGGCGGCGGTCGCGCAGCGGCTCGCGGCCAGGGGCATCGCCGTGCTCGCGAGCGAGCGCGAGCGCCGTGCCGAGGACGACACGCTCGCGCACGGCGATGCCGTGATGCGGGCGCTCATGGCTGCGGCCCGCGAGCTCGCGCCGCGGGTCGGCACGATCGTGAGCAAGGGCGGGATCACCTCCGCCGAGGTCGGACGGGTGGCGTTCGGC
>Ga0209066_10004468_pt1 | contig 15222 bp, 15 predicted proteins | sample All_14_2_FD_187198 | JGI IMG/M metagenome (GOLD analysis project Ga0209066, IMG submission 187198) | Freshwater microbial communities in response to fracking from Pennsylvania, USA - Allegheny Zone_MetaG_DW_15 (SPAdes) (version 2) ...
GCGTTCACGGGCCCGAAGGCTTGCTCGCCAATTTGGCGGCACCCTGGGCTTGATCATCATCGACTACCTGCAGTTGATGAGTGGCTCGGGCGGCAACGAAGAAAACCGTGCCACCGTGATCGGTGAAATCTCGCGTGGCCTCAAGGCATTAGCCAAGGAGCTTCAATGCCCCGTGATCGCCTTGTCGCAGTTGAACCGAAGCGTTGAAACCCGGCCTGACAAGCGCCCCATGATGTCCGACTTGCGCGAATCGGGTGCCATCGAGCAGGATGCCGACGTCATCATGTTCATCTACCGCGACGAGTACTACAACAAGGAATCGAAAGAGCCGGGCGTGGCCGAGATCATCATCGGCAAACAGCGTAACGGCCCTGTGGGGTCGATCAAGCTGGCCTTCCTCAAGGCCAATACCCGCTTCGAGAACCTCGCGCCGGGCAGCTACGGCACCGACGAATACTGACCGCAGCCCGACGACGGCGTATCAGCCCGCGACCCGCCGCCTCAGAGACTCGTACAGACACACGGCTGCCGCGGCAGCGACATTGAGCGACTCTTCACCGCCAGGCTGGGGAATGGCCACGCTCAGGCTGCACTGAGCCATCACAGCGGCGCCCACGCCCTGCCCTTCGTGCCCCAGCACCCAGGCACAAGGGTCCGGCAGCGGCGCAGCGGGCAGCAACTGGTCGGTATGTGAACTGGTGGCCACCAGGGGCAGGTTCAACAGGGCCAGGTCTTCAGCCCCAACTTGCTCGACCAGGTGCAGGGCAAAGTGCGCACCCATACCGGCTCGCAGCACCTTGGATGACCACAGCGCGGCCGTACCCTTCAAGGCCACCACCTGCGCCACACCCATTGCAGATGCGCTGCGCAAGATGCTGCCCACGTTGCCGGCATCCTGAACCCGGTCCAGCACCACCGTGCGCACACCAGGTCGTATCGACGTCGCGGAGCTGTCCCCCTCCGGGCGTCCCAGCAGGAAGCCAATGCGGATGGGGGACTCCAAGCCTGTGAACACCTTCCAGAGCGCCTCGGGCACCACCACGACCTTGTCTGCCCGGCAGGCCAGGTCCGTGAGGCGCCGCGCGAGTTCATCTGAACCACTGGCCATGCCATGCTCGCCCAGCCAGGCGGTGTCAGCCACCACAGCCAGCGGCACAGGCATGCCACGTGCCAGGCAGGCCGAGCACAGGTGGTCCCCCTCCAGCCAGACCTCACCCAACTTGCGGTAGGCCGCAGGATCCTGCGCCTGTTTGCGCAGGCGCTGCACCAACGGGTTGTCACGCGAGGTGATCAGTTGCGTGACTTTGGTGTGTGGCCTGGGCGTACCCGTGGATTCGGTCATGGAGCAGGAAAGTAGAACTCAAGATGGCAGGATCAAGGTGGGGTCGGGCGCGAGGCCCAAGGCCACTTTCACAGGACCAAAACTGCGCCGATGTGCGGGCGTGACGCCATGCCGACGCAATGCAGCGACGTGATCGGCGGTGGGGTAACCCTTGTGCGCATCAAAACCATACTGAGGATACGCCTCATGCAATAGCCCACACAAACGGTCACGATGGACCTTGGCCAGGATGGAGGCCGCAGAAATGGCCTGCACCTTGGCATCGCCCTTGATGATCGCCTGGGCCGGCACGTTCAACAAGGGGACGCGGTTGCCATCGACTTGCACCAGGGCAGGCTTGAGGCGCAGGCCTTCAACCGCTCGGCGCATGGCCAGCATCGTCGCCTGCAGAATGTTGATCTCGTCGATCTCCTCGACCGAGGCTTCGGCCACGCAGCAACACAGCGCTTTGGCCCGAATTTCGTCATATAGCCGCTCACGCTGCCTGGCACTGAGCTTCTTGGAGTCTGCCAGACCAGCGATGGGTTGCAGCTCATCGAGAATCACCGCCGCCGCCACCACCGGCCCGGCCAGCGGGCCACGCCCCGCCTCATCGACACCAGCCAGCAAGCCCTCGACCGAAGATGACCAGAGGAGATCCAGTTGCAGCGGGGCCTCTGCAGCAGGCGCACGTGCAGAGCCCTTCGCGGCTTTGGCGCGTTTAGCGGCTGTCGAGGACTTGGGCGATGGCATCGCTGGCGGACCGGGCAGTATCACGCCGCAAGGTGTGATGGAGTTCAAGGAAGCGCTGCTGAACGGCTTGCGCTCTGGCGGGTTGATCCAGCCAGGCCAGCACGTCAGAGGCCAGTTGCGTGGGGTTGGCATCGTGCTGCAGGCGTTCGGGCACAACAAAGTCGCGCAGCAAGATATTGGGCAAGCCGACCCAGGGCAAGTAGGCCATGCGCTTCATCAAGGGCCAGCTCAAGGCGCTGATCTTGTAGGCAATCACCATGGGTCGCTTGAACAAGGCGGCCTCCAGGGTGGCCGTGCCGCTGGCAATCAAGGTCACGTCACAGGCCGCCAGCGCTTCATGCGACTGGCCGTCCAGCAAGGTCAGTGCCGCGTTGGGCGCATGCGCGGCCACCAAGGGCTCGATCATGGCGCGCATGCCGGGCACCACGGGCAGCAAGAAGCGCAAGTCCGGCCGCTGCACGCTCAAATGGGCCACCGTCTGCAGGAAGGTGGGCGCGATGTGCTGGATCTCCCCTCTGCGGCTGCCGGGCAATACCGCCACCACAGGCGTGGTATCAGCCAGGCCGAGCTTGCGGCGGCTGGCCTCACGGGGCACGTTCAGCGGGATGGTGTCGGCCAGCGGGTGCCCCACGAAGGTGGCGGCGATACCCTTGTCGTGATACAGCTTGGGCTCGAAGGGAAACAGGCACAGCATGTGGTCCACCGAGCGGTGGATCTTGTTGATGCGACCGCCACGCCAGGCCCATATCGAAGGGCTCACGAAGTGCACGGTCTTGATCCCTGCCGTCTTCAGCCGCGCCTCCAGGCCCAGGTTGAAATCGGGCGCGTCCACACCGACGAACACATCGGGGCGGTCCTTGAGCAGTCGCTCGGCCAGTTGCTCCCGGATGCCATAGATCTCGCGGAAGCGGCGCAGCACCTCCAGATTGAAACCGTGCACGGCCAACTTCTCGTAAGGCCACCAGGCTTGAAAACCATGGGCTACCATCTGAGGGCCACCAATGCCCGCTCCCGTCAGATCAGGCCAGCGGGCCTTCATGCCGCCCAGGAGCAAGCCCGCGAGCAGGTCACCCGAGGTCTCGCCGGCCACCATCGCCAGTTTTGGCGCAGCGCTGCCCATGGTCAACGCACGATGCCGCGGGCAGCGTCAGCCAGGAAGGCCAGCATCTTGTCGATGTCCACATCGGCGGGCTCATGTTGACCGCGCAAGGCTTCGATTTCGGCCTTGGCCGCTTCCAGCGTCAGGCCCTTGCGGTAAAGGATGCGGTACATCTGCTTGAGGTTGCTCAGGCGCTCGGGCGAGTAGCCACGGCGACGAGGCCCCTCCTGGTGCACGTTCTGCGCTTGCGCCGGGTTGCCCGCTGCCATCACGAAGGGCGGCAGGTCTTGCGACAAGCGGGTCTGAAAGCCCACCATGGCAAAGTCACCAATGCGCACAAACTGATGCACGCCACTGATGCCGCCAATCAAGGTGTAGTGGCCGATGTCCACATGGCCGGCCAGTTGCACCGAGTTCGCAATCACGTTGTGGTCACCGATGGTGCAATCGTGGGCCACGTGCACGTAGGCCATGATCCAGTTGTCGTGGCCAATCGTCGTAACGCCCTTGTCCTGCACCGTGCCGGTGTTGAAGGTGCAGAACTCGCGGATGGTGTTGCGGTCGCCAATCACCAGGCGCGTGGGCTCTCCGGCGAACTTCTTGTCTTGCGGGTCCGCACCCAGGGAGGCGAACTGAAAGATGCGGTTGTCGCGACCGATGGTGGTGTGGCCTTCAATCACGCAGTGGGCACCGACAGTGGTGCCCTCGTCGATCCGGACGTGGGGGCCGATGACCGTGTAGGGGCCAACTGACACTGAATCTGCCAGCTGCGCCTGCGCGTCGACCAGGGCGGTAGGATGAATCGCTGCCATGGCCTGATCAGGACACCTTGCGCACAGTGCACATCAACTGCGCCGACACGGCCAGTTCTTCACCCACGAAGGCCTGTGCGTTGAACTTGTAGATGCCAGCCTTGTTGCGGTCCATCTGCACGTTGAGCAACAGCTGGTCACCAGGCTCGACAGGCCGCTTGAAGCGCGCGCCATCGATGCCAACAAAGTAGTAGACCGAGTTGTCGTCCACACCCGCGCCCATGGTTTCGAACGCCAACAGCGCTGCCGTTTGCGCCAACGCCTCCAGCATCAACACGCCAGGCATGACCGGGCGGGTAGGGAAATGGCCTTGAAAGAATGGCTCATTGATCGTGACGTTCTTCAACGCACGGATCTGCACATTCTTTTCGATCTCCAGCACACGGTCTACCAGCAAGAACGGGTAGCGGTGGGGGAGCTTTTGAAGGATCTTGTAAATGTCCATCAGCTTTTGATATGTTTCTCTAAAGTACGGATGCGATCGCGCAAGGCGTGAAGTTGACGCAGCGTGGCTGCATTCTTCTCCCAGGATGCGTTGTCGTCGAAGGGGAAGGCCCCGCTATACAGGCCAGGCTGCAGGATAGAGCGCGAAATCAAGGTTCCCGATGACACATGCACATGGTCTGCCAGCGTGAGGTGGCCCAGGATCATGCCAGCCCCACCCACTGTGCAATGCGCACCAATGCGCGCGCTGCCGGCCACGCCCACGCAGCCGGCCATCGCCGTGTGTTCGCCGATGTGCACGTTGTGGGCGATCTGAACCAGGTTGTCCAGCTTGACGCCGTTCTCGATCACCGTGTCACCCAGGGCGCCACGGTCAACACAGGTGTTCGCACCCAGTTCGACATCGTCGCCAATGCGCACCGCGCCCAGTTGTTCGATTTTTTCCCAGCGACCCTGGTTCGGCGCAAAGCCAAAGCCATCGGCCCCGATCACCACGCCGCTGTGGAGAATGCAGCGCGCACCCACCACGCAGTCAAAACCGAGCGTCACATGAGCGGCCAGGCGTGTGTGCGCGCCAACCTGGGCCCTTTCACCGACAACGCAGTGCGGGCCAATGACCACGTTGTCACCAATGATGGCACCAGCCTCCAGCACGGCCAACGGGCCGACGGTCACGCCCTGCCCCAGTACCACGGACGGGTCCACCACGGCCGAGGCATGCACGCCCGCGACCGGGCGAGGCCGAACCTGCCTGGCCCACCACTGCGTCAAGCGTGCGAAGTAGAGGTAAGGATCGTCGGTGACGATGGTTGCGCCACGCGCCACGGCCTCGTCCCGCGCAGCGGGGCTGACGATGACGCACACGGCCTGGGACGTTGCCAACTGGCTGCGGTACTTGGGATTGGACAGAAAACCGATGCAGGCTGGCAAGCCCGAATCCAGCGGACCGATGTGCTCGATCAGGGTCTGCCGAGGGCCGATGAGTTCACCACCCAGCGCATCAACCAAGTGACCCAGTTCAACCCTGACGGCTGGCTGAGCACTCACTTGCTCGATCCGCCGTTCAAGGCCTTGATGACCTTGTCAGTGATGTCAACGCGGGGGCTGGCAAACACGGCTTCTTGCAGGATCAGGTCGAATTTTTCCTGGTCGAAGATCTGCTTGACGACGCGGTTCGCCCGGTCCAGTACGCTGGCCAGTTCTTCGTTCTTGCGCTGGTTCAGGTCTTCCTGGAACTCGCGGCGCTTGCGTTGCAGCTCGCGGTCCTGGTCAACCAGCTCCCGTTGCCGGCGAATGCGCTCGCCCTCGCCCAAGGTGGGCGCGTCTTTCTCGAACTTGTCGGAGGCGCTTTTCAGACGCGTTTCCGTGTCGGTGAGTTCTTTTTCTCGCCGATTGAATTCGGCTTCCAGCTTGGTCTGTGCAGCCTTGGCGGGCACAGCGTCCCGCAGCACCCGATCCAGGTTGACGAAACCGATCTTGAGTTCCTGGCCTTGAGCGGCCATGGCAGCGAGCAGCACGCTGCCGGCAACCAGAGTCTTGAGAATCGATTTCATGATCAGAATACGGTGCCGATCTGGAACTGGAGTTTCTGGATTTTATCTTGATCGAAGAAGCGGATGGGTTTGCCGTAGCTCAGTTTGAGCGGGCCGACCGGCGAAACCCAGCTGATGCCCACGCCAACCGAGGCGCGGAAATCCTTGAACTTCACCAGCTCTTCTTCGCCCCAGACATTGCCCGCGTCCATGTACCCAAACAGGCGCAGGGTGCGGTCATTGCCTGCACCGGGGAACGGCACATACAGCTCGGCATTGAGGTTGACCCGCTTGTTGCCGCCCACATACGCGCCCTCGATGTCGACCGGGCCAAGCGAGCTTTGCTCGAAGCCACGAACCGTGCCCAGGCCGCCGCCATAGAAGTTCTTGAACACCGGGTAAGGCTTGCCCGCCAGGCCAGCGCCATAACCGACTTCGCTGTTCAAGCCCAGCGTAATGCGGTTGGTGATGGGCAGGTACTGCTGGAACTGGTAGTCGCCACGCAGGTAGCGTGTGTCACCCGCCGCGCCCCATTCGAAATTGACACGCTGGTAACGGCCTGTGGTGGGCGCGATCAGGCTGTCGCGCGCATCCCGTGCCCAGCCCACGGTCAAAGGAATCGACAGGCTTTGCTCGCCAAAGATGTCGCGGTGCAGCCGGTAGCTCACAGGCAGGCCCGTTGTGCCTTTGATTGAGGTCTGCTCGGCGCCTGCACCGAAGAACACGGTGTCGAACTCGGTGAACGGCACACCAAAGCGCACGGCCGCGCCTGGCGTCACGATCTTATAGTCGCCACCCTGCGAGCTCAGCGGCCGGGACGTCCGGTAAAAGACGTCATAAGAGCGGGAGATGCCGCTGTCGGTGAAGTACGGGTCCACCGTGCTGACCACGATCGTGCGGTTGTACTTGCTGGTATTGAGTTCGATGCCCAGGTAGTTGCCGGTACCAAAAACGTTGTCCTGCTTGATCGAGCCCGTCAAGGTGAACTTCTCGGCGCTGGAAAAACCCGCCCCCAGCATCAGGTTGCCGGTTGGCTTTTCTTCGACTGAGATGGTCAGGTCGACCTGGTCGGCCGTGCCGGGCACCTCTGCTGTGTCCACACTCACCTGCTTGAAGTAGCCCAGGCGGTCAACACGGTCACGGGACAGCTTGATCTTCTGGCCGTCATACCAGGCCGCTTCGAACTGCCGGAACTCCCGACGGATCACTTCGTCACGGGTACGCGAGTTGCCCGCCACATTCACGCGTCGCACATACACGCGCCGCTGAGGTTGCGCCACCAGCACAGCCACCGCCTGTCCCTTTTCGCGGTTCAGCTCCGGGCGGAAGTCGACCTTGGCAAAGGCGTAGCCAAAGGCCGCAAAGCGGTCTGTGAAGGCCTTGATGGTGCCGGCGACATCTTCTGCGCGGTAGGCGGTCCCTGGCTTGATGGTGACCAGCCTCTTGAACGTGTCTTCCTTGCCCAGGAAATCGCCCTCCAGCTTGACACCGGTCACCACATAACGCGGGCCTTCGGTCAGGTTGATGGCAATCGAGATGTCTTGCTTGTCTGGCGAGATCGCCACCTGCGTGGAGTCGATGCGGAACTCGAGGTAGCCTCGGTTCAGGTAATAGGCCTTGATGCTCTCCAGGTCGGCGTTGAGCTTGGAACGCGCGTACTGGTCCGACTTGGTGTACCAGGTCAGGAAGCCGCCCACGGTCAGGTCCATCTGGGCCAGCAAGGTGCTTTCAGAGAAAGCCTGCGCCCCGGTGATGCGGATGCTCTTGATCTTGGTGATCTCGCCTTCCGTCACAGTGAAAGTCACGTTGACGCGGTTGCGCTCGGCCGGCGTGATGGTGGTGACCACCTCGACCCCATAGAGGCTGCGCGTGAGGTATTGGCGCTTGAGTTCCTGTTCGGCACGATCGGCCAAGGCGCGGTCGAAGGGTTGGCCTTCGCCAATGCCCACGTCCTTCAGGGCCTTGGTCAGCGCGTCCTTGTCGAACTCCTTGGTGCCGACGAATTCCACGCGGGAAATCACCGCGCGCTCTTCCACCACCACCACCACGACGTTGCCATCGATCTGGATGCGCACGTCCTTGAACAGGCCGGTGGCAAACAAAGAGCGCAAGCCGGCCGCGCCCTTGTCATCGGTGTAAGTGTCGCCCACGCGGAAAGGCAAGGAGGCGAAGACCGTACCGGCATCGCTGCGCTGCAGGCCTTCAACGCGGATGTCCTTGAGCACAAAGGGCTCGACCGCCCATGCGGCCTGGAACAAGGAGGATGCCAGCAAGGCAGCGAGCAGAGATGGCTTGAACCGGACAGCAGTCATGTAGGGGATTTGCATGCGGAGAGAAACTCAGTGCACGCCAATCAGGCGTGCCAGGTCGTTGTAAAGGGCGAGCGACATCATCACCAGCATGATGGCCACGCCACCACGTTGCAGACGCTCCAGCCACTGTTCTGAGACAGGCCGGCCCGTGACGCCCTCGAAAAGATAATACATGAGGTGCCCGCCATCAAGGACCGGCAACGGCAGCAAGTTGAGCACACCGAGGCTCACGCTGACCAGCGCCAGAAACCCGATGTAGTAGACCCAACCCAGACGGGCCGAGCGCCCCGCGTAATCGGCAATGGTCAAGGGGCCGCTCAGGTTCTTGATGGAGGCCTGCCCGGTCACCATCTTGCCCAGCATGTCCAGGCTGAGGCGGGACACGTCCCAGGTCTTGTTGAGGGCCAGCGTCAAACCTTCGATCGGGCCATAACGCACATTCAGTGTCGCCGGATCGCTCCCCAGGGCCGCCTCGATCCGGGGAACCTGCTGGCCTTGCACATCCTTCATGACCGGCAGCACATTGACATCCTGCGTCGTACCCGCACGCCGGATGCTCAAGCTGATCGGCACGGCTTTCCCGCCCTCCTGACTGCTGCGGATGAGCTGCCTGAGTTCTCCAGCGTCACGGGGCACACGCCCGTTGATGCTCAAAACCAGATCACCCGCCTGCAATCCGGCCTTCTGTGCGGGGCCACCGTCCATTACCTGAGCGACCACGGGGTCGGCATAAGGGCCGGTCAGGCCCACGCGCTCCATCAACTGCGCATCGACTTCGGAGGCGCTGATCTGGCTCAAAGGCAAGGTCAACTCGCGCTCACCGCGCCCGGTCTGATCAGGGCTGGACTTCGATTGAACGCGCAAAGACAGGTCTTGCCCCTTGAGCGCGGCCTGCGTCAGTCGCCACTGCAGATCGGTCATCGAGCGAATGGGCATCCAGCCCTCACCTTCGGGCGCCGATGCCTCGTCGTCTTTGGGGCTGACAGGTCGCAATGCCACGATCTCATCCTGTGACTGCAAGCCGGCTTTGGCGGCAATGCTGTCTGCCTTGGGTTGCGCAAACCAGGGCCGCAACTCGTCCACACCGGCCCAGTTCACACAGGCATACAACAGCACGGCCAAAGCCAGGTTCGCCAAGGGGCCGGCAGCCACCACGGTGGCACGCTGCCACAGCGGCTTGCGGTTGAAGGCGCGGTGCAGCTCGGATGGGTCTACCGCGCCCTCGCGCTCGTCCAGCATCTTCACGTAGCCACCCAGCGGCAGCGCCGACACGACAAACTCGGTCTCGCCGCGCATGCGCGACCACAGCACGCGCCCGAATCCCACGGAAAAGCGCAGAACCTTGACATCACAGGCCACCGCGGCCCGGTAGTGTCCGTATTCATGGATCACAACCAGCACGCCAATGGTCACCAGAAAAGCCAGAACGGTCATCAGCATGGCGATACTCCGCGGGATATCCGGTTGAAGAACAAATGGGGACTCAACGCGCCAGCCGCAAGACGACAGCCTCAGCAGCGCGCCGCGCTTGCTGGTCCAGGGACAGCAGCCCCTCCAGGGTGTCTGCCGCACCGGCTGGCACCGCGCAGTCCGACAATGATTGCACGTTCACGCCATGAATCTCATCGAAGCGGATCCGCTTGTCCAGGAAGGCCGCCACGGCCACCTCATTGGCCGCGTTGAGCACGCAGGTACTGCCGGGCGCCGCGAGCAGGGTCTCCCAGGCCAGTTGCAAGCCGGGGTAGCGCACGGCATCGGCCTGCTCGAAGGTCAAGGCGCTGAGCTGGCTGAAGTCCAGCAAATCGGCGCCAGACTCGACGCGCTCCGGCCAAGACAAGCCATAGGCGATCGGCACCCGCATATCGGGCGTGCCCATTTGCGCCAGCACGGAACGGTCACGGCACACCACCATCGAATGGATGATGCTCTGCGGATGCAGCACCACACGGATCTGCTCGGGGCGCAAGCCAAACAACCAACGCGCCTCGATGACCTCGAGTGCCTTGTTCATCATGGTGGCAGAGTCCACCGAGATCTTGCGGCCCATCACCCAGTTGGGATGCGCGCAAGCCTGATCTGGCGTGATGTCTGCAAAGGTGGCCGGATCGCGCTGGCGAAATGGCCCGCCTGATGCGGTCAGGACGATGTGGTCCACCCTGGCGGACCAGCTTGACGCATCTTCCGGGAGACACTGAAAGATCGCCGAGTGCTCACTGTCTATGGGCAACAAGGTGGCCCCGCCCGCCTTGACGGCGTTCATGAAGAGCGCACCACCCACAACCAGCGCCTCTTTGTTGGCCAGAAGCAGGCGTTTGCCTGCGCGTGCGGCCGCCATGCAAGGCGCCAGGCCCGCTGCGCCGACGATGGCCCCCATGACGACATCCACATCCGGATGGCTGGCGACATCGCACAAGGCTTGTTCACCACTCAGCACCTCGGTCGCCAGGCTGGCATCACCCAGCTTGTCTCGCAGCTGGCGGGCGGCTTCGTGACTGCTCATCACGGCGAAGCGAGGTCGCCACTGCACACATTGCTGGAACAGCTCATCGACGCGCGCAGCGCCGCTCAGCGCCCAGACTTCAAAGCGATCCGGGTGCCGTGAGATGACGTCCAGTGTGTTGGTCCCGATGGAGCCGGTTGCCCCCAGGATGCAGACCCGTTGTCGGCGTGTGAGTGCGAGATCAGCCATGGCACAAGGTCATCAAAGCCAGAGAAAGGGGCAGGACGGGCAGCAAGGCATCAATGCGGTCTAGCACGCCGCCATGCCCTGGCAGCAATTGGCTGCTGTCCTTGGCGCCGGCCTGTCGTTTGATCAGCGACTCGAACAAATCGCCCACCACACTCATGGCCGAAAGGAATGCCAATGCAGCCAGCATGCCCAGAGGGCCCAGGCCCAGCAGCAAGCGACTGTACAAGCTAGGCGAGTCCACCGCCGTGTTGCGGTCGATCCAGATCCAGATCAGCGCCAGCGCGATTACCGCCAACAAGCCGGCCCACACGCCTTCCCAGCTCTTGCCCGGACTGATGCTGGGCGCCAGCTTGTTTCGGCCAAAGGCGCGCCCGCCAAAGTAGGCGCCGATGTCGGCTGCCCACACCAGGCACAGCACCGACAGCAGATAGTTCAAGCCTTGAGCCTTGCTTTCGACCAGAGCCAGCCAGGCCAGCACCAGCAAAAACAGCCCCAGCATGCGACGCAGGTCGTGGCGCACGGCATTCCAGTGGGTACTGCCAAAGCGCAAAGCCAGGGCGCCGCCGACACCCCAGATCAGCACGGCCAGCAACCAGATAACAGGGGGCGTTGAGAAGCCGACCAACGGGTGACCCCAGCCATGCACGTGCGGCACATCGGCGACCACGCTTGATGCTGCAGCGCCCCAAACCGGCAAGCCCAGCTCTCGCGCGGCATACAGGCATGCGCCAGCGACAGCGGCACCCAGCAGCCAGGCCCTCGCGCCCGCTGCCTCATTCAGACGAGACCACTCCCAGCCCGCCGCGGAGATGAAAACCAGGGTCAGTGCGGCAAAGGGCCATGATGCTTGCGCCACCAAGGTCGGCAGCAGGATCCCGACCAGGATCAGCGCGGTGATGACACGTTGTTTGAGCATGCGCTTCCCTCAGGCAGACGCCGCAGAGGGCGCGTCCTCACCAGCAGCGCCCACATCACCGAATCGACGTTCGCGTTTGACGAAACTGGCGATCGCTTTGTCCAGTTCGTCGCCGTCAAAATCCGGCCACAGGCAATCCGTGAAGTACAGCTCGGCATAGGCACTTTGCCAAAGCAGGAAATTGGACAGGCGAACTTCGCCGCCAGTTCGGATGAACAAGTCTGGATCAGGCGCATAGCTCATCGCCATGAACCCGGACAAGGTGGCCTCATCCAGGGCATCTGCTTGCACACCCTGAGCCAGGGCCTTTTGACAGGCCTGCAAGATGTCCCAACGGCCGCCATAGTTGAACGCCACAGTCAGGATCAGACGGGTGTTGTCCACCGTTGAAGACTGGGCGTCCAGCAGCGCATGTCGGACCTTGTCAGATACGTTGGCCAGGTCACCCACGATGCGGATGCGCACGCCATCGGCCTTGAGTTTGGTCAGATGCTTGGACAGGGCAACCAGCAACAAACTCATCAAGCCAGAGACCTCTTCCTCCGGGCGCTTCCAGTTCTCTGAGGAAAAGGCGAACACGGTGAGGTAGCCAATGTCACGATCGGCCGCGGCCTGCACCACCTTGACCAGTGCGTCAACACCCGCCTTGTGGCCGATACCTCGGGGCATGAAGCGTTTGCGCGCCCAGCGGCCATTGCCATCCATCACGATGGCAACATGACGAGGAACCGGATCAGCAGCGAGAGTCTTGGCCATCAGTGAATAAGCGGTTTGACGAACGGCCGGCTTGTTCACCGGGTTTCAAAAACACAGTGAGGCGGAAAACCGCCTCACACTGGGACTGGATTATGACAAAACGCCCGACTCAAACAGCCAGGATTTCAGTCTCTTTGGTCTGAACGAGCTTGTCGATCTCGACGATGGTCCGGTCGGTCAGCTTCTGCACGTCGTCCTGCGAACGGCGGTCATCGTCTTCCGTGATTTCCTTGTCCTTGAGCAGTCGCTTGGCATGCTCGTTGGCGTCACGACGCAGGTTGCGCACGGCCACCTTGGCGTCTTCACCGGCGCTCTTGACGACTTTCGTCAACTCGCGGCGGCGCTCTTCGGTCAAGGCCGGCATGGGGACGCGGATCAGGTCGCCCTGTGTAGAAGGGTTCAGGCCCAGATCAGACTCACGGATGGCCTTTTCAATCTTGGCACCCATGCCCTTTTCCCAAGGCTGGACGCCGATTGTGCGGGCATCGATCAAGGACACGTTGGCAACCTGACTGATGGGCACGTTCGAGCCGTAGTAATCGACCTGCACCTGGTCCAGGATGCCTGGATGGGCACGACCCGTGCGAATCTTGGCCAGTTCGGCCTTGAAAGATTCAATGGACTTGAGCATTTTCTGCTCGGCGTTTTTTTTGATATCTGCGATGCTCATGGAAAGCTCCGTGCGTATGCGTTACAGCGATACAAACGCTTGAGAGAAACAACCGGACGACAAAACTGGCAACGGTGTTTAAACGTGCACCAGCGTACCTTCATCTTCACCTTGCACCACTCGCTTGAGTGCGCCGGGTTTGAAAATCGAAAACACTTTCAGAGGCAGATTCTGATCACGGCACAGTGCAAAAGCCGTGGCGTCCAGTACCTGCAGGTTCTTGATCAAAGCCTCGTCGAAGGTGATGCTGGCATAACGCGTGGCCGATGGGTCTTTCTTTGGGTCGGCCGTGTACACGCCATCCACCTTGGTGGCCTTGAGCATGATTTCGGCACCAATTTCGGCGCCGCGCAGCGCTGCTGCGGTATCCGTGGTGAAGAAGGGGTTGCCTGTGCCAGCCGCGAACACCACGACCTTGCCTTCTTCCAGGTACTGCAGCGCCTTGGGGCGAACGTAGGGCTCAACCACCTGGTCAATGCTGATGGCCGACATGACGCGCGCGGTCATGCCTTCCTGGCGCATGGTGTCTGCCAGCGCCAGCGAGTTCATCACCGTGGCCAGCATGCCCATGTAATCAGCCGTGGCGCGGTCCATGCCGACCGATCCACCCGCCACGCCGCGGAAAATGTTGCCGCCACCGATGACCACCGCCACCTGGGTACCCAATGCCGTGACCTCTTGGATTTCCCTGACCATGCGAACGATGGTCGCGCGGTTGATGCCGTAGGCGTCATCGCCCATCAGTGCTTCACCAGACAGTTTCAAGAGGATGCGCTTATAGGCGGGCATGCAAAGGTCCTTGTTTGATGGCTTGTGGCGAAGTCAAGGTTATCGCAACTTTTGACCGCCACCAGCCCGAATGTTTGGAAAATCAGCGCGCGCGAAGGTTCCCGATCGGCGGCTTTGTTTTTTGTAAAGATCGCCTCAGAGCGGCGATGCACGACAGGCAGCAAAAGGGGGCCAGAAGCCCCCTTGTTCGCGTCGGGTTATTGACCCTTGGCTGCGGCCAATGTGGCCGCGACTTCTGCCGCGAAGTCTTCTTGCTTCTTCTCGATGCCCTCGCCCACGGTGTACATGGTGAAGCCTTGCACTGTCGTGCTGACAGACTTCAGGAACTGCTCGACGGTCTGCTTGTCGTTCTTCACGAAGGTCTGGTTCAGCAAGGACACTTCCTTGAGGTACTTCTGAACAGAGCCTTCGATCATCTTGGCTGCGATATCGGCGGGCTTGCCAGACTCGGCAGCCTTGGCAGTGGCGACGCTGCGCTCTTTTTCGATCAGGTCAGCAGGCACTTCGGCCGATGACAGCGACACAGGCTTCATTGCAGCGATGTGCATGGCCACGTCACGGGCAGCGGCTTCGTCACCCGTGAACTGAACCACCACGCCAATGCGCGAGCCGTGCAGGTAGCTGGTCAGCTTGCTGTCGCCGCTGAAACGCGTGAAGCGGCGGATGGTCATGTTTTCGCCGATTTTGCCGATCAGCGCAGCGCGGGTGGACTCAACAGTGGCGCCATTCAGTTCCAGCGCGGACAGGGCTGCCACGTCGGCAGGGTTCTTTTGCGCAACCAGTTCGGCCAACGCCTTGCCAAAACCCAGGAAGTCGTCGTTCTTGGAGACGAAGTCGGTCTCGCAGTTCAACTCGATCAAGGCGCCAGTGCTGCCGTCGATGTACGTCGACACAATGCCCTCAGCCGTCACGCGGGAAGCGGCCTTGGAGGCCTTGCTGCCCAGCTTGACACGCAGAATTTCTTCAGCCTTGTCGAAGTCACCATCGGCTTCGGTCAGTGCTTTCTTGCACTCCATCATGGGCGCGTCGGTCTTGGCGCGCAGTTCAGCAACCATGCTGGCGGTAATAGCAGCCATTTGCGTTCTCCGTTTGATTCAGGTGCGGCGTCATCGCCGCGACACAGGAAAAT
>Ga0209066_10004470_pt1 | contig 15216 bp, 10 predicted proteins | sample All_14_2_FD_187198 | JGI IMG/M metagenome (GOLD analysis project Ga0209066, IMG submission 187198) | Freshwater microbial communities in response to fracking from Pennsylvania, USA - Allegheny Zone_MetaG_DW_15 (SPAdes) (version 2) ...
AGGGAGAGGTCGCGGGTCCGATTCCCGCCAAGGGCACCATATTTGTTCTGGTGTTTCGGCAATTTTGATTTTGGAGCTGAAAAATGGCAAAAGAGAAATTTGAGCGGACCAAGCCGCACGTCAACGTCGGCACGATCGGTCACGTTGACCACGGCAAGACCACCCTGACCGCAGCCATCACCACCGTGCTGGCGGCCAAGTTCGGCGGTTCGGCCAAGGCCTACGACCAGATCGACGCGGCTCCCGAAGAAAAAGCCCGCGGCATCACCATCAACACCGCCCACGTGGAATACGAAACGGCCAACCGCCACTACGCCCACGTTGACTGCCCCGGTCACGCCGACTACGTCAAGAACATGATCACCGGTGCCGCCCAGATGGACGGCGCCGTGCTGGTGTGCTCCGCCGCTGACGGCCCCATGCCCCAGACCCGCGAGCACATCCTGCTGGCCCGCCAGGTCGGCGTGCCTTACATCATCGTGTTCCTGAACAAGTGCGACATGGTCGACGACGCCGAACTGCTCGAACTCGTTGAAATGGAAGTGCGCGAGCTGCTCGACAAGTACGACTTCCCTGGCGATGCCACCCCCATCATCCACGGCTCGGCCAAGCTCGCCCTCGAAGGCGACAAGGGTCCCCTGGGTGAAGAGGCCATCATGAAGCTGGCCGACGCGCTGGACACCTACATCCCCACGCCCGAGCGCGCGGTGGACGGTGCCTTCCTGATGCCCGTGGAAGACGTGTTCTCCATCTCCGGCCGCGGCACCGTCGTGACCGGTCGTATCGAGCGCGGCATCGTCAAGGTCGGCGAAGAAATCGAAATCGTCGGTATCAGCGACACCCAGAAAACCACCTGCACCGGCGTGGAAATGTTCCGCAAGCTGCTGGACCAGGGCCAGGCTGGCGACAACGTCGGTATCCTGCTGCGCGGCACCAAGCGCGAAGACGTGCAGCGCGGCCAGGTGCTGTGCAAGCCCGGCTCCATCAAGCCCCACACCCACTTCACGGGTGAGGTGTACGTGCTGTCCAAGGACGAAGGTGGCCGTCACACGCCGTTCTTCAACAACTACCGTCCGCAGTTCTACTTCCGCACCACCGACGTGACCGGCTCGATCGAGCTGCCCGAAGGCAAGGAAATGGTCATGCCGGGCGACAACGTGTCGATCACGGTCAAGCTGATTGCCCCGATCGCCATGGAAGAAGGTCTGCGTTTCGCCATCCGCGAAGGTGGTCGTACCGTCGGCGCCGGTGTCGTTGCCAAGATCATCGCGTAAGTTCAACGCCCGCTAGGGCACAGCCAGTAGGGGTATAGCTCAATTGGCAGAGCGTCGGTCTCCAAAACCGAAGGTTGTAGGTTCGATTCCTACTGCCCCTGCCACAAAACAGGCAAGCATCGGAACCTGAATCCGCTCTGTTTTCGTGGTTTACAAGCCCGCCGAAGTCGTCAAGACCTCTGGTGGGCTTGCGTGTCTCAAGCCTCGGGCTTCGATGTCGCGCGTTTTTGTTACGAATCGTCTGGAACCCCATGGCCTCTTCCGAAGTTCAAACCGTCAACACCAGCGCCGACAAGGCCAAGCTGGCGGTCGCTGTTGTGCTGCTGCTGGGGGCGTTCGTTGCGTTTTATCTGCTGTCGGGCCAGGGCGCGCTCGCGCAATGGGGTGCGTTGATCGCGTGCCTGGTGGCTGCCGTGGTGGTGTTTGGTGTGTCCGAGTCCGGCAAGCGGCTCGTGGCCTTCGGGCGTGATTCGTGGCGTGAAGCCAAAAAGGTGGTCTGGCCGGCGCGCAAGGAGGCGATCCAGATGACGGCTTACGTGTTTGCCTTCGTGTTTGTGATGGCGCTCTTTCTGTGGCTGACCGACAAGACCCTGGAATGGTTGTTTTACGACCTGATCCTGGGCTGGAGAAAATAATGACCGATCAACACAGTCCTGTGACGGATGGCGTGGCCGCTGAGGGCATGCGCTGGTACGTGGTGCACGCCTATTCCGGCATGGAAAAGGCGGCCGAGCGCAACATCATCGAGCGCATCAACCGCGAAGGCATGCAGGACAAGTTCGGCCGCATCCTGGTGCCCACCGAAGAAGTGGTGGAAGTCAAGAACGGCCAGAAGCGCACCACCGAGCGCAAGTTTTTCCCTGGCTACGTGCTGGTGGAAATGGTGATGGATGACGAAACCTGGCACCTGGTGAAGCACACCAACAAGGTTACGGGTTTCGTGGGTGGTGCCAAAAACCGCCCGGCCCCGATTTCCGAGGAAGACGTCCAGAAGATCGTCAACCAGATGCAGGAAGGCACCGACAAGCCGCGCCACAAGGTGGAATTTGTCGTGGGCGAATACGTGCGCGTCAAGGAGGGCCCGTTCACGGACTTCAACGGCACGGTCGAAGAAGTCAACTACGAGAAGAACAAGATGCGCGTGTCGGTGACCATTTTCGGTCGCGCCACGCCGGTCGAACTCGAATTCAGCCAGGTCGAAAAGACCTGAAGTTTCCGTGACGCTGGTGGGTCGGCCCGACGCCAGCGCCATTTGTCTTTTCCGGGTCCCCCACCGCGAGGAGGTTGTCTTGATGGCAGCCGTCTGCACTCGCAGGAGCTAAAAATATGGCGAAAAAAATCGTCGGCTTCATCAAGCTGCAAGTGCCAGCTGGTAAAGCCAACCCCTCCCCACCGATCGGCCCGGCCCTGGGCCAGCGCGGCCTCAACATCATGGAGTTCTGCAAGGCGTTCAACGCCCAGACCCAGGGTCTTGAGCCCGGCATGCCGATCCCGGTGACCATCACCGCGTTTGCGGACAAGAGCTTCACCTTCAAGATGGGTACGCCCCCGGCGACCTACATGATCAAGAAGGCCATCAAGCTCGACAAGGGTTCTCCGGTGCCCAACAAGCAAAAGGTCGGCAAGATCACGCGCGCTCAGCTCGAAGAGATCGTGAAGACCAAGATGAAAGACATGACCGCCGCCGATGTGGACGCCGCTGTGCGCACCATCGCTGGTTCGGCCCGCTCGATGGGCGTGATTGTGGAGGGCGTGTAAATGTCCAAGCTGACCAAAAAGCAAAAAGCTTTCGCCGGCAAAGTGGATGCCAACAAGCTCTACGCGCTGACCGACGCCCTGGCCATCATCAAAGAATGTGCCAACGCCAAGTTTGACGAATCCATCGACGTGGCGATCCAGCTCGGCGTGGACGCCAAGAAATCCGACCAGGTGGTGCGTGGCGCCGTCGTGATGCCCAACGGCACCGGCAAGACCAAGCGCGTGGCCGTGTTCGCCCAGGGTGCCAAGGCCGAAGAAGCCAAGGCCGCTGGTGCCGACATCGTCGGCATGGACGACCTGGCTGCTGAAGTCAAGGCCGGCAAGATGGACTTTGACGTCGTCATCGCTTCGCCCGATGCCATGCGTGTGGTCGGTACCCTGGGTCAGATCCTGGGTCCGCGCGGCCTGATGCCCAACCCCAAGGTGGGTACCGTGACGCCCGACGTGGCGCAAGCGGTGCGCAACGCCAAGGCCGGTCAGGTGCAGTTCCGCGTCGACAAGGCCGGCATCGTGCACGGCACGATCGGTCGCCGTTCGTTCGAAGCCGACAAGCTCCAGGGCAACCTGGTGGCCCTGCTCGACGCGCTGACCAAGGCCAAGCCTGCTACCAGCAAGGGTGTTTACCTGCGCAAAGTGGCCGTGTCTTCGACCATGGGAGTGGGCGTTCGCGTCGACATGCAGTCCATCGCGGCCTGATCGCGAAAAGAATTCGGGCCACTCCGGTGGCCCGGGTGTGGTGGGTCCGTGGTTTGACAACACCGTCAGTCCACGGGGCCATCCAAGACCGTTGGTGTCGGGGAGTGTTCGAAAGAACGCCGACCGACTTAATTGTGACAAGCCAACGCAGATGGCGATCCCGCTGCAGATGGAATGAGTTCCTGAAACAGTTGGTCGCTGCAATGAGGCGTGCCGGAGGCTTTGGGGCCGAGGGCACATTTAAGGAGTAGACCTTGAGTCTGAATCGCAGTGAGAAAGAAGCGGTCATTTCCGAAGTGACCAGCCTCGCCGCTAAAGCTCAAACGCTCGTGATGGCGGAATACCGTGGCATCACGGTCGCGAACATGGACAAATTGCGCGTCACAGCCCGCAACAGCGGTGTGAGCCTGAGCGTGTTGAAAAACACCCTGGCCCGCCGTGCGGTGGCTGGCAGCAGTTTTGAAGTGGTCGCCGACCAGATGACCGGTCCGCTGATCTATGGCTTCTCCGAAGACGCCGTGGCCGCCGCGAAAGTGGTGGCCGAATTCGCGAAAACCAACGACAAGTTGGTGATTCGCGCTGGCGTCTACGGTGGCAAAGTCCTGGACATCGAGGGCGTCAAGCAGCTCGCCAGCATCCCTTCCAAGGAAGTGTTGTTGGCTCAGCTGTGTGGCTTGCTGATGTCGCCTATTTCGCGTACGGCCGTTGTGCTGGGCGCGTTGGCGGCGAAAAAAGGCGAAGGCGCTGCCGCTCCGGCAGAAGCAGCTGCAGAACCCGCAGCTGAACCCGCCGCACCGGCAGAAGACGCTGCCGCCGCCTGAGCGCGCGGCAGATTCGTTTAACCAATTGTTAGGAAATCAAAATGGCATTCGATAAAGACGCATTTTTGACCGCGCTGGACAGCATGACGGTCATGGAACTCAACGACCTGGTGAAAGCCATCGAAGAGAAGTTTGGTGTGAGCGCTGCCGCCATGGCCGCTCCTGCCGCTGGTGGTGGCGGTGCCGCTGCTGCTGCTGAAGAGAAGACCGAATTCAACGTCGTGCTGCTCGAAGCCGGCGCCAACAAGGTCTCCGTCATCAAGGCCGTGCGCGAAATCACCGGTCTGGGCCTGAAAGAAGCCAAGGACCTGGTCGACGGTGCTCCGAAGAACGTGAAAGAAGCTGTTGCCAAGGCCGACGCCGAAGCCGCAGTGAAGAAGCTGGTGGATGCCGGCGCCAAGGCCGAGCTGAAGTAATTCACTCGCCAGGCCAGGGCTGGAGTGCTCGAAAGAGCCTCCAGCCTTTGGTGCTTTCTGAGCGCACCCCCGCCAGCGCCCATGGGCTTGGCACAGTGTTTTAAATAAACACTGATAAACAAACTCTGGCGAGTTTGTTTATCAGTGTTTTCTGACCCCGACTGCAGAAAACGACTTGGTTCGGGCCTGTGTGCAACGCACAGGCCGTCCGCCAATGGTTGGTAGAGGCCAGCCACCAAGCAAGTCACCAGGAGTCCATCCCTGGTAGGCAGACAGTCGCCGCAGACCTCAAGCCCGGAGATCTCATGGCCACAGCATCGAATTATTCATACACCGAACGCAAACGCATCCGAAAGAGTTTTGGCACCCGCGAAACCGTCATCGCGATCCCTTACCTCTTGCAGATGCAAAAGGACGCGTACACCGCGTTCCTGCAAGCCGATTCGGCACCCAAAAAGCGCACCAATGAGGGCCTGCAGGCGGCGTTCGAAGCCGCCTTCCCCATCGTCTCGCACAACGGCTTTGTGGAGATGAAGTTCGTCGAGTACAACCTGGCCAAGCCGGCGTTCGACGTGCGCGAATGCCAGACCCGTGGCCTGACCTTTGCTTCGGCCGTGCGCGCCCGCGTGCAGCTCATCATTTACGATCGCGAGTCCTCGACCAGCCAGTCCAAGGTCATCAAGGAAGTGAAGGAACAAGAGGTCTACATGGGCGAAGTGCCCCTGATGACCGACAAGGGCTCCTTCATCATCAACGGCACCGAGCGTGTCATCGTGTCGCAGCTGCACCGCTCGCCCGGTGTGTTCTTCGAACACGACAAGGGCAAGACGCACAGCTCGGGCAAGCTGCTGTTCTCGGCCCGCATCATTCCCTACCGCGGTTCGTGGCTCGACTTCGAGTTCGATCCCAAGGACGTGCTGTTCTTCCGTGTCGACCGCCGCCGCAAGATGCCGGTCACCATCCTGCTCAAGGCCATCGGCCTGACGCCGGAAACCATCCTGGCGAACTTCTTCGTCAACGACCACTTCCGCCTGATGGACAGCGGCGCCCAGATGGCCTTCGTGCCCGAGCGCCTGCGTGGCGAGGTGGCCCGTTTCGACATCACCGACAAGTCGGGCAAGGTCGTGGTTGCCAAGGACAAGCGCATCACCGTGCGCCACACCCGCGAAATGGAACAGTCCGGAACCACGCACATCAGCGTGCCCGAAGACTTCATGATCGGCCGCGTGGTCGCGCGCAACATCGTTGACGCCGACACCGGCGAGATCATCGCCAAGGCCAACGACGAGTTGACCGAAGTGCTGCTGAAGAAACTGCGCACCTCGGGCGTGCAGGACCTGCAGTGCCTCTACACCAACGAACTCGACCAGGGCGCTTACATCAGCCAGACCCTGCGCAGCGACGAAACCGCTGACGAGTTCGCCGCCCGTGTGGCCATCTACCGCATGATGCGCCCCGGCGAACCGCCGACCGAAGACGCGGTGCAAGCCCTGTTCCACCGCCTGTTCTACAACCCGGACACCTACGACCTGTCGCGCGTGGGCCGCATGAAGTTCAACGCCCGCGTGGGCCGTGACGAATCCACCGGCGCCATGGTGCTGTCCAACGAAGACATCCTGGCCGTGGTCAAGATCCTCGTGGACCTGCGCAACGGCCGTGGCGAAGTCGATGACATCGACCACCTGGGCAACCGCCGCGTGCGCTGCGTCGGCGAACTCGCCGAGAACCAGTACCGCACCGGTCTGGCTCGCATCGAAAAGGCCGTGAAAGAGCGTCTGGGCCAGGCCGAGCAAGAGCCGCTGATGCCGCACGACCTGATCAACTCCAAGCCGATTTCAGCGGCCCTCAAGGAGTTCTTCGGTGCCTCCCAGCTGTCGCAGTTCATGGACCAGACCAACCCGCTGGCCGAGATCACCCACAAGCGCCGCGTGTCGGCCCTTGGCCCGGGCGGTCTGACCCGCGAACGTGCCGGCTTCGAAGTGCGTGACGTGCACGTGACCCACTACGGTCGCGTCTGCCCGATTGAAACGCCTGAAGGTCCGAACATCGGCCTGATCAACTCGCTGGCCCTGTACGCGCGTCTGAACGAATACGGCTTCATCGAAACCCCGTACCGTCGCGTGATCGACGGCCAGGTGACGAACCAGATCGACTACCTGTCGGCCATCGAAGAAGGCAAGTACGTCATCGCCCAGGCCAACGCCACGCTGGACGCCGAAGGCCGCCTGACCGGCGACCTGATTTCCGCGCGTGAAAAGGGTGAATCCATCCTGACCTCGGCCGACACCATCCAGTACATGGATGTGTCACCGGCGCAGATCGTGTCCGTGGCGGCATCGCTGGTGCCGTTCCTGGAACACGATGACGCGAACCGCGCACTGATGGGCGCCAACATGTCGCGCCAGGCCGTGCCCGTGCTGCGCCCCGAGAAGCCGCTGGTCGGCACCGGCATCGAGCGCGTCGCCGCGATCGACTCCGGCACCGTGGTCACCGCCAAGCGTGGCGGTGTGGTCGACTACGTGGACGCGACCCGCATCGTGATCCGCGTGAACGACGCCGAAGCCGTGGCCGGTGAAGTCGGTGTGGACATCTACAACCTGATCAAGTACCAGCGTTCCAACCAGAACACCAACATCCACCAGCGCCCCATCGTCAAGAAGGGCGATCTGCTGGGCAAGGGTGACGTGATCGCCGACGGCGCTTCGACCGACCTGGGAGAAATCTCGATCGGCCAGAACATGCTGATCGCCTTCATGCCCTGGAACGGCTACAACTTCGAAGACTCGATCCTCATCTCCGAGCGCGTGGTTGCCGAAGACCGCTACACCTCGATCCACATCGAGGAACTGGTGGTCATGGCGCGCGACACCAAGCTGGGCGCGGAAGAAATCACCCGCGACATCCCCAACCTGGCCGAGCAGCAGCTCAACCGCCTGGACGACTCCGGCATCATCTACGTCGGCGCCGAAGTGCTGCCCGGCGACGTGCTCGTCGGCAAGGTCACGCCCAAGGGCGAGACCACGCTGACGCCTGAAGAAAAGTTGCTGCGCGCCATCTTCGGCGAGAAGGCCAGCGACGTGAAAGACACCTCGCTGCGCGTGGACCAGGGCTCGCAAGGCACCGTGATCGACGTGCAGGTCTTCACCCGCGAAGGCATCACGCGCGACAAGCGCGCCCAGCAGATCATCGATGACGAACTCAAGCGCTTCCGCCTGGACCTGAACGACCAGCTGCGCATCGTGGAAGCCGACGCCTTCGACCGCATCGAGAAGCTGCTGACCGGCAAGATCGCCAATGGTGGCCCCAAGAAGCTGTCCAAGGGCACGACCATCGACAAGGCCTACCTGGCCGACGTCGAGAAGTACCACTGGTTCGACATCCGCCCGGCCGACGACGAAGTCGCTGCCCAGCTGGAGTCGATCAAGAACTCCATGGAGCAGACGCGCCACAGCTTCGACCTCGCGTTTGAAGAGAAGCGCAAGAAGCTCACGCAGGGCGACGAGCTGCCCGCTGGCGTGCTCAAGATGGTCAAGGTTTACCTGGCCGTCAAGCGCCGCCTGCAGCCGGGTGACAAGATGGCCGGCCGCCACGGCAACAAGGGTGTGGTCTCCAAGATCGTTCCAGTCGAAGACATGCCTTACATGGCCGACGGCACCCCCGCCGACATCGTGCTGAACCCGCTGGGCGTGCCTTCGCGCATGAACGTGGGTCAGGTGCTGGAAGTCCACCTGGGCTGGGCCGGCAAGGGCATTGGTCAGCGCATCGGCGACATGCTGCAACAGGAAGCCAAGGCTTCTGAAATGCGCACGTTCCTCGAAACGGTCTACAACCACACCGGCAAGAAAGAAACCCTGTCCGACCTCAGCGACGCTGACGTGATGGAAATGGCCGAGAACCTGCAGAACGGTGTGCCGTTTGCTACTCCGGTGTTCGATGGTGCATCGGAAGACGAAATCCGCGCCATGCTGAAGCTGGCGTACCCGGACGACATCGCCGCCAAGAAGGGCCTGACCGAAACCCGCACCCAGGCGCAGCTGTACGACGGCCGCACCGGTGACGCTTTCGAGCGCAAGACCACCGTGGGCTACATGCACTTCCTGAAGCTGCACCACCTGGTTGACGACAAGATGCACGCCCGCTCCACCGGCCCGTACTCCCTGGTCACACAGCAGCCGCTGGGCGGCAAGGCGCAGTTCGGTGGTCAGCGTTTCGGCGAGATGGAAGTGTGGGCGCTGGAAGCCTACGGCGCTTCCTACATCCTGCAGGAAATGCTCACCGTCAAGTCCGACGACGTGCAGGGCCGCACCAAGGTGTACGAAAGCATCGTCAAGGGCGAGCACTCGATCGAAGCGGGCATGCCCGAGTCGTTCAACGTGCTGGTCAAGGAAATTCGCTCGCTCGGTATCGATATCGAACTCGAACGCTCCTAATTCGCCGGCAAGACAAGGATTGAACCCATGAAATCATTACTCGACCTGTTCAAGCAGTTCACGCCCGACGAGCATTTCGATGCCATCCGCATCGGTCTGGCTTCGCCGGAAAAAATCCGCTCGTGGTCTTTCGGCGAAGTCAAAAAGCCCGAGACCATCAACTACCGCACGTTCAAGCCCGAACGCGACGGCCTGTTCTGCGCCAAGATTTTTGGTCCCATCAAGGACTACGAATGCCTGTGCGGCAAGTACAAGCGCCTCAAGCACCGCGGTGTGATCTGCGAGAAGTGCGGCGTTGAAGTCACGCAGACCAAGGTGCGCCGCGAGCGCATGGGTCACATCGACCTGGCCGCGCCCTGCGCCCACATCTGGTTCCTGAAGTCGCTGCCGTCGCGTCTGGGCCTGATCCTCGACATGACGCTGCGCGACATCGAACGCGTGCTGTACTTTGAAGCCTATGTGATCGTCGATCCGGGCATGACCCCGCTGAAGAAATTCGCGATCATGTCGGAAGATGACTTTGACGCAAAGCGCAAGGAATTCGGCGACGAATTCATCGCCAAGATGGGCGCCGAAGGCATCAAGGAACTGCTGCAGGCGATCGACCTCGACATCGAGATCGAGAAGCTGCGCAACGACCTGACCGGCTCCGAGCTCAAGATCAAGAAGAACGCCAAGCGCCTGAAGGTGCTGGAAGCCTTCAAGAAGTCGGGCATCAAGCCCGAGTGGATGGTGCTCGACGTGCTGCCCGTGCTGCCGCCGGACCTGCGTCCGCTGGTGCCGCTGGACGGTGGCCGCTTCGCGACCTCCGACCTGAACGACCTGTACCGTCGCGTCATCAACCGCAACAGCCGTCTGCGCCGTCTGCTCGAACTCAAAGCGCCGGAGATCATCGCGCGCAACGAGAAGCGCATGCTGCAGGAAGCCGTGGACTCGCTGCTGGACAACGGCCGCCGTGGCAAGGCCATGACGGGCGCCAACAAGCGCGCGCTCAAGTCGCTGGCCGACATGATCAAGGGCAAGAGCGGTCGTTTCCGCCAGAACTTGCTGGGCAAGCGCGTCGACTACTCGGGCCGTTCGGTCATCGTGGTCGGCCCGACGCTCAAGCTGCACCAGTGCGGCCTGCCCAAGCTGATGGCGCTCGAGCTGTTCAAGCCTTTCATCTTCTCGCGCCTAGAAGCCATGGGCATCGCGACCACCATCAAGGCCGCGAAGAAGGAAGTCGAAGCCGGCACGCCGGTGGTGTGGGACATCCTGGAAGAGGTGATCAAAGAGCACCCGGTGATGCTGAACCGCGCACCGACGCTGCACCGCCTGGGTATCCAGGCCTTTGAACCCATCCTGATCGAAGGCAAAGCGATCCAGCTGCACCCCCTCGTTTGCGCGGCCTTCAACGCCGACTTCGACGGTGACCAGATGGCCGTTCACGTACCGCTGTCGGTGGAAGCGCAGATCGAAGCCCGCACCCTGATGCTGGCCTCGAACAACATCCTGTTCCCGGCCAACGGCGAGCCCTCCATCGTGCCGTCGCAAGACGTGGTGCTGGGTCTGTACTACGCGACCCGCGAGCGCATCAACGGCAAGGGCGAAGGCATGATCTTCGCCGACCTGCTGGAGCTGCAGCGCGCGCTGGACAACGGCGCAGTCGAGATCACGGCCAAGATCAGCGTGCGTCTGCAGCAGTACACGCTGGACAAGGCTACGGGCGAATTCACGCCTTTCATTTCCCTGGTCGATACGACGGTTGGCCGCGCGCTGCTGTCCGAGATCCTGCCCAAGGGCCTGCCTTTCGAAGTGCTGAACAAGCCGCTGAAGAAGAAGGAGATCTCCAAGCTGATCAACGTCTCCTTCCGCAAGTGTGGTCTGAAGGAAACGGTGGTTTTCGCCGACAAGCTGCTGCAGAACGGTTTCCGCCTGGCGACCCGCGCCGGCATCTCGATTGCTGTGGACGACATGCTGGTGCCGAAGGAAAAGCCGGCCATCATCGAGCGTTCGGAGAAAGAGGTCAAAGAGATCGCCCAGCAATACGCTTCGGGTCTGGTGACCGCAGGCGAGCGCTACAACAAGGTGGTGGACATCTGGGGCAAGGCCGGTGACGAGATCTCCAAGGTCATGATGGCCCAGCTGGCCAAGCAGAAGACCACCGACCGCCACGGCAAGGAAGTGGACCAGGAGTCGTTCAACTCCATCTACATGATGGCCGACTCGGGTGCCCGCGGTAGCGCGGCCCAGATCCGCCAGCTGGCCGGCATGCGCGGCCTGATGGCCAAGCCCGACGGATCCATCATCGAGACCCCCATCACGGCGAACTTCCGTGAAGGTCTGAACGTGTTGCAGTACTTCATCTCCACCCACGGCGCCCGAAAGGGCCTGGCCGACACGGCGCTGAAGACCGCGAACTCGGGTTACCTGACCCGCCGTCTGGTGGACGTGACGCAGGATCTGGTGGTCAACAGCCAGGACTGCGGTACGACCAACGGCACGGTGATGCGCGCCATCGTCGAAGGCGGTGAAGTGATCGAGTCGCTGCGCGACCGCATCCTGGGCCGCACCACCTGCGATGAAGTGATCCACCCGGAGACCCGCGCGGTCCTGCTGCCGGCCGGCACCCTGCTGGACGAAGACATGCTCGACGAGCTGGAAGCCGCTGGCGTGGACGAGGTCAAGGTGCGCACCGCACTGACCTGCGAAACCCGCTTCGGCATCTGCGCCAAGTGCTATGGCCGCGACCTGGGCCGCGGTGGCCTGGTGAACATCGGCGAAGCCGTCGGTGTGATCGCAGCCCAGTCGATTGGCGAACCCGGCACGCAGCTGACCATGCGCACCTTCCACATCGGTGGTGCGGCGTCGCGTGCGGCCGTGGCCTCCAGCGTGGAAGCCAAGTCCAGCGGTTCGATCGGTTTCAACGCCACCATGCGTTATGTGACCAACACCAAGGGCGAGCTGGTGGTGATCGCACGTTCCGGTGAAATCATCATCCACGACGAAATCGGTCGTGAGCGCGAACGCCACAAGGTGCCCTACGGCGCCATCCTGGCGGTCAAGGCCGACCAAGCCATCAAGGCAGGCGCGATCCTGGCCAACTGGGACCCGCTGACCCGACCCATCATCACGGAATTCGCCGGTCAGGTGAAGTTCGAGAACGTGGAAGAGGGTCTGACGGTGGCCAAGCAGGTCAACGACGTGACCGGTCTGTCCTCGCTGGTGGTGATCGATCCGAAGCACCGCGGTTCGACCAAGGTGGTTCGTCCGCTGGTCAAGCTGCTCGACGCCCAGGGCAACGAAGTGAAGATCCCCGGCACCGACCACTCGGTGACGGTGGGCTTCCAGATCGGCGCGCTGCTTGAAGTGCGCGACGGTCAGGACGTTGGCCCCGGCCACGTGCTCGCCCGCATCCCGGTCGAAGGCCAGAAGACGCGCGACATCACCGGCGGTCTGCCGCGGGTGGCCGAGCTGTTCGAAGCCCGCAGCCCGAAGGACAAGGGCATGCTGGCCGAGATGACGGGTACCGTGTCGTTCGGCAAGGAAACCAAAGGCAAAGTCCGCCTGCAGATCACCGATCCGGAAGGCAAGATCTGGGACGAACTCATCCCCAAGGAAAAGAACATCCTGGTGCACGAAGGCCAGGTGGTCAACAAGGGCGAGAGCGTGGTCGACGGCCCGGCCGATCCGCAGGACATCCTGCGCCTGCTGGGCATCGAAGAGCTGTCGCGCTACATCGTTGACGAAGTTCAGGACGTGTACCGACTCCAGGGCGTGAAGATCAACGACAAGCACATCGAGGTGATCGTTCGCCAGATGCTGCGCCGCGTGATCGTCGACAGCGTGGGCGATTCGTCGTACATCGCTGGCGAGCAGGTCGAGCGTTCGGAGATCCTCAACACCAACGACGCGCTGCGCGCCGAGGGCAAGCTGCCCGCGGTCTACAGCAACGTGCTGCTGGGTATCACCAAGGCCTCGCTGTCCACGGACTCCTTCATCTCGGCGGCTTCCTTCCAGGAAACCACCCGCGTGCTGACCGAAGCGGCCATCATGGGCAAGCGCGACGAGCTGCGTGGCCTGAAGGAAAACGTGATCGTGGGTCGTCTGATCCCGGCCGGTACCGGCATGGCGTACCACGAAGCGCGCAAGGTCAAGGAGAAGATGGACGACGAAGAGCGCCGTGCCATCGCCGAAGCCGATGCTGTGTCGCTGGCGGCCGATCAGGCCGACGCTTCGAGCACCAACGAAGCGGCTGAATAAGCCAACTCACTTGAACCCTGCGTCACCGCTGGGTTCCTGAACGCCTCCGGCCATCTGGCCGGAGGCGTTTTTTCTTGTCTGATGGCCTGCGCCCCTGACAGCGCCGACAGGCGCTGGGTTATATTGCCTGCGCCCTGGCACCGGATCGGGGGCGCTTGTTCAACAACCGGAGTTCACACATCATGTCGGCTACTTTGTGGGTTTTGCTGGCCGTTGGGCTGGCTTTGGTGTTCTGGGCCGTGGGTGCCTACAACCGCCTGGTGCGGCTGAAAAATGCCATCGCCAACGCTTTCGGACAGATCGATGTGCAGCTGAAACGGCGCTACGACCTGATCCCCAACCTGGTTGAGGTCGCGCGCAAGTATCTGGCTCACGAAGCGCAGACCCTGGAAGCCGTGATCGCCGCGCGCAACCAGGCCCGCAGCGCCGAACAAGGCGCTGCCGCCAACCCCCTGAATGCGGGCGCGCTGGGCGCGCTGGCCGGTGCCGAGCAGGTGCTCGGCGGCGCGCTGGGCCGTCTGTTTGCGGTGGCCGAGGCCTACCCCGACCTGAAGGCCGACCAGACCATGCGGGAGCTCAGTGAAGAGCTCTCCAGCACCGAAAACCGCATTGGTTTCGCGCGCCAGGCCTACAACGACCATGTGCTCGAATTCAACGATGCGGCGGCCCAGTTTCCGACGCTGATCGTGGCGCGCCTGTTCAATTTCTCCACCCAGTCGATGCTGGAATCCACCAGCAGCGAAGTCGAACGCCAGCCCGTGAAGGTGGCGTTCTGACGTGCTGATTTTCGAATCGCAACGTGAAGCGCGGGGCCAGACGCGCCAGCTGCTGCTGGTGTTCGCGCTCACCGTGTTGCTGCTGGTGCTGGCGGTCAATGCCGCGCTGGCCCTGGCCTGGGGGTTGACGTGGAGCTTCTGGTTTCCGGGCGCCGGATTCCCTCGGCACTTTTTCGCCGTCAACACCGCTGTGGTGCTGCTGTTCGTGCTGGGCGGCTGGTGGGTGGAAACCTCGCGTCTGGCCAGCGGTGGCGGCCAGCGCCTGGCCGAGCAGATGGGTGCGCGGCCCGCGCAGCCATCGGGCGATTTCGACGAGCGCCGCTTCTGCAACATCATTGACGAGATGGCCATCTCATCCGGGCTGAAGCGGCCGACCGCCATGGTGGTCGCGCGCGATCAGGGCATCAATGCCTTTGCGACCGGATGGGACGAAGACGATGCGGTCGTCGCTGTCACCCGGGGTGCGCTGGAGTTCCTGACACGCGAAGAGCTGCAGGGACTCGTGGCCCACGAGTTCAGTCACATCCGTGAGGGCGATACGCGCCTCAACATGCGGTTGATCGGCATGGTGTTCGGCCTGGAGATGCTCTACCGCATGGGCCAGCATCTGTTTGAACCCGATGTGCGGGGCCGGCGCATGGCCGCGGCCTTGCTGGGCCTGGCCATCATGGCCGCCGGCTGGCTGGGCTGGGTGGCCGGGCACGCTTTGCAGGCGGCGGTGTCGCGCCAGCGCGAATACCTGGCCGACGCGCGCGCCGTGCAATGGACGCGCAGCCGCGATGGCCTCGGCGGCGTGCTGCGCA
>Ga0209066_10004471_pt1 | contig 15215 bp, 9 predicted proteins | sample All_14_2_FD_187198 | JGI IMG/M metagenome (GOLD analysis project Ga0209066, IMG submission 187198) | Freshwater microbial communities in response to fracking from Pennsylvania, USA - Allegheny Zone_MetaG_DW_15 (SPAdes) (version 2) ...
TCAGTCAAAAAACAGCGGCGGATGCCCAGGGGATTTCTGCCGCAACCGAAGAACAATCGGCCTCGATGGAAGAAATTGCTTCATCAAGCCAAGCCTTGGCCAAACTGGCCGGCGATCTGCGGCAACTGCGCCCGGACACGTGGACCTACACGTTGGGGCGCACCAAGACCCAGGCCGCCGGTCCCCGCCGTGAGAAACCACTGCGCGGCGAAGCCGCTCAGGCAGTAGCCGCCTGGCTCGAAGCAGCCAAACTGACCGAGGGCCCCGTCTTCCGACGCCTGTTCCGACACGGCACTGTTGGGCCTCGGGCGCTCTCGGGCGATCAGGTCGCCCGGATTGTGCAGCGTCGGGCGCGCCTCGCTGGCCTGGCCGGCGACTGGGCCGCGCACAGTCTGCGTTCGGGCTTTGTCACCGAGGCCGGCCGCCAAGGAGTGGCATTGGGAGAGGTCATGGCGATGACCGAACACCGCAGCGTCGGCACGGTGATGGGCTATTTTCAAGCCGGCACCTTGCTATCGAGTCGGGCCTCTGCCTTGAAACTCCCCGGCGCATTCGATGAGACACGATCCGAAGACGCTGCGATCTAGGACTTTGTCACCTGCCCGAGCGGCCACGAGTCTCCTGGACTCAACGTTTGTCCTTCGACGACGGCGGGAACACACGAGCATGGCGTTCATCGCATTCTCACCGCGGAGGCGTTGGATGCAGAGGGACACTTCGCTAGGTTTCGTTGACCCATTGCGTCTGGGGTAGGTCGATGCCAGGCTGCGGCCGCAAGCGCTCCGATCGCTAGGGTGGTGCGTAACCGCAGCCCAAAGAGGTGTCGTTCGCGTGCACGGCGCCACCCAGCACCCGACGCAACTGGGCACTGCCGGCGTGCACGCGCGATTCGAACCGATAGCTGACCTTTTCGCACCCCGCCACCGTCGCAAGATGGTCGCAGGTCGCGACTTGGATCAGCGCCTGCACATCTCGCCCGGGAATGGGGCTGGCGCGTCCGCTGAGTATCATCTGCCACGGGTCGAGGATCATTCCGCCGCCGAACGACCTGAGCCTGAGCATCGAGCGACCCGAGATGGTTCAGGTTGAGTGGTGCGAGGTTCAAACGCCGGGCTTCGCAACTCCGCCGCGTCGTTGCTGCATAGGTGGCAGGCGGATCAGTTTTTCGGTCGGCGGCGTGAATTCATCGGCTCATCTCGGAACGTCCGTCGGCCAAGCCAAGGTCACCCGCGCCACTGGTGTGGGAACACGATACCAAGCTCAATTGCTCGGCTGACCGCGGCGGTGCGTGTTTCGACTTTCAGCTTTCTCAGCACACCGCGCACGTGCGTCTTGACTGTGTTGATAGACACACCCAGTCGCGCCGCAATGGCTTCATTCGACGCACCGCTTACCAGTAGCGAGATGACGGCCAGTTCGCGCTCCGTAAGTGGCTCGCGGTTCATTTGATTCATTCGGAGACGTCTCGCAGGTGTGGCACCTGGCAAATGGAGACAAGAAGAGGCTCGCGTAGACGCCGGCCATACCAGGCCAGGCTTAACTGCCTGACCAGCAACACATCGAACACGCCAACTTCCTTGCGGCGGTGAGCCCGTAGTTGCCGGCGTTGCTGATGGGATGCGGACGAGCCCCGCAACCCGCTGCGCCCCATCGCGCAACAGGTCTGCCGCCGCAGACCAAACCGACCCAAACCGAGCAGCGCCCACGTCAACCCGCACATGTCGATGACACAGAACAGTTGCTAGGGTTGGTTCAGTCGCTTAGGTTGGACGGATGATTGAGCGGCCAATGCCGTGCATCGCCGACACTCTCGACGTCAGAAGGTTGATCCATGTCCGAACAAGTTGCGCTGCCCTCAAGGACGCAAGCGTGAGCCGGCCAGTCCGCGCGCGCCAGGCCGCGCTGGAAGCGGCGCGACGCATCGTGCGCCGTCAGGGTGCCTCGCATCTGACCTACGAGGAACTCGCTCGTGAAAGTGGCATCACTCGCGGGGGAATCACTTACCACTTTCCCACCAAGGAGGACCTGCTTCGAGCGCTTGTCGAAGCCGACCTGAAGGCGTGGGATGTTGCAAGTGTTGAACAGGCGCCGCTACGAGCGGATGCATCGCCTGAGATCGAGGGTCACGTGCGCTGCAGCCTCGGGGCGCATGCCACAGGAGTCGGAGATCTCGTCGCGGGTTTGCTGAGTGCGGCCAGCACCGATCCGGTACTTCTGGGAATTGTGCGGGAGCACGAGCAACGCCGGTTTTCGGACTGGGTCTGGGATGACGCTGGCCTCCTGCGCTATCTGGCGCTGCTGGCAGCCGAAGGCGCATTCTGGCGCAGCTACTTCCAACTGCCCCCCTCTGATGGCGCGGTCGATGAGCGATTGCACGCTCTGATCGAACGCCTTTTGGCTCAGAGTCGAGGGGCGCCCACCTGCAAGAAATGACGGCTCTCATGAGATTTCGAGAAGCCGCACGCGAGATTCCAATCGAACGAGCGCCTACTCAATTCTGCCGCGGGGATGATGCAGGGGCGGCTTGATATCAACATCGATCACCTCCAGGCACTGCCACGAGGTTTTTGAGAGGGGTCGCGTCTGGCCCGGGCACTCATCTGCTGCGAACATGCTCGCCATGCAGTCAGAAGGCCCGACTGATCGTAAAGCTGCCAAACTTCGGCCGTTCATCCTGACCTTCGAACTCGGTTGTACGCAGATATCGGGCCACGGCGAACCTCCACCGACCCTTGGTTAGCGCGACACCGTAGCCGACATCGGCGACGAACGCGCGCTTTTCGACGCTGTGGCTGTCTTGGAATGTATTGCCGTCCAAGGTGATATCGCGCAGAACCCAGCGTCCATCCGTCGTCAGGAATGCGTGGATGCCGAACTCGTCGCTTGCGCGGCGCCCGCGAGTTGGCGCAGTGTTCTCGCCAGCAGGGCGCAGTGGTGTGCTGCCGAAATCGTCCGGCAGATTGCGGCCGAACCGCAATTCGCCGCCGGCGTTGGCATAGGTCGCGAGGGTGCCGAGGCTAGCGCCCCAATGGGTAATTGCATCCCAGCCCCACCGACCGTTTTCCTGCGGCGAGAAGCGCCGCATGCGCTCGTGTACCAGCCGGAATACAGGCTCGTCGCGAAGCTGATTGGTCCAGCCCTGAAACTTCCTGGAGCCGATGAGATCATGCACGGCGTCCTGGACTTCCTCGCCTCGCGCAGACGGCCCCAAGATACCGAACTGCAGTTGGGTGTGGCGCAGGGAGTTGCCGCTGCGTGCATTGTAGCCAAGCCCGACAAGCAAGAATGCAGCATAAGGGCGATCGTCGACGATCAGGTCTGGGCGATCAGGATCTTTGGGCGTGTAAAGGGCATGCCCGAGGGTGACTACCATGTTCTGCTGCTCGAAGCCTTCCGGCGTGAGCTGGTTGAGGTAGCGATTCAACCAGCGTGCCGGCAGGGGCAGGCAGGAATCGTCGGCGAAATCGACCAGATTGGGCGAGACCAACCCCAACAGCACACCGTTGCTGTAGCCCTGGTCCTGATTACCGAACAAGTCATTGTCGACGCGGAAGTTGATGGTCTCAGGGGCCCGGCGATGATCGCATTCGGCACGCACTTGAGCTGGCGCACCGGTGCTGGCGGTCACCGCAAGTAGTGTGCCCAGCAGCCAGTTGTTGGTGGTGATCATGTCGGGCTTCCGTGCACGGGCGTGGCTAGGCTTGTCGGGGGTCTTGCGTCGCCGACGGGTTCAACCAACTGGCCTCTCCACCGCGACTCACGGCACGTGACAAAAAGGGAATGATCGTTCATTCTTGTCGCAAGACTACCATGTCTTCCCTCTTCCAAACGTCCTCTCTTCGGTTCCCACATGCTCATTACAACCAGACTATCCTTGCTAACCATCGCGACATTGACGGTCCTGCTCGCCGGCTGCGGCGGCGGAGCGCCCGCGCCGCAGGCGCCGCCGCCGACGCCGGTCACGGTCGTCACTGTCGTGCCCGAGCCCGTTGCGCTCACCCGGGAATTGCCCGGCCGCGTGCACCCGCTGCTCGTGGCCGAGGTGCGGCCGCAGGTCAGCGGCATCGTCAAGAAGGTGCTGTTCACTGAAGGCGGGCGCGTCGAAGCCGGCCAGCCGCTTTACCAGCTTGATGACGCCACCTATCTGGCCGACGTCAACAGCAGCAAGGCGCAACTGGCGCGCGCGCAGGCCACCCTGAACTCGGCCCAGCTCACCGCGGCGCGCGCCGACGAGTTGGTAAAGATAGAAGCGGTCAGCGCGCAGGATCACGAGAACGCGGTCGCAGCGTTGCGCCAGGCGGAAGCCGAGGTCGGCATGATGCGCGCAGCGCTCGATCGCGCGAAAGTCACCGCCAGCTATGCACGCATCGTCTCGCCGATCGCCGGCCGCATCGGCAAGTCGACGGTGACGCAGGGCGCACTGGTGACGGCGAATCAGGAGGCAGCGCTTGCCACCGTGCAGCAGTTGGACCCGATCTATGTCGACGTCACCCAATCGAGCACCGAATGGCTCGAACTGCGCCGTGCGCTCGACAGCGGCAATCTGTCTGACGGTAGCGACGTGCCCGTGTCGATCCTGCTCGAAGACGGTTCGCGCTACGAACACGACGGCAAGCTCGTCTTTTCCGAAGTGACGGTGGATACCAATACCGGCAGCTACGCGCTGCGCATCGTGGTGGACAATCCGGCGAACTTGCTGCTGCCCGGCATGTACGTGCGTGCGGCGGTGAGCAAGGGCGAACGCGCCAACGGTCTGCTGGTTCCGCAGCCGGCCATTACTCGCGATCCGACGGGCAAAGCCATTGCAATGGTGGTGGGGGCCGACGGCAAGGTCGAACAGCGCACCGTGCAGGTGAGCCAGACTGTCGGCAACCGATGGCTGGTCGAGAGCGGCCTGGCGGCCGGCGACAAGGTGATCGTCGAAGGCTTGCAGAAGATTCGCCCGGGCGCCGCCGTGAAGCCGACCGAGCGAGGCGCTGAGGCGCTCGCCGCTCCACCTCCCCCGGCGCCCGCGCCGGCGGCACGCTGAGGACCGGCCCACATGGCAAGGTTCTTCATCGATCGACCGATTTTCGCGTGGGTCATCGCGATCATCATCATGCTGGCCGGCGCATTGGCCCTCACACGCCTGCCGATCTCGCGTTATCCGACCATCGCACCGCCCATGGTGACGATCGACGCCAGCTACCCCGGTGCCTCGGCTCAGGCGGTCGAGAATTCCGTCACGCAGGTTATCGAACAGGCGATGACCGGGCTCGACGGCATGGACTACATGTCGTCGACCAGCGATTCGAACGGTGCGGTGTCGGTGACCATCACCTTCAAGTCCGGCATCGATCCCGACATCGCACAGGTGCAGGTGCAAAACAAGCTGCAGGTCGCCAACGCGCTACTGCCGCAGATCGTTCAGCAGCAGGGCATTCGGGTGACGAAGGCGAGTGCCGGTTTCATGCAGGTGATCGCCTTCGTGTCGGAAGACGGCAGCATGTCGCGCGCGGATATTTCCGACTACGTGTCGGCCAATATCGTCGATCCGCTCAGCCGCGTCGCCGGCGTCGGCGGGGTCCAGGTGTTCGGCGGCAAGTACGCCATGCGGATCTGGCTCGATCCGGGCAAGCTCAATGCCTACCGGCTGACACCGTCCGACGTGGTGGCCGCGATCCGCGCCCAGAACGCGCAGGTCGCAGCCGGCCAGCTCGGCGGCACGCCGGCAATTGACGGGCAGGAAATCAACGCCACCATCACCGCGCAGGATCGACTGCAGACGCCAGACCAGTTCCGAGCGATTCTGCTGCGCACCGAGCCCGATGGCGCGACGGTGCGACTGGGCGATGTCGCCCGCGTCGAACTGGGATCGGACGACTATTCGATCATCAGTCGCTACAACGGCGCGCCGGCGGCGGGCGTCGCGGTTTCGCTGGCGACGAATGCCAACGCGCTGTCGACCGCCGATGGCGTCGCGGCCCTGCTAGAACAGCTCAAACCGGCATTCCCGCCAGGGCTACGCTCGATCGTACCGTTCGACACCACGCCGTTCGTGCGCGTGTCGATCGAGGAGGTGGTGAAGACCTTGCTCGAGGCCATCGTGCTGGTGTTCCTCGTGATCTTCCTGTTCTTGCAGAATTTCCGCGCAACCCTGATTCCGATGATTGCGGCGCCGGTGGTGCTGCTCGGAACACTGGGAGTACTGCTCGCGCTCGGCTTCTCGATCAACATGCTCACCATGTTCGCAATGGTGCTGGCTATCGGGCTGCTGATCGACGATGCGATCGTGGTGGTGGAGAACGTCGAGCGCATCATGAGCGAGGAAGGCCTTTCGCCGCTCGAAGCGACACGAAAGTCGATGGACCAGATCACCGGCGCGCTGATCGGCATTGGTCTGGTGCTGGCCGCAGTGTTCGTGCCGATGGCATTCCTCGAAGGCTCCACCGGCGTGATCTATCGTCAATTCACAGCCACGATTGTCTCGGCGATGGCGTTGTCGGTGCTGGTTGCCATTGTGCTCACACCCGCCCTGTGCGCGACCATGCTCAAGCCGCTCAAGAAGGGCGAACATGTGGGGGAGAAAGGTTTCTTTGGCTGGTTCAACCGCAAGTTCGACCAGGGCAACCGCAAGGTCCAGAGTTCGGTCGGCTACATCCTCACGCGCAGCGGACGCTTCTTGGTGATCTATCTCGCGCTGGCCGTGGCGATGGCATTCCTCTACATGCGCGTGCCGGCTTCCTTCCTGCCGGATGAAGACCAGGGTGTGCTCTTCACCATCGTGCAGACCCCGGTCGGTGCCACGCAGCAGCGCACGCAGCGCGTCATGGAACAGGTCGAAAAATACTATCTCGAACGCGAAGCCGAGCACATCGAATCGGTGTTCGCGGTGCAGGGATTCAGCTTCGCCGGCCGCGGCCAGAACAACGGTATGATGTTCGTGAAGTTGAAGGACTGGGACGAACGGCAAAGCGAGGAAGCCAGCATCGGCGCGCTGGTGGGACGAGCGATGGGCGCTTTCAGCCAGATCCGCGACGCCATGGTGTTCGCGCTCGCACCGCCGCCGGTAACCGAATTGGGCCGGACGGGTGGTTTCAATCTCTATCTGAAGGATAACGCGGGACATAGCCACGACGCCTTGATCGCGGCACGCAACCAACTGCTCGGCGCAGCGTCGCAAAGCAAGCTGCTGATGGGCGTACGACCGAACGGGCAGGAAGACACGCCACAATTCCGTCTCGACATCGACGCCGCGAAAGCCGGCGCGCTCGGCGTACCGGTGGAGCGGATCAACGATACGGTCTCCGTCGCATGGGGCGGGCAGTACGTCGACGATTTCATCGATCGCAATCGCGTCAAGCGCGTCTACGTGCAGGCGGATGCACCGTTCCGCATGGTGCCGGAGGATTTCGACCATTGGTTCGTGCGCAACACCGCGGGAGAGATGGTGCCGTTCCCGGTGTTTGCGTCTTCGCACTGGACCTACGGCTCACCGCGTCTTGAGCGCTACAACGGCGTGCCGGCGGTGAACATCACGGGCACGCCGGCGCGCGGCGTCAGTTCGGGCGATGCAATGGCCGAAATGGAAAGACTTGCAGCCGACCTGCCGCAAGGATTCGGTATCGAGTGGAGCGGACAGTCGTACCAGGAGCGCGTCGCGAACGCGCAGACGCCGATGCTGTATGCGCTGTCGGTGCTGTTCGTGTTCCTGTGCCTGGCCGCGCTGTACGAAAGCTGGTCGATTCCGACTTCGGTGCTGATGGTGGCCCCACTCGGCATCCTCGGTACGGTGCTGTTCACCTGGATGCGCGGGCTCGAACGCGACGTCTATTTCCAGGTCGCCATGCTCGCGACTGTGGGCCTGTCAAGCAAGAACGCGGTGCTCATCATCGAGTTCGCCAAGGCCAACGTCGGACGGGGCATGGGCCTGATCGAAGGGACGCTGGCAGCGATCGGCGATCGACTGCGGCCGATCCTGATGACCTCGATCGCGTTCGGATTCGGCGTGCTGCCGCTCGCCATCGCGACCGGCGCGGGCTCCGGCGCGCAGCGCGCGATCGGCACCGGCGTGATTGGTGGCATGTTGTTTGGCACCTTTCTCGGCCTGTTCTTCATTCCGTTGTTCTTCGTCGTGGTACGCAAACTGACGATGCCAAAGCAGTTGAAACGCGATGATGCGGCGGCGCCCGCCGCGGCCGTCGACGGAGGCCAGTCGCATGACTAAGTCCAGCCTTGCCTTCTTCATTTCACTCGCCGTATCTGGCTGCGCGACGTTGGAACCGCGACTGCCCGAAGCCGACGCGAGCATTCCGGCGCATTGGCCGCTGCCGACCACCACGTCCCAGAGTTCCCCCGGCACCGTCGCCGACATTGGCTGGCGCGATTTCTTCACCGACGACAAGCTCGACGCATTGATCGCACTCGCGCTGGAGAACAATCGCGATCTGCGCATCGCGCTGTTGAATGTGGAACGCTCACGCGGCCAGTACCGTATCCGGCGTGCCGATCGCGTGCCGTCGGTCGGCGTCGGTGCAAGTCTGGCGCGCACCGGCTCGGACGAGGCGGTGAACAGCTACTACGAAGTGGCGCTGGGTATCACGAACTTCGAGCTCGATCTGTTCGGCCGTGTGCGCAGCCTGAGCGCATCGGCATTGCAGCAATTCCTCTCCACGCAAGCCGCGCAACGCAGTGCGCAGCTTGCCTTGATCGCGGAAGTGGCGAATAACTATCTCGCGCTGAGCGCCGATCAGGAACTGCAGCGCTTGGCGCTAGCCGCGCTGGAAAGCCACGAAGCCACCTATCGACTCGCTGAACAGCGGCGTGAACTGGGAGCGGTATCGGCGCTCGACGTGGCGCAAGCTCGTACCGTGGTCGAGCGCGCGCGCGCAGACGCGGCGCGCTACGCTGGCCGCGTGGCGCAGGATACGAACGCGCTCGCACTGCTGATCGGCGCGCCAGTGCCGCCTGAGCTGTTGCCCGACGCGTTCGAGCCGCGCGTCAGCGGCCTCGGCGAATTGCCGGCTGGCATGCCGTCGGAGGCCTTGTTGCGGCGTCCCGATGTGGTGCAGGCCGAGCACCGCCTGCGCGCTGCGAATGCCAACATCGGCGCCGCTCGCGCGGCGTTCTTTCCATCGATCAGCCTCACCGGCAGCGTCGGTACCGCGAGCGATGCGCTCTCTGGCTTGTTCGAAAGCGGCAGCCGCATCTGGACTTTCCTGCCGCAGATCACGATCCCGATATTTGAGGGCGGGCGTCTGCGTGCGGGCCTTGAGGTGGCAACGGCGGAACGCGATATCGAACTTGCGCAGTACGAAAAAGCGATCCAGGCGGCATTCCGTGATGTGGCCGACGCGCTCGCGCTGAGCCGCACGCTCAGTGCACAACGCCAGGCGCTGGAATCGCTGGTGGATGCCGCTGCTCGCTCGGCCGAGTTGTCGCAGGCACGCTATCGCGCGGGCCGCGACAGTTATCTCACACTGCTCGATGCGCAACGCACGCTCGATGCCGCGCGCCAGTCCTTGATCGAAGCCCAGTTCGCCGAGCAGGCCAACCGCGTCACGCTGTATCGCGCGCTCGGCGGCGGCTGGGCAACCTTTGGTAGCAACACGCGATGAGCGCGCTGCCATCCATCAAGGCGCAGGCCCGCGCCCGGCATCAGCGCGACCGCATCCTCGAAGCGGCACAACAGTGTTTCATCGAGCACGGCTTCCACGCCGCCAGCATGTCCAACATCGCGACCACGGCCAAGATGAGCGCCGGCCTGATCTATCGCTATTTCGACAGCAAGAGCGCGATCGTGCTGGCCATCATTGCCCGCCAACTCGAAGACAATCGCGCCAACATCGCGAGCCTGCGTTCGGATCCCGATCTGGGCCGTCGCATCATCGAACTGTTCTCGGGCTGGAGAACGCGTGATCCTTCCGTCACCAATGCGGCCCTGACGCTCGAAATGAGCGCGCACGCGACGCGGGATCCACAGGTGGCTGCGGCCTTGCTGGAGGCTGACCGGATCACCGGTGCGGAGTTCATGGCATGGCTTCGCGAGCGGGCGGTACAGGCCGGCAAGGATCCCGACGACCGGGCATTGCGCGCCCGCACGCTGGCACTCAAGGCATTCATCGAAGGACTCGCGGTGCGCGCAGTGCGCGAGCCGGATTTGGATGCGCTCGTGGCGCAGGCCGCAGTCGAGTTGCTACTGCCGCTGATGACCTTCGAGTGAGCCGGATCGAGAACCCCGCTCACCCGTCGACCCGACGAGGATCTAATCCGATGGCCTCGCCGGAGTCGGTCCTGGAGACACTTTCGCACTGGACTTCGCCGTACTGAGACAGCCGTCTCTACGTCGAATACGCCGCCGGCTGACCGAGATGGCAGTCGTAAAAGTCTGGGAACGCTTTGTGGTTGTTGTGGGCGTGCGACAGCAGATCGAGTGGCGACGGCAATCGATTCGGGCGGCGTGGCTCTGGGAGCATATCGAGGAAATTGCGGCATCCGCCCCGGCGGTAGGGCACATGCTCAACGCCCCGCGGTTACGCTGTCAGTTGGGAGCGGGCTGTGATCAGCCGGGCACCCCGAAGCCGGGCTGCCGGAAAGGGCGACGGCCAGCTCCGGCGTGGGGTGTCAAGGGCAAAAATCGGGCCATGTAGGGCTCAAGCCAACGTCCCGCTAGGTGGGCCTGATCGGCAGGTGTGCTGCGCGTCGCAATGCTCATGCTCGCCGGAGACCCCCATGCCCACTCGTGTGGCTGTCGCCAACCCAGCGGACGTCGCCGCCACGACGAGCCCATCATGGCAGTACGTGCGCATCGAGTGGCGGGGGCTCTGCGTTCGGTCAGCTCGCGCGGTCGAGAGGCAATCGTGAGTCCATGTCAAGATCGAAACGCCCGTAGGGATTCACGTGCACGTAGAAGAGCGGCGTGAGGCCGCGACGATCCTCGGTCGTCAAGCGCTGGCGCCACGCAGGCTCTTTCATCACCGATTGAATCATCAGGGTGTTCACGTACACCAGGCTCAACTGCAGGAGGTGCAGCGCGAGCACCGAGATCTCCTGGTCCTCTAAACGATTGGTGGCGACCTCACCGCTCTTGCCGTAGAAGATGAAGCCGTTCGCGCTGTTCCAGTTCTCCACCACGTTGAGACCTTCGTGAATCTCTCGGCGCAGGCCTTCGGAATGCAGGTAACGCCACAGAAAGACGGTCTTGACGGCACGACCCAACTCAGCCAGCGCTGCGTAGGTCGGATGCTGGGCGTTCGTTCGGGTGAAGCGACGCAGGATGGACTCGGAATCTGCCGTGCCCAGGCGCAACGCCGTGGCGTACTTCACCATCTCGTCGTACTGCTGCGAGATCAGCTCCCAGTTGATCGGGCGCGTCAGAATCGGCTGGAGCGCCGGGTACAGCGACCCGGCACCCGCTTCGGGAAGATACAGTCGCTGCCGGTTGATCGCTTTCAGGCGAGGCAAAAGCTCGAAACCGAGCAGATGACTGAACGCGAAGGCCACTTCACTCTGACCATGGGTGTCGACGTAGTTCTTCTCGACCGTCATATCGGTGCAGTGCCGCAGCACCCCCTCCATCATCGCGGCGACTTCCGATGATGAGCAGCGCTTCAGCTGCGAGTGGATGCAGACGGACTTCTTCTCGACATGCCAGTAGATCATCACCCCACGGCCGCCGTAGCGGATGTGCCACTCAGTCATCAGATTCTGGTCCCAGGCACCGAACTTCTTCGAGTCGGAGGCGCAGGCGGTGGTGCCTTCCCCCCACAGATCCACCTGGCGAATGGCGAAAATAGCGTTCACAACACGGGCAATCGCATCGCGCAGCGCGGACTTGTGAATGAAGCGGCGGCGGGTGTAGAGCAGCTCCTTGTAGGTAATGGCGGTGTCGCCGGCGAGCACACGCTTTAGCCCTGCGTTGGTCCCAAGACCGTAGAGGCACAGCAGGAGCCGACGCTGGATCTCGGTGCGCTCCAGCGCCTCGCGCGAGGCGGCGGTCTTGAAGGCCGCGGTGAACCCAATGCGTAGCTCCGCCTCCTTCAACACGTCCAGAAGACCGGTGGCTGGCCACCGCGCAAGAATGCGCTCCTTCATCGCCGCGAGGTTGGGCGGCTCGACCTGGGGATCAAGCGGCGAAACGCTCAACCGGTGCGGTCCACGCTGCAGGATCTTCACACCCGGATTACTGGGCATTCCCTTGTTGAGCAACGACAGCCCTTCCTTCATCGCACGCTGGAGGTCGGCGATCAGCGGCTCGGGTGCATCGACCAGCTTCAACGCCGCGTAGTACTCCGCGCGATTTTCGGCGTAGTCCTTCGGTAGATCCTCGTCTGGATTGCGGAACCGATCCGCACCTTCGACCCAGATCTCCTTGCTGCGCAGGGCATCTCGAAGGGACTGCAACACGCAGATCTCGTAGTTGATTCGGTTGATGCGCCGTTCACCATTGGGTGCGGTCTCGACCACGATCTCCTGCCACTTCGGCTTGATCACACCATCGACCGGCAGATCGTCGCCCACAGCGAAGAACTGGAAGCGCTTGCCGCGGTTCGCTTGAAGCAGTGCCAACGCGTCCATGATGGGGCGATAGGCACTGTTGTTGCTCCGGAAAGGCAGTGCGTCCAGCAGCAGCGGCAGCATGCGTCGGTAGTGGTTGCTGTAGGAGGCGCGCATCACCGTGTGGACAACGGTCCGGAACAGCGGGCCACTGGACTTGAATTCCTTGACCAGGTCGCGCAAGGTCTGCTCGCCCACGACGGGAAACAGCACCTCCTGCACGACGCCATCGGGGTGGTCGACCGCGGCTTCGGCAAGCTTGAAGAGCACGGTCGTCTTGCCGCGCACGCGCCGGAAGTCCTCGAACATCTCTTTCTCGACCCGATGTTCCGCCGATGCGCCGATTCGATGAACGGTGTGGATCAGCAGTTCCACCAACCCATCCAAAATCTCGCGGCGCCGTTGCCAGCAAAACGTGGCCAACATCGAGTGGCGAATCGAGTCCACGCGAAGCCGCAGTTCGCTCGGTGGTTCGGTGGCCACCCGTCGCCGATACTGATCAATGACCCGAGGGGCTACGTCGGAGAGAAGGTCCTTGGGAAGTTCCAAGCGATCGATTGTTCTGAGTTTCGCGACCTCTTGGAACATCGTGTCAAGGCTGGGGCGTCGAGGGTCCGACTTGATGTCCCCGAGGGACGCAGCACGGCGCGTGTTGTCAACGACGGGCACGGTGTCTTCTGAGCTATCGGCGGTGACCAAGCGGTCGATCAGTTCCTTCGCGGAATCGGAGAGCTTGCTGGCGATGCCGGCACACAGACTGTCTTCGAAGTTCTTGAGGGCAGAGCGGACGAAGCGCTGCCGGCTGGCCTCGGCAGGAACTTCGACGCGCTGCTCCTTGAACCAGCCGATCACCAGGTCATCAAGATGAGTCGGCTCTGGCCCTCGCGGCAGGATGTCGGCGACCAGCCAGTCAGACATCCGGCGACTGTCGTTGTCGTTTGCAGCACGGTACTTCAGCGCCTCGCGAATCAGACTGCGATCCCGACGGGCAGTGCGGCCGTCGATGTCGTAGCTCGATATGTGCTTGGCGTGCCCGCCAATCTGCTCGGCGACGAATCGAACGGGGATTGCAGGAATATCGCGCCGGGCCTCCGGAAAGCGGCCCTCGATCAGCAGAAACTTCAGTTGCAGCGCAAAGCCCAAGCGTCGCGCGGGTGATTTCGACGGGAGCAAGTCCAACTCGTCGGGGCTGAGAGACCAGAACTCCTGTAGCTCATCATCGCTCCAGTTCCGCTTCATGCGCCCAGCCGTGTAGTTTTGACTCTGAGCGCGCAGGATCGGGCAGGAATCTCATTTTGTCCAGAAACCTCATCAGAGCAACAGGTTACAGCGGTTATGGCCGGCTACTGCAGCTTCCCTGTCACTGGGCCGACCAGTCTTGTGCACTCTGCCATCCAATGATGAGGCAGCTCACTCTCCGTCTTGCGGCCCAGTTCTTCCCGCATCTGCGCCATCGACTGCATTCATGTATTCAACGACAGCCGATCCGGGATAAGACGTTTTGCGGTAGCGATCACGGTGCCACTTTGCGCTTGATCAGCCGTGCCAGTGGTCGTGGCAGTTTGCCGAGTGAGCCGAGCAGGCTGGGCAGCAGGCGCAGTTTCAGGCCGGAGAAGGCGCTGGGTACGACAGCTTCGATCAGGTGTGGGCCGGGGCTGCGCAGGGCGTTTTCCAGGGCGATGCAGAATTCCTCGGCAGTTTGCGCGCGTACCGAGTGCACGCCCAGGCTGTTGCCGAGTTGAACGAAGTCGATGCCGGGCTGGCTGAGGTCGAGTTGCGAGCGTGCCTTGTCGCCGTCGCCGCTGGCGCCGACGCGTTGCAGTTCGACGTTGAGGATGGCGTAGGAGGCGTTGTTGAAGATCACGCTGGTGACGTTCAGGCGTTCGCGCGCCATGGTCCACAGGGCTTGAATGGTATACATCGCCGAGCCGTCACCGGCCAGGGCGATGACCGGGCGATCCGGGCAGGCAATCGCCGCACCGACGGCATTGGGCAAGCCTTGGCCGATGGCGCCGCCGGTGAGTGTCAGCACGTCGTGCCTGGGCGCACCCGCCGTGAGGCTGGGCAGAAACACGCCCGAGGTCTGTGCTTCGTCCACGATGATGGCGCGTTCCGGCAGCAGATGTCCGATGGCCTTGCAGACCTTTTCGGCGGTCAAGCGTCCAACCGGACGGCTGGGGCGGGCGGCGATCTGCAATACGGCCTGTGCGTCGTCGCAGGCCAATTCGTTGCACAGGCGCTGCAGGCTGGATTTGGCATCCTGCTGCGCGCTGCTCAGAACATGCGCGGTGCAGCCCTCGGGCAGCAGGTCGCTGGCCTTGCCGGGATAGGCGAAAAACGACACCGGTGATTTGGCGTCGACCAGGATCAGATGCTGGTAGCCCGCGAGTTGCACGGCCGCCAGTTCGGCGAGATAGGCGATGCGCTCGACCGCTGGCAGTCCAGCACCGCGCTCGATCCGGGTCGGAAAGACTTCGGCAAACAGCTTCACCCCAAAGCGCGCGGCAAGCTTGCCCGCCTGCATCAGACTGGGCTCGCGCAATGCCTGTCCTCCCAGCAGCATCGCGATCTTTCCGCCACCTTGAATGACCTGCGCGATGGCGGCGATCACGGCGTTCGGGGCGACTTCGCGAGAGGGCAGCACCGGTGGCGGGGCAGGGTTGGCACCGGCACCCCACGAG
>Ga0209066_10004472_pt1 | contig 15214 bp, 17 predicted proteins | sample All_14_2_FD_187198 | JGI IMG/M metagenome (GOLD analysis project Ga0209066, IMG submission 187198) | Freshwater microbial communities in response to fracking from Pennsylvania, USA - Allegheny Zone_MetaG_DW_15 (SPAdes) (version 2) ...
CGCTCCGGTCGCCGTTGATGTGCTCGACATTCCACCGCGGCAGCGCCCCCGTCATCCACAGCCAGGCGAGCCGATGCAGCAGATGGCGCCGGTTGTCGATCGACACCTTCAGCAGACCGCGCGCGTCATGCCGCGCGCCCGCGATCCTCCCCTTTCGACGGCCTTTGACGAAGGTGAAAATCCCGGTCTGGGGATCATAGTTCAGGATTTCGCGCAGGCGTTTCTGGGTCAGCATCAGGGTCATCTACGGTTGTGATGATGGTCTGTAAGCCCGGAGAAGCGCTTCGTCGGCTGGGATGGCGGCGATTTTCATGATGACCAGCTCATCTGAGTAAAACGATGCGGCTGAAAGCATCACTCAACTCAGACCACCCCAGCCACCTGAACGCTCCTGCCGATCATCCCGGCTGATCCGGTCGTAAAAATCGCGCGCAGGCAGGCCAAAATCTGCCTCCAGCGCAGCTTCGATGACCCCGGCTTGAGCATGAAGCGCGTCGGCCAGTTCCTTGGTTGCCAGGGTGGTGGCCGCCTCGGCGATCCTGGCCGCCAGACTCGCGATCTGCTTGATGATGCGCGCCAGCTGCGGCTTTGCGAAGCCGAGGTCGGCGAGCAGACCGCGCAGGTTACTTTGGGTGAAATCTTCGGCGAACTCGGCCTCGCCATGACGAAAGGCGAGCTGATGCGTAACATTCCGGTCCATGAATACCGGAACCACGTCATAGAGCGGGGCGAGACGCGTGCCACCACGCTGATGGATCACCGAGCCGTTCTTGCCATGGTTGTCGGAGTTGCCGACCAGAAGGTTGAACAGCGTGTGCTGCAGAAAATCACGCTGAAACAGCGTGGGCACCGACGCTTGAAGGGCAAGGAATTCGACAGCTGCAGCCGAGAAGCTGTGCGCCGGATTCACGCTGTTTCGCTCATACTTGAGGGTCGGCGGCAGACCGAGCGCCTGGCAGAAGTCTTCGGCATGGACGCGGGTGATCAGCCCTGCACCATCCACGATCTGTATATCGCGATCGAAGCGTGTCGAGAGCAGCGCATGGATCTGTCGCCCCTCCAGCGCGACTTCCAGCGGCTCGCAGCGGGCGATCTGGATGCCACAGGCCTCTGCGATCTTCAGCAGCGCCACTTCGTGGCGAGTGATCTGCGCATCGTCTGCCGGAGAGACCTTCAGGATATGCGTCGTCGGCGCGCGTGACCCGGCCTTCGGCAGGTAGAACCGCCCCTCCTGCGCGACGACGGCGATCTTGCCCTGAACACCAGCAACAGGCGAAGGATCGCGCGCATCATCAGGAAGGCGTTTGTGCAGGTGCAGCGACAGCAGGATCGCGTGAAGCCGATCCTCGTCGAGCAGCTCGTAGTCCTGCGGAAACCGACCAGGCGTCTTGCCGGGACCGGTCCCTTCAGGTGTCACTGAGATCGCACCGGGACAGTCAGCGCCAAGATGCCAGAGCAGGGCACCGATATCACCGCGTTCGAGCTTGTAGCTGTCGAGGATGCGCTCCAGCTGCGGCCCCTCGAACAACAGGTTGGCAAAGTAGCCGCGGCAGTCGGCATCCGAGAACGGCTCCGGCCGGAGGGGAAGCGACAGCGACAGCTGATGTGCCCGTGTGACGCCCTCGGTATAGACGAAGCTCAGCGCCCCGGTGTCGTCGCGCGTCAGCAAGCCGACGGGCCCGTCATAACCCTCGATCCAGACATCCATCCTCATGCCCGCGGCTCCGCCAGAAGGTCGATGCCAAGCGCACTGCAGAGTCGCAGATAGGTGTCCAGCGTCGCCTTGGCCGTGCCACGCTCGATCTTCGACAGGTTGCCCTGATCAACCCCTGCGATGCTCGCGAGGTCGCCCTGCTTGATGGCGAGTGCCTCGCGCCGGTTGCGGATGAGGCTGCTGAGTTCGGTCGCGCTGTGGATCTGCATCTCTGATCGCTGATTTCTGATTTTGGTTATATCGCCAAAATATAGCGAGTTCAGTCGCCACAGACAATGATTTTGGCAGATCGACCAAAAATCAATCTCAGATGGTGAAGATCCGGCTTGTTTTGGCTCTTCAACCAAACACGCTCCATGCGATCACACGACTTTGGAGATGGACCTTGCGGCGACATCCCGTTTGACGATTGCGCGCCAAAAGCGCGACAGATTCCGCGCCATTTGCGCGACATGAGATATCGTCACCTATGGAACACTGCGGATCAACGCATCCGAAGTCGTTCCTGACGACACGGTCGGTCAGCTCGCCCATCACGTCGATCAGGTGAAGCGAAAGCCATCCTTTCAGCCCTGCCTGACGCTGAGGTCTTCCGGTTGCGTGCGGTGGTGGTCGGGATCGTCGCGTTCCAGACCTATGGACCGCTGCTGGGTGTGCGCTTCGAGAATGCCGCCGGTCAGATCGGCGACCTGAAGCGGCGCCACGGAGTTTTTTTCAGATGCTTGCCCGCCCCTCAAGACCGGCCTGCGCGTCGCCATCTGATCCCGGAACGCGCATCTCGAACACGTTGTCGATCACCGTATAGTCGAAATACCCCAACCGTGCGATGGGCCGGATGGCGGGGATGTCGAGCCGTCCGTCCGGCCGGATAACCCTGTCGTCGATGTGGATTTTCTCCACGCGCGCAAACACGATGTCGATCGTTCCGACCGGCGAGTTTCCTTTGATCCTGTGGGTGGAAAGATAGCGGCACTCAAACTTGACCGGGCTTTCATGCACCATCGGAATGGGCGCGTTGTCGGCATAATCGCGCGTGACGGTCAGATGATCGAATTCGCTTTCACCGGGCGGCAACGCCATAGCACTGAGATTGACCTGCTCGCGCAGATCCCATGTGGCCATGTTCCAGACGAACCAACCAGCAGTCTCGGCGTTGACGACCGTGTCCTTGCGCCGCCCATCCGGGTATTGATTGGCGGAGAACATCACCATGGGCGGATCGAAGGACAGGTTCTGCCATTGGCTGTAAGGGGCGATGTTCTCGACACCCGTGGTGCTGACCGAGGACAGCCATCCGATCGGCCGGGGAATGGTGCAACTCTTGAATGGCGAAAAAGGCAACGGGCTCGGTTCGAGGTGCGGGGCATATTTCATGGCTGGGTTGTCCTCGGCTGATATCTGCTAACCAACATATCTCCGATATATCGGTTGCATGGCAAGCGATTCCTTGCGATGACCGCTTTTGTCGGAAGATCGGCTTTCAGGGGGCGCAGGGGATATCATGGGCAGCCAGTCGGATCAGGCCGTTGCTTTGCTGCAAGACATGATCGAACGGGGCGAGCTGAAACCCGGTTCGATGGTCTCGGAACGGGGCCTCGTGGAAGTGACAGGACTGGGCAGAACGCCAGTTCGCGAAGCCCTTCAAAGGCTCGCACTGACCCGAATGCTGCGGATACATGCCAGCAAGGGTATAGAGATACCAGCCGTGTCGGTCGAGGATCAGCTGAACGGTCTCGAAGTTCGCCGTGTGATGGAACGCTTGTCCGTTATGCTGGCCTGCGAACGTGCGACACCGAAAGACATCGACGAACTGGCTCGGCTGAGCGCCATATTGGCTGACGCGTTCGATCTGCGCGGCTATGCCGAAACCGTGCGCCAGACCCACGCACTCATCCTTCGCGCGACAGGCAACCCTTACCTCGAAGCTACGCTCAACCCGCTTCAAAGCATGTCGCGCAGGTTCTGGTTTCTGCATGTGCAGGACGAGGCCAAAGAAGTCGCCGCGGGAAAGGCACTACACGCGGCCGTCCTGTCTGGGATCGTTCAACGTGACGCCGATACAGCCTGTGCTGCATCCTTGGCGCTGAACGACTATCTTGTTCGCTTCGCCCTCGCGACCGTATCAGGCAGGGCAAAGCTCACATACTGACCGCCGAACGTTCCAATGACAGACACCCGATGACGCCAGCTTGGCGGTTGCCGTCCCAATGATGATACACAGTGGAGGGTTCAGACGCCCCGACCGGCTGGCGCAGAAAGCACTCCCATCACCACCAAGCGAAATCCCTAGGACTTCGGTCTCGCTGCAGATCCCAACGCTCACACCGTTGTCCCCACCCGACCGCGCTGTCACCGCGCGGTAAGTAAGTCATGTGAACAACTACATGAGAAAGATCATGACGAACCCTTACGCAAACACCGCGACAGCGCGGTTGATCGCCGACCGTATCCGCGACCTGTCGCATCGCAAGACCCAGGCTGAAATCGCCAGCGAAGCGGGCTTTGGCAATGCCAACATGATGACCTTCCTGAAGAACGGTCGGAACAAGGTTCCGCTCGATCGTGTGCCCTCGTTGGCGAAGGCTCTGGAGGTCGATCCGGCTTACCTGATGCGTCTTACGCTCGACCAGGCTGTTGGTGCGACAGCGGCGAAGGCTATCACCGAGATCTTCGGCACCCCCGCGACCGAGAACGAGCGCGGCTGGCTGACGGAACTGCGCGATGCGTCTGAAAACACCGACCCGCGGCTGACAGCGCGGTCTCGCACGACCTTGAGGGGGATCTTCGGCAAATGACATCGCAGGAGGAGGAGACCGTCTTCACCGTTCCCATGGGTCCAGTGGGACCGTGGGACCAGCTGAGCGCGAACGAGAAGGCGTGGATCGAGTTCATCCGCGTGATCTCGTGCGGGAGTGACCCGAAGGTCACCCCGTCGCGTGTGCGCGCGCTGCGCGAGCTGTTGGACGGGGGCTGAGGTGGAGGGCGAGACTGGCAAGCTGTTCCGCGCGGAGGGCAGCTTGGAGCGCTCAGCACTGTGCGTTGCAGGCTACTCGCGGACAGGGTATGGACAAAGAAGTTTTAGCCGTAACCAGGCCGCTACAACACCCGCACCAGAGTCTGCTACAAAACGGGCACGGAGACCCCAATCAAGTCATTGATTTCAAATGATCTTGCGGGACACCTGAGAAGTCCAGCCTCTCACCCCACCACCCCCTAGGTCATTGGCGCGAAAGAACCCCCTTGATCTCAAGGGCTTGGTGCCGTGTCTGGTGCCAGAACCGGGCCGCGCGATGAACAAGTCGCAGGGCTATCTGAAGGAAAAGAACGGGCGTTCCTAAGCTCGCGTCGCGGGTCCCTCTGACCTCCAAGATGTGTTCGGGAAGGGCGAAATACCCGACGAACGGCTGCTTCCGGCGAGATGCCGCTGTGTAACTTCACAGGTCGGATACGGCCAGATCAAGCGACTTCGCGGCGGTGCGGATGATGCCGACCAAGCGGTGGCAGTTGTCATCAAGCGGCTGCTCCCGCGAGAACAGAAGGCTGATGCCCCTGTTGGCATCCGGCATGTCGAGCGGTCTGACAACGACCTCCCTGCGGTGGATCGCCTGGCGACGCGCAAACAGGTCGGGAAGCACGGCGACACCGGCCCCTGTGGCGGCCATCAACATGATCGAGTCGAGACTTGTGCCTTCGTAATCGTCCGACACGATGCCGCCGCTCAGGCCTGCCAGACCGTAGACGATCCGTGCCAGCCGGTGCCCCGTGTCCAGCGTCAGAAGGCGCTGACCCGTCAGGTCGGCAGCGCCGACCCGTTCGAGTGAAGCGATTGGATGATCCGTCATCACGGCCACCCACAGGGGTTCGGTGAACAGCGGTAGCTGCCATGTGTTCGGATGGTCTTCTGGCGTCGAAAGGATGGCGTCAAAGCGCCCGTTGCGGATGCCCTCATCAAGGCTAAGGGTGTTCTCCTCTCGGACGACGACACGCAGGTCGGGCTGGTCGCGGTGCAGCGAAAGCATCACTTGCGGCAGCAGGTATGGCCCGATCGAGGGCAAGACGCCGAGCCGCAGCCGCCCGCCGAAGGGCAGCGCAGAGGTCATGATGCTGCGCAAGTTCTCAACCGCTGCCAGAATGCGCCGCGCCCGATGGACGAACTCGAGCCCCTTTGCCGTGGCTTGCGTTCCACCGCGCCCGCGCTTGAAGAGCTTCACGCCGAAATCGGTTTCCACGGCGGCGATCTGGGTGGACAGGCTCGGCTGGCTGACATGAAGCGTGTCCGCAGCCAAGCTGAAGCTGCCCAACTGATGCACTGCGACAATGTATTCCAACTGGCGAAGCGACGGTCTCATGCATAGTCCATGGCTATAGTTAAAGCTGATAAAAAGTATTTAAGCTATGAATGATTTTGCGGCAATGGAGGCGAAGCTGAATGGAGTTCACAAATGTCCACCGCCTTCGACATCCTCACGGGCAACCTTATGGTGCCCACGATCCTGTTCTTCGTGCTGGGCCTGATAGCGGCCTTCGTGCGCAGCGACCTATCCATACCGGAAGGTGCGGCGAAGTTCATGTCGCTCTACCTGCTTCTGGCGATCGGCTTCAAAGGCGGCCACAGCCTGGCGGAGCACGGCCTGCGCGGCGAGCTGCTGGTCGCCATCGCGGCCGGCCTGCTGCTGTCCTTCCTGATCCCGTTCCTGGCCTTCGTGCTGCTGCGGGTCATGACGCGCCTTGATGCGATGAATGCCGCGGCGGTGGCGGGGCATTACGGGTCCATCTCGATCGTGACCTTTGTCGCCGCCTCCAGCCTGCTCGAACTGTCCGGAATTGCGTTCGACGGCTATATGGTTGCGGTGGCCGCCAGCATGGAGGTTCCGGCGATCCTCTCGGCGCTGTGGATCGCGCATCGGTATTCCGGCGAGCATTCCATCAGCAGCGTGCCGACCCGCGAACTGTTCGCAAATGGATCGGTGATACTGCTGACCGGCGCCTTCGTGATCGGCGCGGTCACACAGGACAGGGGCATGCAGATGATCGCCCCCTTCGTCGTCACCCCTTTCGTCGGCATTCTCTGCTTGTTCCTGCTCGACATGGGAATCTCCGCCGGGCGGAGCCTCTCTGCCAACCGGCACATGCTGAATGCGGGGCTCTTTTCCTTCGGCCTGCTCATGCCGCTCACCGGTGCGCTTCTGGGCTGGGCGGCCGGGTCGGTGATCGGGTTGCAGACCGGAAGCCTGTTTCTGCTGATGGTTCTGGCTGCATCCGCCTCATATATCGCTGTGCCGGCGGCAATGCGGATCGCACTGCCGAAGGCGGAAGCGGGAATCTACCTGACGCTGTCGCTCGGTGTGACGTTCCCCTTCAACATCACCGTGGGTCTGCCGCTCTATCTTTGGCTGGCAGGTTTCGGGGCATGATCTGATCGCGCAGACCGGTAAGCGAGAGAACGTCGCCCATGCTGCCAGCGCGTTCTCAGCCGCCGTTCTCGCACGACCTTGAGGGGGTTCTTCGGCAAATGACATCGCTGGAGGATGAGGCCGTCTTCACCGTTCCCATGGGTCCAGTGGGACCGCGGGACCAGCTGAGCGCGAACGAGAAGGCGTGGATCGAGTTCATCCGCGTGATCTCGTGCGGGAGTGACCCGAAGGTCACCCCGTCGCGTGTGCGCGCGCTGCGCGAGCTGCTGGATGCGGGGTAATTTTCTGGAGCGAAGAGCTGTGTTCCTCTTCCCCCTGAAACTTATCCACAGGCTCTGGGTGTTAAATACGTGTTAAATATAGTGTTACGGCTCAAAAAAGTCTGAATAACACTTCGATATCAAAGCCTTGCCTACCCCCCCCGTGTGTAAAGTGGTGATTCGGTGTGTGTAAAGTGGTGATTCGGCGTGTGTAAAGTGTCGTTGGTCGGCAAGGTGTGGGTGAAGTGTCGTTTAGCTCTTTGCGTGGGTGAAGTGTCGTTGTAAGTGTAGGTGTGTGTAAAGTGTCGAAGGCACCTGATGTCGAGTGATTACCCCCTCCTTCCTGACAGGCATCCTCAGGGCGATTTCTTTGTCTGCGACATTTTTGATGCCGCACCGAAGGCTGACATTGGAGCGATGGAGCATCCTATCTTTTCGCTCTCGACGAAGCCTGACACGCGCCCACGCAAGTATGAGCATAACGGCATCAGCATCGAGGTGAAGCCATCGTCGGATGGTCTTGCGACGGTGCATGATCGCGATGTGCTGATCTACTGCATCAGCCAGCTTATTAAAGGGATGAACGAAGGACGCGAGCCGCAGCAGATCGTCAGGTTTCAGGCGTCGGATCTTCTGAAGGCCACAAACCGCATGATCACCGGTCGAGGCTATGACTTGCTTAAGGCGGCGATGGAGCGATTGGCTGGAACGCGTATTTCGACGAACATCACAACGGGCGGCCAGGAAGTCTTCGAGACCTTCGGTTTGATCGAGCGTGCCAGGATCGTGCGGGAGACCCGTGATGGTCGCATGCAGGAGGTGGAGATCAAGCTCTCGGATTGGGTATTCAACGCCATCAGGGCGCATGAAGTTCTTACCCTGAGCCGCGAGTATTTCCGCCTTCGGAAGCCCTTGGAGCGGAGGATCTATGAGCTGGCCCGAAAGCACTGTGGTCGCCAGAAGGAATGGCGCGTCAGCCTGGAGCTGCTGCAGAAAAAATGTGGGTCGGGGTCGTCGATCCGAGAGTTCCGTCGGCTTGTGACGACCATCGCCGATGAGGACGAGAAGTATGGCCACATGCCCGACTACGAGATTCGCTTCGAGGTGGAGAAGGATGTGCTTGTCGTCCGCAGCCGGGGCACAGTTGGCCCCGAAGTCAGCGAAATCACCACAGCCGTGATCCCGCCGCTTGATGCGGATGTCTATGCGATGGCGCGGGAAGCCGCTCCGGGCTGGGATGTCCGCATGATCGAACATGAGTGGCGTTCCTGGACGACAGAAGCGCCAAAGAACCCGGAGATGGCATTTCTCGGATTCTGTCGGAAGTGGTTTGAGCGAAGAGGCCGTCCGTGATCGACTTTCATTCGAACGCCTACATCAGGAGCCGAGATTCGGGGAATCAGGAACTTTCACTGTGTTTTCGTTACCTAGTTCAGGCTGAACTAAGTAATCTACGAGATGGAGAGGCTTTCCTCGGTTCTTGACGGAAGTCGTTCAAGTGGGAAAGTGGCACGCAACCTCTCAATTGTGTATCTATGTGTTTGCATGATTACGTAAATGCGCTGAATCCACGGTCGCTTGAGCGGAGTGACATTGTCTCAGTGCACCAAGGCGATAGCCCCTGCCTTTCTGTGTCTGCGTGAATGCGTATCTATGCAGATGCGTGGTCACGTAGAAGCATATTTCTGACCGTCGTCGCGTGCCAGTTACCCCCGCGAGCTGACCGCACCTGGCGCACGTTCAGTTCGTCGGCGATCATCCGTAGCGATAGCCCGCGAGAGGATAGCTCCCGTATGATCGGCAGGACGTTCTGAGCGTGCTTGTCGGCGTTCCGAGCATTCTGCGCAGCGCCAGAGCGTGCAGCCTGACGCTGCTCCTCTGCTCTACCGGGTATCGCCCAGCCGAGAACCACACCCCGCGCTTTGGCTGCCGCCAGAGCTGCGCTTGTGCGATCAGAGATCATGCGCGTCTCGTGCTCAGCCACCGCCGCCATGACATGCAGAAGGAAGCGGTTGGCCTCCGGCATGTCTGCCGCTGCGATCTCGACACCCGCTTCGAGCAGGTTGGCGATGAAGGCGACATTGCGCGCGAGACGGTCCAGCTTGGCGATGAGGAGGACCGCGCCGGTTCTCTTTGCCTCGATCAGAGCGCGAGCGAGTTGGGGGCGGTCATTTTTCTTGCCGCTCTCGATCTCGACGAACTCGACAGTGATCAGCCCCTTCCCCGCGACATAGTCCACCACGGCCTTGCGCTGTGCTTCCAGTCCGAGCCCGCTCTTGCCCTGGCGATCCGTTGACACACGAAGGTAGGATACGAATATCATCTACCTTCACCGGTCACAGTAAGAACCCTCGTCTCTAGTTATCCAGTGGTCCCTGCACCCCCAGTAGCTGTCACCAAGATCACCGGTAAGGATCAAGTGGAAAGCTGGCTCGACGATGAACTGGCCTCCAACGAGTATTACATCCACAACGGCAAGAATAACGGCTAGAAATCCTGCGAAGGCAGCGCCTTGAACAAACGGATTTTGGTAGCCTTTAGCGTAGTCGAGTGATGCAAGAACTAGGATCACTCCTAAATGACCAACGGCCAGCACAATCATCCCGGCCCCAAACCCTACCACAAGAGCTAAGCCTAGAACCTCTACGGTTGATCCGCCTTCACTGAAGGACTGGGCAAGAATCCAGATGAAGGCAATGACAGAAACGGCACCTGCAGAGCGGTTTACCCATGCCTCAGCATTTTTTTTGCCCATCATACTTTCCAACCATCTTATAAACACTCTACCTCCGTAGAGTTCTTATACAGACTATCGCATTTACGTATCTGCGCAACCGCGCATCTGTGAATTTGTGGTTTTCCGACTCCGCGGAACTGCGCTAATGTATCCGCATGAAAACCATCGTCGTCGCCGCACAGAAGGGTGGAGCTGGGAAAACTACGCTCGCCCGGAACATCGCAGTCGCCGCCTCCCAGGACGGCGGCCGCGTCTTATGCCTCGACCTTGACCCTCAAGGCTCGCTCAGAGCCTGGTGGGAGAGCCGCGACGCAGACATGCCCGCGATGCTGGATCGAGACCCCTCGCCAGACGCTCTCAGAGCCACGCTGACAGCCGCTCAGGTGCAGTTTGATCTCTGCATCATCGACACGCCTCCCGCCGCTCCAGAGTGGCTTGCAGAGGCTCTGGGCGCTGCTGATCTGGTGCTGATCCCTGTCAGGCCGTCACCGGACGATCTACGAGCTGTTGGCGCGACCATCGCCGCCGTGAACCGGGCTCGCGTTCCGTTCGCGTTCGCGCTGTCGCAAACACCGAGGGCGAAGATCACCGACGAGGCCGCGCGCGTTCTCGCGCAACATGGTCGTGTCGCGCCGGTCAATATCGCACAGCGCGTCAGCTACGCCGAGACGGGTGCGACAGGACAGGGCGTGACAGAGACGACAGATGACAGGGCAGGGGCTGAGATCAAGGCGGTCTGGGCCTATGTGAAAGGAATACTCAATGGCTAAGAAAGCTGTCGTCCTTGAAGGTCTGCTGAACACGGAAAGCCGTCCGGTCGATACCGGAATTCCTCAGCGCGGGGCTGCCCATGTGATCGCTGAACCGAAGTCCGCACCAAAGAAGCGCGAGGGCGAGAAGCGTCTCACGCTCGCGCTGGATGGCGACACCTATCGCCGTCTGCGGATCTACGCAGCTACGACGGATCAGACGCACCAGGACATCATGGAGCGCGCACTTGCGGAATACCTTAGCAGCGTAAAAGCGTGATTACGTAACTACGCACCGCGAATCCTGACCTGCTCGATGTCGTTGCGAGGAAAGGGATAATGATGATCGCGTGACCAGTGCGGTCAGTCACCCGCACTATGTATCACTGCCGTCAGTTTTTCGCTTCACGAGGCGCGCAGACTTTGGATCGTAAACGTAGTCGACTATCGTCCGATCCCTGATCCGTTCAACGGCTTCGTCGATGACGAACAGCGGGACCATAAACCACTCCTTTGGAACGACAGGTCGTCCGAACCGATCACGAATTTCGATGTCGAACCTTGCCGGTTCGAAGATGCGGTGGATCAGGTTTTCTAGCTTTGACTGGTTGATGTTGAACAGCTCATAAGTCGCGACGACCTCAACATCCGCCATCAGGAACGTTGGCTGCAAGCGGGCACCAGCAATCCGCTGCTTTACGCTCATGGTGGTCACGCCGATCTTGTGGACGATGTCGCGGTGCTGTGCGACCACCGGATGATCTGACTTGCTTCGCAGGACATAGATCGTGCCGCTTGCCTCGTCACCGTCCGTCGGTCTTTCACCGAACAACGGGCCCGCCACGGGTTCGGTGATCCGACGACCATCGTCATCTTTGTTCAAGGCTCTCTGGAGAGACCGCATGAGCATGTTGCTCTCGGTCCCATTGTCGAAAATCACGCGTAGCCGCGCGTCGGTGCGACCCTGTGCCGTGGTCTCTATCTCACCCATATCTGCGACATAGGCTTTTTGCCCACCGACAATGAAGAACCGGCCAGGTGCGATCTCAGCCTTCAATTCGAAGGGGCGCGTCATCCGTATCCCTTCCTCGATGTCTTTCTGCACCCGTTCAAACAACGGCTTGAAGGTGACGAAATCTTCACAACGGGTCCGGTTGGCGATCTCCTCTGCCGCCTGTTTTTCTGTTGCCGATCGGACATGGCGCAGTTCGGTGATCGCAGGGCGCTCGGCTTCAACGCCAAGTGCAGCCAAGAGGGCATCGTCATCCAGTTCCTCGTCATCCTGCGTGGCCGCCATCAGCTGACCATTCAGAAGGCCCTGATGGTCCATCGAAGCGACCACAGCTCGACACTCCGGCTGCGCCCTGAGCCGGTCCAGACGAACAGCATAGAGGCGCTCGAAGATGTCACGGTCTTCGCCATGCTGTGGAGCACGCCCATGCTCATCTACAAAGCGCTGGATGTCCTCGAAGCCCGCAATGATCCGCTCCTCCTGCGGGGTTCGGCTGCTAGCTTTCTTTGCTTCTATCTCTACGCCAAGCTCGGCGAGCAGGGCGTCATCGTCTTCGGTGAAATCAGCCATTGGCAGCCTCAGCCTTCATCCGCGCCAGAAAGGCTACACCCTCCGCCATTCGCCGTTCCCAAGCATCCTGTGAGGTGATTGACGGCAGGCGCCCGCGCTCCTGCTTGAATTTCACGGCTCGTCGGGCAAGGTCTCGGGCTTCTTCTGGCGTCAACTTCACCTTCTTCCCTGCGATCACAGCCGCAACTTGTTTCAGGCTTTCCTCGCTCATGGTCTTCGCCAAGATCGAATAAGCCTCGCCGAACGGGTTGATCCGGTCGATCAGATCGATATCCAAATCGCGGACGTTCATAAACTTGCGAACCCCGTCCAGCAGCGCCGTGTTTGCCGATCGCTCTCCGTCATTGCCGCCCGTGGCCAGCCGCTTAGCCTCCTGCGTGAGGTTCAGGGCTGCGATGGCATGCTGCCGAACAGCCTCTTGATCGTGCTCATCCAGCTCGGGGTATTTTTCCTTGACGATCTTGCCCATGCGAAGCTGTGTCAGCTCCTCGGGCACAAGTTCATCCCGGTCAAACAGCCCGCGTTCCATCGCGGGTTTGTCCTGCACGAATGCCGTGATCACCTCGTTCAGGTCACGACTGCAAATCCGGGCCGCTTCTTTGCTCCTCGGCTCGACCAGACCTTTGATCTCGATCTGGAAGGTGCCGCTTTCCTCGTTAAAGCCTACATTGCACTTGCCCGGATCATACCCGCCCTCGCCGTAATCGAACCCAGGTTCGGCAGTGTTGGTCTGGGTCTTTGGCTTGAACTCGAACTTCGGCGCCAGAACCTGCTCCATCAACAGGCTCGCGGCGATTGCCTTCAGCGTATCGTTCACCGCCTCGGTCACGAGCCCCTGTGAGGCATCCGGTTCAGCGATCAGGTTGGTGAAGCGCGCATGGGTCTTGCCAGGCGCATCGCGGGTGGCGCGACCGATGATCTGGACGACCTCGGTTAGGCTGGCGCGATAACCGACTGTCAGGGCGTGTTCGCACCAGATCCAGTCAAAACCCTCCTTCGCCATCCCAAGCGCGATGATGATGTCCACATGGTCACGGTTCATTTTCTGAGCCGGATCCTTCAGTGCGCTGGAAACCTTGTCGCGACGCGGCCCTTCGTCGTCCACCAGATCGGCGATCCGCAACACCCGGCCCTCGGGTGTCTTGACCAGCTGGAAGCCTGTCGCATCGTCGACACCTTGCCATTCGCCCAGAGACTCGAGGATTTCCTCGACTTCCTTGTGCTTGTCCTTGGTGCTTTCGCGCGAATTCACGGAGGGGATATGGAGGATGGTCTTTTCCCGCGCATCCAGCACCTTCAGGATGTCGTCCACATAGGGGCCGTTATAGAAAAAATATCCGATATCCAGCGCCTTGAGGTGCTCATACCCGTTTAGCTGCTCGTAGTAGGTATAGGTCACAGTCTCGAACTTGGTCTCGTCCTGCGGCATCAGCACCGCCTCGGCATCGCCACGGAAGTAGCTGCCAGTCATAGCGACGACGTGCACCCTATCCCTTGCGATGAAAGCGCCAAGATGCGCGCCCAGCTTGTTGTCGGGATTGGCGCTGACATGGTGGAACTCGTCCACCGCGATCAGCCGGTCGTCGAACGCCTCGACACCGAACCGGTCCACCGCAAAGCGGAACGTCGCGTGGGTGCAGACCAGCACTCGGTCCGCGCTTTCCAGAAACGCACCGACCGAGTTCACCTTGCCGCCGTCCGTGCCAGGCGAGTTGCAGAGGTTCCACCGCGGCTCAACCTTCCAGTCGGCCCAGAAGCCGAACTTCGACAGCGGCTCGTCAGCAAAGCTGGAGCCGATGGATTTTTCCGGCACCACGATGATCGCCTGCTTCAGGCCCTGATTGTAAAGCTTGTCCAGCGCGATGAACATCAGCGCACGGCTCTTGCCCGAGGCTGGCGGCGACTTGATCAGTAGGAATTGTTCGCCCCGCTTCTCGTAGGCACGCTCCTGCATGACACGCATGCCGAGTTCGTTGGCCTTGGTGGAGGTGCCATTACGGGCATAGGTGACGGAAACAGAGGGCACACGGAGCGTGGTCATTTCTGGCCCTCCGCCGCGAAGTGCGCTTCGAACGCACGAACGCTGCCATAAGTTTCGACCACTCGCGTCTGAACCTTCCGCATCATGTCCGATCCACGCTCCGGCCATCCGTGATGCTCGAACATCTGGACGAAGCCGCCAAAGCGAGCCTTCGCGATCTCGGCGATGATCTTGGCATCACCACCGGGCGTATAGTTTGATCTGGTCATGCCATCCCCCTATTTACTCGATCCTTTTCGAGCACCTTAACAAACCAGCTGGGTGGCGTGACCACTTGGCTGTCAAAAACATTCTCGGGCATTTCACGCCAGAACGACGTTATCGCATCTGCAAAATACTCTAAGTCGCCGTCGCTAACCCGAAGATGCTCGTGGGTTAGTCTGTCCCATAGCGGATGAAACTCGATCCCTGCGCCCGCAAGCGGATGCACAAGAAACTTCGGATACGCCGCTTTAAGTGATGCTAGTGATGGTCCGTCACCGTGCTTGTAGACATTGACTACCATACGGCAGGCATCGAGCGCGGCGAACCATGGGGCTGTCTTCAGTTCCCAGCCAAAGCTTTCCAAGAGCTCATAGAGTTCTTCGAGATTCGCCTTCCAGATGCGCTCTTTCGTGAAGTTGCCGCGATGCCAGTGTTTGATCTGGTCCACCAGCCATTGGCGCAACTTCTTTTCCCACTCGTGAAAGACGCCTGCGATCACGCTGAGTCTTGTCC